>Ga0181527_1003931_pt1 | contig 12980 bp, 10 predicted proteins | sample PEATcosm2014_Bin_30_FD_119762 | JGI IMG/M metagenome (GOLD analysis project Ga0181527, IMG submission 119762) | Peatland microbial communities from MTU Mesocosm Facility, Houghton, MI, USA - PEATcosm2014_Bin06_60_metaG | ecosystem: Environmental > Terrestrial > Soil > Wetlands > Peat | place...
CGGCGTGTTCTTGCGCGTGCTCGAATATTTCAACGGGCTGCTGTTTCTCACGACCAATCGCGTCGACGACATCGACGAAGCCATCGTCTCGCGCTGCATCGCCTTGATCAAATATTATCCGCCCGACGACGACGCGCGCCGGCGGATTTGGGGCGTCATGGCGGGGCAATTCGAGCTGTCCCTTGACAAAGAGCTCATCGACGAACTCGTCGCGACCTTTCCCGCGGCGACGGGGCGCGACATCAAGGGGCTCGCGAAACTCGTGGCGAAATTTTGCCATCAAAAGCAGGTTCCGCCCGATATCGAGGTGTTCCGACGTTGCGCCATTTTTCGCGGTCTGGACGTCGTCAGCGCGAAGGCTTTGGAGCCGGTTTAGCGCGCTTATCGCTCGGATGGAATCATCCGAGCGACAGGAAATCGCGCAAAATAAGGGCGCTGGATCAAGTTCTCGTCGCAAAGGTCTCTCAACTTTCGCGGAACGTGCTCTAGCAGCGTATTGACGAAGTCTCTGTGGGAGATTTTCTTCGTTGAGGCAAGCGCGACAAGGCTTCCGATCATTCTTGGCTGTCGAAGACAGGCGGCCGCCTTCCGCATGAAGTGCATGAGTAGGCGTTTGAGTTTGTCCTGCAGCTCGTCGCCGAGCATGGTCTGGTGAAAGGCGAGCGCGGTGGCGTCGATGGTTCGACGATGGAGGCCAACGCCGCGCTATGGACGACCGTGCGCCTCGACAATGGCGAGAGCTCTCGTGAGATGCTGATGCGGATGGCCAAGGAAAGCGGCGTCGAGACGCCGACGATCGACGACCTGATCCGGCTTGACCGCAAGCGCAAAGGCAAGAAGCTGTCGAACGAGGATTGGACGAGCAAGACCGATCCGGAAGCGAAGATCGCCAAGACGACGAACGGCTCGACGCATCTCGCCTACAAGCCCGAACATGCGGTCGATCTTGACACGGGTGCGATCGTGGCGGCCCCAATCCACGAGGCCGACCAGGGCGACACGACGACACTCGAACCCACGCTCAGGGAAACGGAAAAGAACCTGTCCGCCGTAGGCCTTACGCCGACGCAGGAAGAACCGTGCGATCTCGTCGCCGACAAAGGCTATCACTCGCCCGACGTTCTGAAGGGCCTCGACAACGGCCCTTGGAAGACGCGCCTTTCCGAGCCGCGACCGAGCCAGGGCCACTCACGGCGGCATGCGCCACGCATGGCTACGCGGTCGCGAAAACGTTCACAAACGCTACCTTGTTCATGTCGCGGGCTACAATCTCGGCATTCTGACGCGCGCGCTGTCCGGAGCCGGCGCGCCGAGGGAAGCCGCCAATGTCAGATTGACGTTCCTGTTCATCATTCAGGCCGCCGATACGATCGCCTTCGTGATCATTGCCGCGTCCGACGCGGAGACGGCCGCCCTAATTGTCGCTGTCGTTGGCGAAGCCCCTCATCAAATCGCGACATTTTCACCGGGCCGCTACGCAGGGAACCAGGATCGACGGCGACAGCAGCAGGATTTCCGCGCGCGGCGGCATCGTCTGGATCGACGGCGATCTCCTCGAAATCGATGCCGGAGAGCTTGGCCATCAGCCATCCGCGCAGCGACCATGAGGAGCACCTCTTGCTACTGATGGTAAGCGTCGTCCGCTGCATTGCTGGAACCCGTTAGTTCCCGGATAATACGTTGAATTTTAGCAAGTGACATGCCATCGAAAATCGATTTTGCCACGCGCTTTGCTCCAGCCCGGTCAGCGCCAACGGAAAATCCGGCAACGGCATAATGCATGACGTCTATCAAAGCTACGCCGATCTGAGCCAACCGGTTCTCATACTAGGTGTATAGTCCCGAGGTGAGCTGGATCGGAACATTTTTGAAGGCGGCTGGGTCGTCTTTCCAGATTTTCTCACCGGATTCAATTGCGACGTCGCAATCGAGACGCATCCGTCCGGGACGGGAGGCGTCGTCGAAAACGGCATGACCATGGCGCCGGATGATCTCGCGCGCAACCTCGGCGTCGCGGGTAAAGAACGTTTCGTCTATTCGAAACGGGACGGGTTATGGCGCACGCCAGTCGATGTCGGTGCGCGCGTTTATAAAGGAATCACCCTCGGACATCATGCCGGCGTTCCCGTTTTTGCTCCGATAGATGGTTTTCTGCATGGAATTGCGCGTGATGGAACCATCGCGCCGAAGGGCGTGAAGCTTGTAGAAATTGGCCCGCGTGGCAGAGCAGCGGCATGGACCGGCCCCGACGAAAGAGGACTCGCTATCGCGGAGGCGACGGCCATCGGCGTTCGCGCGGCAGCTCAGCGGCCGTTCGAGGCGCCAGGGGTTTCGGAAGGCTATAGCGAAGCGGGGTATGTGTCATGAGCGCGGCGGAAGCTAATCGATTCACGAGCCAAATCGCGGCGCTGCGAGGCGCGCCCTCGGAGGCGATCCAAGATATTCTCGCTCGGTTCGGAGAGGAGCGGAAGCGCGAAGGCCTTCGCGTCGTCGGAGTTGTCGAGGTTTCGCGGTGTCAGTCCAAGGGCTTCTGCAAACGTCTCGCGGTTCGCGACCTAGCCTCCGGCGAGTTGATCGAGATCTCGCAAGACCTCGGCGCCGGCTCCACCGCCTGCAACCTCGACCCAGGAGGGCTTGCGAATGCATGCCAGAGCGTCGTCCGCGCCTTCGGAGATGGCGCGTTCGACGCGCCATCTCCGAAGGCGCGGACGTCGTCGTGCTGAGCAAATTCGGAAAGCTCGAAGCCGCCAGAGGCGGACTCTGTGACGCCTTTCGCGCGGCGATTATGGCGGACCTTCCGATCATCACCGCCGTTTCGTCCATCTTTTCAGAAGATTGGCTCCATTTCGCGGGATCTCTATCAAACGACGTGGCGCCCACGATGGACGCGCTCGACGCATGGTGGAGCGCGCCGGAAAATATCTCCATGTGGTCGTCGTCGCGGAGGTTCAACAGTTCGGCGGTAAAGCGCGATCATGAAGGACGCGATGTCGCTTGAAGCCGCGACTCATCATAAGTCACGGTTGGACTGGTCGTGTAATTCGAAAGTGGCGATCAATTTTTCAGCCGCTCCGGTGGAATGATCACATCTGAATGAGTGGAGTTTGTTTCGTGCATAAGCATGGGCCCTCCAGCCGATAAAAATGCTCGAGCGCGACGATGGATCCTTTTGCCGCGTCCAGGAAGCCTATATGTGCGCGGAATATTTTCATCGCTGACGCACTGGTTTTGACAAGGGCCGGAAGGCGCTCGCTATATATTAACATATTATATAACGTATTATCTTTCTGCTTTTGATAAGCCTCGCTAATATTTAGAATATTATTGGCGCCACAATGTCGCGAGCGGCCGCCAAAGCGGGCTCCATAGAAACCTTGAATGGGCCGACGAGGCATCTTTATTGATGGATTGCGGGATTTATGTTGAAAACTATTAGAGTCGCGCGCCAACAAAGCCATTATGAACTAGAGAAGTGGGCCGGTCGAGCACGACGCGTAAGTTGCTTATATCGCGTTAAGGCTCGCGCGGCTGGGGCCATCGGCGACGCGTGGTTGGGGAAGGACCGAGATCATGTGCCTCATCAAGGAAATCGACTACGGAACGCCGGCCTCCGCGTCGGAAAAGACGGTGACCTTGACGATTGACGGCAGGGAGGCGAGCGTCCCGGAAGGGACCTCGATCATGCGCGCGGCGATGGAGATCGGCGTCGAGATCCCCAAGCTCTGCGCCACCGACAGCATCAAGTCCTTCGGCTCCTGCCGCCTGTGCCTGATCGAGATCGAGGGCCGCAACGGCCTTCCCGCCTCCTGCACGACGCCCGTCGCGCCGGGAATTTCCGTCAAGACGTCGACGCCGCGGCTGCATGCGATCCGGCGCGGGATCATGGAGCTTTACATCTCCGATCATCCGCTCGATTGCCTGACCTGTCCCGCCAACGGCGATTGCGAATTGCAGAAGATGGCCGGCGCCGTCAGCCTGCGCGAGGTGCGCTATGGCTATGACGGCAAGAACCACGTCTTCGCCCGAAATGAAGGCAAGCCCAATCCGGAATGGTTGCCCAAGGACAAGTCGAACCCCTATTTCACCTACGATCCCTCGAAATGCATCGTCTGCAATCGTTGCGTGCGCGCCTGTTCCGAGGTGCAGGGCACATTCGCGCTGACAATCGAGGGGCGCGGCTTCGACAGCCGCGTCTCGCCGGGGACTGGCGAGGCCTATATGGAGTCGGAATGCGTCTCCTGCGGAGCCTGCGTTCAGGCCTGCCCGACCGCGACGCTGATCGAGAATTCCGTCATCGAGATCGGTCAGCCCGAACATTCGGCCGTCACGACCTGCGCTTATTGCGGCGTCGGCTGCACTTTCAAGGCCGAGATGCGCGGCGAGGAGATCGTGCGCATGGCGCCCTGGAAGGACGGCAAGGCCAATCACGGCCATAGCTGCATAAAGGGCCGCTTCGCCTATGGCTATGCGCTGCACCGCGACCGCGTGCTCTCGCCGATGATCCGCGAGAAGATCACCGATCCCTGGACGCCCGTGAGTTGGGAAGAGGCGATCAATCACGCCGCCTCGGAGTTCAAGCGGATTCAGGAAAAATACGGGCGTCTTTCCGTCGGCGGCATCACGTCCTCGCGCTGCACGATCGAGGAAACCTATCTCGTGCAGAAGCTCATCCGCGGCGGCTTCGGCAATAACAATGTCGACACATGCGCGCGCGTCTGTCATTCGCCGACCGGTTATGGCTTGAGTCAGGCCTTCGGCACGTCGGCGGGAACGCAGGATTTCGACTCGGTGGCGGAAGCCGACGTCGTTCTGATCATCGGCTGCAATCCGACCGACGCGCATCCCGTGGTCGGCTCGCAGATCAAGAAGCGGCTGCGCGAAGGCGCCAAGCTCATCGTCGTCGATCCGCGCCGCACGGAGCTGGTGCGCTCGCCGCATATCGAGGCGGCTTTTCATTTGTCGCTACGGCCCGGAACCAATGTCGCGATCGTCACGGCGCTGGCGCATGTGATCGTCACGGAAGGTCTGACGAACGAAAAATTCCTGCGCGAACGCTGCGACCTCGACGAATATCAGGACTGGGCGGCTTTCGTTTCCGAGGAGCGCAACAGTCCCGAAGAGACCGAGAAGTACACCGGCGTTGCCGCCCATCTCGTGCGCGGCGCGGCGCGGCTTTACGCGACGGGCGGCAACGCCACGATCTATTACGGCCTTGGAGTCACCGAACACAGCCAGGGCTCGACGACCGTCATGGCCATCGCCAATCTCGCGATGGCGACGGGCAATCTCGGGCGACGCGGCGTCGGCGTCAATCCGCTGCGCGGGCAGAACAATGTGCAGGGTTCCTGCGACATGGGCTCCTTCCCGCATGAATTCCCCGGCTACCGTCACGTCTCGACCGACGACGTGCGCAAGGCCTTCGAAAAGGAATGGGGCGTTCCGCTCGATGGCGAACCGGGCCTGCGCATCCCCAACATGTTCGACGCCGCGATCGATGGCGTGTTCAAGGGCCTCTATGTGCAGGGCGAGGACATTTTGCAGTCCGACCCCGACATCAAACATGTGTCGGCCGGGCTCGGCGCGATGGAATGCGTCGTCGTCCAAGACCTTTTCCATAACGAGACGGCCAATTACGCCCATGTGCTGCTGCCGGGCGCGAGCTTTCTCGAAAAGGACGGCTGTTTCATCAACGCCGAGCGGCGCATCCAACGCGTGCGGCGCGTCATGAGCCCCAAGGCCGGCCATGCCGATTGGGAGGCGACGCAGCTCCTCGCCAATGCGATGGGCTGCGATTGGAAATACACGCATCCGAGCCAAATCCTGGACGAGATCGCGCGCATGACGCCGGCCTTCGCCCATGTTTCCTACGCGAAGCTCGAAGAGGTCGGCTCCGTGCAATGGCCGTGCAACGACGCTGCGCCCGACGGCATGCCGATCATGCACATCGAAGGCTTCGCGCGGGGCAAGGGGAAGTTCGTCATCACCGAATATATTCCGACCGAGGAGCGCTCGGGTCCGCGATTCCCGCTCCTGCTCACCACGGGCCGTATCCTCTCGCAATATAATGTCGGCGCGCAGACGCGCCGCACCGAAAACAGCCAGTGGCATCCCGAGGACGTGCTGGAGATCAATCCGCAGGACGCCGAAATGCGCGGCGTTCGCGACGGCGACTGGGTGCGCGTGCAAAGCCGCGCCGGGGAAACGACGCTGCGCGCGAAAATCACCGACCGCGTCGCGCCCGGCGTCGTCTACACCACCTTCCACCACCCGCTGTGCCAGACCAACGTCGTCACGACGGATAACTCGGATTGGGCGACGAACTGTCCCGAATATAAGGTGACGGCCGTGCAGGTGTCGCCGTCCAACGGCCCGACCGAGTGGCAGGAGCGATACCGGATCATGGGGGAAAACAGCCGGCGCGTGGCGACCGACAGCGAAGCGGGTTGAGGAGACATGAAAACCGTCGTCTTGCCCGTCCATCCGAAGTTTCTCAGCCGCGAACGCACCGTCGCCGGGCAATCCTTCAATCGTTGGCTCGTTCCGCCGGCCGCGCTGGCGATTCATCTTTGTATCGGCATGGCCTATGGCTTCAGCGTGTTTTGGCTGCCGCTATCGCGCGCCGTCGGGATTTCCGGGCCTAAGGTCTGCGCGGAGGACATGGGCTTTTTCGCCGCCCTGGTTCAGACAGGCTGCGATTGGAAGATCAGCTCGTTGGGTTGGACCTTCACGCTGTTTTTCCTGTTTCTAGGCTCCTCGGCGGCGGCGTTCGGCCATTGGCTGGAGACCGCGGGCCCACGCCGAGCGGGCCTTGCTTCCGCGCTATGCTGGTGTGGCGGGCTGCTGATTTCCGCGGCCGGCGTTTATCTGCACCAGATCTGGATGTTGTGGATCGGCTCCGGCGTCATCGGCGGCATTGGCCTGGGACTCGGCTACCTTTCGCCTGTTTCGACGCTCATCAAATGGTTTCCGGATCGGCGCGGCATGGCTACGGGCCTCGCCATCATGGGCTTTGGCGGCGGCGCCATGATCGGAGCGCCGCTGGCCGACAAGCTGATGGCTTCTTACGCGACGACGACTTCGGTGGGCGTCTGGCAGACCTTCGTTACAATCGCGGCGATCGATGCCGTGTTCATGGTCGCCGGCGCCTTATTCTACCGCGTGCCGAGCGATGGTTGGCGGCCGGAGGGGTGGGCGGCGTCCACCCCTCCCGCCGCCGACGCGATGGTCACGCATCGCCACGTACACCTCGATTCGTCCTGGAAAACGCCGCAGTTCTGGCTGCTATGGGCCGTCCTCTGCCTCAACGTCTCGGCGAGCATCGGCATCGTCGGCATGGCTTTCCCAATGTTGCAGGAGGTGTTCGGCGGGCGATTGATCGGACTGGACATCGGCTTCGACGCGCTGAACACAGAGCAAAGGACCCGAATCGCCGCCATCGCCGCGGGGTTCACGGGACTGCTCTCCCTGTGCAACATCGGCGGTCGCATCGGCTGGGCCTCCATGTCGGACCGGCTCGGGCGCAAGGGCGCTTTCTTTATATTCTTCACGCTGGGCGCCGTGCTTTACACCGCGCTTCCTTGGGCGGCGAGCACGGGCGGCGTGTTCCCGTTCGTGCTGTTCCTTGCGGTCGCCATCACCATGTATGGCGGTGGGTTCGCGACGATTCCCGCTTATCTTGCCGATATGTTCGGCACCCATATGGTCGGCGCCATTCATGGCCGCCTGCTTACCGCTTGGTCGACCGCGGGCGTGCTTGGACCGGGCCTCGTCAACTATCTGCGCGAATACCAACTCGGCCAAGGCGTTCCACGCGAGGCCGCATATAATCAGACCACGTATGTTCTGGCTGGCTTGCTGGTCATAGGCTTCATTTGCAATTTTCTGGTGCGGCCTGTCGCCGAGCGTTGGTTCATGAGCGACGAGGAAGTCGCCGCCGAAAAGAAAGAGACCGTGGGCGAAGTGGCTAGGGAAGAGTCCGAAACCCACGCCGATTTCGAGGATTTCGTCGAGGAAGGGCGCGAAGCCACAAACGACGGTCACATCTTCACGGCCGCGCCGGCCCTGGCAGACGCGGGATCGCCACTCATTCTTGTTTTCGCCTGGGCCGCCGTCGGAATTCCGCTGGCCTGGGGCGTGTGGATCACGTTGCAAAAGACGCTGGCCCTGTTCCATTAGGTTGGCGAATGAAACGCTGAATGGACTAACGAGACGGGATAGCGACAGGCCTCGAAGCCGTCGCGCGGACCACGATTGAAGGCGACGAGCGATGTTGATGCGCAGCCTCTCCCACTTCGTGGCCTTGGCCACGGAAAAGCGTTTCGTCCGCGCCGCAAAGACGTGCAACGCGTCGCGGACGACTTTATCCGCCTCCATTCGGGAGTTAGAAAAATACCTGGAAGCCCGGCTCATTACGCGAGAAGGGGATTCCATCCGCCTCACTCTCCAGGGCGAAGCGGCTCTCGTCTGGGCGCGGAGAATTCTCCACGATTACGAGGCGATGCAGGAGGAGCTCCAACTGGCGCCCTCTTCGTATAATAATGCGACGGACCGACTGGCGTTGAATAAACTTTGACGTCGAAGGCGCCGCGAAAAAATAGAAGTCTCTCGGGCGTCGTCCTCTTTGGAACGACGCCTCGGCGCAACGGAACAGCAATGCGAACCGCGCTGACCATCAATCACGTTGCATACGAGGATGCGGGCACGCTCGCGACGGAACTTGCGGAGGTCGGCTTTCATAGCTCGGTCGTGGACGCATGCATCGCCGATCTGCGCAAGATCGATCCCTTGAGCCCAGACCTGCTGATTGTTCTTGGCGGCGCGATTGGCGTGTACGAGCGCGGCGCCTATCCGTTCGTCGAGGACGAGATCGCTCTCGTCCGCGCGCGACTCGCGGCAAAGCGCCCGACGCTTGGCATTTGCCTTGGCGCGCAGTTGATGGCCGCGGCCTTGGGCGCCAAGGTTTATCCCGGCTCGCAAGGCAAAGAGATCGGCTGGGCGCCGCTCGAAGCGGGCAAGGACGCGGCGTTATATCCGGCCTTCGCGACTCTCCTTGCTCAAAGCCGATGTTTCCTCCATTGGCATGGCGACACCTTCGACCTGCCGCCTCAAGCGCGCCATCTCGCCTCGACGCTCCGATACCCAAATCAAGCCTTCGCCATCGAGAATTATGCGCTTGGTTTGCAATTCCATCCGGAAGTCACCGCGCAAGGGCTGGAGCGCTGGTATGTGGGGAACGCCTGCGAACTGGCCAACGTCAAAATCGACGTCGCGCGACTACGCGAGGAAAGTCGGCGTTTCGCGCCGGAGCTCGAAGTCGCGGCAAGGCGATTCTGGCGCGCATGGCTCCGCGAGACTTTCGCGGCCGCGTCCCTCGGGCGATAAGCGTGTCACGGCGTGGTTCTGTCCAGGAAATCGAACCGCGCGTCGAGATCCAACCGCGTGGATATGGACCAAACGGCGGAGACGATCGGCGAGATCGGATCATTGTCCAACGCCACGAGTCCGATCCCGCGGGTCAATTCGAGCGTCAACGGAATAGCGGTCAGCTCCTCGCGCATTTCGAACAGCGCGAGCAGGCTGTGCGGCATGATGCTGTATATTTCCGCGAATCTGACGTTCGAATAGAGCGTGAAAACGGAATCCGTTTCCACCACTACGCGGGGATGTGCGCCGGCTCGTCGAAACGCCGCGTCGATGATACGTCGATTTTGCATGTTTCCTGTAAGCAGGCATAATGGCAAGTCCGCCGCTTCTCGCCATGTCATCGACGCGCAATCGCCAAGTGTCGCGACGTCGCGCGCAAGAAGAACATAGCGTTCCCGATACAGCGGCAATACACGAAAGCGTTCGAGATTCTGGTCTTCGAGGTAGGTGACGCCCAAATCCAATTCGAAATTATCGATCCGTCGAAGGATCTCCTCATTGCTCAGCGACCGGACCAATTGTCTTATGTCGGGATAGGCGCGCCAATAGGGTCCGGTCAACAACGACATGATCGGCAACGTCGTTGGAATTGCGCCCATGCGCAGGGCGCCGCTCAGTCTTGTACGGGATACGGAAGCTTCTTGCTTCAGGCCGTCCCATGCGGCCAGCGCCTGACGCGCCCAACCGAGAATGCGTTCGCCATCCTCGGTGAAGCCGACGAACCTCTGCCCGCGCTCGACGATGGTGACGCCCAATTCTTCCTCGAGGTGCCGTATCGCGGCCGACAGCGCGGGTTGCGAGACGTTGCAGGCCTCCGCCGCGCGGGCGAAATGCCGCTCCCGCGCCAGGGTCACCAGATAGTCGAGCTGTCGAATGAACATTCCGGACTCCGCGGATTGTATCCATCGCCCCGTTCCCGGCGATGTGTCCTATAGCGGAGCTTCTCGCGCAAGGGCGTCGATCGAGCTGCTCACTCCTCCTTGAATCCGTATTCCGGGGTTCCGGCGGCGGCGCCATAATACTTATAGGGCAGAAACTTTCCCGACATGACAATTTTGACCCGATCCCCCTTGGGATTCGGCAACCGTTCAATGTTCATGTCGAAATCAATCGCCGACATGATGCCGTCGCCAAATTCCTCTTCGATGATTGCCTTCAAGGCTGGGCCATTCACCATCACCAGTTCGTAGAACCGATAGATCACAGGGTCCGCTGGCGGCATGGGCGTTCCGCGATAGGGTGTTTCGTTCAACATCCGCTCTTCGGTCTCCGCGAGACCGAACAGTTCGGCCGCTTTTCGCGCCAGCGGCTTGACGAGCTTGCCCTGACCCAGCAAGGCGCCGATGATCAGAATTTCGGACATGCCGCCGATTTCCCGCGCGATATGCGCCCAAGTCCAGCCTTTTTCTCGTTTGATGTCGAGAATTTTCTCGGTCAACTGTTCTCGCGTCATCTCTCGCTCCCGTGCAAAATGGGGAAAGTCTTCGGGATGGCGGCGCTGTCCGTTTGGCGCCTAAGCGCCGAAGCCGGCGCCAATTGACGGCGCCGGCTCGGGACAGTTGCGATCCAGGATGAAGGATTACTTCTTTTTGAAGCGCGCTGCTTCTTCCGAGCCGCCCGTCGCGTCGCCTTCGCTATAGGAATGCGCGCCGACGCCGGCCAGCTTGCCGCCCTGCACGACGAGATATTCGTCGCGGATCGGGCGGTCCTCGAAATAGGCTTCGAGAATTTCGCGCACGCCCGCCGCATAGCGGGTCTGCGCCGAGAGGCTCGTGCCCGAGATGTGCGGCGTCAGCGCGTGGTTGGGCATCGTTCGCCAAGGATGATCCTTGGCCGGCGGCTGCGGGAACCAGACGTCGCCCGCATAGCCCGCGAGATGGCCGCTCTCCAGCGCCCGCACGAGCGCGTCGCGCTCGACGAGCTTACCGCGCGCGGTGTTGACGAGATAGGCGCCGCGCTTGAAGAATTTCAGCGACTGCGCATTGATCAAATGCTCGGTTTCGGGATGCAACGGGCAGTTGAGCGTCACGACGTCGCTGACCTTGGCGAGGCTCTCCAGGCTCGTGTGATAGGTCAGCTCAAGCTCCTGCTCCACCGACGCCGGCAGGCGATGGCGGTCCAAGTAATGCAGTCCGACGCCAAAAGGCTTCAAGAGCCGCAACACGCGCAGGCCGATGCGCCCAGCCGCCACCGTGCCGACCTGCATCGCTTCGAGATCGTAAGAGCGCGACACCGCGTCGGCGATGTTCCAGCCGCCGTTCAAGATGATGTTGTGCGCCGGGATGAAATTGCGCACGAGCGCCAGGATCGACAGCACCACGTGCTCGGCCACCGCATTGCTGTTGCAATAGGTGACTTCGGCGACGGTGACGTTGTGCTTGATCGCCGCCTGTAGATCGGTGTGGTCGGAACCGATGCCGGCGGTGACGATGAGCTTGAGCTTATTCGCCTTGGCGATGCGCTCGGCGGTCATATAGGCCGGCCAGAAGGGCTGCGAGATCACGATCTCCGCGTCATGCAGCTCGCGGTCGAGAACGCTGTCCGCGCCATCCTTGCTGGAGGTGACGACCAGTTGATGGCCGTTCGATTCGAGGAATTTGCGTAGCCCGAGCTCGCCGGAGACGCTGCCGAGAAGCGTGCCGGGCTTGAAATCTATCGCCTTGGGCGTCGGCAAGGTCTGGCCGTCCGGATAGACCTTCGGTTGCGGAACGTCATCCCGCGCGTAGGTTTTCGGATAGCCGTCAACCGGATCGTCGTAAAGCACGCAAACAATTTTCGCCATGTGCGTTTCCCTTTGTGTCGACGCGCGACCAGCTATTTCTGGCGCGCCGTTTGTCTTTCGCCGCGCACGATAGGTGTTTCGTATATATTGTGATGTGCGCTGTTCGACTTGGTAAACGCATCCGCTCCGGGGTCTATTCGTTTCGACGGATGTGGTGATAAGCAGCGCTTATGACGCGTCGCCGCGTCCATAGCCGCGGTCGGACGCCCGCTCGAATTGAACCGCGGTGGACGCGCGAGGAAGGAAGGTCAGACATGCGGACAACGGCGACCCGTCATGAGCTCGAGCGCCTGCTGGCCGACGACGTCCCTCATGGCGATCTGACGACCGAGGCTCTGGGCATAAGCGTCATCGCGGGCGAGATGTCCTTCGTGGCCCGCGACGCCATGGTGCTGGCGCTGGTCGAAGACGCGGGGGCGCTGATCGAACTGACCGGCTGCGAGGTCGATCTACATGGCGGCTCTGGCGACGTTCTCAAGCAAGGCGATCCGATACCGACCGCGCGGCGCCGCCTCCGCGTTGCTGCGTTCATGGAAGGTGGCCCAAACGTCGATCGAGATCTGGTCTGGCGCGCCCTCGCGACGTGCAGGCGCGGATCGCGCGGTCGAGCACTTAGAATTTGAAGTTCAACTCCAGCCAAGACCAGCGGCCCCGGCGCACAAAACCACCACCAGCCAAGGCGGCGTGTTCCAGAACACCAGCAGCAGATATGCCGTCACCGCCAGCGCGAAATCGCCGGCGGATAAAATCCCGTTGATCCAAACCGGCTGATAGA
>Ga0181527_1003935_pt1 | contig 12972 bp, 15 predicted proteins | sample PEATcosm2014_Bin_30_FD_119762 | JGI IMG/M metagenome (GOLD analysis project Ga0181527, IMG submission 119762) | Peatland microbial communities from MTU Mesocosm Facility, Houghton, MI, USA - PEATcosm2014_Bin06_60_metaG | ecosystem: Environmental > Terrestrial > Soil > Wetlands > Peat | place...
CGAAAAGCCAACAGTGGTAACAAGCCAGGAAGAACTTGAGAAGTTTCTTGATCGGGGATGGAGCATAACGCCCGTCAAGATGGATGAGCTGGCGATACTTGACGCAAAAATCCCGGAGGTCGAACAGGTGTTGAGCCAGCTCAAAGCGAAAAGGAAAGAAATGATCGCTCGGAAAAAGCGAGATCAAGAGACGATAGAGAAATGCCAGCCGTAAAGAAGGGCGAAAAGAATGGGCCGAAGAAGAGCCGGAAGGCGACGAGGAAGAAGACATGAATATCCCTTTCGTGGGTCCTACGTATAATTCAAGATCGAGCAACATTGACGCCAGCCGCTCCGTCAACTTTTACCCTGAGACGAACCCTGCTGACGCCAAATCGGTCATTTCCATGGTCGGCACGCCGGGGACGGTGCTTTGGGCGCAGGTCGGTCCTTCTCCCGTCAGGGGCATGCACGTCTTCGGCGGCCTCATGTATGTGGTGTCAGGGAACAGCCTCTACTCCGTCGACATCAATGGAACAGTCTCCAAGGCCCTGGGCACGCTCGCGACATCTTCGGGCCGCGTGGCCATGGCAGACAACGGCTTTGGGGGTGCGGGCGTGGGCGGCAATCAGCTCATGATCGTGGACGGCGCATGCGGCTACATCTATAACTACTCGACGGGCGCATTCACCACGATCTCCGGGGGCGGGTGGCCCGCGGCCGGCTCGTGGACGGTCACCTACATCGACGGCTATTTTGTGATCGGCAATGCACACAGCATGTCGGTATCCGCGTCGAACCTTTACGACGGCACGACCTGGAACGCTCTCGCCACGTCCCCCATAAGTGCAGCCCCCGATATGGTCCAGGCCGTGATCAACGTGCACCAGCAGCTCTGGATCATCAAGCAGCACACGTCGGAGGTCTGGTACGATGCGGGAACGCCTACCACGCAGGGGTTTCCTTTCAGCAGGATATCGGGAGCGGTCATCGACTATGGCACGACGGCGCCTGCCTCTGTTGCCCGAGGCGACAACTCGTTTTTCTTCCTCGCCATCCAGCGGAACAACGACATGGGGGAGTTTGTCGGCGTCGTCGAGGTGTCCGGCTATGTGCCGCAGATCATCACGCCCCCCGCCGTCGTCTACCGGATGAATCAGTACGTGGGCAACACCGGCACCAATGACGCCAATGACGCTTTTGGCTACTGCTACAGCGGCGAGGGGCATACCTTCTACGTGATCACCTTTCCGACCGGGAACGCCACGTGGGTTTACGATGCATCTACCCAGATGTGGCACGAGCGCTCGACATGGACGGGCGCCCCTTACGAGATCGGCAGGCACGTGGGCAACTGCTACACCGGATTTTTCGCCAGGCACTTCATCGGGGACTGGCAAAACGGCACTATCTACGAGATGCGGTCCGATGTGTATGAGGACAACGGGCTTCCGCTGGTAAGCATGAGGACGAGCCAACACCTCTTCGACAAGAAAGGCATGGAGAATATTTTCATCCGCCGCCTCATCCTGGATATGGAAACGGGCGTCGGCGACGGCGCGTCCGCCCTCCAGTCCGGGATAGACCCGCAGGCCGGGCTTGCGTGGAGCGATGACGGGGGCCATACGTGGTCGAGCGAGTATACGGCGTCGATGGGCGCTGCGGGGCGCTACAGGACGAGGGTAATCTGGCGGAGGCTCGGGTATTCAAGGGACAGGATCTTCCGGGTGACCATCTCGGATGCGGTGAAGCGCGTCCTCATAGGAGCGGATGCCTCATGAACAGGCTCAGAGCTCCTGTTGAGTTACCACTTTCTCACGGTGTAACGATCACGAATCCTGCGTGGTTGGAGTGGTACCAGGTGATGACTACGTACTACAACGACATATTCCAATGGGTTGATCCGGCATCGCCCAACTACGGTAAGGCAGCGCCGGACAATCCATTTCCGGGTATGTTCGCCTACGCAGACGGCGTGAATTGGAATCCGTCAGGCCAGGGACTCGCCGGCATCTTCCAGTGGGATGGGAGTAACTGGCTCTATGCCGGTGGAGAGATATTCGGGCCGGACAGCTCAGTGGATTCAGACATAGTGGAGTTCGATGGCGTGAGCGGTGATAACCTGAAGGATGGGGGGCTGAAGCATGTCGATGTAGCGGATGCGGTGGCCAAGAAGCATTTCAGGCTGCACGCATTGAACAATACTGCCGACCATTCCAGTACTATTCATGCCGGAAAGATAGTGATAGCAGACCCACACGGTCTCCCCGCAGAGGGAACGAATACCAACGGTGATGTCTTCGGCGCGGTGGAACATAAGATTACCGAGGATGCACTAGTCGGCTTTGTGATCGTTGACGGCCACGGCGACTATAGTGGGCAATCACCGGGTGTGAATCAGACATTAACGGTCGTGACAGGGGTTTCCGGAACCATTGTCGCGACCAAGACACTCACGATTACAAACGGATTGATCACGGGTGTGGCGTGATGAGTAATCCGACGGGTAACCTGCGCGGCATGGAAGTACACAGGATGAGAAAGGAGATATGATGGAAACGGAAAGAAAAGTTTTATTTTGGACTATTCTCTGGGTTTTGTTTCTCACGATTCTTGCTTTTTCCACCGGCCTATTCGCGCAAGACGTCGCCTCCGTGACGGCCCTCGGCAGTGTCCCGGCATCAGGCCAAGTGACCTGCGGCGCCACCCCGACGCTTCTCTATTCGACGACTACATCGGGAGGGGCGACACCCTGGGGACGGCTTTCGATCACTTTTCAAAACCAATCCACGCAAGCGGTCTACATCGCGCCAAGGGCCGATATTTCAACGACCAACGCCGGCTTCTTGCTGTTCGTGCAGGGCCACACCATGACATTTGACCGATCGAGCGGCAACGTCGCCTGGTACTGCATCACGGCCACCAGCACGGCCACGGTCGGCTGGACGGAGGAAAAGTGACATGAAAACAACACACGTTCAATCATGGCTTTTACTTCTTCTCTTCCTCTCTCTTCCGTCCCTCGCCTTCGCCAGCGGTGCCTCATCGGCCCCCCAGGTCCCGTCTGATTGGAACTCCTCAACGAGCCCCTCGCAAATCCTCAATAAGCCGACGGCCCTTCCGCCCTCCGGTCCTGCCTCCGGTGACCTCTCCGGCAGCTATCCAGGCCCTACGGTCAACAAGATTCAGGGCGTTGCGGTCACTCCACCGGCTTCAGGACTTCTTGCCGGCACGACGGATACGCAGACCCTGACCAACAAGACCTTGACCGCTCCTGTGATAAACGGGGGCTCATTCACCCTGACAACCGGCAAGGGCCTTGGTAATGTCTTTACCTCCGACGCCAACGGCGCTGGCTCATGGCAATCGCCTCCCTCCGGCACGGTGCCTGATTCCGGCACGGTAGCAGGTTTACCGCTGACAAGCAACGGCAGCCACGGATGGGCTGTAGGCAGTGGTGCAAACCCATTAACCATTGCCTCATCAGGAGGAGGAGCCGATCCTCAAATCCTGTGGAACTATAACGGTAATCCGTATTGGCGTTTGGGGCTGGACTATACATCGCAGGACTACTATATCGAGGCGCCGCAGATCAGTTCCAACTATTGCGTTTTTCGCATAGACAGCACGACCGGGAAGATCATATTCGGGGCCGCGATAGCAAGCCCGCGGTTACAGAATGGCTGGATGACGATCAGCCCCGGCGCAAACTCCACGATGCAGAGCCTCTATCTGCTCGAAAATACGCCAAACCCGCAGGGGATTTTAATAGCGAATAATAACTCATCTAATGGCAGCCAGGCGTTAATTGATCTGGAATCCGACAGCGCCGGGTTGCAAATACAGGTGCAGAGCAGTGGAACGACCGGGACAGGGCAGGCAAATGCCTCATGGATTCATACGATAACCAGCACACCGATCAACTTTGGCATTTCCGGGCTGAACAAGCGGTTCGCCGTTGATCTTACGGGTGTATATTTCAGCCTCGCAGAGCCCATCGCAAGCGGGGCCGGGATCAGCTTCCGCACCTACGGCGCATCTGCGGATACCCTGACGGTGACAAGCGGCGGCAAGGTATCGATCAACGCAGGGACGAATACTGTCTATTATTGCAACGGCGGTGCAAACGCGGGGCTGATGGGCAGGGGCAATTCCGGCCCGTGCAGCGGCGGATCGTGGGCAGCGACGAGCTTACAGACGGATTAAGGAGAGAAAATGAAGACGATAGTCCTGCTTGTACCGCTCGTCGTGCTCTCACTCGTCGCGGGCGCACGCGCAGCCGAGATAGACTTCGGAAGGCAACTGCATAACCTGGACGGCACCGTTATAAAAGAGCAGTACCCGGACGTTAACAAGGTACTCACGCAGCTCCTCGAAAATGTTCCCTCGGCCGACATCCTGAAAGGCTTTGACCAGAAAGCCATGAAGCCCCTTACCCTTCGGACGGTCTGCGTCAATAGTCTGCTGGCCTCCGAGAGCGGTAGCTCTATGGGCAGCCAGGCCCAAATATCGGGGGAAGAGAAGGTAAAAAGATACGAGCTTGCACGGAGGATACACGCGAGCACCGCTCCTCTCGATATGACATCTGAGGAGATAGTGCTCCTGAAGCGGATGGTGCAGCTTACCTACGTTACCCTGGTGGTCGGCCAGGTGTGGGAGATGCTTGAGAATAAGGACGGGGAATTAGCGAAAAAAGGTGAAAAAGAAACGACCGGACGGTGACGGTGAGCCAACACTGCCGAATTCGACACGCGGCACAGGTGGAGGATAATCGATGCACTACGCAACAGCGGCGGTAATAATTGGAGGGATGTTCACAATCGGAAGCGTTTTTATTCTACGGCCCAGGAACGATAAAACGTGTCCATTTCATCCCGACGTGAAGAAGGCCCAGGAAGAATTGTGGGGGGCAGTGAAGGAGATGAGAGACGATATCAAGGAATTGTTACAGAGGACGGCGAAATGAACCATGTAATTTCCCCCAAGGGCCTGGCCTTCCTGAAATCCTGGGAAGAACTTCGCTTACACATCTATCACGGCAAGGCGGACCCGCCGGGAGTCTTTACTATCGGGTGGGGCCACAAAGTACTCCGGGGAGAGATTTACCCGCCTGATGGGATAGACGAGGCCTGGGCCGATAAAATACTGCTCCATGACCTCCAGGACCCCACAGGAGCGGTGAATATGCTCGTGCATGTGCCGCTCACGCAGAATCAGGCGGACGCGCTGATAGATTTCACCTTCAACGAGGGGCAGGGGAATTTCAGGAAAAGCACGCTTTTGAGACTGCTTAATCAGGGAGACTTTGCCGGGGCCGGACAGCAATTCCTCGTGTGGGATAAAGCAGACGGTAAGGAGGTTGAGGGGCTTGAGGACAGGCGGCAAAAGGAGAAGGACATCTTTGAGAACGGGAACTATGTGAATCACTGTTGAAAGGAGGTCTGACGTGATAGACGCATTTATGAACTCGGCAATTTTGCACACGATGGCTCACTACTTTTCGCCGGAGGTGCTTTTTCTGGTTGCTCTATTCCTGGCATTTGTGAAGGCTCTCGACGCCTACCTTTTGCGAACAAACAGGATAAAGGCCAATTCGACGGAACAATGGGTTTTCGGCTGGCTCATACGCATAGGCAGCATCCTTTGGAGGGCGGGATATGGACGAGGTTACGTCAAACCTGATGGAACCATTGAAATCGGTGGAGCCGGACCCGGACAGCCCGGAGGGGCGGCTGCTCAACTCAGCCAGGGAAGCGGAAGCAGGGTCATCGACCGACCTGCCCCCGGACCAGACGCCGGGGGAGGAGATGGCGGAGACACAGGACTCGATCCAAGCGGAGGAAGGCAAGGGGTTGCCTGAGATCAAGGTCGGGTGGACATGCCATTTTTGAAGGTAATTGAGCACAACAGCGAAAGCTGAATAACCAAAAGGAGGAAGGCGTATGGCAACAACTTTCTGGCAGAAGGTAGAAACATTCTTCACATCCCTCAAGTCGGAGATACAGGGGCACTTCGGCTCGCTCATCTCGCAGTTCGAGACCGGCATCGGTCCCACCGTGCTTGCCGACGCGGAGACCCTCGTCGCCGATATGGCGGATACGGCCCTGGGCACCATGACCGGGGCGCAGCTCGTGGCCCAGGCAACGACGCTCGTCAAGCAGCTTGCGACGAAGAGCATCACGATTGCCGAGCCTATGGCGATCACGGCGATCCAGGCTGCGGCGGCAAACAAGCTGGCGACGGGGGCGCCGGCGGCGGCGGCCGAAACGCCGCCTACCCCGCTCGGCACATAACAGGCGTCAAAACGAAAGGGGGTGGTGATCGAGGCCGCCCCCAGGCGATAGGAGATCTTCCGCATGATAATCCAGGTCCAGCAGCTCATCACGTTCGCCCTTCAGGATATAGGGGCGGTCGCGAAATCGGAGACGCCGACGTCCGACGAGATGGCGGACGGGCTGACGAAGCTCAATTTCATGATAGACGCATGGTCGGTGCGCTCGCTCATGGTCCTGGGCACCGTCATGCAAGCGTTTCCCCTTGTCCCCGGGAAGTACGCCTACACCATCGGTACGGGCGGAAACTTCAACACGCCCCGGCCATCGGCGATCACGGACGCCTATATCAGGGATGCGAACGGTAGCGACACCCCGGTTGAGATTCTGACATCAGATGAGTATTACGCCATCGAGGACAAATCGATAGGCACCGGCCGGCCGCAGGGCCTCTGGTTCGACCCCGGCCTCACCCAGCAGACGAGTGCTCTTGGGGTAATCAACCTCTACCCCGCTCCTGACCCTTCGACCCCCTACACGCTCTATATGGGCGAACAGGGGCAGTTGACGGAGTTCGCAAATTTGACGGACGCCATCACCTTCCAACCGGCCTACTTTGAGGCGCTCGAATATAACCTCGCACTCAGGCTGTGGCCCCAGTATCACGACAGCGGGAAACCCATTGAGAACGATCTGAAAGTGCTGGCGCGCGAAGCTATGCGCACCATCGAGACCATGAACGCGCGGCGCGTGACAGCCGCTATAGAAGCGCCTGGCAAGCGAAGCGGCATGTTCAATATATATACCGGAGCTTATGGCTAATGCTCGATTACCGGGTAGAAAGGCTTGATGACAAGCTCATAAATGAAATGTCGCTCATGACGGAGCTCTACTGGAACGACGTCGCCGCACCTTTCCACGCGTTTCCTGCCGATCCTGATTGGGCGCTTTACAAGAGTCTCGAGAATGCCGGTAGACTTCGGGTGATAGTAGGCCGAAACGACCGGCGGCAGGTCAAGGCGTTCGCGGTCGTAGTTCTTGGCCCTCATGCCCATTATGCCTGCATTCAGGGTACTGTGCCTCTTCTCTTTCTGCATCCCGACTACAGATGCGGCTCGGAAGGCATGCGCCTGGTCAGGCTGCTTGAAAAGGCAGCGGAGGAGGCGGGGGCGCAGATCATCGTAACTCACGGCGGTATGCATAACGGCGTCTATCGTCTCTTTGAGGGCATGCACTACCAGGATTTCGGCAGATACTACGTGAAAGTAAAAGGCGAAGGCCCGAATGGCCTCACACCGGTTCTCAAGAACAAGGAGAAATAACATGGGAGCATCAGCAATCATAGGCGGTTCTTTACTCGGCGGGGGTTTGGGCCTTTTCGGCGCGTCGGAACAGGCGAATGCTCAAGAGTCGGCGGCGCAGACCGCGGCGGCAGCAAATCAGAACGCCTCTCAGCTCCAATACCAGGAATGGCTGCAACAGCAGGCGAACATGCAGCCCTGGCTCGCGGCCGGGACCGGGGCGGTCAACCAGCTCGCGGCCGGGACGCAGCCGGGGGGTCAGTTCACGAACATCCCCGCGTTCTCCTTCGATCCCGCGCAGATCGCGAATAACCCCGATTACCAGTTTACGCAGAACCAGGCGATAGCCGCCGCGAACGCACAGAACGCGGCGACAGGCAATTACGGGTCGGGGACGGCCGCGGCCTCTCTTGCCAACCTGGGCGCGGGTCTCGCCAGCCAGTACGAGAACCAGTATTATAATCAGGCCCTCCAGGCTTACGGCCAGAACCTCAGCTCGCAGTATACCATGCCCTATAATTTCCTCGCCGGACTATCCAACACAGGGCAGAATCAGTCGCAGGCAATGGGGTCTTTAGGCATGAACACGGCCAACACCATGGGGAATTACGGGGTAGGGGCGGGCAACGCGCTCGCCGCAGGGACCGTGGGCGCAGGCAATGCCTATGCGGGCGGGTTGAACAACCTTGCAAATAATATCATGAGCGGCTACGGCACGTATCTGAATAACCAGAGCCAGCAGGCGCTTATCAACGCGCTTATCGGACAGAACGCGTATGGGCTGTAATAAAAAAAATGGACCATAAAAGACGCGGCCTTTAACCAACCGAGGTGAATCATGGCTGATTGGAAGAACTATCTGACGCCGGCGCCGCCGGCCGGGAATATGAACGTGTTGTCCGCCTACTACCGCCCTCTCTCCCTGCAGGACGTGGTGGCCGTGGCAGCCTATGGGGATACGCGGCAAAACGCGAAGATCAGGAAAAAGCTCCGGGAGATCCGCCTGCAGGATGAGATAGCAAGGCGGCGCCCAGCCTGGGCAAACGGTAAACTTCCTCTGCCGAATCCCCCCGGGCCGGCCGGCCCGCAGCCCGCGCGCATCCGGCCGCCCTGGCTGACTGCGCCGCCGGCAGAGGGGACGTCCGCATCCGACAAGATCGAGCGGAGCGCGGGGAGAAGGACGGGTAGGCTGACGGAACAATAAAGAAACAGAGAGAAAATAGAGCAAAAAAGAGGGGGGATGCACACGATGAGCCTCAAGAACAAACATGCCCTGGTTTACGACCTGGGCCTCTTCACCGAGAATGCCCTTCGACTGCTCCGCGACTGCGCGCAGGTCTTATACTTCGTGCCGTGGGCCGACGCCTTCCCCGAGCCTTTCAAGGCGAAGATCGGCGAGGGTCTTGACGGCATGGAGCGGATCGCGAGCTTCGAGGAGCACCTGGACGGGGCGGACTTCATCTTTGTCCCCGATACGACATGCGCGGGACTCGTGGAATGGCTGAAAAAACACGAGTACCCCGTGGCGGGGGCAGGGGCCGCGGAAAAACTGGAGCTTGATCGCTGGCACGGCCGCATGAGACAGAAGGAAAACGGCTTGCCCGTCCAGGAGACGCACCGCGTCAAAGGCGTGACGGCCCTGCGGAAATTCGCTCAAGAGCACAAAGACTATTTTTTTAAGGTGGATGCCGAGTTCCGGGGCATTTCAGAGAGCTTCAAACACCACGATCAGCGAGCCTCGGAGTCAAGAATAGATTGGATCGCGTATAAGCTGGGCCCCTACAAGGAGGATGTGGTCTTCATCTGCGAGGAGCTGCTCGAAGGAGTGGAGCCGGGGATCGACGGCGCCACATGGGAAGGGGAGCTCATCTATCCCACTACCTGTGGGTATGAGCACAAGGGCTCCGGCATCATCAGCCGCGTCTATCAGTCAGAAAAAGACTTGCCCGAACCGGTAAAATGGATTAACGATGGTCTTTCCCCTGAGTTCAAACGCCACAAGACGCGCTTTTTCTACAGTACTGAATTCAAAATCGGCAAGGACAAGACGCCCTATCTCATCGACCCGACCATCCGGCTTGCGGCGCCTGGGGTGGCAGCGATCCAGACTGAGTTGATAGAAAACTATTCGGAGGTCGTCTACGGCATGGCCACGGGAGAGCGGGTGGTGCCGGTCATGAAGTACAAATACGCGGCGGCTGCTTCCATGGAATCATCTGAAGCGGCAAAGACCTTCGTTAATATCACATTTCCCAAAGAGCTGCGCCGGTGGGTAAAACTACGCATGGCTGTTCATAAAGGTCAAGACTATTACTCCGTCCCGCCCTTCGATAGTTTGGGCGTGGTGATCGGCCTCGGAGAGACGGTCAAGGAAGTGATGGATTTGGTGAAGGAGCGCGTGAAGCGGGTCGACGCAATCTCGATCAGCACCGATCTGGCCGGCCTGGATAAGATATTTGACGACATTCAGGAAGGGAAGAGATACGGGATAAATTTCTAGCGAGGTGACGAATGAGTGTAAGCGTAGCCCCTCCTGTCAGATTCAAGGCGTTTTACCCCGGCACGGGGAATCCTCTTTCCGGGGGGCAGCTCTGGACCCTCGAGCCGGGCACGTCGGGCTTTGGCTATCCCAAGGCCAGCTATACCGATTCGAGCGGCAACACGGTCAATACAAACCCCGTGATCCTCGATCTGAATGGCGAGGCCGATGTGTGGCTTTCCGGCTACTATAAATTGGTGCTCCAGGACTCACAAGGAAATCAAGTATGGTCCAGGGATAACGTCTCCTCGGCCCCGGCCGGCGGCACAGGTGCCGGGCAGTGGGTAAACCAAACCCTCCTCTTCACCTACGTGAACGCCCGCCAGTTCTCTATTCCCAATGATGAGACGCCCCTTTTCCAGGTGGGCATCAGGCTCCAGGCGATTGTCTCGGCGGGGACGATCTACGGGACCGTCATTGCCTCAGCCGTCTCCGGCAGCCCCTCTGTAACGACCGTCACGGTCAGTTGGGACTCAGGCGCCCTCGACAGTGGGCTTACGACCGTAGGCACCGGCATCCTTACCCCTTTTCACAGCGCGATGCCTGCCCCGCCCGTCTATATATCGAACTATGCTTCTCTTACCGCTGCGGTCGCAGCCATAGGCGCGGCCCCGATGGATCTGCTCGTCAATGTCCCCACGACGGTGACAGCGGCAACGACGGTACCTGCGAACATCGCTATCCAGGTGGCAGAAGGCGGCCTGATCACGAATGCCGGGGGCACCCTCGCCATCAACGGGCCTTTCTCTGCCTGCGGGCAGACGTTTTCCGGCTTCAGCGCGGGGCAACTGACAGGGTTGAAAGAGGCGAGGCCGGAATGGTGGTACTCGGGCAGCGGCCCATGGCAGACAGCCATTCAGGCCGCCATCAATAGTCTCTCGGCGGGGGACGTACTATTTTCAGCAGGTACATATGCTATAACGGACCGTATCTTTGTCACGAATCACAGAATCAGCCTCGTCGGTGCAGGCGATCAGGCGACATATATTCAGTTCAACCCGGCTTCGGCAGGGCAAGCCGCGATCACGTTTCAACTTGGGTCAGCCGACGTGATTGTAAAGAACCGGGTAAGGGGCTTCGGGATTACGTCGACGGATACGACCTATCAGAAGATTGCGCTGGCGTTGGTCGACGTGTCGGAGTTCTCCTGGGATGATGTCTCCATAGAGAACTTCAACGATACTTCCGGTCAGAGCATCGGCCTGCTTTGGATGGGTCGGGACACGTCCTCATACCAGAACCCTCATATCTATGCAGACAGGCCCATCGTCGTGAGCGCCGATCCCAACATCTCGGCCGTCACTATCGATTGCACAAACTTTCATAACCTTTATACCATCGCCACGGGACAGAATCCCAATGTTGAAATCCAGAGCGGCTGCTATCCGACGAACCTCTCATTCACCGGCTCGAACATAATGGCGAACGGCGGCTATGGCCTTAAATGGGCCGACACCGCGACAACAGGGACTGTTCAAAACCTGTACGTGGAAAATCTCAGGTGGGAGCAAAACGGGTCGGTCGCCCCTACGGGGTACATGGTGTACCTCACGTCAAATAGCGATCTGATCGGGGCAGCCTTTATCGGCTGCTATACCTCGGTCGGCAATGGGTTCTACTTCAGCCATATCGAGCGCATCGCGATGATAAACTGCCAGTATCTCGGCACCGGCGTCGCCCTCAGCGCGGATGCCCTGTCGTATCCGCTGGTTCTTGAGAACTGGAGGAATCCTTCCGGATCGGTGAGCACGAGCACGCTTATCGCAAAGTGGGTAGAGTTTGAGGACGGCGGCCTTATTTCGAGCGCAGTTTTCGGCAATGGCGCGGCCTCCGCGGGTGCGGCGTTCAACCTGCTGCCTCTTAATACGGATAATCCATCCGCGGCAACAGGAGACGTCTTCCTGCTGGCGAATACAACCGCGACGACGCTCACACAGATCGCAGGCGGGTATGAGGGCAAGCGCATTATCCTCATTGCCGTGAACGGCAACACCACATTATCATTCGGCGGGGGTAATTTGCAGCAGTACGGCGGAGGGACGTGGAACCCTGCGGCAAATAGCTGGGCAGAGGCTGTGTTTCACGGCACTAACTGGTGGTTCGTCACGCACGCCATGACATAGGGCGCCACTAAGATGCGGAACGGAGGTACCTGCGGTTATAGCCTGGACGCGTTGAACTTGAGCTGATCGAAGCATTCTTCGATCACCCTTGTGCGGGAGGTTATTCTACAAAAATTAGGGGGGATAACCGCTTGCGTAAAGTGACAAAAATATTTATAATCTACTCGCAAAAAGTGCCACACGACAGGTGGACCCTAAGGTATGAAAAAAATTAATGTGTGCGTGATCGGTGCACGTAGTTTTTCCGCCGGTCATTTGATAAAACTTCTGCTACAGCATAAACACGTAACTATACACATGCTGGTCTCGGAGTCGGATAAGGAAGGGGAGGATATAGAAAACATACACCCTTTCCTGCGTGGGCTGCTTCAAAAAACAACAGAGAATTATGATAAAGAAAGGGTAGTGGAAGAGAATGACGTGCTGTTTTTCCACAAAAATCATGGTGAATTCCGTGACCGTACAGCAGATCTCATAGATTATGCGGAAAAACGGAACAAGCCCGTGAAGTTTATCGATCTGAGCGCAGATTTTCGTCTAAAAGAGCAAGACCTCTATAAAAAGTGGTACAAATTTGAGCATCATAGACCGGATCTGCTCAAACAAAGCGTCTACGGTCTGACTGAATTGTACAGAGAAGACATTAAGAAGGCCACCTTGGTTGCAAATCCGGGTTGTTACCCCACTGCAACCTTGCTTGCTTTAGCACCATTGTTAGAGGGTGGTTTTATAGATGGCGATAAGCCTATTTTCATAGA
>Ga0181527_1003937_pt1 | contig 12965 bp, 9 predicted proteins | sample PEATcosm2014_Bin_30_FD_119762 | JGI IMG/M metagenome (GOLD analysis project Ga0181527, IMG submission 119762) | Peatland microbial communities from MTU Mesocosm Facility, Houghton, MI, USA - PEATcosm2014_Bin06_60_metaG | ecosystem: Environmental > Terrestrial > Soil > Wetlands > Peat | place...
TATTTTTGCACCAGAAAGCCTCTCGCCCCCCTCCCGGAAATTCCAGACTCCCCGGAGCTGGGCATGAGGATTGTCCGCTTAGCGGCCGGGATAACCTTGGCGACTCGCCCTAGTGGGAGAGCGGTGTGGCACCGACCAATTTGTCGTTTACTGAACGATAGTAGAGCGCCTCGTTCTCGACGATAACTTCCAAGACCGCCGGAGGATGAATCTCACCTTGGATTAATGCCTCCGAGAGCGGATCTTCAACGTACTTCTGCAAAGCGCGACGCAGCGGCCGAGCGCCGTAGGAACGGTCCACACAGGTCTTGTCCAAAATCCAACGGGCGGCCTCCGGCGACAGCGTCAACGAAATATTTTTCTGGGTAAGATTCTGATTCATCTGCCCCACCAGCAGGTCGAGAATCTGGATGAGGTCATTATCCGTCAGGGCATTGAACACGATGATCTCGTCCAGACGGTTCAGGAACTCGGGGTTGAAAAGCCGCTTCACCTCGCTCATCACCAGTTCTTCGGCCTTTTTCTCCGTGGCGCCTTCCGCCCCCGACTGGAACCCCATGTGCGACTTGCGTTCCAGATAGCGCGCCCCGATGTTCGACGTCATGATGATGATGGCGTTCTTGAAGTCCACCGTGTTGCCGAGGCCATCCGTCAACTGGCCATCCTCGAAGACCTGCAAGAGAATGTTGAACACATCCGGGTGGGCCTTCTCAATCTCGTCCAGCAGAATCGTGGAATAGGGAGCACGCCGCACGCGCTCGGTGAGCTGGCCGCCCTCTTCGTAACCCACATACCCCGGCGGGGAGCCGATTAACTTTGAGACCGAGTGCTTCTCCATGAATTCCGACATGTCAAAGCGCACCAGGGCGCGATCCGAACCGAACAAAAAGGCGGCGAGGGAGCGGGCCATTTCCGTCTTGCCCACGCCGGTTGGACCCAGGAACAAGAACGAGCCCACCGGGCGGCCGGGCAACTTCAATCCCGCCCGCGAGCGGCGGATGGCGCGCGCCAGGGCGGAAATGGCGCGATCCTGGCTGATGATGCGCTTATGCAGTTCCTCCTCGATGCGGACCAGCTTGGCGCTTTCCTCCTCTTTGATGCCGGTGACCGGAACGCCCGTCCAGCGGGCGACCACCTCTTCAATGTCTTCATGGGTCACCACACCCATGGCGGTATCATCAATATTGTACTTTTCGCGCAGTAAGCGGAGGTTCTCGCGTTCCTTACGTTCTTCGTCGGAGTAAAAGCGCGCCTTCTCGAATTCGTGGTTGGCAATGGCGTTCTCCATGCGATGCACCACAAACTTGATGCGCTTCTGCACATCGATCATTTCCTCGGGCAACGAACTCTGCCGCAGCTTCACGCGCGCGCCCGCCTCGTCGATCAGGTCTATGGCCTTGTCGGGCAGGAAGCGGTCGGGGATATAACGATTGGAGTGGTACACAGCCCCATTCAGTGCCTCGTCCGTGTAGGTCACCGCATGAAATTTCTCGTACCGGTCCTTGATGCCGAAGAGAATCTTGATGCCTTCGCCTTCCGTGGGCGGGGGAACCTTAACCGCCTGAAAGCGCCGCTCCAGCGACCGGTCTTTCTCAATGGACTTGCGATATTCCGCGGGAGTGGTGGCGCCGATGCACTGGATTTCGCCGCGGGAGAGGGCGGGCTTCAAAATGTTGGCGGCGTCGAGCGACCCTTCCGCCGAACCCGCGCCCACCAGCGTGTGCAGTTCGTCGATAAAGATAATGGCGTTCTGCGCCTCCATCAATTCCTTCATGATGGTTTTCAGACGCTCTTCAAACTGGCCGCGATACTTGGTGCCCGCCACAATCAGGGAGAGATCGAGCGCCAAAATCCGTTTGTCGGCGAGGAAGGACGGCACGTCGCCGTCGGCGATCCGCTGCGCCAAACCTTCCACAATGGCGGTTTTTCCCACGCCCGGTTCACCGATCAGCACGGGATTGTTCTTAGTGCGCCGGCAGAGGATCTGGACGACGCGCTCCAATTCCGCTTCCCGGCCAATCAGCGGGTCCAATTGGTTTTCCATGGCGGCCTGCGTCAGGTCGCGGCTGAACTCGCCCAGCAGCGAAGTTTCCTTGGGCCGGGCGGCAGCCGCCTTATCGTTCTGAACGCGGCTCAGTTCTTCGCGCAGAGTGGAGAGCCGCAAGCCCCGCTCGTGGAGGATTTCCGCCGCAAACGACTTGTCCTCGCGCAGCAGGCCCAGCAACAGGTGCTCCGTGCCGATGTGCTTGTGCGCCAGACGTTCCGCTTCCTCCGCAGCATAGGCCAGCACGCGTTTGCATTCCTGGCTGAGCGGCAGGTCCACAGAGGTCGAGACCTTCTCGCGGATGGGCGTCCGGCCCTCGATCTGTTTGCGAATGGATTCGATCGAGGCGTGCGACCGCAAAAAACGGTTCGTAAGTGCCTTGTCTTCGCGCAGGAGCCCCAACAGCAGATGCTCCGTCTCAATGAAGGGGCTGCCGAATTGACTGGCTTCGTAGCGCGCGAAAAAGATGACTCGCCGGGCTTTTTCCGTGTACCTCTCGAACATAGCTCCTCAGTTCTTCGTGGAGCCCCACCTTCCCTACTCCCGTCGTGCCCGAGGAAGTGCGGGGGTCATGGAACTATTGGAACTACCCATTCCGTCAGCTTTCCCTTCGCCAAGCGCAAGGTCCGATTGGCGCGACGGGCTAGGTCCAGGTTGTGCGTCGCCAGCACCGAAGTCAAATGATGCGCCCGGTGCAGGTTTTCGAGCAGGTCGATCACGCGCTCCGCCGTACGATGGTCCAAACTTCCCGTGGGTTCATCTGCCAATAAGAGGGCAGGATGATTGGCGAGTGCGCGGGCCAAGGCCACCCGCTGTTGCTCCCCGCCTGATAGCTCACCCACACGGCGTGGTGATGCGTTCTCAAGGCCGACTTCCCCCAGTAATTCTCGGGCCCGCGCCCGGGCATCACTCATGCGACACCCGCGAATCAACTGCGGGATGACAACGTTCTCAAGGGCGCTAAATTCAGGCAGAAGGTAATGCATCTGCCAGACAAAGCCTATCTTCTCATTGCGATACAGAGCGCGTTCGTCTTCGCGATACTCACTCAGTCGCCTTCCCTCAAAGTATACCTCACCCTTCGTCGGAGTGTCCAGCGCAGCCAACAAATGCAATAGCGTCGTCTTGCCGGAACCCGACTCTCCTACCAGAGCCACAAACTCCCCCGACTGCACTTCCAAGCTCAGGTCGTCTAAAACCAGGACTTCCTCGCTTCCAGAAGGGAAGGACTTCGTTAGGTCGCGGGCGTACAAGATCGGCTCTAGTCCGCTGCTCTTGATCAGTTGGACGTCCCCAATATCCGTCATTCGTACCTCAGAATCTCCACCGGATTCAGCCGCGCTGCCGCGAGCGACGGATAAAGCGTTGCCAGAAAGCTAATGGTGATGGCCGCGGCCGCAATCCACACACCATCCAGCGGGTGGGCGTGGAAGGGCACCGACGACAGCGCGTACACGTCCGCCTGGAGTGGAATCAGCTTGTAGGTATTGCCCAGCCACGCGGCCCCATAGCCCAAGACCAGTCCCAGGAAAGTACCCAAGCCACCAATCGCCACCCCGTGGAGCGTGAACACGGCCCAGACCTGCCGCTGCCGCGCGCCCATGGACATCAGCACCGCGATGTCGCGGTTCTTTTCCATCACCATCATCACCAGCGCGATGAAAATGTTCAGCGCCGCCACCACCACAATGAGGCCGATCGTCAGGACGGTGACCAGCCGCTCCAGGCGCAGGGCGCTGAACAGCGAATGGTTCTGCTCAATCCAGGTAGTGGTGTCGAACCCGTTTCCCGCGGCGCGGCGAATCTCTTCTGCCACCTCCGGGGCACGGTAAATATCATCAATCTTGAACTCGATTACGGAGACCACGTCGGCAAGATCAAACAGACGCTGGGCGGCGGCGAGATTCGTGAACGCCCAAGTGGCGTCAAAATCGTAGAAGCCCGAATCAAAAACTCCCACCACGCGAAAGTGGCGGGTTTTGGGCTCGACCCCCGTAGGTGTCAGATAGCCCTGCGGGCTGGTGACCAGCACCGTGTCACCCACGTAGACTCCCAAGGCGGTCGCCAGCTCCTTGCCGATGATGATGGGGTCAGCGTCGGGAAAGGTCTCCGACATATCCTCGAGCGATCCCTCACGCAAATGCCGCAGGAGGGTGCCCACTTTCACTTCCTGTCCGGGTTCGACGCCCTTCAAAACCACTCCCTGCGCGCGCGAGCCGTGGGAGACGAGGACTTCCTCGTAGATCGACGAAGCGGTGGCCACCACATGGGGCAAGTGCGTCAGGCGACGCGAAAGCTGATCGAAGTTTCGGATGCCATCGTTCTCCTTGCGGACCAGATTGATATTGGCCGTGGCGCCGAGCAAGCGGCTCTCCAGCTCCTCGCGAAAGCCGTTGTTGATGGCGAGGGAAATCACCAGCGCGCAAACGCCCGCCGTCACACCCAACACGGAGATCACGGTGATAATCGAAATCGCCGCCTGCCGCCGCTTGGCCTTGAGGTAACGAAGCGCTACAAAGAGTTCGAAATTCATACGCGTCAACATTATCATCAAGCGAGTCCGATGCGCCAAGCAGAATCAGAACTTTGTTGACAGTCCCCAGGGCAGCACCTAAGATGCATTCTTCGGGGTAGTTTCCAATTGCAAGACGCGACTTACCGTGTTGGGCTGCAACCGGGTCCGCGTGCGTACGGTGGTATGAGGCACGAAGTTCGCCGCGCAGCCGGCGCGCTAAACCATAACTCGAGCTCCGCGGCGATCGACTTAGGGGCGGAGCGGACAAGGGAGAATTGCGAACATGGCCATCAATTACGAGTTTCGGCAAGAGGAGCCGGACATCATTGTAGCAAGCCTTACGGGTCAGCTTAATTTGGGAAACCGGCTGATGGATTTCGAGCACGCCGTCAAGCAGCGCATCTATGACGGCTCCCGGAAGATGGTGTTGGACTTGAGCGGGCTGACCTACATCGACAGCGCCGGATTAGGCATGGTGGCCACATGCTCAGGGGTTATGGCGAAAGCAGGGGGTAGGTTGCTCGTGGTCAGCGCCGGCGGCAAAATCACCCAAATGTTTGAGATCACTCGTCTGAATCGCGTCATCGGCGTGTACCCGGACGTGCGCTCTGCCTGTGCAGCAATTTCCCCACCTTCGCCCGCGGCTTCGGGAGCATAGTCGGCCCGGCCTTGCGTTGCCAACAGCGTCACTCGCTGTGCTTCTCAGGGCGCAGCAGGGGGAAAAGGATTACGTCGCGGATGGAGCGCGAGTTGGTGAGCAGCATGGTAAGGCGGTCAATGCCAATGCCCTCACCGCCCGTGGGCGGCATGCCGTAGCTGAGCGCGCGAATGTAATCCTCGTCAATGGCGTGCGCGGTCAAATCGCCTTTTTCCCGCAGGTTCTGCTGGTATTGAAAGCGGTTGCGCTGCTCCTCCGGATCGTTAAGCTCGCTGAAGGCATTGGCGATTTCCATCCCGCCGATGTATAGCTCGAAGCGCTCAACGAAGTTAGGATTGTCGGGCTTCTGCTTGGAGAGCGGCGAAACCTCCAGCGGGTAATCCACAATAAAGGTAGGCTGAATAAGGTGCTCCTCCGCCACGAGCTCAAAAAATAGAGCCAGGAGTTCGCCCGATCGCTTGTCTTCGACGGCTTGCGCAGTGATCGGCGTCACGCCGCGGTGCAGCAACCACTGATTGAGGCTCGGAACACAGTCTGCCATGGCTTGGTGGTCATCCAATTGTGCCGACGTAATTGTGTCCACCTCGCTGGGCCAATAGCGCAGCACGGCCTCTTTCATCGTAAGGCGCTCAAACTTCGCAAACGAGATGCGCTGGCCACAATAGTCAAATTCCACGCTCCCCAGCACCGATTCCGCCACGCGGCGCAGCAGGCGCTCGGTGAGGGCCATCATATCGTGGTAATCCGCGTAGGCCTGGTAGAACTCCAGCATGGTGAACTCGGGGTTGTGTTGCGTGGAGATGCCCTCGTTGCGGAAGTTGCGGTTGATCTCATAAACGCGGTCGAGACCGCCCACGATGAGGCGCTTCAAGTAGAGCTCCGGGGCGATGCGCAAGAAGAGGTTGATATCGAGCGCGTTGTGATGGGTGATGAAAGGCCGGGCCATGGCTCCGCCCGCCAGGGGCTGCATCATGGGCGTCTCCACTTCCAGATAGCCTTCCGCCTCCAGGAAATCACGGATGGCGCGGACCAGTTTGCCCCGGCGCTCGAAGACCGTGCGAGATTCTTCATTCACCATCAGGTCAAGGTAGCGTTGGCGATAGCGGATTTCCACGTCGGTGAGGCCGTGCCATTTCTCCGGCAGCGGCAGCACTGCCTTGGCGAGAAATTGCAGGCGCTCCGCATGGATGGTCAGCTCGCCCGTCCGGGTGCGGAACAGGTACCCCTCAACCCCGATCAGGTCCCCGAGATCGAGGAGCTTATAAAGCTCGAAGTCGCGCTCGCCAACGGCGTCCAGGCGGACGTAGATTTGCAAGCGCTTTCCCCCTCCTGCCAGGTGCGCAAAACCCGCTTTGCCGTGCGGGCGAATGGTCATCACGCGGCCCGCAACCCGTACGAGAATCTTGCGCCCGGCAAGGTCTTCCGCCGAAAGCGCGGCGTAATCCGCCACGATTTGCGGAATCGTTTGCGTGACGTCGTACTTGCGCGGGTAAGCCTCATAGCCCAGGTCCACGATCGCCTGGAGCTTTTTCTTGCGCTGCTGGATCAAGTCGGGAAATTCATTCTCGGGCACGGGGATTACCTACAATCTGCGGAGAGTTTTGACGCACGGATTAAACGGGCATTATAGGTGGCAGTCGAAAACAGTGTCAAGGATAGGGACGCGATGGAAGTGGATCAGTTTGCTGTAGCGGCGGTCTCCGACCGCCGCCACAACAAACCAAACTGACCTACTACCGACGCGATGGACCAGGTCAATCACCCAGCGAATGCGCAGGGGATGAGAGGCGGCAGCGGTGGGGCTAAAATTGAGGAAGATCATCCACCCCGACGTTGGCCGATGGAACCATCCATAACGAATGCAGCTTAGGTTGTGGAGGAATGGTTGGAGTTTAGTTGATTCAAATCACGTCCAGATTGCGGATTCGTCGTTTCGCGCTCCCACAATTTGCAAGATAAGCTCGCGTAGGGGGCACCCTCAGTGTTCACACAAAGCATTTCCATAAGATGAAACCCGTTTCAATTTCTGCCTTGAAGTAAGGGCGGCAGTTTCCTATAGTAGAAAGGATGCAATGGGTAATTGGCGGTCTGATTCTCGCGGTCGTGGCCATATCGCTGCGCCGGATCCTCCATTTGGGCGCCCCGGGAAAGGCTCAGGTAGGGGGGGTGGGATCCCTGCGCGGAGAACTGCAAGCCATCTACCAGCCGGTCGCGCAAGAGATTGAAGCGCGGGCGACCATCTTAGGCATCACCCTCAATGACGCGTTTGGCGAGCGGGAGGCGGACCGGCACGAGATGGCATGGCACGTGGTGCACCTCGCCGTGGGAGAATGGGAGCGCCTTACGGAGCTCGTCGTCGGCCTGCAAAGTGTGCTTTCCAAGTTCTTGCCCGCCACCAACGGAATCGTACCGGTTCGCCGCGTCGCTGTAGGCCACTTCAAGTCACGCGCCGTGATGGACAACGCTGGGCTCTACGAGTTTCTGGACCAGCTCCTGTTCAACTCCAAGAGCCGCTTTGCCCTCCAATTGCGGTTATTGTTCCGTGCCAGCGCCATTCTGAGCAAGGAGTTCAAACGCGCTTGCCGCGAGGGCGCCCTCACGCTCGACTCTTCGGAAGAGTTGTGGACCCGCTTGGATTACTATTTCCACGATTTCGACTTGATCGTCAAGGAAACCCTGCTGGCGTTCCGCACCCTTCTCGCTTGTCAGTCACCGGAGAGGGCGCTAGAGCTCGCCCTGGACCTCCAGGCCCTTCTCGAACGGGGCGTGCGCGTTTCAGTTTCTCCCTCCAATCAGTAAGTTTCCTGCTGCTCCCTTACCGACTTAACAGGCTGCGGAAAAACGCCTCGCTGCTGTTGTCCTGACCAAAAGCAAGCGTAGCGCGGACCTGTTCTGGTCCGCGGCTTTTCACGTCGGCCCGCGCTCGTCGGTTAACTATTGCCTCTGCACGGCGTCGCGCGTAGATTAATCGCATTCCCAGGTTGCAGCGGACGGTGCTCCGCACCGCTGGTTACCGGAGCATTAGGCGAATATTGGAGGCGATAGGGTGTTTAATCTCATACTGGATAGTCCGTGGGCGGGCCCGCTACTCTGGATGGCGCTCTACATCTCCGACTACTCTTTCACGATTGCGTGCGCTCGCTTGTACTGCGCCCAAGATAAGATCGTCTTTGAGGGCAGCTTTGAGATCACCCCGTTGTTTCAAGCCGATGTGAACGCGCTGCGGCGGGTAAGCCCACGCTTCTGCGTGGCTCTCGTTGCGACCGCTGCTTACCTGTTCCTTATGCGATGGATCGCAGGCCCGTCAACAGGACTCCAGGATCTATACCGCCTTGTGCTTGGGGCGATGATCTTGATGGAGGCGACAATCCACTCGCGTCATTTACGGAACTGGTTCCTGTACAAGAAAGCTATCCCACTCATCCAAGGTCGACTGGAGTATCCGCGCGGCATCATGCTCCAAATGTCGGCCTTCGAGGTGCTCATTTTTTCGGGGTTGTACTTGGCCCTTTTTCTCGTGACGGGGAGTATGTTTATCCTGGGCGGGGCGATCACGTGCTGCGCCCTCTCGATAAAACATTACCTGCTCGCCCGCCGACACAACGCGGGAATGCCGAAAGCCGCCTGACAACCGATTTAACCCGACCCCTCGGTGCAGGATGATCTGTGGGGCGACGCAGCCACGGTCCCTGCTTTCGTGACGGTGGGCTTTTCCCATGCCCGTTACGCAGCGGCAACCTCACGTGGTCAGGAGGGATATTGCGCCTTGGCCTTTGGCTGTGATTCCTTTCGCACCTTGCGGGGCTCGCTCGGGGTGGGGGACGATTCTCCCACGGCTTGCGCCGTCGGCTACGATCTTCCCCCCGTCAACTGACGGGCTACGATCATGGGCAAGCAGACTTGAAATAGTCCTTGACTATGGGAGGAGATTAGGCTACGCTTATGGCGAGTGCTGGCATCCTGGCGGCGCGGTGCACCTCTCGGATTCCCCCCCACGAGAGGACAAAATACCGAGAGGATGGCTGTTCACCGGCGAAGGAGTGCGTCCCGGCATGCCAGACAGGAAGAGGTTGTTGTGGTGTCTTTGTGTCTTGGTGGTGATGGCATGACCCCCGCAGGCGGGAAGGAAAAACCACCAAATCACAAAAGGTGGAGGATTCCAGCTCTCGGCAACTTTGGCGACTCACCAACCTGCTGCTGATGAAGATTAGACGCTATGAACGTCAGATGTTGGCCTTAGAGAAAACCGCGGCTTTCCAGGATGTACTAGAAACGAAGGGGGTTAGCGTTTAGCGCCAAAATGTCTAAACGATTTATCTCACTCAAATACAAAGAGTTATCTTGAAATTCGGGATACGGAGCGAAGAAAAGAGGCGCTGCTTTCCAGGATCTTACAGAAAAAAAATGGGTTAGCAATGAATAGAGAAAATCTCGCAAAAATATATCTAATTGAAACTAAAATAGTTAACCTATCCTCAACGGCCAAGGTTACGAGGAAAAAGGGGGTTAAAAAATGGAGCTAAAGTTCCCTAAGTTATTGAAAACAAATGTAGAAAAAATGGCAGCTTTTCGCCTTTCCAGGATGTCTATGAAAACAAACGAGTTAAACCATGCTTTCCAGGATGTTGATGAAAAGAAAGGAGAAAGGCGCTCGACGGGAATTATGAATTATCAAGCCTGCGGAGGCAGAATCGACGCATCGGTGCATCGATGCATGGGCTGACCAGGGGGTTGGTTTTGGACGGCCCCATGAGCCGATGGCCTGGTCGAAATAGCTGTGACGAGTAGCGAGTGACAGGTGAAGGCAAAAGGACGGTGACGAGCTACGAGTGACGAGTGACGAGAAAAAAGTCTGCGGGCGGAAAGGCGGCAGGGCCGACGGTCCAAACCCGTTCGTGACATCTCCCCACCTCCGCTATCGGCAAAGTTCGGTGAGAAGATGAACCAATTTGCTGACTTCGAAAATCGCAAATCACCAACCGCAAATCACCAATCATTGGAAAGAGGTCCAATCATGAAGCGATTGTGGACAAGAGTCGTGTGTGGATTGATGTGCGTCTACTTCCTGGCGGCGCTGGCTGCCCGGGGACAACAAACACCTGCGGGCAAGCCCTTCGATTTGATCGACTGGAACGGCGGGAAGTTTATATATGGCGCGGACTACTATCCCGAGGCTTGGCCCGAGAGCCAGTGGGAAAAAGACGCGATCATGATGCAGGAGGCGGGAATCAACTTCGTCCGCATGGGGGAATTCGCCTGGGCGAAGATGGAGCCCCAGGAAGGACACTTCGATTTCGCTTGGCTCGATCGCGCGCTCATGGTGCTGAACGCCCACGGCATCCGGGCGGTACTGGGAACCCCCACCGCCTCGCCTCCCGCCTGGCTGTATGCGAAGTACCCCAACGTCGCGGCGATGGACGAAAATGGGGTTCGCTGTCGCTACGGTTCACGCCGTAATTATTGCCTCCACAATTCCGATTTCCTCGCCGCCACCACCCGGATCGTTACGGCCATGGCGGAACATTTCAAGGATCACCCAGGAGTGATGGGTTGGCAAATCGACAACGAGGTGGGAGGTCCGAAGTGCTTCGATCCCGCCAGCCGAGCCGCATTCCAAGCGTGGTGCCAGCGCAAATACCACACCCTTGGTGCGCTGAACGCCGCCTGGGGCACCATCTTTTGGGGCCACACCTATCAAGCCTGGCAGGAAATCCCTTTGCCCTGGAACACACTTTACAACACCCATAACCCCAGCTTGGCCCTCGATTTCGAGCGTTTCCAGAGCGACTCGACGCACGCGTATGTCGACGTCCAGGTGGCGATTCTGCGCAAGATTGCTCCCCGCCAGGCCATCACTCACAACGAAATGGGTATGTATTCAGGGGTGGATTATTACGACTTGAACCGCTCGCTAGACTTCGTTGCCTGGGACAACTACCCGATGGGGCAAAAAGATTACTCGCAATATACGGAGCAAGGGTTGGCCCATGACCTGATGCGGGGATCGAAGGACAACCAGAACTACATGATCATGGAGCAGGAAGGCGGCCTGCCGGGATGGGCGACGTTTTGGGGACGGCAGGCGCCCGCCGCGCTCTATCGCGTTTGGGCTTATCAATCCGTTGCCCACGGCGCCGATGGCGTTTGCTATTTCCGCTGGCGGACTTCCCGCTACGGCACGGAACAGTATTGGGAAGGAATTCTCGACCAGGATAGCTACCGCAATTCCCGCTACTTCGTGGTGGCGCAAACCGGAAAGGAATTGGGGCAGCTCACGCCCTTGCTCCAGGGTTCAAAGGTCGTGTCGCCGGTCGCCATGCTGGTGTCGCCGGATTCCCGCTGGGCGCAGCAAATTCAGCCGGGAGTGAAAGACTTTGATTACGAGCGGCAACTGCACGACTATTACGACGCCTTTCGCCGCGCGGGGGTGAGCGTGGACGTCGCCTTCCCGCCCAGCGACCTCTCCGCTTATCGGATCATCGTGGCGCCCGCACTCTATGTGACCGATCAAGCCCTGGTCAACAAGCTCCACGCGTTCGTGAAGAACGGCGGGACGCTGATCCTCACGTTCCGCTCGGGCGTCAAAGATGAACACAACGTGGTGACGGAGTTAACCCTTCCCGGCCCGTTCGCGGATATCGCCGGCGTGGCCATCCACGAATTTGATCCCCAACTGAATGAGGAGCAGGAGTTGGTGGGACCCGGCGAATCGCGCTATCCCGCGCGCACTTGGTCCGACATTCTCGATCCCTCCACGGGGAGGGTTCTGGCAACTTATGGCAAGGGCTACTATGCCGGCAAACCGGCCGTCACGCAGAACAACGCAGGAAAAGGTTGGGTCTATTACGTCGGCACCGAATCCAAGTCACCTTTCTTTTACGACCGCCTGATTGCACTCGCCGCCAAGAAATGTCTGGTGGCGTTAAATGAAAAAATTCCACCGGGCGTTGAGGTGGCAGTTCGCCAAAAGTCGGGCAAGAAGATTATCTTCGTGTTGAATTACACCAGCATGGATCAAACCGTGCCGCTCGACCAGTCTTACCAGAACGCCTTGACCGGCAAGACGGAACCGATGGATGTGCAGATTCCCGCGTATGAGGTGAAGGTGCTGACGGGGCCGTAATGCCAGGTGTCAGGTGCCAGGTGTCAGAGGCGAAACTCGAAAATCGAAATTCGAAAGTCGAAATTCGGGTGCCTTGGCCGCCAGTTCGAGTTTCACCTCGACACCTGACACCGCTAATGTCTCGCCTCTGACACCTGACACCTGGCACCTGACACCTTCTTTACCTTCCCAGGTAGGCGCGCACGAGGTAGGAGATTCCCATCAGCAGGAGCAGGAGGTTTGCCGCCAGGAAAAGGTGCTGCTTAAACCGCTTGTGCAGGCCGGCGCCCCAGGCCAGCAGGCACAAAGTAAACAACGCCGCGCCGTAAAAGCCTATGAGCCCGCCCACGAAAAACGGAAGCACGCGCCCATAGCCATGCTGGCGGCCTTCGGCGAGAATCGGCCCGGCAATGGTGAGCCAATAAACCCAGGTGCCCGGCGAGGCCACTTCCGCCAGCAAGGCGACCGATACACTGGCATAGGTCAGCGTGGTAGAAGCCGCCATTTCGTACTGGGTTTTGCCCCGCATTTCCCCAAGCGAATAACTGGCGAAGCCGATGAGGGCCACGCCGCCAACGTAGGCCACGTAATGCGCGATTCCGGAAGGAATGAAACGATAGAAAAGGCAGGTCACCAGCAACAGACA
>Ga0181527_1003938_pt1 | contig 12965 bp, 10 predicted proteins | sample PEATcosm2014_Bin_30_FD_119762 | JGI IMG/M metagenome (GOLD analysis project Ga0181527, IMG submission 119762) | Peatland microbial communities from MTU Mesocosm Facility, Houghton, MI, USA - PEATcosm2014_Bin06_60_metaG | ecosystem: Environmental > Terrestrial > Soil > Wetlands > Peat | place...
GAGCTCGTCCATGGCTGAGACCACGGTCCGACGGACGCCCCAAGCAGCCGCCGCGTATGATCAAGACGCCTGACCAACCAGTGGGGCCGTCATCGAAAACCCACAATCAACGGGACATCGTCCTACTGACGGCCGACATGTCCACGCCGTCGATGCTGATTAGATCAGTGTTGGAACAGGCAAGCGTGAACACGAGCCCGTAATCAGGCACGCGAACGACCGGTTGGCCGACCGCGCCTGGGAACGCGGCCTCGAACCGCAACGGCGCCGAGCCGTAGGCGCGTTGGGCCGGAGCGTTGGGCAGCCCGCTCACTAAGGCGACACCGACCCCGATGACGGCGAGAATCCCGACGACGAACGTCGTGATGGGGTGGCGGAGGTTGCGCATCGCGGTCAGGCTGACCCCGCGCCCGACTCCGGCGGATTCTGTCTGCGCCCTCAGGCGTCTCATCGAGGGCAGCGCATGTCGGGGTCGCCGCTCGCCCGACGGGTGCCGGCTACATGGAGGCGAACTCCGCGCTCAGTCGGCGGTACCAGTCGAGCGCCATCTGGTCGGGATCGGGCGGTGGCGCCTCGGGCGGAAAGATGGAGGTGTAGGCGACCAGCGCAACGCTGCGATGGAACTCAGCAAGTAAAGGCACTTCGGGGAGGTTGGCCTGGCGGACAGCGACCGGCATCGAGAGTCCGTCTTGACGGAATCCCATCCCACGATGTTGGCGGTAGGAGCCACCAGCCACGTGAGAGTCAAGGGAGGTCAGGGGCCGACCTCGTCCGGTGTTTCGACTTCAATGCCGAGTCGCAGCAGAGCCTCGCGGACATCGGCGCTCGACTCGACCAGGACGGCCCGTATCCCAACCGTCCGGGCACCGTCGACGTTCTCGGGGGTGTCATCGAAGAACAACAGCTCGGAGACCTGAAAGCCGATTCGCCCTGCGACGGCGGTGAACGCCTCAGGATCGGGCTTGCGGAGCCCGAGGTCGGACGAGACGAAGATGAAACGAAAGACGGACAACTCGTTTGCGAAGCGGCTGGCCCACGCGCTCTTGTGCGTCGGATTCGAGTTCGTGAACGCGTACAGCGAAAGACGTTGACTCGCAGCGGACAGCAGCGCTGACATCCCTGGTACGGGGGCCAGATAGATGTCATTCCACCCCGAGACGATCTCCTCGTCTGAGAGAGTGAGGCCGAGGCTGCGGCGCAACGCGGTGAAGTAGCCCGCAGCGTCAAGCTCTCCCCGTTCGTGTTGCTCATAGGCCTCATCGAACGAGAACCGTCGTTCAAGCTCGGCAGGATCGCAACAAGCGCGGTCAGCCCAGACTCGGAATGCTCGCTTGAAGTCGAATTCGAGGACCACTCCGCCGAGGTCGAACAGCAGCGCGCGGACTGACCCGACGTCATCGGGCGCTCTGTTGCTCATCCGGCGATTCTCGCATCCTGCTCGTTGCGATCAAGGTAGGGCGTAAGAGTGACTGGGCTCAGCTGCACAGAGGGTGCTCCACGACGCCCCACTTCGGGCGGCCTGGGATCGCCGGGGTGCCGCCAGCGGCAGGCTGGTGTCGCAGGAGGAGAGCAGCCAGCACGGTGATGTCTTGGCTTTGCTTGCACTTGGACCTCCACCAAGCCGCTATCCGGCGGTCAAGAAGGCCACCTGAACAGGACGTGAAGGTCAAATGCAAGCTCAATGACACCGCTGGCCGGTAGAACGCCCAGCGCGCGACCGGCAGTCAGGGTGGGCAGAGTCGCGACCTCGTTGAGCATTGTGGCGAGAGCGTACGGTGCGACTGCCCGCTCATCCAGGATCACACGGAGCCCTGTCTGATCGGTGTTGCTTCGAGGCTGGGAGGCGACTCATCCGGAGCGATGCGGAGCGAGCGATCTGGCACCGATCGCCCGGCCAGGGTCACCCGTGAGCGGGAGAGACCTGCCAGCTCTGACGAGCCGCCAAGTATGACCGAATTCCGTCGTCTTGTGGACCGTGCCGGTTCATCCCCACCCCAAGCCTTCTTCGCTTCGCAGACGACGACGCTCGCGTGCGGAGGTACCGGCCCAGATTCCGTGGAGCGACGGATCGTCAAGAGCGGCAGCGAGACACTCTTCTGCGACAGGACACCGCGTGCAGATACGCGCCGTGCGAGCGAGCCCGACGGCGCTTGCAGGAAAGAAGAAATCGGGTCCCATATCCCGACACGCTGCATTCGTTGGCCACGCGGGGCGAGTGACCGAGTCGCAACTGTCGAGCGGCTCCAGAGTGGGCTGCGGAAGGACCTCGACGCCGTTGTGTCGCGGACCGAACGCGATGGCGTCCTGCACGGGGTCCGGGAAGTTGGCTCGCCTGCCGCTCATTGGAACCGGCATCGTTCCTCCCCTCGGTTGGTGCGCCCGCCGGGCCAGGTCGGCGAGCCCGCCCGATCGTTTCCGACATCAGGCGGATGACATCAGATTCTGGACGCAGACCCGGCCGTCGGGACGCGCTCTCAAGTTAAGGCACTCACCTGTGAAGAGCCTTGCAGACTGATTGCAGTTGGGTTTCAGCTGGTCGGAGCGCGCCCCCCGGCAAGACCCCTATCACTGAATCGCAGCCGAGAATAGGTCCCTTCGGAAGCAGGGTTTGAGAACCAGCTGGGTACTTCGATAGATGGCATGTAGAGGGGCTCGCGCACGCGTAGGACCCCCTCAGCCCAGCCCCGTTGCACACGGAATTGGAGCGATACTGTGTACCTTCGTCCATCTGAGAGGACCGTCGATGAGGGCGAACCTCGGTGTATTCAGCCGTGCCGTCGTGGTTGGTGCGCTGTCTCTGTCAGGTCTGGCTCTTGCCCCGTCCGTGCTGGCTTCGGCCGCCGGCGCAGCACGGGACAATGTTTGCGGAGCTTTGCCATCGACCACGCCGGTGAATCCACTCTCGGGCGTGAACGTCCTCGGATGGGGGTTCGATGAGCCGTGGGCCATCACCACGGGTGGCACCCACATCTGGGTGGCGAACGATGGCAACTCGGTCACCGAGCTCTCGGCGTCGACCGGCGCCCTTGTCAAGGTCATCCGCGGCTCGAGGTACGGCTTCAACGGCTCCCTGGGCATCACCTCGGATAGGACCCACATCTGGGTGGCAAACTCGGAGGGCCGTTCGGTCACCGAGCTCCTGGCCTCGACCGGCGCCCTTGTCAAGGTCGTCCGCGGCCCAAGCTACGGGTTCGACGACCCGTGGGCCATCACCACTGGCGGCACCCACATCTGGGTGACGAACGAGAGCTCGGTGACCGAGCTCTCGGCCTCGACCGGCGCCCTGGTCAAGGTCATCCGCGGCTCGAGCTACGGCTTCGACGACCCCGCCGCCGTCACCTCGGACGGTACCCACATCTGGGTGAGGAACGAGCGTGGCAACTCGGTCACCGAGCTTTCGGCCTCGACCGGCGCCCTGGTCAAGGTCATCCGCGCCTCGAACTACGGGTTCGACGGCTCCCTGGGCGCCGAAGGGATCACCCCGGGCGGCACCCACATCTGGGCGGCGAACACCGCTGGCAACTCGGTCACCGAGCTTTCGGCCTCGACCGGCGCCCTGGTCAAGGTCATCCGCGGCTCGAGCTACGGGTTCGACGACCCCGCCGCCGTCACCTCGGACGGCACCCACATCTGGGTGGCGAACGAGGGTGGCAACTCGGTCACCGAACTCTCGGCCTCGACCGGCGCCCTGGTCAAGGTCATCCGCGGGTCGAGTTACGGGTTCAACGGTTCCCTGGGCATCATCTCGGGTGGCACCCACATCTGGGTGGTGAACTCCTTTGGCAACTCGGTCACCGAGCTCTCGGCCTCGGCGGGCGCCCTGGTCAGGGTCATCCGTGGCTCGAGGTACGGGTTCGACGAACCGGGGGCAATCACCACGGGCGGCACCCACATCTGGGTGGCGAACGCCGTTGGCAACTCGGTCAGCGAGCTCTCGGAGACGACCGGAGCCCTGGTCAAGGTCATCCGCGCCTCGAGCTACGGGTTCGACGACCCCGACGCCGTCACGTCGGACGGCACCCACATCTGGGTGGCGAACGCCGTTGGCAACTCGGTCAGCGAGCTCTCGGCCTCCACCGGCGCCCTGGTCACGGTCATCCGCGCCTCGAGCTACGGGTTCAACGACCCCGACGCCGTCACGTCGGACGGCACCGACATCTGGGTGGCGAACGACGGCGACTCGGTCACGGAGCTATCGGCCTCGACCGGAGCCCTGGTCAAGGTCATCACCGGCTTGAGCTACGAGTTCGATAGCCCTACGGGCGTCACCTCGGACGGCACCCACATCTGGGTGGCGAACAATGGCAACTCGGTCACGGAGCTATCGGCCTCGACCGGAGCCCTGGTCAGGGTCATAAGCGGCTCGAGCTACGGTTTCGACGGCCCCGACGCAGTCACCTCGGACGGCACCCACATCTGGGTGGTGAACGGTGGCAACCCGGTCACGGAGCTGTCGGCCTCGACCGGAGCCCTGGTCAGGGTCATAAGCGGCTCGAGCTACGGTTTCGACGGCCCCGACGCAGTCACCTCGGACGGCACCCACGTCTGGGTGGCGAATCCTTCTGGTAACTCGGTCACCGAGCTCTCGGTCTCGACCGGCGCCCTGGTCAGGGTCATCCGCGGCTCGAACTACGGGTTCGACGGCCCCTCGGGCATCACCTCGGGCGGCATCCACCTCTGGGTGGCGAACACGGACGGCCAGTCCGTCACGGAATTCCCAGATTCTTGATCACGCCCAGAATCCGCGACCTCCCCTGACGGACGGAGCAGCATCGAAGGCATTGGTCCCGCCGGGATGGCTCGGCCCGCTGGAACCAGTTGCTGTGCAAGGTCCGCTTTCCTCCCGCAGATTCCGACACCCGCCGCAATCGGAATATCGGCGATCCAGCCAGCGACGCAACTGCTCCGATCTGTAGGCCGCTGATTCTCACGTGCGGGAGGATCCCAACCGTGGAGGGAACAATTCCTCGATGACAGCGCTCACCGCGGCGTGCGCAGTCTCTCCGACCCGGACCAGCGGGCGCCGCCGGACTCCGACTGGACACCCTTGCCTTTGCCGGCCAAGCCTTACTATGTTGTTGAGCATACGCTCAAATGACACGCTCAGGAGGAGTTGATGGCGAAGGGTGGCAAGTCAAGTCGAGTTGGCAACAGACCGGCGAAGGGTGATACCTCCCGCCGATTGGTGGATGCCGCCATCGAGGCCCTTCGCTACGACGGGTTCGCGGGCGCCAGCGCTCGGGTGATCGCCAGCCGGGCCGGCTGCAATCAGGCGCTCGTCTTTTATCACTTCGGTTCAGTGGCGAACTTGTTGCTCGCCGCGTTGGACGAGACAAGCGCCCGTCGGATGGATCGCTACCGTGACGCGGTCGCCACAGCGGGAAACCTGAGCGACCTGGTTGGTGTCGCCGCAGACATCTACCGCGAGGATCTCGACGCCGGCCACATCACGGTGCTCAGCGAGATGATCGCCGGGGCGTCATCGACTCCAGGTCTTGGCGAGGAGGTCGCGGCGCGGATTGAGCCATGGATCGACTTCACCGAAGCCACCATGCGGCGATTCGTGGACTCGACCCCGATAGGCCAACTTGTGCCGGTCCGAGACGCTGCCCTTGCCATCGTCGCTTTGTACCTGGGCGTCGAGATGCTCAGTCACCTCGGTGACGAACGCACAGCAGCTGAGTCGCTCCTCGCAACCACAGCACGAGTCTCCACGCTCCTAACGGCGTTCTCCGCTCCCGCGCCAAACAGCACGGGATCCCGGTGATGGCACCAGGACTGGCGGTACAGCGTCGATCGTGGGGCCGGTTCGCAACATGGACACTGGTCGGAGCGACCTGGTCGCTGGCATTGATCGGGATCCCGTCGATCGGCCTGTTCGTTCTACCGGCGGCCGTCGGCACCACGGTGGTTGTGGCCCTGCGGGCGCCGTCGTCGGTTGGTCTCCCCGGACTCGTCACCGGGCTCGGACTACCGCCGCTGTACGTCGCCTATCTCAACCGAAACGGACCAGGCAACGTATGCACCTCAAGTCACGGGGTCCAAAACTGCATCCAAGCCCTCAATCCATGGCCGTGGCTCGGCGCCACAGTTGTCCTGGTCACCGCCGGCATTGCCATCTTCATCGTCCACGGCCCAAGACGCTTCGTTCCAGCCCCGTTGCACGGAAGGTGCACTGATACGCTGCGTCCTGGTCGACCTGAGGAGGACGGTCAATGAGATCAGACTTCCGTACGTTCAGGCGGGCCGTTGCGGTTGGCGTGCTGTCTCTGTCAGGTATGACTCTTGCCACGTTGGCACTGACATCGGCGGTCGGCGCAGCAGGGCGCGATACGTCCCAAGTTTCTTCGTCGGCGACGCCGGTGAGGTCACTCTCAGGCGTCAAAGTACTCGGTTGGGGATTCGACTGGCCCAACGGCATCACCTTGAGCGGCACCCACGTCTGGGTGGCAAACGCAGGCAATGCGGTCATCGAGCTCTCGGCCTCGACCGGCGCCCTGGTCAAGATCATCCGCGGCTTGAGCTACGAGTTCAACTGGCCCGATGCCATCACCTCGGACGGCACCCACATCTGGGTGGCGAACTTCGGTGGCAACTCGGTTACCGAGCTCTCGGCCTCGACGGGCGCCCTGGTGAAGGTCGTCAGCGGCTCGAGCTACGGATTCAACAACCCGTCCGCCATCACTTCTAGCGGCACCAACGTCTGGGTGGCGAACGTGAGTGGCAACTCGGTCACCGAGCTCTCGGCCTCGACCGGCGCCCTAGTGAAGGTCGTCAGAGGCTCGAGCTACGAGTTCAACGGCCCCCGAGGCATCACTTCGGATGACTCCCACGTCTGGGTGGCGAACTACGGTGGCAACTCGGTCACCGAGCTCTCGGCCTCGACCGCCGCCCTGGTGAAGGTCATCCGCGGCTCGAGCTACAAGTTCAACAGCCCCGACGCCATGGCCTCGAACGGCACCCACGTCTGGGTAGCGAACTCTGGTGGCAACTCGGTCACCGAGCTCTCGGAGACGACCGGCGCCCTGGTGAAGGTCAACAGCGGTTCGGGCTACGAGTTCAACGGACCCTACGCCATCGCCTCGGATCGCACCCATGTCTGGGTGGCGAACCTGTATGGCACCTCGGTCACCGAGCTCTCAGCCTCGACGGGCGCCCTGGTGAAGGTCATCCGCGGCTCGAGCTACGGGTTCGACGAGCCCATCGCGATCACCTCGAACGGCACCGACGTCTGGGTGGCGAACTACTATGGCACCTCGGTCACCGAGCTCTCGGCCTCGACCGGCGCCCTGGTGAAGGTCAACAGCGGTTCGGGCTACCAGTTCGACGACCCCGAAGCCATCACCTCGGACGGCACCCACGTCTGGGTTGCGAACCACGGTGGCGACTCTGTCACCGAGCTCTCGGCCTCGACCGGCGCCCTGGTGAAGGTCATCCGCGGCTCGAGCTACGGGTTCGACGACCCCATCGCGATCACCTTCGACGGCACCCACATCTGGGTGGCGAATGGCGGTGGACTTCTCGGTGGCGGCAACTCGGTCACCGAGCTCTCGGAGACGACCGGCGCCCTGGTCAAGGTCATCAGCGGCTCGAGCTACGGCTTCGACTACCCCCACGCCATCGCCTCGGACGGCACCCACGTCTGGGTGGCGAACGACGGCGGCAACTCGGTCACCGAGCTCTCGGAGACGACCGGCGCCCTGGTCAAGGTCATCAGCGGTTCGAGCTACGGGTTCAACGGACCTATCGCGATCTCCTCGGACGGCACCCACGTCTGGGTGGCGAACACTGGTGGCCGCTCGGTCACCGAGCTCTCGGCCTCGACCGGCGCCCTGGTCAAGGTCATCAGCGGCTCGAGCTACGGGTTCGACGAACCGTGGGCCGTAACCTCGGACGGCATCCACCTCTGGGTGGCGAACAACGGTGGCAACTCGGTCACCGAGCTCTCGGAGACGACCGGCGCCCTGGTGAAGGTCATCCGCGGCTCGAGCTACGGGTTCAAGGACATGTATGCCATCAACTCCGACGGCACCCACGTCTGGGTGGCGAACGACGGCGGCAACTCGGTCACCGAGCTCTCGGCCTCGACCGGCGCGCTGGTAAAGGTCATCCGCGACTCGAGCTGCAAGTTCAACTTTCCCGACGCCATCGACTCGGACGGCACCGATGTCTGGGTGGCGAACGACGGTGCCCAGTCGGTCACCGAGTTCTCAGCTTCGTGACTACTCCCAGGATCGGGAACGGCCTCCCATGGGAGGAGCGGCAGGGGCGGCCCTGATCGCACTGGGACGACCTGATCCGCTGGAGCTGATTGTGCAAGGCGCGGTTTCCTCCTGCGGATTCCGACACCGCGTTGCAATCCGAGTGCCGGTGAACTACCGGGGACGCAACTGCTGTAATCCGCAGGTCGCTGATTCTCACGATGGCGGGATCACTGCTGCAAAGGCAGCAATCAGTCAATGTACCCGGAGGTGGCTGACTAAGCGCCTTCCGGGCCCGGAGGGAGGTCCGGTCAAGGCCCGCAGAGCAATCCCGGAGCCATTCCTGTGACGACTGGATCGCGTGGCCTTGACGGGGCCGGAGATCCATTGAGGGGATGCTTGGTGATGAACCGGCACAGCCGGTTCCTGGGTGCTGCCTGTGGCCGAGAGGAAGGGCGAACCTCGGCAAGACCGCCACCACTCGATGTCACCTGAGAACCCGGCCCTTCGGAACTGGGGTTTGAGAACCGTGCGGGTCGGCTTCGTCGTAGTCTCGTTGCACGTAGGCGGAGCGGTGGGCTGCGCCTTCGCCGGTCTGAGGAGGATGGTCAATGAGATCAGACTTCGGTCTGTTCAGGCGTACCTTTGTGGTTGCTGGGCTCGCTCTGTCAGGTCTGACTCTTGTCAGCTTTGTACCGACATCGGCGGTCGGCGCAGCAGAGAGCAATGCTTCCAAAGTTTCTTCGTCGGCGACACCGGTGAGGTCACTCTCAGGCGTCAAAGTACTCGGTTGGGGGTTCGACTGGCCCGACGCCATCACCTTGAGCGGCACCCACGTCTGGGTGGCGAATGAGGTTGGCAACTCGGTCATCGAGCTCTCGGAGACGACCGGCGCCCTGGTCAAGATCATCAGCGGCTCGAGCTACGGGTTTAACGACCCCGACGCCATCGGCTCGGACGGCACTCACGTCTGGGTGGCGAACGAGGGTGGCCAGTCGGTCACCGAGCTCTCGGAGACGACCGGCGCCCTGGTCAAGATCATCAGCGGCTCGAGTTACGGGCTCAACAGCCCCGACGCCGTCGCCTCGAGCGGCACTCACATCTGGGTGGCGAACTTCGGTGGCAACTCGGTCACTGAGCTCTCGGAGACGACCGGCGCCCTGGTCAAGGTCATCAGCGGCTCGAGCTACGGGTTCGACTTCCCCAACGACATCACCTCGGGCGGCACCCACGTGTGGGTGGCGAACTCCGGTGGCAACTCGGTCACCGAGCTCTCGGCCGCGAGCGGCGCCCTGGTCAAGGTCATAAGTGACTTGAGCTACGGGTTCAACTACCCCGGCGCTGTCGCCTTGGGCGGCACCCACGTCTGGGTGGCGAACTACTGGGGCAACTCGGTCACCGAGCTCTCGGCCTCAACCGGCGCCCTGGTCAAGGTCATCAGCGGCTCGAGCTACGGGTTCAACTACCCCGACGCCATCACCTCGGACGGCATCCACGTCTGGGTGGCGAACACGGGTGGCAACTCGGTCACCGAGCTCTCGGCCGCGAGCGGCGCCCTGGTCAAGGTCATCAGCGGCTCGAGCTACGGGTTCAACTCCCCGATCGCCGTCACCTCAGACAGCACCCACGTCTGGGTGGCGAACGCGAACGGCAACTCGGTCACCGAGCTCTCGACCGCGACCGGCGCCCTGGTCAAGGTCATCAACGGCTCGAACTACGGGTTCAACCACCCCTGCGCCATCGCCTCGGACGGCACCCACGTGTGGGTGGCGAACTACTGGGGCAACTCGGTCACCGAGCTCTCGGAGACGACCGGCGCCCTGGTCAAGGTCATCAGCGGCTCGAGCTACGGGTTCAACCACCCCAACGACGTCACCTCGGACGGCACCCACATCTGGGTGGCGAGCGCGGACGGCAACTCGGTCACCGAGCTCTCGACCTCGACCGGCGCCCTGGTCAAGGTCATCAGCGGCTCGGGTTACGGGTTCAACAGCCCCGACGCCGTCGCCTCGAACGGCACTCACATCTGGGTGGCGAACCTCGGTGGCAACTCGGTCACCGAGCTCTCGGCCTCAACCGGCGCCCTGGTCAAGGTCATCAGCGGCTCGAGCTACGGGTTCAACTCCCCGATCGCCGTCACCTCAGACGGCACCCACGTCTGGGTGGCGAACACAAACGGCAACTCGGTCACCGAGCTCTCGGCCGCGACCGGCGCCCTGGTCAAGGTCATCAGCGGCTCGAGCTACGGGTTCAACTCCCCGATCGCCGTCACCTCAGACAGCACCCACGTCTGGGTGGTGAACGTGAACGGCAACTCGGTCACCGAGCTCTCGACCGCGACCGGCGCCCTGGTCAAGGTCATCAGCGGCTCGAGCTACGGGTTAAACCACCCCTACGCCATCGCCTCGGACGGCACCCACGTCTGGGTGGCGAACTACTGGGGCGAGTCGGTCACCGAGCTCTCGACCGCGACCGGCGCCCTGGTCAAGTACTTCAGCGGCTCGAGCTACAAGTTCAGCTTTCCCGACGCCATCTACTCGGACGGCACCCACGTCTGGGTGGCGAACGCGAACGGCAGCTCGGTCACAGAGCTCTCGGCCTCGTGACCACTCCCAGGACCGGGAACGGCCTCCCATGGGAGGAGCGGCATGGCCGGCCCTGATCGCACTCGCACGACCTGATCCGCTGGAACTGATTGTGCAAGGCGCGGTTTCCTCCTGCGGATTCCCACACCGCGCTGCAATCCGAGTGGCAACGAGCCAACCAGGGACGCAACTGCTGTAGTCCGCAGGTCGCTGATTCTCCCGAGCGGCGGGATCACGAATGTGAAGGCAACTGTCATAGCCCCGGAGGCGCAGACCTGTACGAAACCTCTGACCCTGCCTTGGCGATGGCGCGTGGCCGCAATCAGGTCGAGAGAAGCACTGCTACTCCAAGATCGTGCTTCCCTTCAGGAGCGCTGGCTTGAGAACAGGCGCTCCTTCTGGAATGACTCAGTGAGGCTGACTGGTGTTCGCGCAGCCTTGTTCGAGCGGAGCGAACCAATGAAGGGAGCAAGTCCTCCTGCCCATTACTGCCTCCAGCCAGGCGTAATGCTGATGCATGACCTTCGACCCGATCGCGATCGACCGCCGAATCACGGGTGGGGTGCCGTGCATACGTGGGACCAGGCTCCCGGTGCGTCCTTGAAGGCCACGATCGCAGAAGGGACGACGACGGCTGAGGTCCTGAACGAGTTTCTCCAACTGGCGGAAGACGAAGTTCGCGAAGCCTTGAGAATCGCCGCCGCCGTTGATGAGCACGGGTTGCTGCCTCGCGGCATCCGGTGAGGTTTCTCGTTGCCGAAGTCGCTGTCGCGGCGAGACGCGGTGGGTCTCACCGAGACGGGCCACGATGCGGTGCGCGCTGGTGACCCTGATCTCCTCGGCGCAGCACGCTCGCTCGATGTCCCTGCTGATCAGCCGCGACAACGGACTGTTGCCGGCGAGGCGGAGGTCGGGAAGAGTGGGCGAAGGCAGCGATGAGCAACTACTCGGTCATGGCCTTGCCGGCGAGTGGCGCAGGTAGCCTTGGAAGTCATGGAAACTTGGGATGCCATTCGTGCTCGTCGCAACGTCCGCACCTACAAGGACCGGGCCATCGCTCCGGAGCAACTCAACCGGATACTCGAGGCCGGTTGGCGGTCGCCCTCGGCATCCAACCGTCAGAAGTGGGACTTCGTTCTCGTGACAGAGCCCGGCCAGCTACAGGCGCTGTCGACGGTCTGGACCGGCGCCCGCCATGTGGCGACGGCAAAGGCAGCGATCGTCCTTGTTCTCCCTGAGCCTGAGTCTGAGCGGTACAGGACGCTCGATGAGTACGACTTGGGCCAGGCAACCATGGCGATGATGCTGGCCGCCGCGGACTTAGGCATCGGCAGCGGCCACTCCGCCATCGGCGATCAGGAAACTTGCCGGCAGGTCCTCGGTACGCCCACAGACCACATCTGCGCCTACATGCTGGCTTTCGGTTATCCAGCTGATCGACCTCTGAAGCCGATAGCCAAGCCCGACCGACGTCCGTTCGAGGAAGTGGTTCACCGCGGGAGCTGGTAACCGGCTGTGCGTCGGTTCAACTAGCACACAACGCGTCCATCGGTGTCGCGCGAAGGTATCGGTGGGTTGCAATTCACCTACGAACCTGAGGAGCTTCGTTTCTTCCTGGCGCGGTTCGCGCCCGTGGCGGTCGCGTGAGACGGACGAAGCAGCTCTCTGCCTGCACGTCGAGCGGCGCGGCTCTGTCATGAACCGTGACCGAGTACTCCTTTGCGGGGACGTGGGTCGCGCTGACGTGCGCGACACCTGACGTGTCGGATGGGGCCGGAATCCGGAGATGATCCGAAGTGAAACCCTCCTCGGTAGAAGACGCCATCGAGCGGCCCGATCAGGGGGCGACCGTACGAGGTCACGGTGGCCAAGGCCGACAGCCGCAACCCGGTCAGTCTCACGCACACCGCCTGGGCGATGAGTCTCTGCTCGGGCGTGATCACCTCCCGGAGGTGGCGCGTTGCATTCGCGTCGCTTCGATCCAAGAGGTTCCTCAGGCTTCTCAGGCGTTCCTCGGTCTTGTCCACGCTCCCCTGTGGGCGTCGGGACGGACGGCGCTAGGAGCGTGGGTCAGAATCCACCACTGACCCGTTCGTAGCTGTGAACATCGTCTCATGACCTCCGTGCTCTCCGATGACCAGCTCTTCGAAGTGGAGATGGGCGAGGCGGAAGCCCCGAA
>Ga0181527_1003939_pt1 | contig 12962 bp, 20 predicted proteins | sample PEATcosm2014_Bin_30_FD_119762 | JGI IMG/M metagenome (GOLD analysis project Ga0181527, IMG submission 119762) | Peatland microbial communities from MTU Mesocosm Facility, Houghton, MI, USA - PEATcosm2014_Bin06_60_metaG | ecosystem: Environmental > Terrestrial > Soil > Wetlands > Peat | place...
GCTCCAATTCCAAGCTCTGCACAACCAACCATCCAACCTTCTTGTTAAGAGTAGAAGGTGTCGCACGCTTGGCTAGGTAAGCTGCTATCGGTGCCGCTTCTTCGGGTTGCATCGAAAGCGTTTCCGTGTAGCTTTCGAACTGTGCAAGATCTTCCCCTGGTGGGCAGTTAAGGATTATCCCTGTGCCACCCGCTGCGTATCTGGCAGGTATGTACGATGCCGCCAAGATGAAGATAGCTAAGAAGCTATTCCATTCGGATTCTGTAGCCTTTCGTTTGCCGCTCCGTTTGCGGCCATCGCCACCGCTTTGCGCACCCGGCTTGTGCTCGGCGCAGAAACGGGGATGGCGGCCTTTACCGCTGTAGTGCAGTGCAATACCGCACATCTCGCAATGATCGCCGCCCTCAGTCGGTGGCGTCACGCCTTCGGACTCAAAGGTGTTTTCCACCATGCGTGCTATCTCCTATTCCGAAAGGCAAACCCATGACGGACCCACTGTTCCTGTGTCTCTGTCTTAGGCTCTTCTTGCACCGGAGGTTCGATTTCCTCGCTTTCTAGGGCACTTTCCTCGCCTTGTTCTTCTTCGATTGTCTCGGGCTCGTCGCTCGCACTCTCTGCGATCTCTTCCACTGCCTCGGCTTGAGCGATTTGAACATCCGCCGCCTCTTCTGCAATGTCAACCGTGGCATCTGCAATTGCTTCGGTGCGTTCGGTTTCCTCTTCCTGTCTATGCAGCTCTTCGACTGTCTCTAGGGCTGCTAGCGCCACCGTGACTATCGCTGGCGTCTCTTCGGGTGATTCTGGTGCGATCTCTCCCTCTTCAGTCTCCGTAGCATCTTGCGCTGCTTCTACTGCTTCACGTTCGCTCGCAAGTCTGGCTTCTAATTCCGCCCGTTCAGCGGCGTGACGTGCCTCTAGCACTTCCAGTTCGTCAGCCATGCTTATGCATCTCCATTGCTCGAAATGATGCTTCGGCTTTTTCTCGTTTTGCAAGGATTGTACAAAGTGCGCCGTGGTATTCAATGGTGTCGCCGGTCTTAAGACCCGTGGCTTGGATGATAGCCATTATGCGCCCCCTGCCAATGCTTGCCCGTTGGTGAATCCGCTAGGCGCCAGGAAATCACTAGCACCGCTCAAAAAATCCCACCCGTTGTATTCGGGTCCCATAGCAAGCGCATGTGCGAAGAGCTTGCTTCCGTTGTTTGTCATACTCCCTACGCTATACCAATGATTGCCGTGTGAATCGGTTGCCGAAGCCATTGCATTTGCAACCTCAACAAGCGTGGTAAGTGCCTGTGGCGCAACCGTATAGATGATCTCTGCGCTTGGAGCGCCATATTTGAAGGTGTCATTGACTCCTGATTGCACGGTCAGCGTTGCATCGATGCCACCACCTAGCGCCTGCGCACTGGCGAAGCCGCTTCCAGATAGGAAATCAGTAGCGCCGGTTAGGAAATCATGACCGTTGTACGATGCACCTGCTACCGTGGAGGTAGCGACCACCTTTGTACCGTCGTCGGTGAATGTGAGCAGTGCCGACAAGTGAGCAGCGCCGTGTGTGGCAGCGCCCATCGCAGACTCTATCTCGGCAAGTGTTGTGCAAGTTTGTGGTGCAACTGTGTAGACAAGTTCACTACCTACGGCGCCGTATTTGAAGGTGTCATTAACTCCCGTTGTAACGACCAGACCAGGTGTGTCGGTACCGCTTGCAAGAGCTTGACCGCTTGCAAAGCCGGGTGCGGCATAAGCAGGGTTAACGTCAAAGCGCAGGAAATCGTCAACAAATGCACCGGATAGAAAATCCCATCCATTCATGCTTGTTCCTGGTGTTTTTGCCGTTGCTGTTATCGTCGTGCCGTCGTCTGTGAGTGTGACGAAATCACCGAATACACCGGAACTGCCTGTAGCATCGAGCATGGCAGCTTCAAGGTCTGCGAGTGTTGCATAGGTGCCACTGGGCACGTTATATAAGACTTCGCTACCGGGTGCGCCAAAGTAGAAGGTGCTATTTGCGCCCGTTACAACCTTGCCTACCCTTGCCGCTTGACTTGCCACTGCGAATGCATCTGTGGCGGAGCCAAAATCGGGTGTATTGGTCGCTGTTACATGTGCCGCTACCGCTGCTGCAAACGTCGGCGCATTGGTCGCCGTGACGTGGGCGGTTGCACCGGCCACTGTGAGAATATTTACCCATATGCCAGGTGTGCCACCGGAGACACAGAGCCAAGTCTGCTGCATGTCATCAATAACACCTTGTCCGGTAGTCCATGTGCCGGTGGCGGGTGGCCCTGCTTCAGGCCATGCGGTAAATCCGCCGCCGCCTGGTGTCGGCATTGCAGCTGGAGGATTCGTCGCCATTAGAAGTTCACCTGTGGCAACTGCACTCCCATGATCCAAAGGAATACGTCGCCACCACCAGCAGCGGCTGGTGCCCATGTGAGTTTGCGTACTTCATCGGGCCGCAGTACCCATTCCATGTCGGGCCAGTATGCACCCTGAATGGGACTAGTCCACGAGAAGAGCCTTTGTCCAAGCTTCAATGAAAGTTTTGTGCATCCGTTAGGACCCTGAAAAACGATGGTCTTCACGAGAACATTGTTATTGCTCGAAGGCTTTACCTCTAGCGCTGTATCCCCCGCATTGGCGACCTCGCCATCATCCTGATAAATGCCTTCTTGTGAGCGCAGGCGGGTGATAAGCGTGCGAATCTCTGTAGGCGTGGCTTTCAATGCCTCGGTAAGACGGTCCATGCGGGCCGCATCGTCAGGTGCAAGCTTCATCTCCGGTAGCAAGCGCCTGATATGTGTACCCTCTTCAATACCTGTATCTCTGCGCATGTGGCCTTCTTTTCAAGCTGTATGAATGCGCCAAGAGTGCGCATATCCCACCAGCCAGATTAGTCCTTGACCTGGCAAATTGCAAGGCGTAGGATTCCCCCATGACCCTGCCGAAGGGCGGCTAGGTCGCATAAGGGAAAGATGGTACAAATGGCAAAGACGGGTTCAACACAAACAAGCTTCGATGACGACGGTGAAGACAATCGCACCGATGATGAACTTTCCGCAGTAGGTTTGGTGCGTACCGGCTTCGGCATCGAAGACACAAGTGACCTTTCACACTGGGACCAAGTTTCCACTGGTCTAGGTGAGAAGATCGATTGGGAAGCCACCAGTCAGTTTGTCGGATACTACAAGGATGAGTCTTCCATCGAAAGCACTAACGCTGACGGCAAGGTGGACAACGCTCCTTGTTTCCTGTTCACCATGCGTGACGGTGCGGAGCGTTTCGCATGGAAGACCTACCAGCTTGAGCAAGCACTAGCCGACGTGCCCGTCGGTACGCTGGTGCGCATCGACTGGCTTGGCAAGCGGGACATTGGTAAGGGTCAGACGGTCAATGTCTTCAAGGTCTACAAAGCCAAGTCTTAACAGTCGCCCCTAGCATCTGGATGTCTGCTAGGTGACGGTCAGCCTGCGTGCGTACCGGGTCGATGCGCACGCAGGCTGCACGATACAGAGCAGTCAGATAGCTCTTACTATTCAAAGGTCGCAGATTGGCAAAGCCGCCGAGTAAGGCGCTGGTCAATAAAGCTCTCCATGGCGAACTGACACGAGCCAATACCAAATCGGGCACTGCTGCTCGTCGTGCGGTCTACCGCTCCGAATATGTAAAGCGTGAACAGCGGGAGCAACACTTCAATGTCAGCTATCCGCAGGCGCGTCGTCTGCGTGAAGCCTTCCCGTTGTCGGCACCTTCTCGTGCGGAGCTGAAGCGCAATCATAAGAATGTGACAGTAGAGCACACACGGTATGCCATCATTCGTGCGCAGGTTGTTAGGGCACAGCTGGCGCATGGGAAGAAGATCAGCAAGAAGAAAGTGAAAGGCGCACGAGCAGCGGAACACCTTCCCTCCATAGACCATCCAACCGCTGCACTTGCCGCCTGGTATCGCAACGCCTGGGGGTCTGACTATGACCCTAGAGCGTTCGCTGGTGTCGCTGGTGGTCCCGAAGGCCCACCGAGCAAAGGTGTACGCACGGCACGAGAAGATCGCTTAGAAGAGCTTACAGGCGGTTATGAAGGCGGCGCAGAAGAGGTCTACGGGCGAGAACTAATCGACTACGCAGAAGGTGAGGGTGAAGAGCTTACCGAATCAGAGATACGCCGTAGCATGTTAGAAGGTCTCTACGGTGAACTGACACCGGAAGACGTAGGTGAGGACTATTACGGGGATTTCGACACCGATGAGTGGGACGTATGGGAATTCGGTGAATACTGAAGGGCGGCTATGTGGGAGTATACAGCAAGCGCACGATACCTGAGATAGATTTGCGACTAGCCTCGTTGCCATTGTTCTATTGCAAGCGTAAAGAGCATGTATGGATAAAAGACGGCGGTGGCTGGTCTATCATCTACTTTGTCTGTGTACGATGCGGGAAGAAACGTGTCCACTACACAGACTGACCTTGCCGTCATCGAATGGCACGAGACAGATGCCTTTTCGTCTTGGCTATTGCCGACACAGCTACAGATCGAAGAGACCCGCCTAGCTCATCGACGTCGCCACGACCAGCGCTCACACGAGGAAAAGCAACGGGAGCGGCCGTTTATCGCCTGGGATGGCGAGGGTATATCACTACCCGATGGTTCGCACAGTTACATGCTTCTCGCCAATAGCACCGGCACCTATATAGCTTCCAGTGACCCGGCGCATCCTCTCACGTCGCAACAATGCTTCGAATTCATTCTGCGTACAGCGATGGCGAATAAGAATGCCTACCATGTTGGCTTTGCTCTTGGCTATGACACAAACATGATGCTAGGCAATGTAGCATTCGAAGATTTGGAAACGCTGTATGCACGTGGCGGACGATGGACCTATTGCCCGTCAGTACGTACACACATACAGTTTAGGCCACACAAGTCCATTGCCCTGCGCAGTCGTGCCAAGAGCAGACTCACTGGTGAGATACGTCATTTCTATGCTCGCATAGATGACGTTTTCACGTTCTTTAATACCAACTTTGTCAGCGCTTGTGATGAGTACCTTGGTAAAAACTGGCCAAACCGTGCACTTGTCATCGAAGGTAAAGGCGAGCGTAGCACTGGCTTTCAAACGGTGGACATGCTCCCGTACTGCCAAGCCGAATTGCAGGCGTTAGTGCTTCTTATGAATGAACTACGCAACCAGCTTATATTTGTCGGCATTCGCCCTTCAGCGTGGCACGGTCCTGGTGCCATTGCCAGCAAGATTTTACAAAAGCACCATATCAAAGAGCACATTGGCAAGATTCCCGCTCGCATCGATATACCGTTGCGCCATGCCGAAGCGGGCGGGAGATTCGAACTGATACAATATGGATGCACACGAGAGGAAGCATGGCGATATGATCGTCGCAGTGCATATCCCTTTGCCATGTGTACACTACCAAGTGCTAAGGGTCGATGGCGCTATGTGAAAGCTCCCACCGATGCGCAGACGCTAGGTATTTATCGTGTCGAATGGCATTGCGACCGTGCCAACGGCCGCTACCCACAACCCTTTCATTTCCGCCGAGACGACGGGCACCTCATGTTTCCACCACACGTAGAAGGCTGGTACTGGGGCGACGAGGTAACGCAGGCATTACGCCTTCCCTATGGACAATGCGAACTTCTAGAGGCTTATACTTTCCAACCGTACAGCGACGAATTACCTTTCGACTTCATGCGTGAATACTACGAACTACGGCAAGAGCTTATCCGGCAAGGGCATCCGGCACAGCTAGCCGCAAAGCTCGCCATGAATAGCGTTTATGGCAAGCTTATACAGCAACTAGGATGGTATCTAGATCATAACGGCACGCTGCACGCACCGGCCTATTTCTCGCTTTTGCTTGCCAGTCGAATCACCAGCGTCACACGAGCAGCCTTAATGCAAGTCATGATCGACAATGATGGATATGATGACCTTATTAGCTTCGAAACTGACGCCTTATTCTCTCGCAGACGTTGGTCGAATGTGGATATTGGCACAGAGCTAGGACAATGGGAAGAAAAGGCGCTGCACAACCTTGTCTATATTCAGTCGGGCGTCTACGCCTGCGACGAGATACCTCATGTCCGAGGCATGACTCGCATTGCATGGCCGCACTGTGCCAAGCATGTTAAACCTTCGGATACCTGTGCCGACTGCACACGAGCAGTCATCGACCGATTTCGCCACATGCTTGCCACACGCTTTGAACCGTATGAGTACCAGCTTCAGGCATTCGTCGGCTTAGGTACCGGTCTTACACAAGACATGGATAAATGGCGGAGGTGGGTAAAGTTAGACCGCAAACTACAGACGATGGAACCGTCGCTAGGCATCAATAAGCGCAATCACGACGTGGTGTTGTGTCCATGCCACGACGACGACACAGCACAATTAGACATATGGCACACGACACGTGTATGGCCCTCAGCTTATGAGGATCAGATACAGCGTGCGTATGACATAGGATGGAAGGGCGAGCTTCACGAAGTATTCGACCCGAGCGAAATAGAAGGCTCTTGGGAATGAATCGCCTTGACTGGTGGGATGATGCGGCTTGTGGTCCGGGACATTTCAACCCCGATGATACTGGTACTATTATCGATGAAATACGGCTCGCACAGATGCGTTTAGAAGTCTTCTTCCCTGTAGGAGATAACATAACGACATCGACAGCGAAGAAGAAACAGCACCCGCATTCTAATAACGACCCTATCTATAGGCGTGCCCAGGAGATATGTGCCCTCTGCCCTGTACGCCGGGTGTGCCTCATCGATGCTTTGGCGATACCAATAGGCATTGATACCACTGGTTTACGTGCTGGCACAACGGCGACAGACCGCCGTAAGATGCGGGATGCCATAAGATACGGGATGCCATATGGGAAATGGCACCCTGTACAAAGCTCTTAACCTTTACTAACATCGATGCATAGTAAAGGATATAGCCTACTTCATATAGCTTTTCTGCTAGCGTTTCCCTTATGGGCGGTCATCCGTGCAAGCGGGGAATGTGAGGTAGATATGGCAGTATCGAAGGAGCAAGTTCTTGACGCTGTAGACCATCCTTTCTTCTTTGTTGCATTCGGTATCACACCGTTTGTGCTCGGCTTCGGTGCGCTATTGCTGTGGCTGGCAGAGAAGAACAACCGCACAGGCGGGCTCGCTCGTCTGATTCGACACAGGTAGGTGTGAATTGGCTAAGACACAGACCGCCCAATCCGGCACTGCAAGCAACAATGTGACGCCGGGACAGTACTATGGCTTGCCAGGCTTGACGCAGTTCTTCGAGCTTGACGACTCCCAAGTAGGCGTGGTGGTAGACGGTGCGCAGGCATCCACTACCAACGTCAATACGCTTTCCGAATTGTCTCAAGACAACATCGTGTTCTGGTGGGAAATGGACGTGTCCATTTCTCAGACTTACAGCCATGATACTGGTGCGGAGGTAACCTCGCCGTACATGCCATGGTCGTATCTTGCTACTTTGGAGCTTTCGCTTCAGAGCATGTATACAAGCCTCAATGTAGATAACGGAATTGACGCCCTCATCTTCGATTTGATTCGACCGATGAGAGGTTTCCGTGCTGAAGGCGGCGACGGTGGCACGAATCCCGCTGAAGTGGCATACTCAGCGGGACCGCCAGTAGTCGGTGTACCGTATGCCGGTGGTGTGAATGAGAACCTGTTTGCAACACCGACGCCGACCGCCAGCATGAGTGCCATCAACTTCACCGTAGTCATTCCCGGTAGCGTCTTTATTGACGAGTATTGGGACATGGACATGGATGGCACGTTGCTTGCAAACACGGCTGTGCCTGCCACGGTTTCACCGCAGTACATGGCTGGTGCTGCACGGCAAGTGACACCGAAGGTGCAATTGGCAGCAGGGAGTGTAGGGGATCTTTCCACCGGTCCATTCAACATTACCGGCGATGACACAATTGTCTTCAGTGCGAGCTTTTCCATGCGTCGAATTGGCCTGTACTCGACGGAGAATCCTGCGACTGACCCGCCTGTTTACTCGTGGCAGTATCAGCGTGTTTCTAAGAGCTACGGAGCGACAAATAGCACTCCCGTCAAGATCAAGCTTGACGAGTATGCACAGATCCTAAGCCTGTTCTTTAGGATGTGGGACCCGACACTGAATGATGGTGTTGGCGGCCCAATCGACATTGCCAGCATTGCACAGATACAGCTGCAATATGGTGGGTCGCTCCTGCGCTTCTCTGACACGCCAAAGACGATGCAAAGGCGCTTCTACCAGCAACACAAATTGCTCTTGCCCGCTGGTGTCCTCGCATGGGATCTGGCGCTTGACCCCGACCAGTCGGGGAAGATTACCAATGCCTATGCGCTGAACACGCTCGTGTCGGCAAGCTGTACAGTCATCATTACATGGGCCAGTAGCTATACGCCTGGTGCGGGAAGCAAGATTGTCGTTGGGTATGAAGAACTTAAGTACGTCATCCCGCAATAGTTCGTGGTTACGCTGTAGTAATTGCGGGCAGCGTGAGCAAGGATTGATAAGTGGCCTTCATCCGGTGACTAAGAAGTTCGGTCACTGGTGCGGAAAATGCTACTTCTCAGAATACCCCTTAGATAGAAAGAAGGCATGATGGCAGGTTCGGGAAATCTCTCCCCCGGATACACGCCGCCAAATTCATACGGTAGTGCCGTCGTAAACGGTCAACTAATCGGCTTTCCGACAAGAGCCGGTTACTACCCGACAAATTATGGTGGTGGTATCTCTGCTGTTCCTTCAGCTTCCCCAGTGACAATGGCGCCTTCAATTGGGTATGGTCTTGGCACTGTGCCTACCAGTAAGACGGCATCAACAGGAAGCTCTAGCAACAGCACGCTTGCAAGTTCCACGGCAATATGGGCAATCGGGCTCATGGTATTTGGCTTGCTATGGCTTCGGTTCATCCATTGGCGTAAGCCAAAGGCCGTAGAAAAGGCAGAGGATTAGCACTTAATGAACGCATGGGGAGTCATCATCATAGCGCTTGGATTAGGCGTCATGTGGTGGTCTGTGAAACATGGAGGATCACTCACAAGCGAAGTCTATGGCGGTAATGTAGATCCTCTCGCAAATCAAAATGGAGCTAATCCGTGGGCACCATTCCCCGACTTCAGTAATCTCACCAAGGATCTGTGACATGGACCCGAAGACAAACCTAATTGTGCTCGTCGGTGGCGGCTTGCTCGTCGCCAACGTGCTTTACGATCCCACCTTCACCGGCCTAAAACAGGACATGAAGACGGGCAAGCTTTCGGCAGGCGACGTGAAATCGTCGCCAGTACAATTAGTCATCGTCGGTATCCTTACACTTATCATCCTTAGTGTGATTGCCGATGGCAGCCCAAGTGGTGCTAATGCCATTCTCGTCGCACTGCTCGCACTATGGGTAGCATGGCTCATCTCATACAACGCAGGGAAGGCGAACAATGCGAAAGCCTGACGTACCGACATTGGCTTATGCCACGGCATTTGTCGTGGCCGCAATCATCCTGTACCACCTAACGCTTGGAAGGAAAAACTGACATGGCAACTATTCGAGGGCACCACTACATCATCGCCGCACTGGTGGTCATCGGTGCATATTACGGTTTCAAACACTACAAGACAACGGGAAAGCTTTACTAGAAAGGTACACACATGCCACTCAAAGACGGGATCGTCGGTGACGTGATTATGTGGAGCTTTCTAGGTGCAGCGGGTGTACTCGTCGCTACGCACTTCCAAAGCTTTGACGCAGCATTTAATACCACTGTTGCGCCTGTCGAGTATGAAACGTCACTAATAGCGACTGCTGGTAACAGCGCAGTCAATACAAAGAAGAGTTAGCTCATGCCAGTACCTACACAGATGCGTGGTGGCAAGCGGTCGTATACACCTTCCACCTCAAAAGGATGGCGACCACTGGGATTTGCGGAATTCCCAGCACGTAGCACACAAGGCTTCGAAGATATCAGAGTGCCCGTTATCTCTGATCGCTTTCCAAGAGTGTTCGGCAATAACGTGCAGGGCCTTCAATTGCGCACATACGTGCCGCTTATTTCCACTTCTTACAATATCGCCTTTGCCTCGCATACAGGCCAGGTGTTCCAACCGCCCGCCGCCATGCTCGCCACTAACAAGACCGGTACAGGTCTAGGCATGGGCAAGCTGAAGAACCTTAACGTAAAAGCCGAAGGCACGTTGTCTAACCTGCTTGCCAAGGCGACTTTTTATGGTCGTCTTTCCAACCGGATACCTTCGGGCTAATGAACGGCGAACTATTCGGCACAGTCATCGCTAGCGCAATAGTAATGGTCGGTGGCTTGCTCAAAATCTTCTTCCGGCTTGGCAACATAGAGGGAAGATTAGAGCGGATAGAGAAATGGATAGACAGACATGTCTAGGTCCGAAACTTTACCAAACAGCAAGCTTCTATGTGCCATCATGGGATTGATGTTCTTCACAGGTGTGCTCATCGGTTTCGTGTGGGCCGACGAAAACAAAGAAGACGACGATGACTGAAGATATCGAAGCACCCGAGCATGAAGAAGGTGAGCACCATGAGAGTCCTTTACATGAAGAGAAAGGTCTAAAACACCATATCCCCGGCGATGCCACACACGGCAGCTTCCTCAAAAAGCACAAGGTGGAAGTCATCGCCGCCGCCATTGGTATAGCAGTTACGGTGTATCTCTACATAAAGAACAAATCAGCGACGACGAGCACAGCGGCGACGACAACACCTACCACTGACACCGGCGCAACCGGAGATACCGGCGCAACCGGAGATACCAGCACAACCGGAGATACCGGCGCAACCGGCGCAACCGGCCCGATGGGAGTATCCCCCCAGCCGACGAGTCTCCCAGTGCTGGCCCGACAGCTCTTGGCACTACCGATCTTCAAGAAAACTCTGAAGGTGTCGAGTGGCAATGTCACCGGCACAAAGCACAGCAAGGCAGCGGCAGTGACGGCAGATGTGGCAGCCGCTGAGACAGCGGTTGCCTCTAAGCAATACACACACACACAGCTCGTGGCAATGGAGCACAAAACACAAGTCACCAGGCAAACGGCAAAGAAAAAGAGCTAAGGGAGAAGAGAAACATGACACTAAGCCAAGACGACTTCCCGAAGAATGCGACCACGCACGTCGTGCAGACGGGTGAGAAGTTCACAGACATTGCGAAGGCTTGTGGCCTTAGCACTGGTGAGCTTTATCAGCTTAATGCTGGTGTACTCGACCGTGCCGCACACGCACGAGGTTTCGGACACTCCGAAGGTGGCCGCATCGTTTATCCCGGCACAATTCTTAAGCTTCAGAAATAAAGACATGGCAGGTACCAACACCGGCAATACCGGGAAGAAAAATCCTACTGTCAGTGCTTACATTGGTACTGGCCTAAGCCCTTCTCTTATCACAGCGATAGAGAAGGCGCCGAAGGGTGTAATTGCCGATATTGTCGGTGTTGCGCATAAGATCGCCACAAAGAAAGGTTTTTCGACTGCGCAAACGACAGAGCTTACAGATATATCACTTGCCACCGCTTACACAGAGAGTGGCTTCAAAGCGAAGAGTCCGGTCCACTTCGACGTAAACGGTCCCTCCGTTGGTCTCTTCCAGCTCCATTCACTCAGTGTGCCCAGCACAGCGAAAGCAATTGGTGGACAGTTAGCCGACGTGCCCGGCGCAACCATCGTGCAGCAGGAAAAGAACGCCCTAAATCCGGTGACAAGTGCCAGCGTTGCTATCAGTCATATAGCCGATACACTTGCCGCATTAGGGTCGATTCCCTCGCCTGGCCAAGTGGCAGCGGCTTCACAAGGTCCTGCCAATCCCGACCACTACGCTTCCGTCATCGACGCATTGATACCCGGCGGTATCAATCTCACCGAACCCGATGTGAAAGTGACATGGCCCAAGAATCTCTCCCCTACGGCGCTTGCCACTGCACCAGAAACAGGCACAAATATGTACACCGGAAAGAATCAAAGCACGAGCACGAGCAGTTCTAGCGGTTTACTCGCCAAGATCGGCGCCTTCATCCTAGCAGTTGTGCTCATCGGTGTTGGCCTGATTATCATGGCAAAGAGCACGAATAAAGGCAATGACACAGCGCTAAACCGTGTTGGAAAAATGGCGGCAGCTTAATGGCAAGGGACACCGCAGGACCATTCAGTCTCACCGATACAGCGCCCCTGCAATTCCCAGCATCGTCGTGGCCTTCCCCGAATCAGGCCGGTTGGGTAGTGGTGTACAACTTCTCTACCAACCTGATAAAAACGTCATTCAATGGAGACGACGATTTCCTCGCCCCGTATGTAGCGGGCCTCTATGATCCCAACGGTCAAGCCTTTACACTGTCCACTGACACCGCTAACGGAATGGGATACATCTACCTTGTCTACTATTCAAGCGATGAACCTGAGCCAAGCGGGTTTCCAATGGCCCTGTATGTTGCACCTGAAGGGACCCCGCAACCAACATTGGATGCGGTCAGTATCACAGGACCATTACCATTACCAATAGAACAAGGCCCCCTCACCATCATCATCGAGACACCGCCCGAGGGAATGAAGACGGTTGGCTATTCATTCTGTTTGCACGCAGTCGGCGGGACACGGCCCTACACGTGGAGCCTCCCCGCTGGCTCGCTCCCGACAGGCTTAACCCTATCGCCAGGGGGCCACGTCACGGGCACGACGAGCGCCGCAGGCGGCTCTACGGCCGTATTCACAGTGACGGACGCTGACGGCAACACGGATACGGAGGCTTTCGGCTTCGTGGTTCTCCCTTTACCTAGTACATATATCGAAGAAATTGAATCCACTGACGGCAGTATCACCGTCACCGATCCTACAGGGCCAACAGTAGACCTGGCCACGGCCGGTGGTGGTGGCGCACTCGAATACATCGCATTCAATGAAGACGTTAATTGGACCTTCC
>Ga0181527_1003942_pt1 | contig 12961 bp, 8 predicted proteins | sample PEATcosm2014_Bin_30_FD_119762 | JGI IMG/M metagenome (GOLD analysis project Ga0181527, IMG submission 119762) | Peatland microbial communities from MTU Mesocosm Facility, Houghton, MI, USA - PEATcosm2014_Bin06_60_metaG | ecosystem: Environmental > Terrestrial > Soil > Wetlands > Peat | place...
CGCCCTCGACCCGCCTCGGATCGATCAGGGTCTGGCCACGGCGCCCCGGTCATACTTCGTGTCGGTTGGGAGGTTCAGCCTCTTGAGCATCGACCGGAACCGGGGGTCGCCCCGGATCGGGTCGAAGAAAATCCCGTTATGCCAGAGCACGAGACTATTGGCCCCCTCTCCGTCATCGCGTTCCAACCACTCGAATGCCTTCTCCTTTTCGCCAAGGGCAGCGTAGACAGCCGCAATCCACATGCGGTTGACGTACTTGGTCCGCGAGGTTTGTACAAGTTGTCTCAACAAACGTCGGGCCTCCTCGGGCTTACCGACTTGGGTCCACAGCACCGCCAGGTTCCACTTGCCCCACTCGCCACGTTTGCTCACCGAACCGGCCGAGAGTTCCGCCTCCCTTCGTGCGTCGGCCGTCCGGCCTACTGCGGCGTAAATGCCGCCGAGGCAGATGTGAGACCACGGGTCCTCGGGCTGCCGATCCCTCTCCTCCTCAGCGGAGGCGATGGCTGAGGCGTAGTCTCCCGAAGCGCATGAGATCCTACTCAGGTTAGACCGAGCATGCTCCCATAGAGGGTCCAGCTCAATTGTGGTCCTAAGCTCTCTTACCGCGTCGTCGAACCTATCGACCCCCGTCAGAAACATCGCATACTCTCGGTGGGCGATGGCACTGCTCGGATTGAGCGAGATGGCCCGTTTGAACTCGGTCCCGGCGACGCTATAGTCGTGGTCGGATTGGTAGGCCAGATTGCCCCGCGCCGTGTGTGCCTCCGATAGGTTTGGGTCCAACTCAAGCGCCTTGGCGACCAGCTCCCGGGCGCGCGAATACGACTCCCCGCAGGGGAGCGTGTCCCCGGCGAGAGCGATATACACGTTCGCCAGTTGAGCGTAGGCCTGGGAAAAGCCAGGATCGTTCCGAATCGCCTCTTCGAAGAACTTGATCGACTCGAGGTGTCCTTCGTAGACGTTGGTTCGGTGAAGGGCATGGATCCCTTTCAGGTAGAGATCGTAGGCGGCGAAGCTGGTCGTAGGCTCCTTCCGGATCGATTCTCGCTCGGGGCCGACCAGCTCGAGCCGGAGCGCCCCTGCCGTCCGTTCCGCCACCTCCGTTTGCACCGCGAACACATCGTCGAGCTCGCGATCGTAGACATTGGCCCAAAGGTGCTCCTGGGTGCCGGTGTCAATGAGCTGTAAGGTAATTCGCAGCCGATTGCCCGCCTTCCGCACGCTCCCTTCCAGCACCGACGCGACGCCGAGCTCGGTCCCGATCTGAGCGACCGACTTCGGGGTGGACTTGTATACGTTCACCGAGGTCCGGGCGATGACCCTGAGTTCGTGGATCTTGGAGAGGGCGCTGATCAGTTCCTCGGTGAGACCGTCCGCGAAGTACTCGTCCTTCGGGTCCGGACTGATATTCGCGAGGGGAAGGACGGCGAGACGAATCGGAGAGGCGCCTTTCGGCGAGGACTCGGGAGCCTCCCAGGGCAAAGTCACTCGGTAGACATCGATGGGCAGTCGGACGTTCTTGAGAGACTTCGGTTCGAGCTTCTCCAATCGGTTCGGTATCTTGTTCCGGACCTGACTGAATACCTCTCCCGAGATGCAGACTCCCCCGGGGGCAGCGAGGGGCTGTATCCGTGAGGCAATGTTCACTGCGTCTCCGAAGATGTCGTTCCCGCGCTCCTCCACGTCCCCCAAGTGAACGCCGATCCTCAGTTGAATAGGGGTGCAGCCGGGCTGGGAGTTGCGCTCGTGCAAGTGTTGATGGATGTCGATCGCGCATTGGACGGCGCGCAGGGCGCTGTCGAACTCGACCAGGAACCCATCCCCCGTCGACTTGATTTCGCGGCCCTTGTGAGTCTTGAAAAGGGGCCGAACGAGCCGCTCCTGCTCCCGAAGTAGCTTCAGGGCGTCGGCTTCGTTGGTCTGGGCCGAGGCGGTGAAGCCCACGATGTCGGTGAACATGATGGCGGCGAGCCGCCGGGTCGCGGCCACGGCCCGAGAACCGCTTTGGTTAGATTAAGTCCCGGTCCGAAAGCCCCCCATGATCAGCGGTTGGAAACGGGCTGGTTCCGTGGCGGCAGGCCCGCCGACGTAGAGAACGTGTCCCTCTCCGGCGGGGGAGTTCCGCGCACCACCCCGCAAAGGCGATGCTGGGATCGCAGTGGGGATGCCATGGTCCGCGGTGTATACGTGCGACGGGCGAGGTTGGAGGACCTAGAGGTCCTCGTTCGTCACCGCCGCGCCATGTGGAACGATCTCGGTACCTTCAGCAAACTGGCTCTGGACCAGTCAGACCGAGCCTACAGTCGGTGGTTACGGCAGAGGATTGGCGCGCGGAGGATCGTGGCCTTCATCGCGTCCGATTCTCAGAAGTCTCCGTTGGGCAGCCTGACCGTCTGGCTTCATGATGTCGAGCCATCCCCTGACGAATCGCGGACCCTCCGTCCGTTGCTATCGACCCTGTACACCGAGCCCGATAGCCGCAAGAGAGGTGTCGCCACGGCGTTGGTGAGGGCGGCGACGCGCTGGAGCCGGAGCGCGGGTTATGGGTATGTCACGGGAATCGCCGCCCACACATCCCGGCACTTGCTCCGGCGACTAGGGTACCAACGACTGTGGGAAATGGGCAAGACATTCGGGAGAGAACCGACGTAGGGATCGAGTGCAACGGGTAGGTTGTGCAAGTCTGGCGGAGCCAATCAAACAGAGGTCTCGTTCGTCAAGTTAGGTCTGACTCAAGGAACCGGTTTCGATTCAAAGCAGCTGCCCTGGAGCAGGGAACGGCAGGCCAGAGTTCAGCTATTCGCTGTCCGAGTGGTTAAGAGCGGAACGTCTCTAGAGATTTCCTCGAATGGCTGCAATCCTCTGGTGGCCGCTGCACGGCGCTGACGATGCTGAGGTTGCCTGGCTCATAATCTGGATCGGGGGGATCGCGATAGTCGCGGAGGTGATGCTGGCCTGGCTCGCTCTTCCAGGGGTGACGGTGTGGGGGATCAGCCTCTCCGTGTTCTGCCTAGCCTTGGGGAGCCTTGGGGCGATACTCGTCGCGGCCGGAGCAATCTGGCGAATCCGGCTCTGGAGACGGGAGATGGCAGAGAATCGACAATCCTCCCCCTAGCTCGTGATCTGGATCCGCCTTCGCGCTGTGGGGCACGACCGATCAGCCTCAGGCACTCCCCATGGGCTAGTTCCGTGCGAGCGGGTCTAGGAACGTAGGGATCCTGTGGGTTTCCGGACCGGGGGCGGAGAGTCGATCCCCTCGCCGTCCCGCGCGTTCCTTGCGGTCGCATCGGCCAAGGGGTGGATGTACATCAAAGGGCGAGAAGGACGTATCAACCTCAGAAGGGCAAGTTGCTCAGCGTCGGCACCATCTCCCACCCCACAGACCAAGAGGTCGTTCAGAACATGTCGCCTCGATGGCATGAGAATCGGGGGTCGCTGAACAGCTCCCGAAAGGAGGGGGACCTTCCCGACCTCGTTGTCCCTAGGTTTCGGGCCATCAGTATCGCGTGGGAGCTCGGGCAAATCGTGAACCCTCGCTCTCTCAGCAGAGGGGCGGCATCATTCACGAACGTCGTGTACCCTACAGCCAACCACCGGCCCGCGGCGTACCGCTGCATACCGTCCAGAACCGCCGGAAGATGGTCGTCGGCTCTCACCGCGACTTCGTAGGCGGCAACGGAGAAGGGGCTCTGGGAGGCATGGAAATACCCCACCGGCCGGGAACGGTGCAGCAATAGGTGGTAGTCCTTCGGAGCGCTCAAACCCAGGGAGAATCGTGCCCGAAATGACCTCGCAGACCGTGGGACGAAACCAAGCCGCCCGCGCGTGGATTCTTCAAGGATCGATTCCAACGCTCCGGCGTCCCGAAGGGTCGCGGTTCGAATCGAATAGCCAGGCCGCAGCCGCGGGTTCGAAGCACGTCGGACTTCCCGTAGTGCCGTAGGGGGTGAATAGACGTCCCGATAACCCAATCTCTCGTAGATTCGGTGCGCACGCCAACTCCGGCGAGTCCAAAGGAAGGCCCATCGCAGCCCTTGCGCTCTTTCACGACGGTGTACCTCCTCCAACAGTCGGGAACAGAGCCCCCGACCCTGGGCATCGGGGCGTGTCACCACCCCCGCGATTCCCGAGAAGGCTTCGGTCCCGGTGCCCGTAGTGAGCCGAGGCCGTTCGACCACTACTTGAGAAAGGACCTGCCCGTTCTCTACGGCAAGAAGGCCGAAGTATGGTGCGTAGGGATGCCCCAACGCTCTGGCCTTGCGAAACGCGCGGAGATCGAACGGAGGATCGTTGTCCGACCAATTCAGCGAAGCCACCTGAGACAGGAGAGCGGCTGGGATCTCCTCGAAGCCAAGGATCCGGACGGTCACGGGCAGCCGGTCTAGATCGAGCCTCAACCTAATCCTCCTTGAGCTCTCCCCGCAGCAGCCCGAAGGTCCACGCGTCTACCCACCGACCGGATAGGCGGACGGACCGCCGGCTCTGTCCTTCCAGCCGAAACCCGACTTTCTCCAACAACCGTCGGGACCCTAGGTTCCCCGAGACCACGGTGGCTTCTATGCGCCGCAGCGACATCTTGCCAAAACCCAACCGACAGACGAGTCGGAGCGCCTCGGTCCCGAGGCTTCTTCGCCAGAATCGCCGCCGGAGCCAGTAGCCGACCTCAGCCTTCCGATCGGGCCTGGACCAGTTGACGAACCGAATGTGTCCGACGACCTCGTCCGATCCGACAGGCAAGATGGCGAACGCGGGACCCCCATCCCTCGCTCGCTCTGCCAGGACTCGTTTCACGAACTCTGACCCGCTTTCGTGACGAACCTTTGGGGGCAAGAATCGAGCAACCCGACCGTCACGTAGTATGGGGTCCAGCGCAGGTGCGTCCGATAAACGAAGTGGACGAAGTGTCACTACGCTGCCGCGGAGCGAGCCGAAAGGCATGAGGCGTCCCGCCGGAAGTCTCCCATAAGTGTGCTCCTTCTAACACTTCCGAATGGGGTCGATTCTGTACGGCGACGCTGGCGGTGCAAGGTTCAGGGACGAGGTTGAAAGGACTTGCGTCGTCCTCCGCGGCGGGCGCTCCCTGCCGACTTTCGGTTCGGCCCGGGTTACCAACATCGATGACTACCCCCCCCGACCCGTTCGCACGAGGGTCCTCAGGAGCATCACCGGGGAGAAGATCCCAGGGTCGTTCGGAGGACCGACGCCACCGGGGCCACGTCACGGAGCCGTAGCTTTGCACCCGTCTGGAGAGGACCGGTGGGCCAGCCTATCTCCACCGTAAGGACAGCGTCGCGCCACTTCGACGTTTCGTATCCATCCAGGTGCAGAACGCGCTCGAACTCGAACCGACCGGCCGGCGGGGCTTCGGCCCAGGTCATCAACATGGATCCTCCGAAGTGGACGATGGAGCGGACCGTTGGTCCCACCGATTCCAACGAGTAGAGCGCCGCCAAGCGCTGACCCCCCGAAAGGACGAGGACCGGCGACGGCCCCTCCCGGGGAAGGCGGGAGAACAAGTCCTGCGTCTGCTTGGGCAAACGCAGGAAATCCGCAAATCGTCGGACCTGCGCGTCCTCCTCTTCGGACCGCATGAGCCCCCCGAGCGCGACGTTCCCCGCGAGCTCGTCGCGCATCAGTTCGGTTGGCAAGACGGAAATGAACCGGTCGCGAGGGAGCCGCTGCGTCTTCAGGAGGTCGGTATCCTCGAAAACCTCCCCCTCCATCCGGACATGGCCCCAGAAGAAGCCGCCCGGGCGCTCCGCCACGAAGGCGTAGGCGACCCAGCGGAGCAGGGAACGACCGCTACCGCACAGTAACACCGACGTGCGAGGGTCGAACAGATCGGGTGGGTCGAACTCCTTCAACTTCGCCCGGGTCCCGGGCTATCGACCACGGGAGGGCGCCCACCCGTATCTGCTTGTCGTCCCTCGGCCCTGCGGGGAGGGGAGATCGGGGCCCCGGAGAGGGGCCAAGGTTCGAGGCCCCACGCATGAGGGGCTCCGCCCGCCCTCGTCTCCCGAGCTCGGCAATCTGACCTCGGGGTACGGGGGAAGGCCTCGACTTGGGGTTCACTCCGCGAGAGGGGGCGCCGGGGTCGGTTCCGCAGGGGCGGGCGCAGTGCCGGCCTTCCTGGCCCTGCGCGGCAGGGTCGGGTGGTGGGCGAACTTCGCGTGCTGACGGGAACCGAGGACCTCCTGAGCGAAGAGGACGGTCACGGTCCCGGCCACGGTGATCGCCGCGGCGAGGAAGTACACATACTGGAACGCCAGGTGGGTGGGAAAATAGCCGGCAAAGGGTCCACTGGTCAGGAGGTACGTGGCGAGGAGCGAACCGGCGATGGGAGCACCCACGCTACCCCCCACATTGCGGAACACGTTGTTCATCGCCGTGGCCTGGCCCATGTCCTTGGGGTCCACGGTGAGGATCAGGAGGTTGATGATCGAGGCGTTGAGAAGGCCCATGCCGGCCCCGACAACGACCTCGATGGCCAGAGCGACCTCCAACGTGGGGGCGTAGGCCTCGAGGGTGAAAGCAAGGGCGGTGATCAGGCCACCGGCGAGGGCGAGCGGCTTGACCCCTACCCGGGAGACCACGAGGCTGGCGGCCAGGGCGACGACGGTCATCCCGACGGCCAAGGGAAGGATGTCGATGCCGGCCGTGAGGATCTGAAAGTTGCAGTTCAGCAGTGTGACGCACGAGGCGTTGTATCCCCCGGAGGCCAGGGGATACTCGAACTGATAGATCAGGCTGAACAGCGCCAGGTACATCCCGAGGCCGGCAACGGTCAGCACGACGTTCGTGACGGCCACGTTCCTCTCCGAGAGCAGACGCACGTCGACGATGGGTTCGCGCTTCTGGACGGTCAACCTCCTCTCGACCACCACGAACGGGACGAACATCACCAGTCCTAAGATGGCGAAACCCAAGGTCATCGGCGAGGTCCATCCCCAGGCCTCTCCCTGGGAGAGGGCCGTCACGATGCCCGCCAGGCCGAGGCCCAGGAACAGCGCCCCGAGATAGTCGACGCGGGTGTCGGGCCGACGGTACGGGGACTCCTTGACCAGCAGGAAGACCAGGACCGCCATGATGACCACGAACGGAACCGCCGAGTGGTAGGTCCACCGCCACCCGTAATCTTGGGAGACCCAGGACCCGAGTGGGAGGCTGATTGCGAAACCGATCCCGAACATAGCGCTCAGAACCCCTTGGGCCCGGGGGACCATCTCCCGAGGGAACTCCTCCCGCATGAGCGACATTCCGAGCGGTATGATGGTCAGGCCGATGCCCTGGACGGTCCGGGCTGCCACCATGAAGGCGAAGTTGGGCGAGAACCCGGTGACGGCGACGGACGCGGCGTAGGTGAACATGACGGCGATCATGACCTTCCGCTTCCCGTGGATGTCCCCGAGCTTGCCCACGACGGGGCTGAGCGCGACGCCCGCGGCGGCGTACGTCGAGATGATCAGCGTGACCTGAGCCGCATCGACGTGGAAATCCGACTGGATCGTGAGGAGGGACGGGAGGAGCATTCCCTCGATGTAGAGGACCACGAGGACAATCCCGGCTAGCAGCATCATGACGCGGTTGGCGTACCGCCGGTCGAACGTCTCCGCGGTCTTTGGGACCGGTGAGGCAGAACTTGTCAGGGCTTGCTCGCCCCCCGCGGAACCACTCCCCTCGCCCATCATGACGAGCTCTCCCCTCCGGCCCTACGAGAACTCTTCGGGTTCGAACACGAGCCGGCCCAAGATGGCTGACCCCACGAAGTGGGCGAGCATGATGGCAACGCCCACGGTCTGACGGGATACGTCATAGTCTCGGTCATCCACGTTCCAGGCCCCCAACCGAGCCGTCAGGCTCTGCTACCGAAGGATTAAGCGGTTCCCGTGCGAGAATCCGACAGAAGGAGACTCGGGGGCACCGACTCAATCTGTCACGATATCGGGCATTTGCGTTTAGGTTGGTTTGTCGATTCCGCCACGATACCTGACTTGTGCCCGTGGGAGGTCAAGGGCCCACCTCCCCGCGTCCTCGCGCGCTCCTCGCGGTCGGTCATCGAACGCGCGCGCCGTCCAGCAACGGGCGCGTTCTAAGACACCCCGTTCAGTCGCCTGCGCTTCGGACCCTTTTCTATGGAGGGGTTTCTCTAACCTCCTCTCTGCGTGGTACCACCCAGCCTGATTGCCAGGCCAATCAGTTTGGTAATGGCCGAAGTCACAACGATCGGGCCTCATTCGGCCACGACAAGATTCTACACCGGAAAGGCGACTCTCTGCGGATTCTTCAATGCGCATTGAGACCCCGTTTTTGCCCACTTTTTAGCGATGTTCGAACCCCCGGGCGGTTCGAATACCCCCGTGCCCGGGGGCGTCGCCCACGGGCGCGAGACCCCTCCGTTGCTCAGCGCGAGCGCTCGAACGACCCCTCCGGTCTCGGGGAGGACGCGTCGAGGGACAGCCCACCGCGACCGCCCGACGTTCGGACCCCCACGACGGGTCGCGCCAATGCGGCGCTATCGACGGGCTTTAATCCCGCGCGGCGTCGAAGGTACCAGGTCGATGGCCGCACCCAGCGTGGTCGCGCCGAGGCCGGCCGGTTCGGTCGGGCGGCTCGCCGCCCGGCTCGAGCGCGTCCGCGCGAGCCTGCTCGAGATGGAGCAGGCCGTCGACCTCACGCCGTTCGGGGCGCGGCGCGAGAGTGCTCGGAACCTTCTCCACTACATCGCGTTCCGTCGCTTCGATCTTCGACGGGAGCAGGCCCGGCTCGCACACTGGGGCCTCTCCTCGCTCGGGCGGTCGGAGAGCCACGTGCTCTACAACCTCGACGTGGTGCTCGGGTGGCTCGACCCGCATCGGGGCCTCCGTTCGGTCGGGCACGGGCCCTCCGAGGGGCCGGACCCCGAACGGGGCCGGAAGATCCTCGCCCGGAACGCCCAGGCCCTCCTCGGGCCGACCCGGCTCGGGCGGAGCGTGCGCATCATGGTGACGATGCCCACCGAAGCGGCCACGGACTACCGGCTCGTGCGGGACCTCGTCGAGGGGGGGATGGATTGCGTCCGAATCAACTGCGCCCACGACGGACCGGCCGACTGGGCCCGGATGATCGCGCACCTCCACCGCGCGGAGCGGGCGCTCGGGCGGAGGTGCCGGATCGAGATGGACCTCCCCGGGCCCAAGATCCGGACCGGAGCGATGCGGCCCGGACCCGCGGTCCTGAAGGTGCGGCCGACCCGGGACACCTTCGGCCAGGTGACCACCCCGGGGTCCGTCTGGCTCACCGCCGGAGCGGAGTCACCGCCGGCGACCGCCGAGGGGAAGGTGGTAGTGGTCCCTCGCGACTGGCTGCGTCGACGGCGTCGCGGGGAACGGGTCGACCTGGTCGACGCGCGGGGCGCGCAACGGACGCTCTGGATCGCCGCCCGCACCGGGATCCGGTGCCGTGCGGAGGTCCGAAAGACCACCTATTTCACGACCGGGACCCGTCTCGAGGGCACCACCCCGGACGGACGCGAGGACGTGACCCTGGTCGGTTCCGTCCCGGCGGTCGAACAACGGATCCGCCTCCACGTCGGCGACCCCCTCGTGGTGACCGCCCGCCCCGATCCCGGCGAGGGGGCCCGGCGCGATCGCCGCGGGCGGGTGCGCCGGCCCGCCCACGTCGCGTGCACTCGCCCCGACGGGCTTCGGTTCGTCCGGCGGGGCGAGTCGGTCTGGTTCGACGACGGTCGGATCGGCACCGTGGTCCGCTCCGCGAACGCGGACCGCCTGGTCCTCGAGGTCACCCACGCGCCCGAGGCCGGCGCATGGCTCGCGGCGGACCGGGGGATGAACTTCCCGGAGACGGACCTCGACCTCCCGCCGATCCTGTCGGAGGACCTCGACTGCCTCCGGTTCATCGTCCGGCGCGCCGATCTCGTGGGGTTCTCCTTCGTCCACACCGGGTCGGACCTGGAGCGGCTGAGGACCGAGCTCGCCCGGCTGGGGCGCCCCCGCATGGCGATCGTCCTCAAGGTCGAGACGCGGAGGGGGTTCGAGGAGCTGCCGGGGATCCTCCTCGGGGCGCTGCGCCAGCCTCCGGTCGGGGTGATGATCGCGCGCGGCGACCTCGCGGTCGAGGTCGGCTTCGAGCGGCTCGCCGAGGTCCAGGAGGAGATCCTCTGGCTCTGCGAGGCCGCGCACCTCCCGGCGATCTGGGCGACCCAGGTCCTCGAGGGGCTCACGAAGACCGGGGTTCCCTCCCGCGCCGAGGTGACGGACGCAGCGATGGGAGAACGGGCCGAGTGCGTGATGCTGAACAAGGGTCTCCACGTCGTCGGGGCCGTGCGCGCCCTCGACGGCATCCTGCGACGCATGCAGTCGCATCAGGCGAAGAAGACCGCGATGCTGCGCCACCTGCAGATCGTCGAACGGTTCTTCGCCGACCGCCACGCGGGGCTTCGGGGCCAGCGACCGGGTCCCTCCCGCGGTCGGGCGGCCCAAGGATCACCGGCGGGCCGACGACCTCGCAGGTCACCGCGTGCCCGGGGAATGAAACCGCGCGCTCCCTAGCCGGTGCCGTGCCGGACGGGATCGATCGGGGCCCGAGACCCGCCCGGTCCGTAACGCCTCGCTGACCCTTGCACAACGATGGTCGGCATCGCTCCGCGCGTGTCGCTCGACACCCTGCCGATCGCGCGCGCCTGGGTCACGTCACCCGGCGGCCCGGTACGACCCCCGGGGACCTCGTCGGGTCGACGAGCATGCGGTCCGGTCGTGCCGCACGGTCCGAGGCGGACGGAGCATGCTCGGGGGCGAAGGCGACGAGCTGCGTTTGGCCGTGCGGAGCCGTGATGGTCAACGTTCCGGTCCCGGGCGCCGGTTGGTCCGACCCTACCGACGGGACGGTGAAGGTGTACGACCCGTTCGTCAGGAAGAACTTGAGCGCCGAGGTCGTGCCGTACAGGGTCTCGTTGATCGGTCCCGTGACGTTGACCGACCAGCTGGTGCCGTACCGCAGGCCGTGCTCGAGGAACGTCACTGTCGAGGTGAACAGCCGGAACCTCACGAGCTTCGTCAGCGTCCTCGCGGGCATCGTGAGCCCCCCCTTGCCGCCCGCCGGCTGATACGACGACGGCTTCGACACGAGGAACCTGTAGGCGGTCCCCTTCGCCACCGTGAAGTTGATTGACGAGCCGGTCGTGGAGGTGGTCATCCCGGGCGGCCCGCCGTGGGCGCTCGGGGTCAGGGTCACGCTCCAGTTCGTGCCCGTCGGGAGTCCCGGCCAGTGCGGGACGATCGACTCGTTGAAGTAGAGGGTCTCGAGGGGGCCGAACTGCACCCCCAGCACCGTCGGGCCGGTGATGTTCGCCGAGGTGAAGGTGGGGGTGTGCGGCCCGGTGATCCGCGCCACGCCGAAACCCAAAGGCCCGGTCACCGCGAACGTCACCGTACCGTCCGGGAGGGTGGCGTTGATCCAGGGGTTGCTGGAGGTGAGCAGGTGGCCGTTGATGCTCACGCCCCACGGAGCGTGCGTCCCGAGGCCCGATTCGTGGAAGCGGACCGGATGCGTCGGCCCCACCCCGCAGGAGCTGCGGGTGAGGGGGGCGGAGTCGCCCCCGACGAGGATGCTGGCCTGGACCGCGGAGCTCCCGGGCGGAAGGATCGGGACGATCTCGGAGTAGTTGTACCGATTCAGGAACGGCAACGCCCCGGTCGGATTCTCCGGGTTCCCGTAGTCGTTCCAGTAGTTCCCGCCCTGGACCTCGCACGCCAGACCCAGTACGTTCCCGGAGAGCGCGAACCCGTTGACGGTCGCGGAGACGTCGGCCGCGGACTGGTCCGGCACGTTCCAGGCATCGGAGTAGGCCGGCGGGACGAGCGGACCGCAGTCGCCGGCGTACCCGTCGGGGCACGAGTCGTTGTAGATGTCGAACGGCAGGTAGACCGTCGGGTTGTCGATCGAGAAGTTGTTGTTGTACACCAGGTCCCCGCTCTCCGCCTCCGCGAGGCCGGCATACGACTGGGGGGGCACCCCCGCGCCGGCAGACGGGGTCGGGTCGCGGAAGGTGTTCCCCCAGACGGTGTTGTTCGTACCCCCGTAGAGCAGGAGTCCGTCGGGAGAGACGCAGCCGTAGCACGTGACCACCGGGGGGAGCCCGAAGTACACCCGGAGGGGCTGCGGGACCGGGAACGTGGGGACGAAGTCGTTGGACATCACGAGGTCGCCCGAGGAGTTCCAGACCATGACGTTCGCCTGGGGGAACGGGTTCTCCGAGGCGTTCACCACGCCGGCCAGCGTCTGGGTCTCGAACATTCCGGGCCAGCCGCCCACGAAGGCGTCGTGCGCCAGGGTCACGTGATGGGTCGAGACGAGCTGGATCTGCAGGTAGAACGTGAGGTTCGTCGACGTGAGCGGCCCCCAGGTGAACCAGAAGACGCTGAAGCTCACGGGGTGGTCGATCTCGACGTACGCATCCGTTCCGACGAGCAGGATCCCCGCGAAGGTCGGGAACAGGTAGTCGTTGTGCGAGAAGAAACGGCCCGAGAGGTTCCCGGCGTGCGCGTTCCCGCACTCGGTGCAGCCGGCGGTCGGGTTGTTGAACGGGAGGTACTGGCTCGAGAGGGAGCCGCTCCCCGAACTCGAGATGCCCGCCAGTTGGGAGTTGGAGAGCGCCCACAGCGGCGTGTAGACCCCGCTCGACGGATGGTACGGCAGGGTCGCGGAGAGGCTCGTGGGGGTCGTCCCGACCACGAGGGTCCCGGTCTGCTCCGCATAGTCCGCGAGCATCACATCGTACTGGTAGGTCCCCGGAGCCAGGTACCAGACCGGCACATCCGGAGCCCATTCGAACTGGACATCAAAGGTGCCGTACGACCGGAAGAACACGAACACGTAGGGGACGGTCGCGGACGCGTCCGGCGACCCGGAAACGGAGATCGAGTTCGCCACGGTCGTCGCGCCGGCCGCCGTTCCGGTCGCC
>Ga0181527_1003947_pt1 | contig 12953 bp, 12 predicted proteins | sample PEATcosm2014_Bin_30_FD_119762 | JGI IMG/M metagenome (GOLD analysis project Ga0181527, IMG submission 119762) | Peatland microbial communities from MTU Mesocosm Facility, Houghton, MI, USA - PEATcosm2014_Bin06_60_metaG | ecosystem: Environmental > Terrestrial > Soil > Wetlands > Peat | place...
ATGTCGAGCATGCCCGTGGTGCTGTCGTAGCCGTAAATCGACATCGCATGATCGGCAACCAGGGTTGTCCGGCCGGAGCTGTCAGTCGCATTGGTGTAGGACGACAGGACGAGGTCGTCGCCATTGGCGAGGTCGGAAACCAGCGTGCCGAGCAGCCCCGCCGTGGAGATTCCGGACGAATAGCTGGTCTCGGCAAGCGACGAATTGAAGACGACGGCCGCGCAAGAGCCGCCGCTGGTGTAGAAGTCGGTGATCGCCGATGCTCCGGTCACCGCTTCGAGGGCATAGGCCGGCGCGCCACCATTGCCGATCGTCGACCAGGAGTTGCCGTCATTGATATAATTCCCGGTGTCGACGCCGCCGGCCTGAAGCTGCGCATAGCCTTTCTCCGCGAGGCTCGCCCAGATGTCGGTGCCGTGATTGAAGATGCCGCCGCCGTCCGCCAGCGACGTGTTGACGGTGACATAATCGGCGGTGCCGTCGACGTAGAAGCGCACGCCGTAGGTGTTGTTGCCGTTCGACGTGAACATCGAGGAGATGATGCCGGAATTTTGCTCCGCGACTTCGGCAACGCTCGACAGGAAATAGCAGTCGCCGAGATAGCCTTGGTTGACGTCGTTCATGCTCGGGCCCGACGCGCCGAACAGCGGGTTCGATGAGGCCGAGTAGGTCACCGAGAAGCTGGAGTAGCCGGACATGGCGACCTGCGAACTCGGCAGGTCGGTGCCGAGGAGCCACTTGCCGTTCAGTTCCGCAAGCTGCGTGGCGGAGGAGCCGGCGGCGAGATTGCCCAAACTCGTCGACGCGGCGGCTCCGCCGGTCCAGGTCGCGTTCGCCGGATTGCCGTTGGCGAGGTTATTCATGACGTCCGTCAGATAGGTCGACGTCGTCATGCCGTTGTTGAGATTTTTGGCAATCGTCTTGAGGTCGGCCAGTTCGGCCGTGGTGAGCGAGGTATTGGTGGATGTCAGCGTCGCGTCGAGGTCGGCGACCAGCTTCTCGAGCCCGCCATAGGTGACCGTGCCGCCGACATCGGCGGCGGCCATGTCGGCGGCAATCGATGCGGTCGACAGCGTGCTCACCCACGACGGGACTGCGGCGGATGTTCCAGTCGGGGTCAGAACGGAAGGCGCCGGCGTCGACACCGACGTCGAGGGCAACGTCGATGCCGTCGTCGCGCTTACCGAGGATAAAAACGCGTATTGCGCTGTTGGGGCCTGAAACCCGGGCAATGGGGCGCCGGCGTAAAATGCGTCGACGTTCGGATCGCTTGTATCGGTTTCATTCCGGGCTTTTGTAGCCGCAAACTTAGAATTAACGGACAGTGTCATCGACGCCTCGCCCCGCATGATTGCTCGTTCGCGGACCGTGCTATGAATCTCCTTACGGCGCCTAAGTAGATTGCCGATAAGTCTAATCAACTACCAAAAAAAGGCAGCACGTCCCCTCGGGCCACCAAGGTGATTTAAGGGGCGTCAACGGCATGCCTGCAAATTTTATTTATATCTGATCGGAGGAGTTCGAGTTGGCCGCGAGGGCCGGTGATCTGTAGCCCGGATGGAGCGCAGCGCAATCCGGGAACGATCGATCCGCGGCAATGTCCAACGCCGGATTACGCTGCACACCATCCGGGCTACTTACTACCTACCACAGCGGCCGCATGGTGAAGGAATAAGTGGCGCCCAGCCCGAAAGTGAGTTGGTTCGGCGAGCCGCGCTGCGTCACCAGCGGCGAATCGGCAGCCGAACCGGTCAGCCTTTCATATTCGGTGAACGCATGCGCCGACCATTGCGGATTGAAAAAATACTCCACCTGCGCCCCGGCGCCATAGGAGTACAGACCGCCGCCGGCGTTATAGGCCGACAACCGCGGCTGGCTGGTTAGATTGGCTGCTGCCGCCTGCGCCGCGGCGATGCCGAAATAAGGCGAGATCGCCGCCGCCGTTTGCAGCGTCAGACGCGGCCCGGCCGAGAATCTGAACTGCCCGGCCGAAACGACCGCGTCCAGGAACACGTCGCCGGTAAGGCCGGTCTCGCCGCCAAAACCTTGGCGCACTTCGCCGCGCAAGCGCAGCCAAGGCACCGCCCAGAATTCGGCATAGCCGCCGGCTTGGACCGCGTAATTGACGTTGCCGAGACCGTTCAGCTCCGGATAAGACGAAGCCTTCCGCTGCCAGACGATCTTGATCGCCGGGCCGAGCTTGAACTGGCCGAGATCGAGGACGCTGAATCCGAAACTGTCGCGCGGCCCGAAAAAATCCGGCGGCGTTCCGTTCTTGCGGATGCTGAAGAGCGGCATGCCGCTCCAACCGAACTTGCTGTCCGGAGCGCCCGCCCAAGCCGGGATAACGCGGCCTTCCAGCCCGATGGTGACGATCCAATCCGGCGTGGCCGGCGCGTAGACCGCCGGCGCGCTGGGCGGCGGTGCCGGAGCCGGAAGGTCGGCAGCCGCGGCAAGCACCGGCACGCCCAAAACTATGCCGAAGACTAAAGGTGCAAGCCCCAAACGCCCAGTGGACGACACCATGGCCACGCCACCCCACGCGCAATCCCGACCCGATCTTACAGCAAGAATGACCGTCGGGAAGGCGGGCGCCGTCGAATAGTAAACAAATCCGGCTAGGCACGTTGCCGATATGTTCGGCGCGCCGGTTCAGGCCTTGGCTCGCTGGCGCCGCCTTTTGCGCTTTGCCGGCGCGGCGGTCGGACGCGGCGCCTGTTCGGGGGGGATTGCATTGTCCGGGCCGTCGCCGGGCGGGACAATCGGACCCGCGGTCGGCCGCGGCTGTTTCGCCTGCCCGCGCAAGGCCGCCGCCGGCTCTGCGACCGTTTCGGCGGTCAGGTCTGGCGTTGCGGCGTCGTGCGCCTTTCGCTGCAGGCGCTCGCGCGCCTTGGCGCGACGTTCGTCGACGGCGGCGCGCAAGCGTTTGATCACGACCCGCAATTGCGCCGCCGCGCGGCCGATCACGCCGCCCGTCCAGACCAATTCGAACGGCGTGAATTGGCGCCACGTCTGATCGCCTTCGACGATCGCGTGCGCGATGAGATTGCCGGCCATGGCGGTGGTATTGAGACCGTGTCCGCCGAAGCCCGAGGCGAGCCAGACGCCGGAGCCGAGATCGCCGATCTGCGGCATCCGGTGAATGGTGAGGCCGAGCGTGCCGGCCCAGGCATAGTCGACGGCAACGTCGCCGAGCTGCGGATAGGTCTTTTTGATATCGCCGGTGAGCGCGCCGACATAGCGGCGCGGATCGCGCAGCCAAGCCGTCGAGCGGCCCGACAGCATCAAACGGTCGCCGTCGACGATGCGGTAGTGATTGTCGGCGAGATCGGTATCGCTGATGCCGCCGCGATAGCCGATCGCCCCGCCAAGCCGTTCGCCGAGCGGAGCAGTGGCGATGACATAGGTCGTCACCGGCACCAGCGTTGCTGCCACCCGCGGCATCAAGGCACCGAGCTCCACATTGCCGCACAGCACGATTTGGCTGGCGCGCAGCCGCGCGCCGGACGTGACGATGCGCTTGCGCACGCCGGTCGGATCGATCGACACGGCCGGCGTGTCTTCGAAAATGCGCGCACCGTCGCGCTCGGCCGCGGCGGCCAGCGCGAGCGCGTAATTGACCGGGTGGATGGTGAAGGCGCGCGGATAATTGATCGCGGAAAAGTAGCGCTCGCTGCGCAGCACCGCGCGCACGCGTTCGGTCGGCCACAGCTCGATCTCGCAGCCCAACGCCGCGAGCGAACCGGCATCGCGGGACATTTCGTCGTCGTTGTCGGTCTTGGAGACGTAAAGCCAGCCGTCCTGCCGATCGATGCCGGCAGCGCGCTCGGCCCGGATCGTATCGCGGACATAGTCGAGGCCGGCCTGCGCCAGCGACCACAAATCCTTGGTCCGCTCGAAGCCGACGCGGGCGACAAGCCGATCGGCGTCGGCGCCGAAACCCGGCAGCACGAATCCGGTATTGCGGCCCGATGCGCCTTGGGCGAGGCGGCCTGCCTCCAACAACGCGACCGACCAGCCGCGGCGCGCGATTTCCCGGGCCGTCGTAAGACCGGCAAGGCCGCCGCCGATCACGCAGACATCGACGTCGAAATTGAACGACAAAGGCGGCCGCGGCGGCGCAGCCACCATTGTCGCTGAGTACCAGCTGTCGCCGTACGCTTTACTGGCAGCGGTGTCGGTCATATGACGGCGTCCCGGACTTGATCCCCGATTGGGCCCGGCGAATTTGTCGCCGGTATGTAGGCACTTCCGTTTCACGGCACCAGAGCGCGATCCCGACCGGCGGACGCTGGATTCGAAAGATCGTGTGCATCCCGACGACGCGAGGTTCCGATTCACTCGGAACGGATAAAGGCTCTAGACTCCTTTTGCCGGGAAGGCGAGATTACCGCGATGCGTCGTTTGATATTGCTGCGCCACGCCAAGACCGAACGCGCCGAAGCCGGAGCGCGCGACCGCGACCGCAAGCTGATCAAGCGCGGCCGCGCCGACGCCCCCGTGATCGGCGGCTATATGGCGCATCACGGCCTCGTCCCCGACCTCGCCGTCGTCTCGCCGGCGGCGCGGGCGCAGGAAACCTGGACGCTGGTCGCTGCCTGTTTTGCCAAAACGCCGCAGATGGTGACCGACGACCGCGTCTACAATGCCACGGTGGAGAAGCTCGTCGAGGTCATCGGCGATACGCGCAAGGCGCGCTCGCTGCTGATCATCGGCCATAATCCCGGCCTGCACGATCTAGCCGTGACATTGATCGCCTCTGGCGACGTCGAGGCGCGCGAGCGCATCAATGAGAAGCTGCCGACCTGCGGCCTCGTCGTCATCGATCTGCCTTTCGACGATTGGGCCCGGCTGCACCCGCAGGCCGGGCGGATCGAGCGTTTCGTCAGTCCGCACCTGATCGGCGCACCGACCGATTGAGGCAGAGCCGGGATCGAGGCGCGCGGGCCGTTGCGGACGGCGGCCGGTTTATGCCAGCGTTAGCCGTGGGCCCATTCGCCATCGTATAATGGCGCAACGGCCGTTGCGGGGTGACTACCGACAATGCCCACGCTCGCTTCGAATATTTTCGCCACGTTCGGCCGCCGCCAGGCGCCGACCGACACGGCCGACATGCATCGACAAACGGCGAGCGGACCCGATCGGGGCGGCGACGTCACCCCGGAACCGCTGTCAAATCTTTCACCGGGCGGACATTTGCTGCTGCCGACAGCGATTTTCGCGATCTCGGTCCTGAGCATCGAGTTTACGCATGCGTCGCATTTCTTCGGCGGCCTGTGGGCGTCGGACGCCGTTATCGTAGCCGCCCTCCTCCGTCACGTGCGCAACCTCGGCAATTATGGGTCGATCATTTTGGGCGGAGCGGCTGCGATCTTTCTCGCGGGCGAGGTCATGGGCGACAGTCCGATGCTTTCGGCGACCCTAATACTCGCGGACCTGGCCGAAATCGGCTTCGCCATTGCCGTCTTGTCGCTGTTTCGCATCGACGCGTCGAATTTGGCGTCGTTTCGAAACCTGCTCATTTTTATCGCCGTCGCCGGAGTCCTCGCACCGATCGCAGGTATCATCGTTTGCGCTATCGCAATGCGCCCGTTGTCTGGATTTTCTTGGCTTGGCATGGGCCGCAACTGGTATGTCGGCCATGCGCTCACGATGATTATCGTGGCGCCGTTCCTGATCAGCGTCACCTCGCGAGAATGGCGCGCATTGCGCATCGGAGAAAAACTGCCGGAGACCGCGGCGGTCATCGCCTTGTTCATCCTCATCGGCACCATCGCCGCTTATTTCAGGCCGGCTGTTTTCGCCGTTCCTCCGGCAATATTGATTGCCACGGTGAGGTTCGGCCTCGTCGGCGCGACCGTGACGACCCTTGTCACGGCGCTCATCGCCACCGCTTTCGTCGCCATGGGTATAGGCCACCCCTTTCTGCCGGTGTCGGAACTGTCGGCGCAAATCTTGAACCTGCAGGCGTTCCTGGCGATCACGTCGTTCTGGGCGCTGCCGACGGCGGCCTTGCTGACGGAACGCGACCGCCTGTTGCGTGATCTGTCGCACGCCAATGCGCGTTTGACGATCGAGAGCGAAAGAAAATCGCACTTGGTGATCGGGCTGCGCCGCCATCTGACGATGGCCGAGGAAAAGGAGCGTTTGCGGCTGTCGCACGAATTGCACGATCAGGCCGGACAAAGCCTGATTGCAGCCATTCTGGAAATCAACGAGATCGATCCTTTGCTTCTCGATCCGGCCCGCGACCGCCTGCATATCGTGCGCAAGAAGATGGAGGATTTGGGCAAAACCCTGCACCGCATTGCCTGGGAATTGCGCCCGGCCTCGATCGACGAATTGGGATTACGGAAAGCGCTTTCGAGCTACATCGCCGATTGGGGCGAACGCTCCGGCACGGAGGTCGATTTTCATTGCGACGACCCGACGCTCGATGACGTGCCGAGCGATATCGGTACGACGATCTATCGCGTGGTGCAGGAAGGGCTGACGAATATCGTCAAGCACGCGCGACGGCCGCCCAATGTGAGCGTCGTCATCCGCCGCTCCGGCACGACGTTGCAGGTCATCATCGAGGACAATGGTTGCGGCTTCGACGCCGCCGGCAAGATCGCCAAGCCCGGCGGCCACCGCGGCCTCGGCCTTGACGGCATGCGCGAGCGGCTTTCGCTCATCGACGGCACCTTGGAGATCGAATCCGCACCCGGCGCCGGCACGACGATCTTCGCCCGCATCGTTCTGGATGGCGAGAGGTCTGCGGCGTGAAGAAAATTCGCATCGTGCTTGCCGACGATCATCCCATCGTCCTCGACGGCCTCCGCAACCTCCTTCGCGCGGAGAGCGATTTCGAACTGGTGGGAGAAGCCGCGAGCGGATTGGCGGCGCTCAAAGTCATTCGCGAACAACAGCCGGACATCGCCGTCCTCGACATATCGATGCCGGAGATCAACGGCATCGTCGCCTGCCGCCGGCTCAGCGTCGAACTGCCGGATCTGCGGGTTGTCGTGCTGACGCTGCACGAGGACCGCGCCTATCTCAATCAGGCGCTCGAAGCCGGCGCCCGCGGCTATATCCTGAAAAGATCCGCCGTGGAAAATCTGGTGCAGGGCATCCGCGGCGTCATGGTCGGCGGGACCTATCTCGACCCGGCGATCACCGTCCACGCCTTCGACGGCAAGCGGACCAACACCAAATCGGCCGCGAACAGAAAGGCCGCGCCCGCGCTCACCGACCGCGAGGCGGACGTGCTGAAAATGGCGGCGCTGGGCTTCACCAACAAGGAAATCGCGGCGCGGCTCGACATCGGCGTCAAATCCGTCGAGACCTACAAGGCACGCGGCCTGGAGAAGCTCGGGCTTCGCACCCGCGCCGAATTGGTCCGCTACGCGTCCACCCAAGGCTGGCTGGCGCTTTAGCCCCGAGCGCGATCGGCCGGTAAAGAGCCGGTTAAGATGTCAGGAAATTTCTGACAGGGCTTGCCCGCATTATCGTCCCGCCGAAATGCGAATTATTGTAGATCGCATTCGTGGGCGCGACCCGGCATGCATCGCCGGGAGGCGCAGGTCGCCGGCGTTCGCGCCGATCGCCCTGGGGAGGACGAATGTCGCAGGCGGCAAAGACCAGCTATCTCCGCGGCGCGCCGCGACCCGAACCGCCCGAGCCTGCCGAGCCCGACGTTTTGCATTTTCTGACGCGAACGCTGCAGGCGCATTTTGTCGACAGCGAGCCCGGCGACATGCTGGCGAAGCTGCGAAATCTAAAAGCCGCCCTCGACCAGCAGGAAGCGACCCTTGCCGGCTGGCCCCCATCGCCGAGCAAAGAGCGGATCTGCCAGGCGCTGGGGAAAGCCAAGAACCTCGTCGCCCAACTGGTCGACGAGTTCGGCGCCACGGCCGCGCCGCACCGGGACCCGGGCGACATCGAGGCGGAGCTGACGCGCTGACGTCGACGCCGCGCCGGCCGGCCGGCCGTTATCCCGCCAGCGCCGCCAAAATCCGCGCCCAGCTGCGGATGCCTTTGTGGAAAGAGTTGAGATCGAACTTCTCGTTCGGCGAATGCACGCGATCGTCGTCGAGCGCGAAGCCGACCATCAGCGTGTCCATGCCGAGCACCGACTTGAAATCGCCGACGATCGGAATCGAGCCGCCGGCGCCGACCGTCACCGCCTTCTTGCCCCATTCCTCGGCGAGCGCCGCGCGCGCCTTGCGGAGCGCCGGATTGTCGAACGCGACTTCGAAGGCCGGATTGCAGCCGAAATTGCCGAATTCGACCGTGCAATCCGCCGGCACGCGGGCGCGGACGAAGTCGCGGAAAGCGGTGCGGATTTTTTCCGGGTCCTGCGCCCCGACCAGACGAAATGAAACCTTGGCGCTCGCCTTGCCGGGGATGACGGTCTTGGCGCCCTCCCCGGTATAGCCGCCGATGATGCCGTTGACCTCGGCGGTCGGCCGCGTCGAGATTTGCTCGATCAGCATGCGACCGGCTTCGCCGGCCGGAATTTTCAAGCCGACCTGGCCGAGAAATTTTTCCGCGGTCAGCCCCAGCCCGGCGAGGTCCTGCTTGATGTCGTCCGGCAGATCGCGAACGCCGTCGTAGAAGCCGGGAATGGCGACCGAACCGTCGGGCCGGTGCAGCGCCGCGATGATATCGGCCAGCACATGGATCGGATTGCGCGCCGCGCCGCCGAACAGGCCCGAATGCAGATCGCGGTCGGCGCAGGTCACCCGCACCTCTTCGTAGACCAGCCCGCGCAGCGAGGTGGTGATCGAGGGCGTCTGCGCATCCCACATGCCGGTGTCGCACACCAGCGCCAGATCGCGCTCGAGCTCGCCAGCGTTGTCGCGCACGAAGCCGAACAGATGTTTCGAGCCGCACTCCTCCTCGCCCTCGATCATCATGGTGATGTCGAGCGGAAGCTCGCCGGTGACCGCCTTGAAGGCGCGGCAGGCTTCGATGAAGGTCATGGCCTGCCCTTTGTCGTCGCAGGCGCCGCGGGCGACGATGATCTTGCGGCCGCCCGGCAGCGTCTCGATGCGCGGTTCGAACGGCGGGCTCTGCCAGAGATCGAGCGGATCGACCGGCTGCACGTCATAATGACCGTAGAACAAGACGCGCGGCGCTGTGCCGTCGGCCTGCCCGCCGCCGCTCTTTCCGATCACGACCGGATGGCCTTGCGTCGGTCTGACGCTTGCGTCGAAACCGAGGCTCTCCAAGTCGGCGGCGACGAACTCGGCCGCTTCGCGGCAGTGCGGCGCGTAGGCCGGATCGGTCGACACCGACTGGATGCGCAACAGCGCAAACAGCCGATCGAGGCTCGATTGCAGATCGCGGTCGATGCGATCGAGGACCGCGGGCAGAGCTTGCGATGCCGTCATAGTTCCACCGTCCCCATGTTCTGCCGTCGCAATATTCCACTGGTACAATGTTCTAGCGTCGCAATCTTCTGCCGTCGCAATGAGCCGCCCAGCGCAGCTGCGCGATGCGCTCCTCGAGATCCGGCACGGCGACGGACCGCAGCGATTCTATAGTCCGTGCGGAGGATCGTTTCCACTGTCGCCCAAGTCGATCTCTGCGTTGCAAGTTTGCAACGCTCGGCCGCGTTTCGACACAGCGGCGCGCAGAGAATGAGCCTAAACATCGACACAGTCTTGTCACTATGCGTTTGAAGCTACATTATGGCGAGAAGCCGCCGACAGTGCGGGCTCGGGGTTGGCGAGGGGCTTATGGACGAACTGATCGAACGTCTGGTCGCCGATATCGGGATCGACCGAGCGGCGGCGGAGAAGGCTGTCGGCATCATTCTCGACTTCCTGGTCAAGGAAGGCCCCGCCGACCAGGTGCAACCGCTTTTGGCGAAACTTCCCGGCGCCGCAGCATTGATCGAAAAGGCCGCCGGCGAAGGCGGCGGCCTGATGGGCGGAGTGATGGGCGCCGGCATGCGCATGATGGCGGCGGGCCTGAGCATGGGACAGGTGCAGAGCGTCGCCCGGGCGGTTCTCGCCTATACGCGCGAGAAAGCCGGCGAAGACGCTGTCGGCCAAATCGTCGCGGCAATTCCGGGTCTGGCGCAGTTCGTTTGAACTCTTGACGCGGTTGCGACGACGAATTTGCGTGGCGGCGGGGGCATCGATGACTTATCCCATCACTGACATCCAGGTGATCGCAACCGATATTGCCGAGCTTTTGAAGTCGGACGGGATTCGCACCACGGTCGCCCTGTTGCAGATGGCGAAGACGCCAAAACAGCGGCTCAAGATCGCACTGAAGACGGGCGCGGCGGAAAAAAACGTGCTCGATTGGGTGACGGCTGCCGACCGCATGCGCATCAAGGGCGTCGGCTGGGAATATGCCGAGCTGTTGCGCGCCGTGGGTGTTCGCACCGTCAACGAGCTTCGCTTCCGCAATCCGCAGAAACTCGCGGCCGCCATGGCGGAGATCAATACCAAGCGCAAACTGGTGCGCCTGTTGCCGTCGGTCAACACGGTGACGCGCTGGATCGAGACGGCCAAAATACTGCCGCCGCTCATCTGCTATTGAGCCTCGGCAGGGTCCCTCGAGCGGTCGCCGGCCGGGCCGCGGCCTGCGCTTGACTTGCCGACGGCGACCGCGCAAAGCGACAGCCTAGAGCATGATCCCGAAAAGCTTGCCCTTGGACTTGATCCGAGGGTGGAAACCGGTTTTCGGAAAAGATCATGCTCAATCAAAATGCTAGAGCCCGGTTCTGATTCCATCAAAACCGGGCTCTAAAAGACCGGCCGGGAGCGGCCGAAACTCCGCTGAGGACATTGCCAGGATGGCCAAAACAGCGGCTAGCCACGCCACCGATCGCGCCGTCGCCGCTGCGGGCGACGCCGACGACGACAACATACTGGCGGACCTTCTGGCGAAAGCGCGCCCGCTGGTGATGGGCGTCCTCAATGTCACGCCGGACTCCTTCTCAGACGGCGGCCGGTTCTTGCAGCCGCAGTCCGCGATCGAGCATGCCCGCAGCCTGATCGCCGAGGGTGCCGACATTCTCGATATCGGCGCGGAGTCGACGCGGCCCTATGGCGGCGCGGTCGCGGTGTCGGCCGAGGAGGAGCGGCAACGGCTGACCCCGATCCTGCCGCACGTCGTCACGCTCGGTGTCCCGGTTTCGATCGATACGCTCAAAGCGGAGATCGCGGCCTTCGCGATCGAGGCCGGCGCGGGGATCGTCAACGACGTCTGGGGCCTGCAGCGCGACCCCGACATGGCTCGTGTCGTCGCCGACCACGGCGTGCCTGTCGTCATCATGCACAATCGCGAGGCCGCCGATCCGACGATCGATATCATTGCCGAGGTGACGGAGTTCTTCTCGCGCTCGCTCGAGATCGCCTGGGCCGCGGGCATCGCGCATGACCGCATCGTGCTCGATCCGGGCATCGGCTTCGGCAAGACGCCGCAGCAGAGCCTCGCCTGCATCGCCCGGCTCGACGCCTGGCGCGGCTTCGATCTGCCGTTGTTGGTCGGCGCTTCGCGCAAGCGATTCATCGATTTCGTCGCGGCGTCGGCGCCGATGCAGCGGCTCGGCGGCTCGCTTGCGGCGCACCTCGCCGCGGTCGAAAACGGCGCCGCCATCATCCGCGCCCACGATGTCGCGCCGACGGTGCAGGCGCTCGCCGTCGCCGCCGCCATCAGGGCAGCGCGATGAGCGACACCATCTTCGTCAACGGGCTCAAGCTGCACGCCTTTCACGGCGTGATGCAGCACGAGGCGAAGGTCGGGCAGACCTTTGGGCTCGATCTCGTTCTCGATATCGATCTCGGCGCCGCCTCGCGCACCGACAAGCTCAAAGACACCATTTCCTACGACGCAGTGGTCAAGACGGCGAGCGAGGCGTTCTGCGCGCGGCGCTACCGCCTGGTCGAGGCCGCCGCCGGCGCGGTCGCCGCAGCGCTGCTCGAGCGCCACCCGCGTCTGCGCGGCGTGCGCGTCACGGTGCGCAAGCCGCACGCGCCGATCGCCGCGACCTTCACCGATGTCGGCGTCACCGTCGAGCGCAGGCGCGACGGCGAAGATGGTTGAGGCGTTCCTCGCGCTCGGCGGCAATGTCGGGGCGGTGCGGACCACTTTCGATTCCGCGGTGAAGATGCTGTGCGACGACACGGCGGTGCGGCTCACCGCGCGGTCGTCGGATTACCGCACGCCGCCATGGGGCGTCACCGACCAGCCCGCCTTCATCAACGCCGTCATAGCGGTCGCGACCTCGCTCGCACCGCACGATCTGCTTGCCCGCGCGATCGAGATCGAACGCGCGCTCGGGCGCGACCGCAGCCGCGAGCGGCATTGGGGTCCGCGCACCCTCGACATCGACCTCCTCGCCTATGACGACCTCGTCGTCAACGATCCGGACCTCACGCTGCCGCACCCCCGGCTGTTCGAGCGCGGCTTCGTCCTTCTCCCGCTCGCCGAGATCGCCGCCGACCGGGTGATCGCCGGCATCCGCGTGAGCGACGCGCTCAAGCGCGTCGAGATCGCGGGCATCGAGAAGCTTTCCCCGCTCTAAGCCCGACTGCGGCACGGTGGGCGTAGCCCGTAGCCCGTAGGGCGGATCAGCCCAACGGGTCCGGCCCGACGTGGCCGGCCCGATGGCAGGCTCCGGCGTAATCCGCCGCCTCGCCGCGACCGAATGGCGGATTACGCTGCCCTGATCCGCCCTACGCGCTACTCAACTAAAATAGCGAACAGATTCGCGGACGTCACCGCTGCACAATTACCGTCGCGCCAATCTTGGCACGATTATACAGGTCGGTGATGTCATCGTTGGACATACGAATGCAGCCCGAAGACACGCCGCCACCAAGCTTCCAAGGCTCGTTCGTCCCGTGGATGCGGTATAGCGTATCACCCAGATAGAGTGCGCGCGCACCTAACGGATTAGTCGGACCGCCTGCCATGTGACCGGGCAGATTTGGAAACCGCTTCAGTTC
>Ga0181527_1003949_pt1 | contig 12949 bp, 10 predicted proteins | sample PEATcosm2014_Bin_30_FD_119762 | JGI IMG/M metagenome (GOLD analysis project Ga0181527, IMG submission 119762) | Peatland microbial communities from MTU Mesocosm Facility, Houghton, MI, USA - PEATcosm2014_Bin06_60_metaG | ecosystem: Environmental > Terrestrial > Soil > Wetlands > Peat | place...
AAATACTCGCGCCTGCCCATTTATCCCAAGAGCCACTACGTGGTGCAGCCGGAGCGGAAGATCGAGGCCATCGATTCGATCACGGCCGAGCTGAATGAATGGGTGACGTATCTGGAGTCAGAGGGCCGCGCGGTGGAGGCGCAACGCGTGCATCAGAGGACGCGCTTCGATCTAGAGATGATCAAGTCGATGGGTTATTGCCACGGGATTGAGAACTACTCGCGGCACTTTAGCGGACGGCTGCCGGGCGAGCCGCCGCCGACTCTGCTCGACTACTTTCCGCGCGATTTTCTGCTGTTTGTGGACGAGAGTCACGCTACGATTCCGCAGGTGCACGGCATGTGGCATGGGGACCGCAGCCGCAAACAGACGCTTGTCGATTACGGTTTCCGGCTGCCGTCGGCCATGGACAATCGGCCGCTCAAGTTCGACGAGTTCGAGAGTCGCGTGCACCAGGTGGTGTACGTTTCGGCCACGCCGGGGCCGTATGAGCTGACGCGCGCAAGCGGCGTGGTGATTGAGCAGGTGATCCGGCCGACGGGCCTTGTCGATCCCGAGGTGGAGATTCGCCCCGTCAAAGGCCAGATCGACGATCTGCTGGGCGAGATTCGCGACCGGGCAAAGCACAATGAGAGAGTGCTGGTGACGACGCTGACCAAGCGCATGGCCGAGGACCTGGCCGGCTACTACACCGAAGTGGGCGTGCGCTGCCGTTACATGCACTCCGAGATTGAGACGCTGGAGCGCGTGAAGCTGCTGGCCGGATTGCGCAAGGGCGAGTTCGATGTGCTGATCGGCATCAACCTGCTGCGCGAAGGGCTCGATCTGCCGGAAGTGTCGCTGGTGGCGATTCTGGACGCGGATAAAGAGGGCTTTCTGCGCTCGGCCGGCTCGCTCATTCAAACCATGGGCCGGGCGGCGCGGCACGTCGAGGGCAGAGCCATACTTTACGCAGATAGAATCACCGACTCCATGCGCCGGGCGATGGATGAGACGGATCGCCGCCGCGCTATCCAGCGGGCTTACAACGAGGAACACGGCATCACGCCGCAGTCGATCATCAGCCACGTGGATATGGGTCTGGCGCACATTTTGAAGGCCGAGTACGGGGAGATTGACGAGGAGGAGATGGCGGGCATTCCCGAGTTCAAGACCCAGGAAGAGCTTGATGCCTATATTACGAAGCTCGAGGCCGACATGCGCGAGGCGGCGCGCAAATTCGAATTCGAGAAGGCCGCCCGGATGCGCGATGCGATCAAGGATCTGCGGGAAAAGGAGTTTCTGTTCGGGTAGAGCTTGGACTGCAAGAACCCTTGCCTTGTGAGTTCCTGCTGTCCCACCCTTTCGCCAGAAAAAAGCGAAAGGATGGGGCACGGCGATGTACAAGATCAAACGGTCAAAGACTCGGGCGTGGATTCCGCTCCGCCGCGGACAACCGCAGCGTTCAAAGCGCCATCTGAGTATTTAGTTAATTAATAGAAACGGCGCGTTGGACCCAGGGGGTCAGGACGCGCCAGCCGGGGCTCATGACAACCATTCTCCTTGTGGACGACGACCCACTTCAGGCTTCCTTGATGCTCTCGCTTCTGGGGCAACGCTTTGGCGGCGTGCGCCGGGTTACGGATGCAGCCGAGGCGCTCTGCCTGATCGAGCAGCCTGAGTTAGCGGGGAACCTGCGCCTGGTCATCTCTGGCCACCACGCGCCGGGGATTGGCGGACCGGCATTTGTCAGCGAGCTGCTCTCCCGGATGCCTGAGCTGCCGGTTCTGGTTCTGGGCACGGCTGGCGAAGCTGCGGCCGACTACGCCGCGACCCTCGCGGTCTTCCTTGCCAAGCCCTTTACTTCAGAGAGAATGCTCACCCTGACCCGGCAGATGCTAGCCGATCACAAGAGTGCCGTAGCCTAGCCCGCATTTCTCACAGACGTCGCGACGGCAGGTAGGACGGCCCATTTCCAGGTGCCGGCCTGCCCTGCGGGGGTCTGGAGACCGGCGCTACAGGTTCTCGCCGCGCGCGTCCGTAGTGTGAGCTAAATCACACTACAACCCCGTATCATGGCTAGAGAATAGCTACTTGGGTGAGGTCTCAAGTTCCCCTCACGTGCGTGCGAAAATCATACTGGAGTCATCATGGCAGCCTTTGGAAGTTTCTGTCTTCTTATTGCGTTAGCTTTGGCCGCCTATAACCTTTTGGGAGGCGCACTGGCGTTGCGTCTGCTGGCTACGGGGCAACCGACGCGGGTTTCGCCCGAGCGGCTGGCCGACACCGCGCGCCGGGCCGGAATTGCCGCATTTGTGGCGGTTACCGGAGCGGCTTTTGCCCTGATATGGTCGGTTTTTACCAACGATTTCTCGATCACGTACATCCTTGAGCACTCCAACCGGGCATTGCCCATTCCTTACAAGTTCGCGGCGCTTTGGAGCGGCCAGGAAGGCTCCCTGCTGCTTTGGGCGTGGCTTCTGGGGATCTATGGCTTCATCCTGCGGCTGCGGCACAAGACGGATGTGAGGCTCTACGCCTACGCGGGCACGATCCTGGCCGGGGTGCAGGTGTTTTTCCTGGCGATCCTGGTGTGGGCGGCGCCGCCGTTCGCGCTGCTCCCGGGCTATGTTGCCGGGGGCTCGGTTCCCGCGGACGGCAACGGGCTCAATCCCCTGCTGCAGTACCCGGAGATGGTGATTCACCCGCCCATGCTCTACCTGGGCTATGTGGGGTTCTCGGTTCCCTTCGCGTTTGCGCTGGGCGCGCTGATGATGCGCTATCCCGGCGAAAAGTGGATCAAGATCACGCGCACGTGGACCATGGTGACCTGGCTGTTTCTGACCTGCGGCATTTTCCTGGGCATGCACTGGGCCTACGCGGTGCTGGGTTGGGGCGGCTATTGGGGATGGGATCCGGTGGAAAATGCCAGCTTCATGCCCTGGCTGACCGGAACTGCCTTCCTGCACTCGGTGATGATGCAGGAGCGCAAGGGCATGATGAAGAGCTGGAATGTGTGGCTGATCTTTTCTACTTTTCTGCTCACGCTGCTGGGAACGCTGCTGACCCGCGCCGGGCTGGTGAGCTCGGTGCACGCTTTTGCGCAATCGTCCATCGGCACGTGGTTTGTGGTCTTCATGTGCATCGTGCTGGCGGTGTGCATCTTCACCTATGTGCTACAGCGCAGCCACTTGAAGACCGAGCACCACCTGGAATCGCTGGTCAGCCGCGAATCGAGCTTCCTGTTCAACAACCTGGTGCTGCTGACGGCTTGTTTCGTGATTTTGTGGGGCACGCTCTTTCCGATTTTGTCGGAATATGTGGAGGGCAGCAAGGTGACGGTGGGCGCGCCGTTTTACAACAGTGTGGCTGTACCGATTGGGCTCTTTCTGCTGTTTTTGACCGGCGTTGGGCCGCTCTTGCCGTGGCGCGCCACATCGCTGAAGGCCATCAAGCGGAATTTTGTGCTGCCCGTGATCGCGCTGTGGGCCACGGTGATTGTTTGCCTTGTGGCCGGCGCGAATCCGTGGCAGGGCGGCGCATTCGATCAGGGAAGTTTTTATGCGGTCGTGGCATTCGCGTTGTCGGTTGCGGTGCTGACGGCGATCTTGTCTGAGTTCTTCCGCGGGGCTGCGGTGATCATGCGGCAGACGGGCCGCAACCTCGTCGCGGCGCTCTGGCTGCTGACGCGGCGCAATACGCGAAGATATGGCGGTTACCTGATTCACATTGGCGTGGTGATTGTGGTGGTGGGGTTGGCCGGCGCTGCCTTCAATCGCAATGCCGAGAAAGAAATGGCCTTCCACGACCAGCTCCCTATCGGGCCTTACACCCTGGTGCAGGTGGGCTCGAGCCAGGATGCCAATGCGGATTTTGACTCGGATTACGCGGTGCTGGACGTGTACAAAGGCGGCAAGAAAGTTTTCCAGATGACGCCGGAGCGGCGCTTCTACCACCTGGGCGAAGGCGTGCAGCCGCAAACCATGGTGGCGATACATTCCATTCCTGAATGGGATCTTTACGTGGTGTACGAGGGTATCAATCAGGACACGAATCAGCCCATCATCAAAGCGTTTTTGAACCCGCTGGTGGGTTGGATCTGGTTTGGCCTGGCGGTGATCGTGGTGGGAACATTTGTGGCGCTTGTGCCCAGCCTGACGCCGGCAACGGCCGCCCTCAGGGTGCCTGGGACGCAGGCAGCGCCGATTGCGCCGGCATTGAAAGGAGGCGCCTGATGGCAACTCCGTTGCGTTTTGCTTTTTGGTTGAGATCTGTGGAAGCTCTCGTATTGGCCGTGGCGATCTGCTTTTCGCTTGGCGCTACGGATGCGAGCGCGCGCTTCGCCAACTTGAGCCACAGGCTGTACTGCACTTGCGGTTGCGCGGAACTGTTGGGCGAGTGCAATCACGTGGGCTGCCCGGAGTCGGGCCACGAACTGAAGGAACTGACCGCAGCCATTGCGTCGGGCTTGAGCGATCAGCAGATTCTGGACGGATTTGCGGCAAAGTACGGCGCCACGATGCTGGCTGCGCCGCCCACCAAGGGCTTCGACCTGGTGGCGTGGATTGCGCCGTTTGCGGTGTTTGCCGCGGCGCTGCTGGGAACGATTCTGCTGATCCGGCGCTGGGGCGGGCTGGGCGGCAAGAAGCAGGCAGCGGCAGCGGGAGAGCCGGCCGCGCTCGATGCGGCGGAGCAGGAACGGATGGATCGTATTCGCCGGGAAACTGGCCCCGAGAGCGGATTTTGACGGAGGATTCTGAGCGATGACGGAAACCGAGGGATTGATTGCGGGGGTAATGCTTCTGTTTGCTCTCTTTCTCTACACCTTCTGGCCGGAGAACGCATTCGCCAGCCAGAAAGAGAAGACGCAGCTCGACTATTTGCTGGAGCGCAAGGAGCAGCTTTACGAGAACCTGCGCGATCTGACGTTCGAGTATCGCGCCGGCAAGTATCCCGAGGAAGATTTTGTCGCTCAGCGCGCGCTTCTTGAACACGAGACAGCACAATTGCTCGCCGAGATCGACCTTCTGCAGCAGATGTAACCACCCGTTCCGCTACGCGCTGTCATCCTGAGCGATGTCCGAGCGCAGCGAGGACGAGTCGAAGAATCTGCGGTTGTTTTTCGGGCGCTTTATTCCGTGCACGACTTGAGGAAAGAGACTACTTTCATGAAATCGACGAAATTCACTTTGTTTCACGCAGCATTTTTCTTCCTGTTTGCCGGCGCACTGGCGCAGGCCGCTACTGTGACCGGAACCGTGACCGACAAGACCACCGGCAAACCTGCCGCGGGCGATGCCGTGGTACTGGTTGAGCCCATGTCGGGCATGAGCGAAGTGGGCCACGCGACCACCGACGCAAAGGGACACTACACGTTGAATCTGCCCGGCAGCAATCCCTACCTGGTCCGCGTAGCGCACCAGGGAGCCGAATATTTCGCAGACGTGCCGCGGGGCGGCGGGCAAGACGATATCTCTGTGTACGATGTAGCGGCCAGGGTCCAGGGCATCTCCATCGATACCGATTTGCTGCAAGTGGAGGCACGGAACGGGCAGCTCAGCGTAGACGAGCGCTGGTTTGTGCACAACACCAGCAGCCCCGCGATGACGCAATTCAGCGCGAAAACGTTTGAGATTATTCTGCCGCCGGACGCCGTGGTGGGAGACGTGGCTGCGCAGAGACCCGGGGGCCTGCCGACGAATGCCAAGCTCGTTCCCGACGGCGCCAAGGGGCACTACGCTTTCAACGTCCCCATCCAGCCCGACGAAGGCGACAAGAATACGCTCTTTCAAGTCGCTTACACATTGCCGTACTCGAGCGGGAAATACGATTTCCATGCGCAGGTTATGCTGGCGGCCGATAATTTTGCCGTGCTGCTGCCCCAGGGCATGTCGTTGACCGGCGGATCAGGCACAAGCTTCCGCTCAGTTCAAGCCGACCCCGGCATTCAAACCTTCCTCATCAAGGGCGCAGCGGCGGGCAAGGTCATCAATTTTTCGATCTCGGGAACGGGGTCGATGCCGCGCGAAGATCAGACTGGGCAAGGCGAAAACGGCCAGGGACCCGCGGCGCAGGGCGGACCGGGAGGCGGAATGGCGCCGCCCATCAACACGCCCGATCCGCTGTCGAAGTACAAATATTGGATTCTCGGCGGGCTGGCATTGCTGCTGGCAGCGATTGCGGCCTTCCTGCTGCGCAAGCCGGCGGGTGCCGGAACTGGAGTACCTGCCGGAGCAGCGGCGGGCCTGGCTGCGGCTCACATAACGCCGACTACGCCCGCAGCCAAAAATGCCGCGCTGCTGAACGCGCTCAAAGAGGAATTGTTTGCGTTGGAGAGCGAGCGGATCGCGGGCACACTCCCTGCGGATGAGTACGCCGAGCAGAAGGCGGCGCTGGAGACGGTGCTGAGGCGGGCGCTGAAGAGAAGCTAGGTTTCAGGTGTCAGGTTTCAGGTGTCAGGTGTCAGCTGCGAACGAGCGTCGCAGACGGAAGGGATCGCGCAATCCGCGTAGAGAACGTGACGGTGAATTAAGAGGCGGATTTCGAATCGCGGGCGCCTTCAGTTCTGCTTGAAACCTGACACCTGTAACCTGAAACCTCTCGTGTATCCTTCCTCAATGAAGACGTTACTGCGTACGCTTCTTTCTTTCGCTCTCATCGTCTGGATCGGGGCGGAGATCTTTTTTCCTATCGTTGCCGCCATTACGTTCAATACCCTGCAGCCTGACACGCATGCGGCCGGCACCATTGTGGGCCAGTTGCTGCGCATCCTGCATGGGATGGGGCTGGTGGCGGGCATGGTGGCGCTGGCGGTGCTGGCGCTGGCTCCGGCATGGGGCATCTACAAGCCGCGCACGGTGCTGGCGCCGATGGTGCTGCTGGTGGTGATGATGGCCGCGACCGTCTACTCACAGTTCGGTATCATCCCTGCGATGGAACGCGACCGTATGGCCGCGGGCGGCGCGATCGACACTACGGATATCACGAATGCCACGACCGTTCACTTCAACAAGCTGCACCACCGCAGCGAGTTTGTGGAGGAGACGGTTCTGCTGCTAGGACTGGCGACGGTGGTGCTGGTGGCGTGGGCGGAGGGAAGAAGCTCTTAGCTTTCAGCTTGTGCAGTGGTGCACTCACTGCATCGGTCAACACGGCACCTGCACCGAGAAAACGGCCGCCGAATGACGCGACGAAATCTACAATAGCTTCGTCGCGACAGGAAAGAGCTGAAAGCTGAAGGCTGGAAGCTGCTCTCTGTCCTGTATCATCGTAGAGGCCCGGAGGACAGTGGATGATTGTGACCGGGCCACGATGGAACGACGATGAAAACCGGAATTATCGGCCTGCCGCAGGTGGGCAAGACTTCTCTATTCAAGATTCTGACCAAAGCCAAGATCGAGGATCACGGATTCTCGCGCGAGGCGCACATTGGCGTGGCGCGCGTGCCCGATGAGCGCCTGGACAAGCTGTCGGCGCTGTACTCCCCGAAGAAAACTACTTACGCGTCGGTCGAGTACGTGGACGTGGCGGCTATCGGTCAGGAGGCGCTGAAGGAAACCGCATTCCTGACCAATCTGCGCAACGTGGACGCGCTGATTCATGTGCTGCGGGCCTTTGAGAACGATGCCGTTCCGCACGAAGGACCGATCGATCCATTACGCGATTTGAAGAGTGTCGAATTCGACTTGATGGTGAGCGATCTGACGCAGGTGGAAAAGCGGCTGGAGCGCGTGGAGAAGGACTTGCGCAAGGCGCGCACCGCTGAGTTGGAGCGCGAGTATGCGCTTCTGCTGCGCTCGAAGGAGTGCCTGGAGAAGGAAATCCCGCTGCGCGAGTTGGAAATGACGGCGGAGGAAAAGAAGCTGATACGCGGCTTCATGTTTTTGTCGCAAAAGCCAATTTTGTATGTACTTAATGTGAACGAAAGCGCCACGCTGGGCGCCGATCTGGAAGCGGCAGTGAGCCGCTATAAGCTGGGTCAGTTTGCACACCGGCCGAATGCTGGCGCGACCGCGATCTGCGGCAAGGTGGAGGCGGAGCTGGCGGAGATGGATGACGCCGAAGCTGCGGATTTTCTGGACAGCTACGGGCTGCACGAGAGCGGCCTGGTGCGGTTGATTCGCAAGAGCTACGAGCTGCTGGGGCTGATCAGTTTCTTCACGGCAGGCGAGGACGAATGCCGGGCATGGACGGTGCCGGTCGGCTCGAAAGCGCCGCAGGCCGCAGGGGCGATTCACTCCGACCTGGAGCACCACTTCATCCGCGCAGAAACCATTCGCTGGGATCAGTTGCTGGACGCCGGCTCGGAAGCGGCAGCGCGGGCCAGGGGTACACTGCGTCTGGAAGGCAAGGAGTACGTTGTGCAGGATGGGGATGTGGTGCACATACGGCATAGCGGGTGAAGCAGGTGTCAGGTGTCAGGTTTCAGGTTTCAGTTGATCGGGGGCATTTTGCTTTAGAAAGGCAAAAATCATGCCGCGATCGTTTCGCGAATTGACGGTGTGGCAAAAGTCAATGCAATTGGCAACAGCAATTTACAAACTTACCCAAGGTTTTCCGCGGGAGGAGACATACGGGTTGGCGAGCCAACTGAGGCGTGCCGCAGTTTCGATTCCCAGCAACATTGCCGAGGGACATGGCCGATCAGGTGTAGCCGAATACAGGCATTTTCTTTGGATTGTCCGAGGATCAAACTTCGAGCTTCAAACGCAATTGGAGATTGCAAGTTCTCTCAAGATGGGCGACTCGAAATTGCTCAAAGAATCCGAGGCGCTTTCACAGGAGATCGGCAAGATGCTTTATGCACTTCTCGACAAACTACGGCCAAAGGCTCAGGCGCGTACCGTCTGACACCTGACACCTGAAACCCGACCCCTGACAGAGGCATGCTCACGACCTCGCTGATTCTCGGAACCATTGCCGCACTCGCCGACGTGGCCGGCGGGCTGGTGCTGGTGCGCGCCCGCGGCGTGGAGCGCTATCTGCGCTACTTTGTCGCGCTGGGCGCGGGATTTCTGATGGCCACAGCCCTGCTGGAAATGACGCCGGAGAGCATCCGGCTCAATGCACGGCTGGGTCCGGCGCTGATCATGGCCGGATATTGCGCGGTGCACCTGCTGGAACACACCATCAACGCGCATTTTCATTTTGGCGAAGAGACGCACGCCGGCGAGTTTGTGTCGCGGCGCACGGGCTATTCCGTGCTGGGCGGGTTGAGCGTGCATGCTCTCTTCGACGGCGTGGCGATCGGTTCGGGCTTCGCGCTTTCCAATTGGCTGGGGTGGCTGATCTTTTTTGCCATTCTGCTGCATAAAGCGCCCGAAGGATTCACCATGGCGAGCGTGATGATGGCGAGCGGGCAGAGCCGGGCGGCGGCATTTTCTTCCGCAGTGTTGCTGGCCGCGGCCACACTGGCCGGGGTGCTTTTGATCCAACTGGTGCCGCGCTGGGTGCCGTATGGGTTGCCGGTTTCGGCGGGCGTGGCGCTCTATGTGGCCGCGACCGACCTAGTGCCCGAGGTGAACCGGGAGCCGGGGATTCGCATGGCGCTGGTGTTTTTTGCGGGCGTGGGCGGATTCCTGCTGCTGCGCATGTTGCTGCCGCAACTGTAGCTGTCAGCTATTAGCTCTTAGCTTTTAGCTCATCGTGCGGCGGCGACAGGGGTCACTCGCCGGGTTGATCGTGGGTTGGTCCGAAGCCGTCCACTCCTCAGGGGCTAAAGCCCTCAATCATTTCGTTGCATTTACGGCGCGCGACCCACACACTGTGTGGGTTCCCCGCTCGCGCCCTGATACAAAACTCCTCCCATATGGAATTCTCAGCAGGCTGTTAAGCCATGCCCATTCAAAGCAGACAAACCCTTCGCCTGAACGAGTTTTTGTACAGTCTCTAAGAAAGCTCTGGCCGCGGCGCCGCGGGTTGAGACGGTATGCTATTTTCTGTGGCGCATTGCGTAGCACCTGTTCTGGAAGCGGTGGGCGAATCGCGGCTGATGCGCAAGCGCTTTTCTTTGGAGTTGCTGGGCGTTCTGCTCTTCACTGTGCTGGGGTTTCTGGTGATGGGCTACCATCCCGGCCTTGAAGACGACGGAGTTTATCTGCCCGCCGTGAAAGCGCACCTGAATCCGGCGCTTTTCCCCTACAATGCCAATTTTTTCCGGCTGCAATGCCAGGCCACCTTGTTCGATGGCTTAATGGCGCATTTTGTCCGGTGGACCAGGATGCCGCTCACGTGGGCGGAGCTGGTTTGGCAACTGGCGGCGCTGTTTTTGATTCTGTGGGCAGTAAAGAAGATCGCGAACCTGCTGTTTGTTGAAGAAGGTGCGCGATGGGCAGGCGTTGCGATGGTAGCGGGCATGTTCACGCTGCCGGTTGCAGGGACGGCGCTCAACATGGCCGACCAGCACTTGCACCCGCGCAACCTGGCCACGGCCATGATCCTGCTGGCGGTCTGGCGCATTTTGGATGGAAAGCGCTGGCAGGCGGCTCCGCTGCTGCTGCTGGCGTTCCTGATGCATCCGCTGATGGCCGCCATGGGGATTTCGTTCTGTGTCTTCCTCACTTTGACGTTGCTGGACTCTGTGCGCGTGCGGTTGCGCGCGTTACGAAGCGCAACGGTTGCGCTGGTGCCGCTGGGATGGGTCTTCGAGCCGGCCGATCCCGCATGGCGCAAGGCTCTGGACACGCGTGCCTACTATTACCTGTACCAATGGACCTGGTACGAGTGGCTGGGAGCGCTGGCGCCACTGGTTCTCTTCGGCTTGCTGTGGCGTTTTGCGCGGAAACGTGGAGAGACATTGCTGGCGCGATTTGCGGCAGCGGTATTCTTCTATGCGGTGTTCCAGCAGGCGCTGGCGATGGCCCTGCTGTGGCCGTCCTCACTGGTGCGGCTGACACCGCTGCAGCCGATGCGCTACCTGCACCTTGAGTATTTCCTGTTCATGCTGACGGCGGGCGCGATGCTGGGACGATTTGCGTTGAAGAAGAGTGTGTGGCGCTGGGCGGCATTCTTGCTGGTGATCAACGGCAGCATGTTTCTGTGGCAGCGGGCGGAGTTTGGCGGCGTCGAGCACCTGGAGCTGCCGGGACGTGCGCCCAAAAATCCGTGGCTGCAGGCCTTTGCGTGGATCTGGGGGAATACGCCGGAGAATGCGTATTTCGCGCTCGATCCGCATTACATGGAAGTACCCGGCGAGGATTTTCGCGGGTTTCGCGCGTTGGCCGAGCGCAGCCAGTTGGCGGACGCGGTGAAAGATGCCGCGGTGGTGACCCAGGTGCCGGAGCTGGGGCCGGTGTGGGCGAGCCAGGTGACGGCCGAGGAAGGCTGGCGCAGCTTCAAGCTCGCGGATTTCGAGCGGCTCAAGACAGCGTTCGGCGTGGATTGGGTGCTGGTGGCCTATCCGCAGCCGGGCGGCCTTGCCTGCCGGTGGCACAATGATGCGCTCGCCGTGTGCCAGATTCCGTGACGGCCCAGTGAGAGAGTTCGTATTCTGGGAAGAATCATCCCTCAGCGGCTAAAGCCGTCACCGATCTTGGAGGGCTACGGCACGGCTGAAGCCGTGCCCTTTCAAACCTAACTCTCGCCCACGTCTGCAGACGGCGCAGAAGGCCTAATGCAAAGAGGGCTTTGCATGGAGCGGCTGCATCCGCGAGAATGAGTGAGTCAACCTTTCACTGGCACGGAAACCGGACATGCTCAATCTTACCCAGAGACTGATTCTCGGCTGTGTGCTCCTCGGCTGCCTGACCGTGGGCCTGGTGCTTGCCGCACACAGGGCGCTGGCTGCGGCCGGGCAGCTGCATCTGGCATACGCGTTGAGCGCGGCTGCAGTAGTGATTGCGGCGGCCACCATTTTCTTTGTGCTGCGGCCGATTGAGAATCTGGCGCGCGATACGCATCGCATTGCCCAGGGAAATCTTGAACACCGCGTGGACTGGAGCAGCCGCGACAGCTTTGGCGTGATCGCCAGCGAGCTGAACCGGATTGCGGTGCGGCTGCGGGAGCTGCGCGACACCGAGGCCGGGCGGCGGCAGATGGAGTTTCAGCTCTCCGACGCCGTGCTGCAGTCGATTTTTGAGCCCATTATCGTGACCGACGGCAAAGGCCACGTGCTGAAGGTGAATCAGGCCGCCGCGGAGCTGCTGGGCGAGGCCGCGGGGGACCGCATGGCTCTGACGAATACGCCCGGCGGAGACAAAATTCTGAGCGCCATCCGCGATGCGGTTTCGATGCAGAAGGCGGTGGCTGCCGAGGATGAGGCGTCGATGCTGCCGATGCGGATCGGCCAGCAGGAGCGCAACTACCGGCTGCGCACCACGCCTATGCGGGATTCCGAAGGCCGGCTGCTGGGCACGGTGACGACGCTGGAAGACGTGACCAGCCTGCAGGACACCGACCGCTTCAAGACCCAGTTCATTGCCGTGGCCAGCCGCAAACTGCGCGATCCACTGTTGCATCTGCGACGTGGATTGTATGCGCTGGCCCAGGGCTTCAGCGGCGAGATGACGCCGCTGCAGACGGAACTGGTGGGCGACGCCAGCAAGGACGCGGAGAACCTGGACGATTTGATGGGCGACCTGATCGAAGTGGCTGAGCTGGATACGGGCAATCGCGAAATGAAGCTGGAGCGAATCCGCCCACTGCAGGCTTTGAATGAGGCGCGCGACCACTATTGCGATGAGGCTCAGAAGAAACATATCCGGCTGGAGGTGCAGGCGTACGCAGATCTTGCCATGGTGCTCGCCGACCGGCGCGCACTGCGCTCGATTCTCGACAACCTGCTTTCCAATGCGCTGCGCTACACGCCGGACGAGGGTGAAGTGCTTCTGGCGGCGGAAGAGATCAAGAACTTTGTGCAGTTCAGCGTGCGCGATACGGGACGCGGCATCGAGGCCGAGCGGTTAAGCGCCATTTTCGATCGCTTCAATCCCTTCTCAGAGAAAGGCTCGGGGCTTGGCCTGGCGCTGGTGCG
>Ga0181527_1003954_pt1 | contig 12933 bp, 8 predicted proteins | sample PEATcosm2014_Bin_30_FD_119762 | JGI IMG/M metagenome (GOLD analysis project Ga0181527, IMG submission 119762) | Peatland microbial communities from MTU Mesocosm Facility, Houghton, MI, USA - PEATcosm2014_Bin06_60_metaG | ecosystem: Environmental > Terrestrial > Soil > Wetlands > Peat | place...
TGCCGCTTCCATGAGGAGGCCCGTCGTCGTCAAGATGATTTTCGCAAGGTAACTTCCTGGCTGCGGCAGCAGCCTTCTTCTGGGGTCGTTTCTGTAGGAGGGCGGAACACCGCTCCGCCATGCTTCCATTCGCACTCAACGAGGGGCTGTTTATGTAGCCCGGTGCATGTTGGGGTCCGATCCGCTCGGGCGCTGCAATCTTTCCCGCGAGCTCGATGGCTTCAGCGGCAATGCGCAGTCGCCCGGACGGGGCGGTTCGTGGTCTTTCGACCTCCTGCAATAACGACGTAGATGGCGTTTGCTTCGTGACTGTTGTTGGGTATCCGTTGCTCGTTAGGCTGCCTTGGCCTTTTTCGCGACTTGCTTGGCGTGGTATCCGACCGGTTCGTAGACCTCGCCGGTAATCCACAGTCGATGCATCAGCACCGCCAGCTTTCGCGCCACCGCCACCTTCGCCCGCTTCTTGGCATTCTTCCCTCCGCGTTCCGCCAGCGCCAGTCCCCACCGCCTCAGATCGCTGTCCTCCCCGAACGGACCAAGAATATGATTCGCGCAGCCGACCAGTAACCGGCGCACAAAGGCGTCCCCGGCCTTCGTGATCCGCAGCTGTGGATCGCCGTCGCCCGACTGGTCCTTGCGGGGTCTCAGCCCCATGTATGCACCTACCGTGCGACTTCGCGGGAAGAGATCCTTGTCTCCGATCGTCAGGATGAATACCAGCGCCGTCAACGTTCCCACACCCTTCGGTTGACTCACCACCCGCGTGTCGGGATAGCGCTCGGCGATTTGCTCGATCGCTTGGTTGTAGTGTTTGATCTGCTCGTCGACCTTTTCCAGAACCTCGTACAGCGGAGCCAGCGCTGCTTTGAGAAGGACTGGCACGCCGTCCGGCGTCTTCTGCGCAAACGCTGCGCTGGTGCATTGTGGCAGTCGGTCGCCGAAGCTTTTCATCACCCCGCGCACGTGGTTCACGATCTTCGTCCTCGTCGCTACCAGCAGGTCGCGTGCCTTCGCCACCGCGAGATCCGCCTGCAACTCGTTGTTCCGATGCTTGACCGGCGCGAGCAAATCCTCGTCGGCTCTTCCCATCCGCGCCAGCAGTTCCGCGTCCCGCCTGTCCGTCTTCATGTTGCTTGCGCTGATCATCTTCAACCGTCGCGGGTCCGCGACCGTCACCCGATGACCGCATTCCTCGATAACCTGGCTCATCCACCGTGAGTGCGCACCCACTTCGATCACCACGTGCGCTGCTTCGCGCCCCTTGAAGAATTTCGTCACTCCCTCTTGTGTCGTGCGAATCGTCGCCTCGACTTTGCTCCCGTCCCTCCGCAATACGCAAATCTCGCTGGTCTTGTCGCCGATGTCGCATCCGATCGTCTCGCAGGTTGTATTCTTCGTCATGGCCGTTCTCTCCTTTGCCCCTTGAGTGCGTTTTTGCCCCGCAGATTACCCGCGGGTGGGGGAGGACGGCCTCCTCATCCCATCTTTCCAAGCGCAAGGCGCTGCTCAGCCGCCTGCTGCCGGCGCTGGGACCGCTGCACTACGTGGACCATATCGAAACCCGCGGGCGAGAGATGTTCGAGGAGATCGCGCGGCTGGGCCTGGAGGGCGTGATGGCCAAGCGGGCCGAGTCGCCCTATCGCGCCGGTCGTTCGCCCGACTGGCTGAAGATCCGGCGCGACCGCAGCGCAGATTTTGTGGTGGTAGGCTACACCGCGCCTCGCGGTCTGCGCAGCGGCCTGGGCGCCCTGCACCTGGCAGCGCAGGAATCGGGTGCACTGGTCTACATGGGACGCGTGGGCAGCGGCCTCGGCGAAAAGGATCTGGCCGGCCTGCCAATTGAGCTGCACGACGACGTGCAGCCCGAGCCTCCGTGCGGCGGACCCGTGCCGCGCGGCCGCGAGCACACCTGGGTCAGGCCGCGCCTGGTGTGCGAGGTGCGCTACAAGGAGATCACCAGCGACGGATTTCTGCGCCAGCCGATCTTCCTGCGTTGGCGCACCGACAAGCGACCGGAGGAATGTGTCCGCCCGGCGGCGCCGGCCGAACCGCCGCTTGCCAAGCCGGACGTCGAGAGACGGGTTGCCTTTAGCAATCTGACGAAAGTCTTCTGGCCCGCCCAGGGATTCACCAAGGGCGATCTGATTGACTACTACCGCGCCATTGCGCCGTGGCTGTTGCCCTACCTGCGCGACCGGCCTTTGGTGCTGACCCGCTATCCCGAGGGCATTGCCGGGCCGTCGTTCTTCCAGAAGGACGCGCCCACCTGGTCGCCCGAGTGGGTGCGCCGGGTGCGTATCTGGAGCGACGAGCGCCAGGACGAGCTGGAGTATTTTCTGTGCGACGACGTGGAATCGATTCTGTACCTGGCCAACCTGGGCAGCATTCCGCTGCACGTGTGGGCGAGCCGGGTGGGCTCTCTGGAACGGCCCGACTGGTGCGTCCTGGATCTCGATCCCAAAAACGCGCTTTTTGCCCATGTGGTGCAACTGGCCCGCGCCATCCACCAACTGTGCCAGCGTATCGACCTGCCCTGCTTTGCCAAGACCAGCGGCGGCAGCGGACTGCACGTTCTCATTCCCCTGGCCGGCCAGCTCACCCACGCCGAGTCGCGCACCCTGGCGCAACTGCTCGGCCAGGTCATGGTTCGCGACCATCCCGATCTCGCCACCCTGACCCGCGCCGTCGCCCAGCGGGCCGGCCGCGTGTACCTGGACTGCCTGCAAAACGGCCACGGCAAGACCATTGCCGGCCCATTCAGCGCCCGCGCAGTTCCCGGCGCCTGCGTGTCCATGCCCCTGCGCTGGTCCGAGGTGAACGCCCACCTCGATCCCGCGGCCTTCACCATCAAGACCGCGCCCGCCCGCATGAAGCGGCTGCGCGAAGATCCGCTGGCTCCGGTGCTGCAATTGCGCCCGGATTTGCCGCGCGCTTTGGGACTGCTGGAGGGGGAAGTGGGGACGCGATCAGTGTTGGAATGAAGATGGCTCTCATCAGGCGATGCGGATGACCACCTTGCCGACGGTACCGCCGGCTTCCAGGGCTGCGTAGGCCTGGACAGCTTCTTAGCTAGCGAACGTCGATCCGGTAGTCGAAGCGCAAACCCGGGGACGGAGGAAACGACGCCGCGCGCGCGGCCTTTTCGATGCACGCGGCAAGCGGCGTGTTCGCCAGTTTCCCGCCCACGCTCACATCGGTGACTCTGCCGTCCTTGCCCACGGCGAGCTTCAACTCTGCGATGCCGTTTTGGCCGAGCTGTCTTGCACAGTCCTTGCCACGTGTCTTGACGCCGGCCATGACTCTGGAGATATCGGCCTGTGACAGCGACGCCGGCGCTGGTGGGGCTTCGCTCTTCGGCGCTGGTGGGGCTTCGCTCTTCTGCACGTCTTTCAAAAGGGCGTCCAGACCCTTGCCCTCGCGCTGCTTCCCCTTGCCCTTGTTGTCGGTGACTACATCCGCCATCAGGTTGTCGAGCGGATCGTGCGACGTCGACGCCGCGGGCTTGGGCGCTGGCTCACTCTTCGCCGCCGACGCTGGCTCGTCGACCGACGGCTTGGACTTGCGGCTCGCGGTGGCGGCCCTGGGCTCGCTGGCGGGCTCGGTTCCGTCGGCGAACGGATCGTGAAAGCCACCAGGGGCCGGGGCCGCGGCCGGCGGGCTGGCGGTTGATTTTGCGGGCGCGGCCTTGCTGGACGAAGCCCTGGCTTCGATCTTCGTGTGAGACGCACGCGCGACCGGCATCTCCGCGGCGGGCGGGCGGCCTGGCGCTGCCATGGCCTCGGCGCGCGCCGCCGGCTGCGGCGCCACGGGTTCTGGGACCGCCGCCGGCGCTGCGGCTCGTTCCTCGCCCGTGGCTGCTTCCTCGGCGCCCGGGGACGGCGAAGGGAGTGGCACGATCGAGGGCGCAGCGGGCACGTGCGTCGGCGCAAGCGCTACCGGTTCGACCTTCTCTCCGAACTTCGGCGGGGACATCCCGAGCATGGAGTACGCACGTTCGACGAGAACGAGCGCCTGGGCAATCAGCGTGGGACCGGCGGCGACGCCGCCCGCAAACACCAGCAAAGTCCACAAGGCCAGCCAGCCCCACCGCCGCTTGCGCGAGGGTTCAGGCAACGCGAGGGGCCCCATGAACACGGGCGGCCCGAGGCCGGGCGGGGGCTCTTGGGGTTTGGGCCAGCGATCGCTTGGAACCACGGCCCGGATTCTAGCGCAAAAAATGGCTATCGCAGACAGCAGTAAAATCACGTCTCGGTGGAACAAAGGCACATCTGCCACTGCGCGGCATGGTGCGATGAACCGGAAGCGCCTCGGTCAGAAGGTGACCCACTTGTTGGTGCACGGATTCGGCGTGCTCGATCCCGAGATGCTGTTGGTGACGTTCACGCTCGGGCCAGACGGAATGAAATTCACGTTGCCTGGACCGAGCGTCACGTTGGTGTACGAAGCGGCCACATTTGCAGACGAGATTCCGTCGATGACCACGTTGTCGAGAGTGATGCTATTCATGTGCGACGAATCATAACCGTCGAGCGTGACCTGCGGCGCGTTCGAGCCGCCGCTGACGTCGTGGAAATTCTCAATCTTGATGTTGGTGTACTGCGGAATGAATGAGCCCGTGTCCGTCGAATAGGTCGGAGTCAGGAGGATCGGGTTCGACAGGTTGCGAACGCAGATATCGCTGTAGGTCACGTTGTTCACCAGCCCGCCTCGGCTCGAATCAGACTTGATGCGGATTCCGTTCGAGCTGCCACCACTCGTGCCCATGTTCAGCCCGTCGATGGACAGGTCGTAGACGTTGATGTCAGACACTCCACCGGTGAACTCGCTGCCGATGGACATGCCGTGGCCGGCGCCGAAGCGGTTGTGGGCGATGACCAGATGCTCTACCCCGGTGGCGCTTGAACCCTTGAGGGCTATGTGGTCGTCGCCCGTGCTGATGCTGCTGCAAACAATGGTGCCGTTGCTGGCCGCTTCGCCCGGATCGATCCCGTCGGTGTTGTGCGCGTTGGAGTAGGTCAGCGCGGTGCCCGCACTGTTGGTCGCCTTTGATGGCGCCTTGATGGTCACGCCCCACACCACAAACCCGGTGGCGCTCAACTTGACGTGGAACTTCGGGGAATTGTGCAGGGTGATCCGGTACAGGGTGAAGTTCGTCGCGCCTTTCACCGCTATCAGCGCCGGACTGTTGCCGCTGCTGCCTGCGTTTTGATCCCACCAGGATTGAGTGGAGCCGATGTTCGGCTCGCCGCCCTGGCCGTCAATGACACCGTCACCCACGATTCCCTGGTTCGCGCCGCTGACCGAGATGAGCTCGGTCGCGGAGCCCCACACCTTCGGGTCGCGTGTGGCGTAGAGTGTGGTCCCGGCGTCCACCCACAGGGTCACGCCCAGAGGTATGGTCAGCGGCCCGGTGACGAACGCATTGTTCGCACCGCCTGTCGCAAGCTTGACGGCCTGTCCAGAGGGGCACGCGGTGAGCGCCTTCTGGATCGCCGACGTGTCAAGGCTGGTCTCATCGGGAACACCACCGGCTGGGACGTTCTGGGTTGCTGTCAGCGTTGTGCAGGCAGGCGGGATGGTCGGCTCCGCGGGCAGGTTCGGATCACCTGCGCCGCAGGTTCCACTGCTGCCACCGGCACTCACTCCCCCGCTTGCTGTCGCTGCGTCAGGGTTGCTGGTCCCGCCGGTGGCATTCGTGCCACCGGTTGCGCCGCCCGCATTCCCGCCGGTCGAGCTGCTGCCTGCTGATGGAGTGGCGCCGCCGGTCGCGGTCAATCCCCCGCCGCGGGTCGTGCCCCCGCCTGAATCCGTCCCCCCCGTCGAGGTCGTACCGGCCGCACCCCCAACACCTGTTCCCTGCACGCCACCCGCACCAGTTGCGGAAGCACCCGCCGCTCCGCCGATTGTGGCCGGCGCATCTGGTTCACCGCCGGACGCGTCCATACGGCCCACATGCGACCCGGAACCGCTGCTACAGCCATAGACGAGGAGCCAGCAAGACAGGGGAATCACTTTGGCGATGCTGGACATGAAACTCCTGTGTCATCGAGACGCGAACTTGTCTCGTCAAGTATGGTGCCCGCTCGCGCCGTTTTCTTCGCCCGCGCACGGCCGGGGAAGAGTGGTCCCAGCCACGCACGCCAGGAAGAACTGCATTCTACTCTCCGACCGCGTCCACGGCTGCCGCCTTGAGGCGTTCCCGCAGAGCTTCCAGCTTGGCGACCTGTGGCTGGTGTTTCCGTCGTTGGCTGCCACCCAGCCCTTGCTCCACATGCGTCGCCCAACTTCGACAATGGCCTTGGCCGGCTCGGTCGATGACGTCATGGCCAAGACCCTAACCCATTTGCAGCGGTTGTGCGTGTCCTGACTGGGCGGAGGTCGGACTCCTCGATCTGTTCTGACGGTCGAGCCCTTACTGGACCCAGTCTTGGTTCACCTCGGCGGCCAGCCAACTCTTCACGAAGGTGCCAAAGTCCGTGAGCGTGGTGAGCGCACTGTTCGAGAACATGCTGGGTCCCCAGGAGTTGTCGGCGACCCACGCGGTCCAATTGGCGCCATCGCCATTCACGATGGTCTGGAAAGGGGTTCCCCAGTTCGCACTGGTGTCCGGCGATGAGTAGCCCCATTCCGTGATGAATACCGGCGCCAGTTTTGTGGCGGTCGCGACTTGTTGCTGGAAAGACGTTCCCCAGTTGTTGGGATAGATGTGGGCCGTGTAAACCAGATTCGTGCCCGTCGGGGGCGAGCTGGCGGCGTCGCCCGGGTGCTGATCCCAGCTCATGGAGGGAACCACGATGAGGTTGTTGGGCGCTGCCGCGCGGACGGTGTCGATCCAAGTCTGCACCTGCGTCTTGAACGTCGCCCATGCCATGCCGCTGTTGATGGGCTCGTTGAACAATTCGTAGATGACGTTGGTGTAGCTACTGAACTGCGGGGCGATATCCGTCCAGAAACTGGTCGCGGCGTCCCCCGAATTGTGGGCGGTGTTGGTATCGTCGATCTGGTGAAGATCGATGATGGCGTACAGGTTCTGGGAGGTGGCGTAGTCGACGGCCGGTTTGAGAACTTTGCTGATGTAGTCCGGGCCGGTCATGATGGTTACCTTTTGCCCGGCTGGCGCCGGGGTGCCGACCGGGTACGGCAAGCCAGAATAATAGGGATCTCCGCCATTGAAGTCGGTTTCCGGATAGACCGGCATGCGAACCACGTGGGCTTGCAATCCGGCTGCGGCAACGGCGTCGATGCGTTCGGTGATCCCGGCTGAGCTGTTTGTCTGCTGGTAGAGCGCGCCGATGTCGATCAGCGCGTACCCGCGCAGGACGATGGTCTTGCCGTCGGGATCCTTGATGAGAGGACCCTCCACGTGCAGGGCGGGCAGGCTCCCGGTCGCGCCGCCCGTACCCCCGGTGGCACCGCCTGTGCTCGCAGTCGTGCCGCCGGTCGCGCCGTCGCTGCCCCCAGTCGTGCCACCGATTGCGCCGCCTCTGCCGCCCATCGTGCCACCCGTCGCGCTACCCGTTGCACCGCCTGTCGCTCCGCCAGTTGTGCCGCCGGTCGCACCACCAGCGGGCGTCGCGCCACCGGTGGCCCCTGCTGTGCCGCCTGTCGCTCCGCCCCTTCCCCCGATCCCCCCGCCGGTAGCCGTCGTGCCTCCTGTGGCACTGCCCGTCGCACCGCCCCTGCCCCCAGCCGCGCCGCCCGTTGCGCCACCTGCAGGCGTCGCGCCGCCCGTGGCCGCAGTCGTGCCACCTGTCGCGCCGCCCATGCCGCCCGCCGTACCACCGGCAGTGCTTCCGCCGGAGCTGATCGAGCGGCCGCTGGTGGTTCCGCCAGCACTGGTTGCCGCACCCGTGCCAGTCGCGCCGCCGCTGGTCACGGCACTGCTGCTCGAGCTGCCCGCTGCCGCACCAGCCAGGCTTGAGCTACCGACCGTGCCCCTCTCGCCTCCCGTGCCGGCAGCACCGGAACTGCCCCCTCCCGATCCCCCGCTGCCTTGCGAGCCAGTGCCATTGTCCGAGCAGGCACCCCCGAGGGCGGTGCCCAGGATCATGATTCCCAGCAGAACCTTGCTATTCGTCATGGTGCGGCCTTTCTAGCTATCTTCAAGAAGGGCGCAAGATCCCAGCAACCTTCATAGATTCGTCAACATAGCCCCGAGTGCCTCTACGTGTTCGCGCTGCTGTCCCACGACGAAGTCCGGTGCCTCTTGCGAAGCGGACGAATTGTGTAGCCGTGACCGACTGGGAATAGTCGCAGGCTGGCGGTGAAGCCTTGCCGTGGATTGAGCGCAAAATGCGTGGATCGGGCTGCGGTGAATAGGTATGAATGCCCGCATGTGCTTGTCGTTGCGAGCCGCACTTTTTCCATCCATTCCATTTCTTACCTGCCTCCTGATCGCCCTTTGCGGATGCGCCAAGGCACCGCCCCCAGCAAATGGGCCTGCTGTGCAAGAGGCCGGAGCGACTGACACCGCGGCCCCGGTTTCCGGGACCGTCGCCATTTCGGCGGCCACGCCAACACCTCGGCCCACCACGGGACTCGGCACCAGCTACTGGTCATGGCCGCCGTCCTGGGGCGATATGGTCGCGGGAACCGAGGCTCAGGTTCTCACGCTCGCGCCATTCGTCATCCGCGCCGGGGGCTACAACAACGACGTGAACTCCCCCGACGTTTTCGACGACACCCAGATGGACAAGGCCGTGGCCTACGCGCAGGCCATCCACGCTGATCTGATTGTGCAGGTACCGGTGCTGGCCCCCAGCACGGCCGACGGCGGCGCGGCCGATGGCCCTGACACGGCGGCGGCCATGGTGCAGTATGCGAACGTCACGCAGGCATACGGCATCAAGTACTTCTCCATCGGCAACGAGCCTGACCTCTATGCCAGCGCAACGGCGCCAACCATAGGTATCGCCGGCTACGCGCCCGCGGACTATTGCGCCACGGCCACGGCCTACGTTGCGGCGATGAAGGCGGTCGACCCGACGATCAAGATCGTGGGACCGGATCTGTCGTGGAAGTATCAGACCGGCAGCAACGACTGGCTCACCCCCATCCTGACCACCTGCGGTTCTCTCTTCGACATCGTGGCCATCCACCGTTATCCCATCGACCCGACGCAGACCACCGTGGCGAACGCTGCCGCCGACGCGCCCAAGCTACAAGGAGTGATCGCGCACCTGCAATCCATCCTGCAGGCGACGGGCAACAGTGACAAGCCGCTGGCCATCACCGAGTGCAACGTCACCTGGGATGGCACGCCGTCCAAGAGCATCCTGCCCGCGTCCCCTGGCACGGTTCCCGCCGGCCTATGGGCGGCGGACGCGTTTGGTGTGGGCCTGCAGAGCGGGCTGTGGGCGACCGTGTTCTGGAGCACGCGCGAGAGCTGGACGCTGGGCCTCTTCGCGGCCACGGCGGCCGCCGATGGCACGCCGCAACCGCAACCGGAATACTGGGCGCTCGATCTGTTTGCGGAGCATTTCGGTTCCACGCTGCTTTCGGTGTCGTCGACGCCTGCCGGAGTGCGTGCGTACGCCAGTCGCAACCAGGCGGCCGACGGAACCCAGCTCACTCAGGTCATCGCGCTCAACTGGAACGACGGACCGGCCACTTTCACGTTTACCGTCGACGGCCCCGCGACGGCGCCCACGCCTCCGACCTTTGTTCTTCCTGGACTGACCGTCGCGGCCATCGAGATTCCGGACACAGGCGCGGCATCCGCCTGGAGCTACGGGGAAACCCAACACCAGGCGCTGCTGCCGCCGCAGCCTTTGTCAGCCCAGTAGCCTGCGCTTCGCGAGCCGGCACAGCCATCGGCCGCGGACTCGAAGGAGCCGCGTGCCGATGGGGTTTTGGTCGACCAGGCTACTTGGCCTGCGCTTGTTCCAGCGCCACGGCCACCGCCACTGAGGCGCCGACCATCGGGTTGTTGCCCATGCCCAGGAAGCCCATCATCTCCACGTGCGCGGGCACGGAGGATGAACCGGCGAACTGGGCATCGCTGTGCATGCGGCCCATGGTGTCGGTCATACCGTAGGATGCAGGACCGGCAGCCATGTTATCGGGGTGCAGGGTGCGACCCGTGCCGCCGCCGCTGGCAACCGAGAAGTATTTTTTGCCCTGCTCCACGCATTCCTTCTTGTAGGTGCCGGCCACGGGATGCTGGAAGCGCGTCGGGTTGGTGGAGTTGCCGGTGATGGACACGTCCACGCCCTCGTGGTGATTGATGGCCACACCCTCGCGCACGTCGTCGGCGCCGTAGCAGCGCACCTTGGCCTTCTCGCCCTTGGAGTAGACAATTTCCTTCACGATGTTCAGCTTGCCGCTCGCGTAGTCAAACTTCGTCTGCACGTAGGTGAAGCCGTTCACGCGGCTGATGATCTGGGCAGCGTCCTTGCCCAGGCCGTTGAGGATCACGCGCAGCGGAGCCTTGCGGGCCTTGTTGGCGCTGCGGGCGAGGCCGATGGCGCCCTCGGCGGCGGCGAAGGATTCGTGGCCCGCCAGGAAGGCGAAGCACTTGGTCTCTTCCTTCAGCAACATGGAGGCCAGGTTGCCGTGACCGATGCCCACCTTGCGATCGTCCGCCACCGAGCCGGGAATGCAGAAAGCCTGCATGCCTTCGCCCAGCGAACACGCGATATCCACCGCCTTCTTCTGGCCCTTCTTGAGGGCGATGGCGGCACCGAGGATGTACGCCCAGCAGACGTTCTCAAAGCAGATGGGCTGGATCTCCTTCACGATCTTGTAGACGTCGACGCCCTTGGCATCGGTGAGCTTCTTCGCTTCTTCGAGGGAGGCGATGCCGTACTTGGCCAGCACCGGAGTGATCTGGCCGATTCTGCGTTCATAGGATTCAAAAAGAGCCATGGTGCATTTCTCCTACTGGTGCCGGGGGTTGATGGTCTTGGCGGCTTCGTCGAAGCGGCCGTACTTCGAGGTCGCCTTCTTCAAGGCTTCCCCAGCCTCCACGCCCTTGGCGATGGATTCCATCATCTTGCCCAGATGCACGAATTCGTATCCGATGACCTCGTCGCCCTCGTCGAGCGCCAGGCGGGTCACGTAGCCCTCGGCCATCTCCAGGTAGCGCACGCCCTTGGCCACCGTGCCGTACATGGTGCCGATCTGGCTGCGCAGGCCCTTGCCCAGATCCTCGAGGCCAGCGCCGATGGGCAGGCCGTCTTCCGAGAACGCGGTCTGCGTGCGACCGTAGACGATCTGCAGGAAGAGTTCGCGCATGGCGGTGTTGATGGCGTCGCACACCAGATCGGTGTCGAGGGCTTCGAGAATGGTCTTGCCCGACAGGATCTCGGCGGCCATGGCAGCACTGTGGGTCATGCCGGAGCAGCCGATGGTCTCGATCAGGGCCTCCTGGATGATGCCGTCCTTCACGTTCAGCGTGAGCTTGCAGGCGCCCTGCTGAGGCGCGCACCAACCCACCCCGTGAGTGAGCCCGGAGATGTCCTTGATCTCCTTGGCCTGCACCCAGCGGCCTTCCTCGGGAATGGGCGCGGGACCGTGATTGGGTCCCTTGGCGACGCACGTCATGTGTTCGACTTCCGTCGAGTAGATCATTCGTAAACCTCCTGTAGAGGATTCTGTCTACTACATCCCACCTCTGCCGGGAAGTGCGCTCCGCGAACTCACGATAGCCGCAGGAGGTCGTGGACGTGGACGTGGTCGTGGCCGTGGCCGTGGCCGTGGCCGTGGCCGGTGGCCGTGGCCGTAGACGGGTTGAGCCTGAACGTCCACTTCTTGGTGAAGGCAAAATGGCGCTTGCACTGACCATGCTCAGCGCTACGGATGAAGTTCCGACGGCGTGCAGACCGTCACCTCCAGTTGTCCGTAGCGCCGCACATGGGGCGGGTCGCCCGAAGGGGAAACCAGGAAGTTGCGGCCTTTGGAATAGTAACTGCGGAAGACTTTCAAGGCCGCGCTGTCGAATGCACGCGCTTCCCATTTGCACTCTATGGCGTCCACTTGGTCGCGACGGCGCGTAAGAACGAAGTCAACCTCGCAGCCCGATTTGTCGCGCCAGTAGCGCACGGGCGTTTCGGGGAAATGGGCTTGCAGATGTTCCAAGACCACATGTTCCCAGAGCAAGCCAAGATCGGCGTGTCGCAGCGGATCCCAACCCCGCGCGAAGCTGACGAATCCGGTGTCGAAGCCATAAACCTTGGGCATCTTCACGATTTCTTTCTGGCCGCCACCGTGAAAGGGCCGGACCAGCGTGATGGCGTGAGTGATTTCCAGGGCGCGCAGATGGCTTTCTACCGTGGGGCGGGTGACGCCAACGGACGCTGCCGTCTTGGTGATTTCAAGTTGTCCACCGCTCTGGCGCAAGACGTACTCGAAGAGCGCGTTGAAGCGGTTCACGTCGCGGAAACCAAACAAGCGCTGGATGTCGCGGGCAAAAAAGGAATCCATCCACTCCCGGTAGAGAGCCGGTCGTTTGCTATCGGCGAGAAGCGCAGCAGGCAACCCGCCGTGGTAGAGGCGCTGGGGTAACGGCACGCCAAAAGCGGCGAGTTCACCCCACAATACCGGCGGTAGGTGGATCGTGCGTTTCCGACCGGTGAGCGTGTCACGGAACTTCTTGCTCGCCGCAAGCGTCGAAGAACCCGTGGCGAGAATCTTGAGCTTCGGGAAAACGTCGGCGCCAATCTTCAGCAGTCGCGCGGGGTCGCGTAGCTGATGGATTTCGTCAAAGACCACGACCGGCCTTGTGCACGAGCGAAAGAATAGCTGCGGATCGCGGGTCATGTCCTCGACAGCAGGCAGGTCGCAGTTGACATAGAGAATTCGCTCCTCGCCCAGGCTTTCGGCCAGTGTGGTCTTGCCACAGCGCCGGACGCCGCAGAGCCAGGCGATGGGAGCCTCGGTCCAGGACTCCTCGATGCGTCGCAACCAGAAGGGCCGTTTGATCATGCTATGGAA
>Ga0181527_1003955_pt1 | contig 12929 bp, 14 predicted proteins | sample PEATcosm2014_Bin_30_FD_119762 | JGI IMG/M metagenome (GOLD analysis project Ga0181527, IMG submission 119762) | Peatland microbial communities from MTU Mesocosm Facility, Houghton, MI, USA - PEATcosm2014_Bin06_60_metaG | ecosystem: Environmental > Terrestrial > Soil > Wetlands > Peat | place...
CTTGCTCACCATCAGGAACCCCAGCCCGTACATCCCCAGCAAGACCCCGGCGGACGTCGCTGCTGGCGGGACCAGCTCCCGCCCGAACACGACGACCGCCGAGGACTCCTTCATGAACAGCACAAACGCGGCCACCACTGCGGCCGCGGCCGAAATGGGTAACCCGACGAAGAAGCGCTTGTCCAGGGTGCGCGTCTGGACGTTGAAGCGGGCCAGCCTAAATGCGCCGCAGGCGGCGAAAGCGAAGGCGGCCAGGCCGCCGATCCAGCCGAAGGGCTTCAGGGCGAAGATATAGGCCAAGAGTCCGGGGGCGACCCCAAAGGACACCAGATCGGCCAGCGAATCCAGCTTGATGCCGAGATCGCTGATAGCGCCGGTCATCCGGGCCACCCCACCGTCCAGATAGTCGAAGACCAGCGCCAGGAGGATGGCCACCGCGGCTGCAACGTACTCGTCGTTGTACACCGCCACCAGCGCATAGAAGCCGCAGGAAAGGTTCCCGAGCGTCAGAATGCTGGGGAGTAGGTACACCCCCCGCCGCATCCGCCGCCGCATGGCCACCCGCCCTGCCTTCATGAAATCACCTCCGTCGCCTTCGGCGCTCGGGCAATTGAAAATAATAAATCACTTGACGGGTCAGAAAAAGCGAGAAGTTAAGCAGCGACGGGTTGCAGGACGTGACATCCGATGCCATTCAATAACAGAAACGCAACCCCCGCGCAACTGGAAATCGGAGAGGACACGCCGACGAGAACGCGAGAGTAAACGATCAGCATGGGGGAAGGTGCGCCGGGGGGGACCCCCCGCGCGCCGAGGAGAGAGGGGGGTATCCACGCAAGCGGGATCGTCGAAATTTGACGCCACAGCCGCAGCGCCATGGGCATCAGAGAGACACGTGCAGACTGACGTGAGACCGCGTCAACTGGGGAGGAACCTAATCCATCTGGTACGGGGGGAGGAGTAGCCGTTCTCGCCGGGGGTGCCTCGCGAACGCGATGGCCTCCCGCGCCATCTCTCCCCGGGTGACTCCGGGGGGAGTCGCCCCGGTGGGACCGGCCCGAACCCTCTGGTGGAGATGCGGTTCTGGGCAGCGCGGCGGGTCCGCAGCAGGCCCGCGTCCGGGGGGGAGACGCAGCCTCGCTTTACGGCTGCGGGGCAGGTGGGCTGCCGGGGCCAGACGGTGGCCGTGGCCCCGCCCGCTCCGGGCCGCCCGGGGGCGGCGTCCACTGCCCGATCGCTTCCAGCTTCTGCACCTGCTCCGGCGTGAGGAGCGCCTCCCCGGCCGCGAGCGTCTTGATCCCCGCGAAGCGCAGGTCCCCCTGCAGGGTGGCGAGTTGCTGCACCTTGGCCTCGATGGCCGTCAGATCCCACTGGTCCTTCTCGAGGAGCCCCTTCAGGTCAGCCTCCGCCGCCCGGATGGCCACGCCCCGTGCGACCGCCTCCTTGTCGAAGGTGGTCCGCAACTCTTGGAGCTTCTGGAGCTGCTCCGGGGTGAGCCCCAATTCCTGACCGTGGGACAGGATGAGGGTGAGGAGCGGCACCTGGTAGGCGAAGACGCTGGGCCGCGTTTCCGGCGGCCCTGGCCGGCCTGCCCCCATGGGCGGGACCACGGTCATCCAGCCTGCCGGGCAGTCTTTGATGTAGGGGTAGTAGCCCGGGGGATTCTGGCAATAGTACCAATACGCGGGCGGTGGCGCGGGCGGCGCGGCCTGCGCGTACACGGGCGGCGCCTCCGAGACCACCCCGGGTGGGGCGGCATAATAATAGGGGTCGGCATAGTACGGGTACGGGGCCCCCCACCACCCGGGCCCGCCCCACCAGCCCCCGGGACCGACGAAGACCCCGACCCCGCCATGCCCGTGGAAGCCCCCATGCCAAGCGGCGCGCCCTGCGATGCCAGCAGGGTCTCCCGGGGGCCCCGCGCCCCTTTCGGCGGCCAGCCCTGGGTTGGCAGGGCCGAGCCAGAGTGCCGTCGTCAGAATGACTGTCGCGACCCGCCCTGTTCGCATCGTTTGTTCCCTCCTTGCCCGGCCGCCGCGGGGCGCGGGACGGGGAGTGCTCGGCCCCCCCGGAATCCTCGTTTCCGCTCACGCGTTCCGCCGGGCCCCAGCCCACCCGACCTGAGGGCTCTCGCGCTGCTCCCCCGAACTTCGCAGTGCCTCCGGGAAATAATACCTGGGGTATCGGGTTGAGTCAAGTGACCACCAGATGGAGGATTCTGGCTCATGGACGAGGATTACCCGAGATCCCTCGAGGAGCTTCGCGCCTCGATTGCAGGCCAAGAGTTTGGCGAAAGTACGATGGGTGCCTTCCTTCAAGAGGCTCTCCGCGTACTCCGCAAACCTTACATCCCCATGCTGGCCGAGAGCAACGTCCGAACGGGCTTCCTCGGGGAATTGGAATACCTCACGCTGCACGAGGCCCTACCTGCCCCACTGAATCACATCCTCACGTTCGCCTATACGTTCGGCTGGCGCAAGTCGGAAGTCCTGGGCCTGACATGGGATCGGGTGGACTTCGGGGCCGGGACGGATCGACTTGATCCCGGCACTACCAAGAACCGCGAGGGGCGCACCATCGTCTTGACCGACAGTCTGCGGGCCACCCTGCGCTGATTGTGGGACGAGACCCGCTCCCTGGCACAGCAGCAGGGCCGCCCGATCCCGTGGGTCTTCCACCGGGACGGGGAGCCTGTCCGAGACTTTCGGGGGGCTTGGGAAACCGCGTGCGAGACGGCAGGGCTCTCGGGCCGGCTGTTCCATGACCTCCGGCGCACGGCGGTCCGCAACATGGTCCGGGCCGGGATCCCGGAGCGCGTAGCCATGCAGATCCGCGGGCACAAGACCCGGAGCGTCTTTGACCGTTACGACATCCTGAGCGAGGGGGACCTGCAGCGGCAAAGAAACTCGGCGGGGAGGCCGCGCCTGCCACCGTTCCGGACACAATTCCGGACACAATCGGGAACAGTGAGGAACGGGCGGAAATCCTCTCGCGTGGTAACTATCGGGAAGGATTGGTGCGGGAGGCGGGACTTGAACCCGCACGGGCCGAGGCCCACAAGATTTTAAGTCTCGCGCGTCTGCCGGTTTCGCCACTCCCGCATGTGCTCTCTGGAGGATTCGTAACATCCGGTTCAATGCAAGTCAAGGATTTCACTCAAGAAGGCTGGAAAGCTGGAAGGCTGGAAGGCCAGGAGGCTCCAAAACCGCCAAGCTCTCAGCCAGGGATTTCAGGTCGGCTGCTGACGGCTGATGGCTGCTCTTGAGTGGAGGCGCGGGGCGGACTCGAACCGCCGAATCGAGGTTTTGCAGACCTCTCCCTTAGCCTCTTGGGTACCGCGCCGTGGGCTGCATAATAAGTCAACTCGCCAGGGCCGTCAACCCGAACTCGAAGATCTTACCGCCAGGCCGCCAAGATTCCGAGGGGCCGTCTCACCCCGCCAATCCCGATCAAAGATCCGGTCGGTTATGCTCGGCCTAGCCCCTCAGGGTTTCCCACCCGATGCCCCAGAAGAGTGGGAGCCTCTTATCCGCCTTTGGCGGATTGGCGCACCAACGGCGGTGCCGTTGGTACCAGCGGTTCCATCACACATGATTGCGGAGCATCAGCTCCTTGGGATGCGGGTTCAGGTAGACCTGGTCCTGCAGGTAGGGCACGGCCACCCGCGCCAGGTAGTGCGTGAGCAGCGTGAGGGGGACCACCAGCGGGACGAGTCCCCGATGGTAATCGGCCATGACGCTCAGCAGCTCCGTCTTGTCCCTGGCATCCAGGTCGCGCTTGAGGTACCCCAGGATGTGCTGCATGACGTTGGTGTGCTTCCTGGCCGTGGCCTTGACCGCGAGGCCCGCCATGAACAGCGCGCCGTAGCGGGCCTCGAGTCCCCTCGGGGACAGGCCCTTGGCGCCGGCCACCAGCCGGCCCAGCTCCGTGTAGTGCTTGGGGCTGTGGGCGAGCAGCAGCAGCTTATGGGCGGTGTGAAAGGCCACCAGCTTCCCTCGGGTGAGCCCGCCGGCAACCAGCTCCCGCCAGCGGCGATAGGAGAAGACGCGCTCGACGAAATTCTCCCGCAACGGCAGATCATGCAGCCGCCCTTCCTCCTCGACGGGCAGGAGCGGAAACCGGTCCATCAGGGCGCGGGCGAAGAGGCCCACCCCGTCCTTGCTGGGGGCCCCGGTTGCGCGGTACACGCGAACCCGCTCCATGCCGCAGCTCGGTGAGTCGCTCTTGAGGATGTACCCGGAAAGGTTTGCCGCAGCCAACGCCGCGAGGCGGGAGCCGGCCCAGGCCTTCATACCATCGCTGATGTCGCCGTGTGTCTTGAGGAACACCAACTGCGGCTCCCCGGGATCTCCGACCAGCCTCAGCGTTTCCCGGCGCGTCCCCAGGCCCATCTCCACCTCGGGGCAGACCGGCACCCATTCGAAGAACTTGCCCAGGGTGTCCGTGATGTATCGGTCCCGCTTGTGTCCTCCGTCGAACCGGACCTCCTGCCCCAGGAGGCACGCGCTGATCCCGACGCGGATGGATGGGGGTGGCGTCGGCACCCGGCTCCCTGTGCTCTGTTCTCGGCTCTCGGTTCTCGGCACTCGGCTCTCTGTCCTACTTCAGCAGCTTCGCGTAGGTCGCCTCGTCAAAGCCGACGATCAGCGTGCGGGCCCTCCGAAGGGTCGGTGCCCGCAGATTGCCCGTCGGCCCGAGGAGGAGGCCCTTGAGCGTTGCCGCGTCGGGCTTGTCTGTCTTGAGGTCCAGGTGGACCACTTGCTTCCCCTTGCTGGCGTAGATCTCGTCCACCCCACGAGCCAGGGCTAAGGCCTCTTTCTCTTTCAGGGTCGCCTTCCTCGCATCCACCTGCGCTGCGGTCTCCACCTTATGCTTCGCAAGGAACCCCTGCGTCTTGGCGCAGGTCTTTCACCCGGGACGATGATAACTCCAGTCAACGCGTGCCATGGGTCCCTCCTTTCTTACTCGTCGCCCTACCGACCCAAGAGGTGTCGAAGGGCACCTGCGAGTTCTGGGTAGCGAAACCGGTAGCCCGAGGCTTGCAGGCGGCTCGGCACGACTCGTTGGCTCGCCAAGAGCAGGGCATCGGCCATCTCGCCGAATGCGAGTCGCATGGCGAATGCCGGCGTCGGGAAGATCGCCGGCCGGGACAGCACCCGCGCCAGGACCCGCGCGAATTCGGCATTGGCTACCGGTGCCGGCGAGACGGCATTGACTGGTCCATGCAGTGACTCGGTGCGGACCGCATGATGGATCGCCCCGATCGCATCGTCTATGGCGATCCAGCTCACGTACTGCGTCCCTCGCCCCATCCGGCCCCCCGCCCCCAGCTTGAAGGGAAGGAGCATCCTTCTCAATGCCCCCCCTGCCGCGCTCAGGATCATGCCGAAGCGGAGATGCACCACGCGGATGCCCGCGCGCGACGCGGGCTCCGTGGCCGCCTCCCACTCCTGGCAGATCCGGGCGAGGAAATCCCTCCCGGGCGCGCTGTCCTCGGCCAGAATCTCGTCCCCCCGGTCCCCGTAGAATCCGACGGCCGAGGCGCTCACCAGGGCCTCGGGGCGGCGCGAGAGTCGTGTCAGCGACTCGCAAAGCTCCCGCGTGCCCTCGACGCGACTGCGATGGATTTCGCCTTTCCGCCGGGGCGTCCAACGGCCCGCGGCGATGTTCTCCCCGGCCAGATGGATTACGGCGTCAACCCCTTCCAGTCGCGAGAGGTCCCTGACACCCTCCGTCGGATCCCACTGGACTTCGTCCCCGCTCGGAGGCTTGCGGACAAGCCGAATCACAGGATGCCCATCCGCCGTGAGGAAGGAAACCAAAGCGGCGCCGACCAGACCGCTGGAGCCAGTGACGGCTATATGCACGGCCTCCCCCTACCGCCCCCTCGGCGAACGGCGCGGTTCAGTTCTCCCTCGACGCCCTGCCAGCCCTCGGCTTGCCGCCAGCGTCGCCTGACGACCTGAGAAGTCTACCACAGCAGCTTTGGATTTCACGCTCCTATTCGAATCTCTTCAAGGCGTCTCGAAACGTCGCGGTGCTGGGATGCAAACCAGCGCATCACAGCGAAATGGCTTGCGTTGACCAACTGGAACGGGTATAGAGATGGCTATGCGCTGACGGAGGACGTCATGGACCTCACACGCGAACTGAATGACATGGCAAAGGCGGCAGGGGCGAGCCTGGCAGGGGTAGCTCCGGTCGAGCGATTCGATGGCGCTCCCAAGAGTCACCACCCGCGCGAGTTGCTCCCGGGCGCAGAAGCGGTCTTCACCTTCGGGATCCGCATCCTGGACCGAGTCCTGGAGTGGCCGGATCTTCTGCAGGGCTCGCCGTTCTTCCCGGATGACCTGCGCCTGGAAGCGCTTGACTCACTCTTCTACAGGCGCTCCGGCTACGACATCATCAACGACCGGCTGAATGAGATCGCCCTCAGGCTTGCTAACCATCTGGAAGACCTGGGGTACCCTTCTCTCTTCTTCCCGGCCACCTATGGCGCCACGCCGGAGAAGATGGGCCAGCTGCCCGGGATGCTCTCCCAACGGCATGCGGCCGTGCGGGCCGGGCTGGGCGAATTCGGGCTCAACAACGTCGTCGTGACGGGCCGCTACGGCCCTCGCATCCGCTTCAACTCAGTGATCACCACTGCCCCCCTGGTCGGGTCTCCTCTCCTGCACACCAAGACGTGCCTCGGCGCCGACTGCAATCTCTGCGTGGAGGAGTGTCCGGCCGGCGCGTTCACGCTGCAGCCGGGGGCGAACTCCAAAGGCGTCTGGCTCGATCCCGTGTCGCGGACCGATTGGTCCCTCTGCCGGAAGAGCCGGGTCGCGGCGGCCTGCGTGGGCCGCTGCCTCCGCGTCTGCCCGGCCGGCCGCGACACTGCGAGTGTGACGTGAAAGGAGGCCTCACATGAGTGGTTGGGCGATCTACGCAATCGTATTGATCATTGTCGCTGTCGCCGTCTTTCTGTTTGCGAGAGGAGCCGCTCCAAGGAAGGCTTCGGATGCTCAGGTAATTGAGCAACTGACCAAGGGGGGCTCCAACCTGGCCCGTCCTCACAACATTGAGTTCCGCTTTTATTTTCCCTCACGCGAGCTTGCCGAAAGGGTGACCACGACCCTCAGGGCGGACGGTTTCCAGGTATCAGTTGAAGAAGTTGTCCAAGGCAATCAATATATTGTCCGAGCTACCCGCGCAATGGTTCCTCTCCTGTCCGAGCTGAAATCACTCCGCTCCAGATTTGATGAACTCGCCACGAGGGAAGGCGGGATTTATGACGGCTGGAGCGCAGGGGTGGTCAAGTAAAACCGCACGTTAAAGTTTAATAGTGGATGCTGGTCTCGCAGTTCCCGCCGGACCGTGGCACCGCAAATTGCACCGGTTCTCGCATAGACCTCAGGGAGCTGGATACATCGGGCCCTATAACCGGAGGAGGGTCAATCTCCGCCAGAATGCCCTTGCAGATATTCGCTTAATGAATTACAGAATGTGGCAGATATGTTCAGCCACATAGGCCTCTTATCCCCCAATTGGCTTTGCCCTCGCTGCTGAACGCATGCCTTTGCCGTTGATCCTGTTCCTCACCAATGCCAATGATTGATGAGGACGGCACCTTGGGAGCCGGGCGGCCGGTCAGTTGCCAAGCATTGGGCGTTCACGGAAGGACACGATGACGAACGAGCCTACCGACCTTCTCGCCGCCGTCACGGCGATCGGCCGTGCCGTGCAGGAAGCCTTCGATCCGGGACGCTTTCTCGCGGAGTTCTCCGCCCAGGTGCAGCGGCTGCTCCCCCACGATCGCTTGATCATTACATACCTTGAAGAAGGAGGGTCCCTCTCCATCTTTGCCGAGCATGCCCTGCGGGGCCCGCTACTCCACGAGGGCCGCTATACCATCGCCTTCGATCCGGGCGGCCGTTACACGCCGGCTGAACTGACCCTGGAGCCGGTGCTCGCCGGGGAGGCGATGTGGGTCCGAGACTTCCACAACGACCCCCGGGTTGCCCAGCCGGGCGCCGGGCTGCTGAAGGTGCTGAAGATCGGCCTGCGGTCGCGGATCGCGGTCCCGCTCCACAGTGGCGGGCGGATCATCGGAGCCCTCCTCGTGGGAAGCTTCACGCCGGACGCCTACACGGAGGCCCACGTCGCCGCCGCCCGCCAGGTGGCCGACCTGATCGCGCCGTTCATCGAAAACGTCGTGCTCCTCCATCGGGAGCAGCGCCGCCGGAGCCGGCTGGCTGCCCTCACGGGTCTTGCCTGCGTCTTCGGCGCCAGCCTGAACTTCAAGGAGAGCTTTAAACAGGTGGCGGAGGCTGTGCGACCCATTCTGGACTTCGATGTGATGGGGGTGAGCCTCCTCGGCGAAAGCGGGCGGGATCTGGAAATCGTAGGCCAGGTGGACGACCGCCCCGGCCCAGCCGGGCCCTCGCGGATCCCGCTCGGCGATCTGTCCTTCTCGGCCACGGTCGAGGCGGGGAACCCGGTGCTGATCCGCGACGCCCGGGTCGAGCTCGATCCCGCCCGGCCGGGCGATCGCGACATCATTGAACGCGGGAACCGCGCCTGCCTCGCGGTGCCGCTCTGGTTCTGCGAGGAGGTCGGCGGGTCCCTCTTCTTCGCCAAACGGCAACCCGCATGGTATGACGGATCCGATGTGGAGATCGCCTTCGCCATTGCGGCCCAGGTCGTGGTGGCGCTCCAGCACCAGCGGCTCGCCGAGGAGCAGCAACAGCGCGCCCGCGTCGAGGGGCGGGCGCGCCAACTGGAACAGCGGCTCACCACGCTCCGCCAGGAACTGGACGACCGGTACGGCTTCGACCGGATTCTCGGCCGGGCCCCGGCCCTCCGGGAGGCCTTGGACCGCGCCGCCAAGGTGGCTCCCACCGAAACGACCGTGCTCCTCACGGGCGAGAGCGGGACCGGGAAGGAGTTGGTCGCCCGCGCCATCCATCACAGCAGCCCACGGGCTGAGGGCCCCTACGTCGCCATCAACTGCGCGGCCCTCCCCGAGACGCTGGTGGAGTCGGAGCTGTTCGGCCACGAGCGTGGGGCCTTCACCGGCGCCGACAAGCAGAAGCCCGGCCGGTTCGAGCTGGCGGCCGGGGGGACGCTCTTCCTGGATGAGGTCGGCGAGCTTCCCCCGAGTGTCCAAGCCAAGCTCCTCCGGGTTCTCCAGGAGCACGAGTTCCAGCGCGTGGGGGGGACCGCCACACTGCGGGCCGACGTCCGCCTCATCGCCGCCGCCAACCGGGATCTGGCGCTCGCGGTCGAGGCTGGGAAGTTTCGCGAAGATCTCTATTACCGACTGAACGTGTTCCAGGTGCATCTACCCCCGTTGCGGGAGCGCGGCGACGACGTCCTGCTCCTGGCGCACCACTTTATGCGGGAGCTGGGCGCGCGCCTGGGCACGGGCGAGCCGGGGCTCAGCCGCGACGCCCAGGACGTGCTGCGCGCCTATCGGTGGCCCGGCAACATTCGGGAGCTGGCGAACGCCATCGAGCGCGCCCTCATCCTGGCCGACGGAGGTCTCCTCACGGCGGGTCATTTGGGCGTCGGCGGGGCGGGGGAGCAACGGCCGGAGGGCGCGAGCGGGCAGGCAGCAGGTAATGGCAAAGAGACCGCTCCTGAATCCCTGGCCACCCTGGAACAGCGCGCCATTCTCGCCGCCCTGGAGTACACCCGAGGCAACAAGACGCAGGCCGCGGCTCTCCTCGGGATCACCCGGACGCAGCTCCACACCCGTTTGAAACGACTCGGGCTTGCCGCAGAGTCGGCCGTTTAATCCTGCACGATCCGTCCACCACTGCTCAGCCATCCGCGTACCCATACACACCCCGCCCCGCCTCACCCTGCGGGCGTCGGCCCCGATGCCGGCTTTTCATTGAGTTGCGGCGCTACCGGAAGTTGGCACCGGCCCTGCATTCCCCTTCTGCCGCAGCGAGGAGGAGAGTCCATGAGCCAGGTGGCAGTAGAGCGGCTCCTCGGGAAGCTGGTCACGGATGAGACCTTCCGGGTTCGGTTCTTCCGGGACCCGGCGGGGGCCAGCTTCTCCGCCGGGATCGACCTCTCCCGGTGCGAACTGGACGCGCTTTCGCGACTGCCTGTCGCGGCAATCGCTGAATTCAGCGCCCGCCTGGATGCTCGCATCTGCCGGCTTCCCCTCGATGAGGAAGGGCAGCCAACCTGACCATGGACGCGTCGGGTGCGCCGAGGGCGCACCGCTCTTGGAACCGAGCAGGCTTGCGACCCTGCTCAAGCCACAAAGGAGGACCACCGATGAAGAAGCTGTTTGCTGCAACCGTGATTGCCACCGTACTCGCCGCCTCAACGGCCTTCGCCTTTGCTTCTTTGAAGGCGACCGAGGGCATGGTCCAAAGCGTGGATCCCGCCGGCAAGACATTGACGCTCGTGAACGGGATGACGCTCACGATCCCCTCGAACCTCTCGACCGAATCGCTCACGCCGGGCGAAGAGGTTACCGTCTCCTATCAGGATGGGAAGGACGGGCAGAAGGAGCTGGTCGCGTTCTGGGTCGACGCGGGACCAGCTGGCGACAGCGGGAACTAAGCGCGTTCTGGATCGAGACGGGACCAGGAGGAATCCAGCCTCTGTGCCCGTAGGTCGAAGGCCCGGGGGATCCCCTCCGGGCCTTCGATTTTCCCCCGCAGCCGCCCCGATCCCTTATGGACACGCTTGCCTCTTTCTTTTCTCGAGGACGGGTCATCACACCGTGTAACCAACATGCCTACAGGAGCTGATTATGCCGACCATCGTTGAATACACGGACGTAAAGGCACCCCAGAATCTCTATCCTAAGCGAATCATTTCTCCATCTCATTCCAAGCCGTGCTGCTTCACCGACATGGAGGAAGTTGGACCCGCCCAGCAGGACGGTCACCGGAACTATCAGTACAAACGCTGCCGGACGTGCGGGTTCACCGTACGCATGATCCTGCAAGAGATCCCGGACGCAGCCCTGATTGGGGAGCTGCGGCGGATTTTGGAGACCTCGTTCCAGCGGAACGTGCCTGATTTGTAAAATCTTCGGATGTGGATGGGCGGTGGATTCCGCAAGAGAACAGTCACGAGGTAGGGCCGAGGCGCAACAACCGACGAGAAGGGAAGGGGGCCATGAAAGATCGACGCAAGTCGCGAAGCTTTTGCATCATCGTGGAATTTTTCCAAGATCTCGTTAAGCTCGTCGGAGGGTTCACCTTCCTCCCCCAGAGCATTGCTCTCGTCCCCGCCCCTGGACGACGCCAGTCGGCACCCGGTACGACCCGACGGACGCCTCCAGCCCGAACAAGCATCTGGCCGCTGCTGCTGGGGTTTGTCCTCGTGACCGCGATGCCGGCGTGGGCCGCTCAACCGACTCTGCCGGCCGGTGTCCCGAACATCTACGATCCCGAGGTGCAAGCGCACTTCCAGCCCGTGGAGGTGGGGAACCTGCGCGAAAATCCGGACTTCCCGGTGGCCCTTCTTGTGAACACCACCGGGGAACAGCCCCAGGCGCTCCTCCTCGGGCTGGATGCCCGCAACGGGACGGACACCTGGTCGCTGACCACCGATCCCATCATCCTGATCATGGTTTTCTCCGACGAGACCACGATCCAGGGATCGTATGTGGACACCGGGTTCGTGGATGCGGGAAAGGCCTCGGGCGACTACGCGGCGGTGGATGCGGAGAGTCTCCCCGCACTCCCCGACCTGCTCAAGGAGGTCGCTGCACCGGTGGCGGGGACAGACGTCTGACGCTCTCCGAGGTCCTCTCTCGATCCAGCGGGCTGGAGAGCGGACACGTGAAGGCACTTCGGCCAGGACCAGTCGGGACGAGCGGATCAAGCTCATGCGGACCGCAGGAATCGGGGGACATTCAAGAAGGGAGGATCCTTAATGGCAAATGCTCTCGACAACAAGGCAATAGATCAATTGTTCACTCAGGCCCGAAGCCACAATGCGTGGCAGGCAAGGACTGTAGAGGACGAGGTGCTGCGGCGGCTATACGACGTGGTGAAGATGGGTCCGACCAGCGCGAACGGTTCGCCGGCGCGGTTTGTCTTCGTCAAATCGCCGGAGGCCAAGGCGCGACTCAAAGCGTGCCTGGCGCCGACCAACGTGGAGAAGACTATGGCGGCGCCGGTTACGGTCATTGTGGGCTACGACACGGAGTTTTATGAGAAGCTGCCCAAGCTATTCCCGCATGCCGATGCCCGATCCTGGTTCGTCGGGAATCCCGAGCTGATCCAGAGTACCGCGTTTCGCAACAGCAGCCTGCAGGGGGCATACCTGATCCTGGCGGCGCGGGCGCTGGGCCTCGATTGCGGCCCCATGTCAGGCTTTGACAACGAGAAAGTGGACGCCGAATTCTTTCCTGATGGGCGGGTCAAATCCAACTTCCTTGTGAACCTGGGGTATGGGGATTCGAGCAAGCTCTTCCCGCGGGGGCCGCGCCTCGCATTTGAGGAGGCCTGCCAGATCGTGTAGGCCGCGGCACCTGAAGCAGGCAGGTGTCCGGATGGAGCAGGAGCAGAATCTGAACGCGCCGCGGGGAATCCTAGGCCTTTGTCACTCGGGGGATCGAAACTGGTCAGTCATATTGCCAGCTGAAGTGACAGGAGAAATCCATGAACGTCCAACCGCATGAGCTTCCGCCGCATGAGTTTTATCGCATCCTTCTCAGTTCGATAGCTCCGCGACCGATCGCCTGGGTATCCACGCTCAGCAAGGATGGAATTCCCAACATAGCGCCCTTCTCGTTCTTCAACGCGATTTGTGTTAACCCGCCCCTGCTTGGTTTCTGTCCGTCAATCGTGTCCTTTCGGCAAGCCTGCATGACTTCCGTTGAGCTGCTTGCTATCGTCAGCTGCCACCTCAACAATGGAAGGAGGACAGCTGATGAGCACCACAACGGTTCCTGCCCATCCCAGCCC
>Ga0181527_1003958_pt1 | contig 12925 bp, 9 predicted proteins | sample PEATcosm2014_Bin_30_FD_119762 | JGI IMG/M metagenome (GOLD analysis project Ga0181527, IMG submission 119762) | Peatland microbial communities from MTU Mesocosm Facility, Houghton, MI, USA - PEATcosm2014_Bin06_60_metaG | ecosystem: Environmental > Terrestrial > Soil > Wetlands > Peat | place...
CGGCGACGCCGTCGCCCGTGCGCGCCGCCACCTGCAGCACCGGCGGGACCCAGTGGCGGGCTTCGTCGCTAGCCGCTCCATGGCGCAGGGCGATGCTGGCGTCGCCGTCGACGACGGCGGCAGCGACGCCACGCGGATTCACGCCTGGCCGACCCGCATAGACCAAGTCGATCTGCGCCTGAAGCTGCGCCGCGAGGACGTTCGCGCCGGGCAGATCGGCCTTGTTGACGACGAACAGATCTCCCACTTCGAGAAGGCCGGATTTCGCCGCCTGGATCTGGTCGCCCAGGCCGGGCACCGAGAGGACCGCCACTACGTCGCATTGGGCCGCCACGTCGGTGTCGGCTTGTCCGCTGCCCACGGTCTCGACGATGACGCGCGCGAAACCCCGCTGGCCCAGCACCATCACCAGGTCAGGCAGCGCGCGGCACAGGCCGCCTTGTTGGCCGCGCGAGGACAAGCTGCGCAGATAGACGCGAGGGTGGGCGCTGGCGCGGTCCATGCGGAAGCGGTCGCCCAGCAAGGCGCCGCCGGTGTAGGGACTGCTGGGGTCGACGGCCAGTAGCGCGACGTTCTCGCCGGCCTCGGCCCAGTGCAGAGCCAGCGCGTCGACGAGCGTCGATTTGCCGGCGCCGGGCGGACCCGCCAGGCCGACCACCGGCGGCTCACGCCCGTGCGCGTAGGCCGCCCGCAACAGCGCCGTCGCCTCGGGGCCGCGGTTTTCCACCTGGCTCAGCGCCCGACCGACGGCGCGAACATCGATCGGAGCGGCGGGCGCGTTCATTCGGCCTCCACCAGCACCGCGTCGCCTTGGCCGAAGCCGCCGCAGATGGCCGCCGCGCCGCGCCCGCCGCCGCGCCGGCGCAGCGCCAGCGCCAGCGTCATCACCAGTCGCGCGCCGCTGGCGCCCAGCGGATGGCCCAGGGCCACCGCGCCGCCGTGCACGTTGGTGCGCTCGCGCAGTTGGCCAAGCCGCGCCGGATCGTGTCGCGCCAACAACAGCGTTGAGACCAGCGGCGTCGCCGCGTAGGCCTCGTTGATTTCCAACAGATCCCAGCCGAGAGGGTCGGCCCGCTGGCGCTCGGCCAGTCGCTGGATCGCCAACGCCGGCGTGGTCGTGCCCGAGGTCGGGCCGCCGCAGACCTGCACGTAGTCGACGATGCGGGCGAGCGGCGCGAGACCGGCCGCGCGCGCGGCGTCGCGCCGCGCCAGCAGCACGAAGGCGGCGCCGTCGTTCAAGCCCGGCGCATTGCCGGCGGTGATCGTCGGCCCGCCGTACACCGTCGGCAGCGCGGCAAGCTTCTCCAACGAGACTTCGGCCCGCGGCGATTCGTCCTCGAGCAGCGGCGGGCCGCCGGGCGGCGCGACGGCAAACCTTTCGCCGTCGAAAAAACGCGCGGCCTGCGCATCGGCGTAACGCTGATGGCTTTGTTGCGCCCAGCGGTCCTGTTGTTCGCGAGTGACGCCGTGGCGCAACGCCTCCTGGCCGGAATACACCGCGATCGGCTGCTCGACCACCGCGCCTCGCAACAGCAGCGGGTCATCGACGGTGACCGGGCCAATTCGCGCCTCGCGCTGTCGCGGCCATAGCATCGGCGTGCGGCTGAGCGACTCGAACCCCCCGGCCAGCGCCATGTACGCCTCGCCGAGGCGAATGTCCTTGAAGCCCAGGCCGATGGCGGTCATGCCCGAGCAGCAGGCGCGGTCGATGGCGGCGGACGGCGTGGTTTCGGGCAGGCGGCTTCGCAGCACGGCCTGGCGCACCGGTGTCAGCATGGCCGCGGAAATCATGCCGACGCCGCCGTAGACGACGTCGACGGCCGCGGCGTCGGCGGCGGCTCGCCGCAACACCTCGTCGATGGCCAGCGCGCCCAGCGCCGGAGCGTCGAGCCCGCGCAGCGCGCCTCCGAACCGGCCGAAGGGCGTGCGCGCGCAGGCCGCCAACACCACGTCGTCGTCACGCATCGGTCGAGCTTCCTGCGAGCGCCTGTGTCTTCAGCAGCGGTTTATCGATCTTGCCGTTCGCGTTCTTGGGCAGCCTGTCGACGAACCGAAAACGGCGCGGCGTCCTCAGCCCGAGAATCGGCTTGCAGTGAGCGATCAGCATCGAAGCGTCGGGCTCGGCGCCCGGGGTCAGCACGACGTAGGCCAGCGCGACCTCGCCCCAATCGGCGTCCGGCAGCCCGACCACGGCGGCCTCCATCACCGAGGGATGGCTGGTGAGCACGGCTTCCAGCTCGGCGGGGTAGATGTTGAAGCCGCCGCTCTTCAGCATGTCCTTGCTGCGCCCGGCCATCGTCAGGAAGCCCTCGCCGTCGCGGCGCGCCAGATCGCCGCTCCACAGCCAGCCGTCGCGCAGCACCCGCGCGGTTTCCTCGGGTCTGCCCCAGTAGCCTTGCATCACGTGCTCGGAGCGAATGGTGATCTCGCCGATTTCGCCGTCCGCCACGGGCGTCCCGTCGCCGGCGCGCAGCACGACCTCGACGAAGGTGTAGGGACGGCCGATGCTGCCGGCGCGCGGCGCGCGGCGATTGTCGGCGGTGGTCGTGAAGTGGTCGTGCGGAGCGAGCGTGGTCACGGTCATCAACGCTTCGGTCAGTCCGTAGTTTTGCGTGAGCACGTGGCCGAACCGCGCTATCGCCTTTTCCAGCGTGTTGAGCGGAATCGGTTCGGCGCCATAGCCTATGGCGCGCAAGCTGCTGAGGTCGAACGCGTCGATGCGCGGATGGTTGACGATTCGCGTGAGCAACGTCGGCACGCAGGTGAAAGCCGTGATCCGGTGGCGTTCGATGGCTTCGAGAAGCGCATCGACGTTGCCGCCCTCGATGACGACCCCGTGCGCGCCGCGCAGGAACCAGGGCATGAAATACGTGCCGGCGGCATGGGTGAGCGGGCCGACGTGGCCGACGACATCGTCGCCGCGCAAATCGCGGTCGATCAGCATGTTGCGCACCATGGCGCTGAAGACGCGATGGGACTGCATCACGCCCTTGGGCTGCCCGGAGCTGCCGGAGGTGTACATGAGCGCGCACAGTTCATCCATCTCGGGTTCGGCCGGCAACGGGGCGCGCGACGCCGCCAGCGCCGCCCACTCGTCGCCGCTATCGACGGGGCGCCACCAGACCGCGGCGAAGTTCGCGGCCACCGCCGCCACCCGGTCCGCCGTCGCCGAGTCGTGAAACACCGCGGCGGCGCCGCTGTCGCGCAGCACGACGCTCAGTTCGTGCGCGGTGAAGCGCGTGTTCAGCGGCACCCGCACCAAGCCGGCGCGCTCGAGCGCGAGCTGAAGCAGCAGATACTCGGCGCGGTTGGCCATGAACAGGCCGACGCGAGCGCCGCGCGGCAGCCGCGCGGCCAGCGCGCCCGCCAACGCGCGCACCTGCGCCCAATACTCGGCGAACGTCCAACGCCGCTCCCCCTGGGTTATGCAGGGCCGGTCGGCGTGACGCCGAGCCGCCTGAGCCGCCAGACCGCACAGCGTGTAGGGGCCGCCGTTCGACGCCCGCTCGACGCCGCCGGTCATGGCCGCGCCGCTGAGGCTTTCGCCTTCCTCGGCGTGCGGGGATGGGGCGCTCATTGCCGGCCGCCGAAGGTTTGCCGGACATGCTCGACGATCTGCCGCACCGAGGCGCCGGAAAGGAACACGCGCGACACGCCGGCCGCCTCCAGCGTCGGGATGTCCTCCTGCGGGATGACGCCGCCGGCGATCAGGCCGATGTCGGCGGCGCCCGCCTGATCGAGCAGGCGACGCAACTTGGGCAGCAACACCCGGTGCGCGCCTGAGAGGATGCTGACGCCGATCAGGTCCACGTCCTCCTCGAGCGCGGCGCGCACCACTTGCTCGGGGGTGCGGCGCAGGCCGGTGTAGATCACTTCCATCCCGGCGTCCCTGAGGCCACGGGCGATCACCCGCGCGCCGACGTCGTGGCCGTCGAGACCGATCTTGGCGATGAGCACGCGTATGCGCCTTTCCGTAGCCGGCATGGTCAGAAGTCCGTGGAGGGCTGGAAGACGCCGAAATGGGCGCGCCAGCGGTCGCATATCTCGCCGAGCGTGGCGTGGGACAGCACGGCCTCGAGCGCCGGCGGCACCATGTTGGCGCCGCTTCCGCACGCCGCGTCCACCGCCGCAAGGGCCGCGGCCACGCGCTGCGGATCACGCTCGGCCTTGACCCGAGCCAGCCGCGCCAGTTGCCGCGAGGCGGCGTCCGCGTCGGGGCGAAAGGCGGTGTTGGGCACGTTCGGCGCCTGCGGCCACTTGTTGACCGTGACCCATGGCCGTTCGCCGGAATCCACCGCGCGCTGGCGGCGCACCGCTCCCTCGGTCATCCACCTTCTGCCCAGTCCGCTGTCGATCACCGCCAGCGCGCCGCCGGCCTGCTCGATCTCGGACAACGCCTGCAGAACCTGGCGTTCGACCTCGTTGGTCAGATACTCGACGAAATAACTGCCGCCCAGCGGGTCGATGATGTCGGTGAAGCCGTGCTCGTGGGCGATGATCTGCTGCGTCCGCAACGCCACCTTGGCCGACTCTTCGCTCGGCGTGGAGACGGCTTCGTCATAGCTGGCGATGTAGACGTAGGAAGCGCCGCCCAGCACGTAGCCCAGCGTTCCGAACGCGATGCGCGCGATGTTGTTCAGCGGTTCGGCCAGCGCCTCCTGGCCATGCCCGTAGACCGTGGTGCGCAACGCCATCGCCTCGGGCCGCCGGGCGCCGTATCGCTCCTTCATCAGCCGCGCCCAGATGCGGCGCATCGCCCGCAGGTTGGCGATCTGGACGAAGAAGTCGTGCCGCTCGTCGGCGAACATGTGCAACAGAGGAGCCGTCGCGTCGACGCTGTGACCCTGGGCCAGCAGCAGATCCAGATAGTGCAGCGCATTGGCGAAAGCGATGGCGGTGGCGCGGCTCGAGCCGGCGCCGCCGGCGTTGATATGATTGACGCACACCGTCATCGGCGACCAGTGCGGCGCGTGCTCGGCGCACCAGGCGACGCAATCGGCGGCCAAGCGGGCCGCCGCGGGCGCCGGCAGTATCTGCGTGCCGCGGGCGATGTACTCCTTGAGCGGATCGTTCTGCAGATTGACGGTGTAGTCGCTCCAGGCCAGGCCGCGGCGTTGGCCAATCGCGGCGAACAGCGCCAGGACGATCGGACCCAGCGAATTGCCCAGGGAGCCGACGCGGCGCAAGTCCTGCAGCGCGATGCCGTCGAACATCGCCTCCATGTCGGCCAGCGTGTCCACGGCGACGCCCACTTGGCCGATTTCGCCCGTGGACATCTCGTGGTCGGAGTCGTACCCGCACTGGCTGGGCAGATCCATCGCCACCAAGATCTGTTCGGCGCCCCAATCGAGCAGCGTGCGAAAGCGCCGGTTGCAGGAACTGGCCTCGCCGATGCCCGAGTAGGCCGAGATCACGAATGGATCGGTCCGAAACATGCCCGCGCGGTCGCCGCGCGTATACGGGTACTGGCCGGGAAAGCCGATGTCGTCCAAGTATCCGCCGCCGCGCTCGGCCACGTCCAGCGGCGTGTAGAGCGGCCGTAACGGGATTCCGGTGTCGGTGACGAACGGCTTTCGTTGCGGATGTCGGGCCGCCTCGGGCTCGTAGCGCTGTTCGCGCCAGGCTTGCGCGGCGGCGGCCAGCGCGGCGGATCGGTCATCGGGCGGTCGGTCATTCATGGTCGTGCGCCTGGGTGCGGATCGGTGGCGTTCGGCCGGGAGCAAATCGGCGAATGACGCTGTTCCCGAGGCATGGCGCGGTCCGCCGCGACCGGTCGCGCGCGCCCCGGCTCAAGCCTTCTGCTCCTCGGTTACCGGGAAGCGCGCCAGTTCGTGGCGCTGCAGTTTGCCGGTGGTGCTGCGCGGCATTTCCTCGGAGCGCAAGAACTGCACGTAGCGCGGGCGCTTGTATCCGGAGAGCCGTCCTCGGCACCACGCGACGATGTCCTGCACGGTCGCCGGCTTTCCCGGTCGCGGCACGATGACGGCCTTGATCGCCTCGCCCCAATAGTCGTCGGCGACGCCGAAGACGCAGACTTCCTGCACCGAGGGGTGCTCGGCGATCACCGCTTCCACCTCCGTCGGATAGACGTTTTCGCCGCCCGTCTTGATGAGGTAGCGCTTGCGGTCGACGAACACCAGACTGCCGTCGGCCTGACGCGCCAGGAGATCGCCGGTATGCAGCCAACCGCCGGCGAACGCTTCCGCATTGGCTCCGTCGTCGTCGAGGTATCCGGACATCACGGTCGGCCCGCGCACCACGCACTCGCCGGGCACGCCGACGGGCGCCTCGTTCATATCGTCATCGACGATGCGCACCTCGAGCAGCGGCGTCGGCTGCTTGGCCAGCGAGGGCAGCTCGCCCGGTCCGGAAATGCCGTGGGCGAGCAGATAGCTCGATTCGCTCTGGCCGAAAGCGTCGCTGAAATGGATGTTGCAGGCGGCGGTGATCTCCTGGACCACGCGCGGCATCATGTTGGAATAGCCGACCGCGAGGCGGAAGCTGGACAAATCGTAGTCCGCGCGGCGCGGGTGATTGAGGAAATCGGTGATCACGCCCGGCAAGAGCAGCGTCCAGCTCAGCCGATCGCGCTCGATCAGGCGGAACATGGCTTCGACGTCGACCTTGGGCAGCGTCGCATAAACGCCTCCCGTCGCCATCGTGGCGTACAGAGATTCGTCGCCGCCGCAATGAAACAGGGGAATCCAGCCGACGAAACCGTCCTTTTCGGTCAACCGGAACCATTGCGCCAGCCTGAGGCCGCGCACGGCCGCGGCGCGCTGACTGATCATCGCCCCCTTGGGTCGGCCCGTGGTGCCGCTGGTGAACAGCACGTTGTGGATGTCTTCCGGCTGGGCCGCCAGCGGCGGCTCGTCGTCGCTCGCCGCCGCCAGCATGGCGTCGTAGTCGAGCAAGCCTTCGGCCGAGTCGTAACATATCCAGTGCTTCACGCTCGGCAGACGATCGCGCAATTCGCCGAGCCCCGGCGTCAACGGGCCGGAGACCATGAAGGCGCTGGGCTCGCCCTTTTGCGCGCAGTGGAGCAGCTCCCTGGCCAGCAACCGGGTGTTCAGGGTGACGGCCGTGGCGCCGAGCGCCGCGAGCGCGGCGTAGGTCTCGACATATTCGACCCGCGCCTCGGCGAGGATCGCCACCCGGTCGCCGCGGCCTATGCCGAGCGCCCGCAGCGCGTTGGCGCAGCGCCATGCCCGCCGCCCGAGCTCGGCGTAGGTGCGTCGGCCATCCTCCCAGGTTACGGCCACGCGCCCGCCGAACACGCGAAACGCACGCCGGAAAACGGCGTCGAGAGTGGCGCCTGTCGCGGCGGCGGCTTGTCGCCGCCAGGATGGCTGCGCCGCAACGCCTTGGTTCGTTTCAGTGCTTTCGCCCTGTCGATCCGTCACGTTCCCCACCCCGAAATGAGACGATTTTGAACTCCCGTTCGCCGTTATGCCCGAACCCCGCAACGATGACCCAAGTCCTGCCCGGCCGAAGCCGATGCAAATCCCGTTCGGGCAAGAGCCCGAAAATCGCGAACCGGGAAAACGTCTTCGTCCCGGATCGCCGAGGCGCCTTTCAGCGCGTCGGCCGGCCGGCCGACGCTCTATGCCGCGCGTACGGCCGGGCTCATCGCCAATTGGCAGGCGGCGCGGTATTCGGCGGCTATGCGTCGCACGAGGTCGGCCACCGTCGGAATGTCATGGATCGTCGCCACGCCCTGGCCGGCGGTCCAGATATCTTTCCAGACCTTGGCGTCGGTGTCGACGAGCGAGCTCATGTCCGGTTGCTTGGCGGGCAGCGCCGCGGGGTCGATGCCGAAGCGAGAGATCGACTTGCGCAGGAAATTGGCGAAGACGCCGGAAAAGCGATCCGAATAAATCAGATCGTCGACCCCCGAGTCGACCACCATTTGCTTGTATTCCTGCTGCGCGTTCGACTCCGCGGTGGCGAGAAAGCGCGTGCCCATGTACGCAAGATCGGCTCCCAGCGCCTCGGCCGCGCGGATCTGATAGCCGTCGTTGATCGCGCCGCCGAGCGCCAGGCAGCCGTCCCAAATCTCGCGGATCTCGCGCACCAGCGAAAACGAATTTTGATTCGAGGCGTGCCCGCCGGCGCCGCCGCCGACGCAGATCAGGCCGTCCACCCCCGCGTCGATGCATTTGCGCGCGTGCCGCGCGCTCGTCACGTCGCAAAACACGATTCCGCCGTATGCGTGCACGGCTTCGACCGTCTTTCCCGGATGTCCCAGACACGTAATCACCAACGGCGCCTTGTGAGCGACGATGATCTCCATGTCCGGCTCGAGACGCGTATTCGTCCGATGCAGGATCACATTGACGCCGTACGGCGCAACGACGGCGTCGGGATGCGCCGCCCGGTAGGCGGCCAAGTCGCTTTCGATTTCCGTCAGCCAAGCGTCGAGTTGTTGCGAGGGCCGCGCATTGACATGGGGAAAGGCGCCGACCACCCCGGACTTGCATTGGGCGCGCACGAGCGGCGGATTCGAAACCAGGAACATCGGCGCGCCGATCGCGGGGATGCTCAAGGCGTTGCGGAACAAAGAGGGGATGGGCATATCGGATCCTTCGGTTACGCGCGATTCGAAGGGCGCGGCGCTATGTCTTCAAGCGCCGGCCCTCTGCCGCTTGGCCATTTCCCGCAACTGGAAGCGTTGAATCTTGCCCGACGCGGTGAAGGGAAGATCCGTGACGAAAGCGATCGTGCGCGGAAGCTTGTGCTTGCCGATGAGTTCCTTGCAGTGAGCGATCAAATCGCTCTCGTCGACCTGTTCTCCCGGCTTCAGGACGACGAAGGCGTGGATCAGTTCCCCGCTGATTTCGTCGGGAATGCCGATCACCGCGGCGCTTTGGACCACGTCGTGCTCGCACAGCGCGTTCTCGACTTCTTTCGGGAAGACATTGTTGCCGTTGGAAACGATCATGTCCTTCAGGCGGTCCACGACGTGGATCTCTCCGTCCTCGTCGACGAGGCCGATGTCTCCGGTGTGCAGCCATCCGCCGCGTAGCGTCTGCGCCGTCAATTCGGGTTTGTTCCAGTAGCCGATCATGAACGTCGTGCTGCGAAAACACAGTTCGCCCGGCGTATTGATCGGCGCCTCCTGATCGTTTTCGTCGACCACTCGGACTTCGAAGCCGGGAAGCGGCCGGCCGCAGGAGCCGACCTTGTGCTTGCCGTAGGGAATCTGAACGGAAGAAACGAACGTCACCTCGGAAAGACCGTAACTCTCGGCGACCTCGATGTGATGAATTTGGCGAAGATCCTGCTTGAGCCGATCCGACACCGGTCCTCCGCCGACGTCGATGAGTCGCATGCTCGACACGTTCCGATTCTTCACGTTCCCCAACTCGAAAATGCGCGCGAACATCGTCGGCACTCCGGCCAGCGTCGTGACGCGGTGGCGCTCGATCAGATCGACCGCCTTGACGGGATCGAATTTCGGCATGAGGACGACGCGCGCGCCGAGTTGGGCGGGGATAAGGAAGTCGTAGCAGAATCCGAACGCGGAATAACTCGGCGTCAGGCTAAGCCAGACGTCGTCCCAACGGTAGCGCAACACCAGATTGGTTGCATGCGCGTCCTCCGTCATGCAGCGCTGACGCAGCAGAACGCCCTTCGGCTTTCCCGTCGTGCCGGAGCTGTAGATGATGATGCCGGCGTCCTCGGGATCGTCGCTGACGGATCGCGCAAGCGGCGTCTCCCGTTCGACCAACGCGTCGTAATTCTGCCAACCCTCAGCGACGCCCTGGGTCACGACTTTGAGCCTCAGGTCCCGGCTCAGGAATTCCGGAGTCATGCGGTCCAGGAACTGGTGTTGGATAAATGCCGCGACGGGGCCGCAATCGGCGGCCGTCGCGATCAATTCGCGCGCGGTCGTCAAGGTGTTGACCGGAACCGTGATCGCCCCCGCAAGGCTGGAGGCGATAAACAGCTCCATCATTTCGCGCGAATTGGTCATGAAGCTGAGCACCCGGTCGCCATGGCGCACGCCGCTGTTCACCAACGTGGCGGCGATCCGCTGCGCCCGGGCGAACGTTTCGCCGTAGGTCTGCATTCGGCCATCGGGGCATACGAGATGCACCGTCTCCGGAATCGTTTCGGCGTTGTGTCGAAACAGGCGGTCGATTCGGTTGAGTGGAGCGGTCATCTCGGTTCCTTTCACAACGCCATGCGCTGGCCGCCGTCGACGTAGTAGGTCTCCCCGGTGCAAAACCGCGCGCGATCCGACGCCATGAACGCGACGAAGTCGGCGATTTCCTCCGGTTCCGCCACCCGCCGCATGGGGATGCGTTGCAGGATGCGATCGCGAATGCGCGTATCGGCCAGGGCGTCCTTGGTGATGTCCGACCGGACGTATCCCGGGGCCACGCAGACGACGCGGATGTTGTCGCGCGCCCAGTCGTAGGCGAGCGCGCGGGTCAATCCATCGATGCCGGCCTTGGCCGCGCAGTAGGCCACGGCTGCGGGAAGCGCCATCGCTCCAGCCACGGAGCCGATGTTGACGACGGCGCCGCCGCCCCGGCTCTTCATCGACGCGTACGCGGCGCGCGCCAGCGCGAACGGACTGACGAGGTCGACCTGGATATCCTCGGCGAACGCCTCGGCGGTGACGTCCTCGGGTCGTCCCTGGCGCAGAACGCCGGCGTTGTTGACCACGACGTCGATGCCGCCGTGGACGGCGATCGCATGCCGGGCGAATTCCTCCATCGACCGGTTCGACTTGGCGTCTCCGACGAAGACGCTGGATGGGCCGCCCGCCTCGCGAGCCAACGCGGCGGTCTCCTCCAGCGCGGCGGCGTCGCGACCGAAACAGGCGACGGCGTAGCCGCTGCGCGCCAAGGCGAGCGCGATCGCGCGACCGATGTTGCGGCTGGCGCCGGTGACCAATGCAACCCGTTGCGTCGCCATGGCTTCACACCTTCGCGCAACGCTTCGCCGGATTGGCGACGCGGCGCCTAGCCGCGTTCGGGCGCCGGCCGCCGGCGGCGAGGCGGCATCGCCCGACACGCTCGATCCGGCGCATCGTCCGCCGCCGATTTCTCACGTCATTTCCCTTTCCTGGCGATAAAGGCGCGAAGTTCGCCCACCCGCTTCTTGTGTTCCTCGGTGCGGAACGCGTAGCTCTGGAGATAGGCTTCGATCTCGAGGTTCGAGTCCAAATCCATGTTGACGCCGCGGCGCAGCGAGACCTTGGAGATGCGGACCGCCGGCTTTGGCGCGTCGGCGATCTTCTTCGCGGCGGCGCGCGCGGCGGCCATGAGATTTTCGGCGGGAACGACTTCGGCGAACAGCCCGAGCCGGTGACCGGTGGCGGCGTCGATCGATCCGCCGGTGAGTACGTAATAGCTGGCGAGCGAGGGGCCGATGGCGCGGTTCAGCAGCCAGGGCACGCCGAGATCGGCCGCCGACAATCCTATGCGATGGAAGACGACGTCGTATCGGGCCCGCTCCGAGGCGATGGCGAAGTCGGCCACGAGACCGAGCGCGACGGCGCCGCCCATGGCGGGCCCGTTGACCGCGGCGATCACGGGCACGTCGAAATGATAGAGACGTCGCGCCAGCCGGTTGTAGCCTCGGACGAGCTCGAACTCCTCCTCCATGTCGGTGACGTCCTGGCTCATGATCTCGTTGAGATCGCCGCCGCCGCAAAAGACCTTGCCCGCGCCGGTCAGGATCATGACCCGCACCTCCGGATTGGCGTCGATGCGGTCGAGCACCTTGCCGAAGTCCGGAGAGAAATCGCGGCCGATCGCGTTGGCGCTTTCCGGCCAGTTCATGGTGACCGTCGCGATGCCGTTCTCGACTTCAAGTTTAAACTCGCGCTTTGCCATGCCCATCTCTCCTATGAAAATTTGACGATGTCGCGCCCGAGAATCTCGCGCGCGATGACGATGCGGTTGATATGACTCGTGCCTTCGCCGATCTGGTACAGCTTGGCGTCGCGGTAGTAACGCTCGACCGGAAAATCGCTCAGGTAACCGTAGCCGCCCAAGATTTCGACGGCGTGATTGCACGCCCGCAGCGACACTTCCACCGCAAAATACTTGGCCATTGCGGCTTCCGCCTTGATCGGCAGCCCGGCGTCGTACATGCGGGCGCAATTGAGGATCAGCGTTCTCGCAGCCTCGATTTCGCTCGCCATTTCGGCGATCGGCAATTGGATCGCCTGAAATGCGCCGATGGGCTTGCCGAACTGGATGCGCTCGCGCGCATAGGCGACCGACGCGTCGAGCGCGGCCTGCGCCAGCCCTACCGACAACGCCGCGACATTGACGCGGCCACGATCGAGCGTTCGCGCAAAGGCGCGAAACCCGCTGCCTTCGTCGCCGACCAGATTCGCCCGCGGCACGACGACTTCGTCGAAATACAGCGTCGAGGTGGGCGAGCCGTGAACGCCCATCTTCTTGTCCGGCCTGCCGATCTCGAAGCCGGGCGTTCCGCGCTCCAGAATGAAGGCGGACACGCCCTCGCCCAGGCGCGCCGTAATCACGAATATGTCCGCCACCCAGCCGTTGGTGTTGAAGGCCTTGGAGCCGCTGATGACATAAGAGTCGCCCTTGCGCACGGCGCGCGTCCTGGGGTCGCTCGCGTTCGACCCGCCGGAAGGCTCGGTGAGCCCGAAGGCGCCGATCTTGCGCCCCGAGGCGAGCGCCGTGAGATACTTGCGCTTCTGCTCCTCGGAGCCGTGATTGGCGATCACCGATGAAGCGAGGCTGATGTGCGCATTGTACGAACTGCCGACCGCTCCCGAGGCGTGGGATATTTCCTCGAGGATCAGGCAGACGGTGACGGCGTCGCAACCGGCGCCGCCGTACTCGGGCGAATAAGGCGCCCCCATGTAGCCGTGTTCGCCGAGTTGGCGAAAGACGGCGTGAGGGAACTCGTCGCTTTCGTCGATTTCCCTCGC
>Ga0181527_1003962_pt1 | contig 12921 bp, 14 predicted proteins | sample PEATcosm2014_Bin_30_FD_119762 | JGI IMG/M metagenome (GOLD analysis project Ga0181527, IMG submission 119762) | Peatland microbial communities from MTU Mesocosm Facility, Houghton, MI, USA - PEATcosm2014_Bin06_60_metaG | ecosystem: Environmental > Terrestrial > Soil > Wetlands > Peat | place...
CCTCTACAAGGTCTCGCAGTATGTGATCAACAAGCTCGCAGATTCCGCCCTGCTCGCAAATGTGCCGCAACTCGGCGCGGCCACTGACGAAGAAGTAAAGACGGGAAAGCGTTTGTTCGGGGAGAAAGGCTGCGGCAGTTGTCACGCATTGACCGGAATCGGCGCGCAGAAGGACTTTGGGCCCGATCTCACCGCTCTGGGCGCCAAGAACGCTTCGGAGTTGGAGTTCAGCAAGGCAAGGATCGAGCACAACCTGGTTTCCTACATTCAAGCGAAGTTGCCGAACCCGGTATCGGTAAATCCCGCCGCGCGCATGCCGGGGTACAACTGGAACCAGGCGGATCTGGACGCGGTGACCACCGCATTGTTGAGTCAGATAGGGCCGGCGCCCACCAGTGCTCTGCAACGTCTGATTGTGCCCAGAAAAGAAGCATCTTTCCAGGCCGTGGGCGCATTCGCCCGGGTTTACGAGCGCTATAAATGCTACGCTTGCCATCGCTTCAACGGCTATGGCGGAACGCTTGCTCCGGACCTTTCCTACGAAGGCAGCCGCGCACAGAAAAAGTGGATCGCGGCCTTCCTGAAGAATCCTCAGACCATCCGTCCGACGTTGATTCTGCGCATGCCACAATTCAACATGCCGGATAAGGATGCAGCGATCGCCGCGGACTTCTTGTCGACGTTCGTGCAAAAACCTGGCGTTGATCCGGAGAGCGTGGATTCCAGACAATTCACCCCGGCGATGGTATCGACGGGCAAACAGCTCTACGAAGTGAACTACCGGTGCCAGTCCTGTCACACGATTGGTGGAACGGGCCGCTACGTGGGCCCGAATCTGAACAACGCCGGGAACTGGCTGACGCCGGCATGGATCGAAGCGTGGCTACGCAACCCCCAAGACTTGCGATCGGACACGATCGAGCCCCGCCGTAACTTCACGGACGAAGAGATACGGGCGCTCACGGCGTACCTGATGACGCTGCGCGCAGGCATCAACCTGCAAACCGCCAAGAATACCGGGAATGTGCGCGTGACCTCGCAAGGAGCGGGCCGATGAAAGCGAAACTCCCGATGGCTGCGCTCTTCGTGTGCGCGGTACTTTGCGTGCTGGCGCTCTCCGGCTGCAACAGGAGCGCGGCGCCAGTTAAGCCGGGTGTTGCCTATGGCGCCTACGACACAGAGCGCGATTGGAACGACAACACCAAGCCGATCAAGCTGGGCTATCAGGAATCGCAGGGCAAACGCATCTTCTACCAATACTGTGTGTGGTGCCACGCGGATGCCAGCCCGGCGGGCCCATCGAACCGCAGCAACGTGGCGCCCGTGCCCCCGCTGATGAACGACGGCGAAAAACTGAATCGAGAAAGCGACGAGTACATGCAGAACATCATCACGCTGGGCGGGAGCGCCCTCGGGAAGTCCTCCGTGATGCCGCCTTACGGGAAGACCTTGAGCGCCGCGGAGATTACGGATGTCATCGCGTTTACGCGGGTGATCGCGCAACCGGTCTACCGGAAGCCCGGGCGGCGCGGGTTGCAGACGTCGATTACGGAGCAGGTCTTGACAAGGGGCAGTCTGGTCGAAGGCGTAGGATTTCCGGTCAGTGTTAATGGAAGCGTGCAAACGCAATCGGGCGTGGCGCCGACGGGCACGATCTCGTTTTCCGTGGGGACTACTCAGCTTGGCAGCCCTGTTCCGGTAATCGCTGAGCCCGGGCTGAATGGCGCGGCACCCTTTTTCTGGACCAATTCGACGACGGTGACGATACCCAACGCGGGTTCGTACGCGCTTACCGCTCAATACAGCGGTGATTCGAATTACGCAGCTTCAACCACTTCGACGACGATTAATGTGCTTCATCACGCGACAGCCAGTATCAGCGTTAGCCCGACGACGGTGAATTATGGCGGCACGGTGACAATCACAGGCATCATTGACACCGCGGTTCCGAACTCGAACACGGCACTGAAACCGACGGGAACTGTTACGTTATCTGGCACCGCCGACGGGCAAATCAAAAGTGGCGTGACTACCACAACCGCGGACGCGAGTGGAAATTGGGAGATTCAACTGAGCGTGACGGCCAAGCCCTCAAATGGCGAGCACTTCGTGATTACCTACAACAGTGACAGTAATTACGGCTCCGCTTCGGCGTACAGCGATTTCCTGAATGTAAATCTGCCGGATTTCTCGCTGACAGCAAATCCAGGCTCGTTGACCATCACTGCCGGCCAAGACGGTTCCTCGACGATTACCATCGCACCGTTGACAAGCATGAGCAGCACTGTTGTTTTGACCTGTTCTGATCCAATCCTTATAAATGTGGAGTGTACGATTTCTCCCGCTTCCATTCGTCTCGCGAACAATGCTTCGAGGACAGCAACTGTAACACTGACTACGCTTGGATCATCGAGCTCTGGAACGGCAAGTGCACTGCGGAAGTGGCGTCGAGGGATGATATGGATTTCCAAGCCAGCGGCCTGGCGACTCGGAGGTAGCTGTGTTTGCATGGCGCTGCTGCTGCTTCTGTGGTTGATGCCCGCACACAAGCGGAGCTACCGCGTGGCGCTGGGTCTCGCTGCCAGTTGTGTCGTGGCGCTGGCGTTTGGTTGTGGAGGAGACGGTGGCGGGAACAATCCTGTACCCACGACGGTTTCGATTACGGCGTCAGCCACTAAAATTCCAGCCACAAACACGCCTTCGCTCACGCTCACGGCAACGGTGACATCCTCGAAGGCGGTAACGGGCACGGTCAATTTTTGGGAGAACGGCAACGATGGTGCCCTCGCGCCATTAGTTACACTCGTGAACGGTACGGCAACGGCACAGGTTGCCTTGCCGTTTCCAGGAACGCATGAAATCTACGCTCAGTACAGCGGGGACGCCAACAATCGAGTGTCGCAATCATCGACAATCGATGTCGTGGCCACGGGTTCGGCTCACGCGCAGATTCAAGGCACGACCGGGCCCGTTACCCACGACTCTTCAATTTATGTGACGATTCAGTGAGCAAAGTGAGCGAACTCCGACGCAACTGATAGGGAGGGGGGCAGAAACCGCGAGGTCAGTTGGAGTTGGGTGGGAAGAAGATGTGCCAGAACTGCGGCGAGGACGTGCTGAACTCGATGAGGACGAGTGAACCCTGCGCGTTCAGTTCGGGATGACTAAGGGATTTTGCTGGACGGTTTCGCCCACCAGTTGAGCGCTGGCCGTGGTCAAATCATATCCGGAAATTTGCTCCGGTTGCAGTCTGCCGCTTCGCTCATCTGGCTTCACAATGCCTTTGTGTGTGGAACGTTTCGCGGCTCGAATTGTGAGATATCGACTTCGTGCATTAGATGGTAGAGCAGAGCTTCCTTTCCGCCGTGATCGAGTTCTTGGCGAAGCGCTCTGGAGTATTCGAAGTCGCCAGTCTTCCGGTCGCTGACATCCACCATGAAAAACCTTCTCTCCTGCTCGTCCGTGGGAATGACCCAATCAAGATTAGAAAGAAGGATGACGTGGGAGAGATTCACGTCCGCTTGAAGGTCAACGAATTTTTGCTCGATGGACATCTGCGGATCGGTGATTAGACCCTTGAGAACGCCTTCGTGGCGCTTGTCCCCAGCGAAAAACGCTTCATTGCAGCCGATAAGGCATTTCGCCCGCAAGTGGCTGTTGAATCGGCCGACAAAATGCTCCGCATTGGTGATGACGAGGTAGTGGGAACCGAATAATTCCCCGAAGCCATCGAGCGCCAGATTTTCCCCTGGCCCCTTCGGGCCTCTCCAAACCAGTGCAACGTGGCCCCGTTCCCATGGTCTTTGCACGGCTCTGGCCATCCATCGAATGGTGTACTGGTAGTGTTCTTCGTTTCCAGCGCAGATGATTTCGCTTATGTGCCAGAGGTACTTGCTGCAATCGCCCTTGATGGCCGTGACGGAAAATCCGGTCCATCAGTTGAATTCGTTGGGCTGGACTTCTTTTCCTGGCATGAATATGACGTTCCAGTAAATTCTCCCGCGCTCGTACGTGAGCCCCCATTCGGCTTTCGGCATGTACTGCAGCACGCCATTCTCATCGGGTCCAAGGCAGACTCGTTCCTTAATAAGGGCATGCCTGAATTCAGCGTAGGAAGTGTGCTCCAGTTTCTTGCTTCCCTGTAAATCCGGATGGGCTTCCGGTTCAAGCCAAGCCACGCGGGCTCGGCTGCCAAAGTTCTTGACGATAAAGAATTGTTTGTTCATCTCGGCCAGTGTTGCTTCCTGGTCTCTCTCCCATTCCGTCTCGGGGATAATTTCCAGCGGTTCTTTAAGGGCCTTTCCCCAGCCAGAACGCAAGGATCGTTCGATCCCCAGACAATGGGGCGTGGAATTCGCGATAGTGCGCAGTTTTTCCTTGACCTGCTCCTCGGTCTACTTGAACACCCCAGCCGCAAAACATTTTGCCGCAAAGTACGAACAAGAATTCAGTTGATCATTTTGGGAATCCTGCGGGTCTTTCATCTCTCGAAACCTTGCGAGCATGCTGGCATAGATGTTCCGTGCGGTGGTCGCAGTCATGCCGTGCGCATCGCGAGGCGCGGTACTCACGGCAGCAGCAGTCTGCAAATGCACGAGCAGTTTATCGATGCCGCTCTGGCAATCATTGATCGACTTCTCCGTGCTGATATGCATGCCGGTAAATGTGAAGTAGCGGTCTTCACAGTAGAGTTCAATGGTGGGAGTCTTCACCGCCCTGGGAATTGCGCTCTTCGTAATGATGTGGATTCCTCGCCCGCTGGGGGAGAATTCCTGATAGGAAGGAAACTGTTCAAGCCAGTTCTGCACTGCGGGATGAACGACGTTGGAGGTAACCGCATGGTCGAAGTCCACGCCAACGAATCCGTTGGACTTCACAAGGACGAATCCCGCTCCAGCCATCTTGAATTTCTTGTAGGCTGCAATGGCTGCGGCATAACTAACATGCTGGTCGTAATACTTCGGAGTGGCACCAATCTTCCGGCCCGTTTTCGGTGAGTAAGGTAACTTTGTCCAGTTGCCTGTCTTGGGGTCCTTGAAATACTTCCAGCAAACCCACTGGTCCAGGGCCACCATCTCCGGCGGCACCAGCGTTTCCGGGTCCTTGCAATGATTCGCTAGAATGCGCAGCTGTAACTGGCGCTCCGACGCATTGCGAGGTGCGCGGCAAAAGGCAATATTGCCCTGATCGCTTACCTTGATGAACGGATCGCGGATGTGGAGTGTCCAGCTGGTAGTGAAGTCGGGAAGGGTGCTAGCGGGACTCGCATCGGTTTCCACGGTTGTTCTCCTGTGCAACGAGTTTTTCGTTCTTGGTCGTTCTGATCATGTTGGCTACGCCGTTACGGAATTCAACCTCCACGCTGGCCCACGTGTGACCGCGCGCGATGTTGTCGAACTTCGTTTCAAGCCTTTTTGGCAGATATGCTTTGTCCATCGACTAGCCTCTCCTTCCTGTTTTTAGGTATGAAAACTTGGGCGCAAAATGGGCGCAAAACCACACCTTGCGGTGCACAAATCGGTCGGTATCAGGTGAGTAAGGGTAGCCGAATCAACGCGAATTTTGCGGATTTATGGAGCGGGCGATGGGAATCGAACATGACTCTCTATTTCTAAGTCCCGCGATTTGAAGGCGTTGCAGCCTCCTACCGAATCCAAGTGCTGATTCTGCTGATTGCTAGATGTCTTTAGTCCTCGTGCGAAGCTTGACGCTGGCATCGGAGCCGACATCGGCTTCATCGGCATGGACCGCGGAGCCGCAGGTGGAGGCGCAGGCACGGGAGGGGGCGGAAAAGGAGGAGACGGCTCGGGAGGTGACGCTTGTGTGTAGGACATTGTGGGTGGAGAGCTGGAGGGTCGTTACGGACTTGACCGCAGTCGTGATGACAATGACGGTGGCGGCCATGACGACGAGAACGGCAACGATGATGCCGATGACGGCCATGACCACACCAACGAAGATTACGATGTAGACGGTAACATGGGTCGTAGTTAAGTCATGGTCATGTCGGCGGTGATGAATTACGCGTGATCCGAGGGTAAGCCGTCAGTCTCGCTTCTCGGGAAAAAGTCCAGGCATCCATCGTTCGGCGAGAGCAGCGGGAAAAACAAGACGCACCGGCGCATAGGGAGTATCGGAAATGAGAACGCCTGCTTCAGTCAACGCCGAAGCAATGCGTGAAGCTGTACGTGTTGATGCCCCAGCGACGCTTGCTACTTCGCTGCGTGGCAGGTTCCCACGATAGAGTACAGCTTCGAGCACGCGGCCCGAATTTTGCGGCAGCTTCGCCAATTTAATTTGTTCCTCAGCCCACAAAAGAATGCGTGCGCGCAGGGCATCTGGCTGCATCAATCTTTCCATGAACTCGACTTGGTCGATGCAAATCTCCAGGAAAAATTTCGTGAATGCCACCAGTGCTTCCTCGCTCAGTTGGCCGCGCCCGTCAAGGTCGTTATGCCGAGGTGAATCGCAGTCCGCAAGGTGTTTCTTGTAGTCTGCGACTTTTCGAGCGAGACCACGAGCGACCGACCACACCGCGCCAGTTTTCAACGTCTCCAAAAGCACGGCGTGCGACATCAACCTAGCGACGCGTCCGTTGCCATCCAAAAATGGGTGAATCCACAAAAGCCGATGGTGCCCCGGAGCGGCTCCAAGAATGGCGTCGGTCTTGCCGAGATGGCCATAAGCTCCTTCAAACCGCGTGAGAAATCGAGGAACTGCAGCGGGGCTGATCGGCACGTGGTTTCCGACCTTTACGTCTCGGCTGCGCAATTCCCCCGGTACAATCTTGATCCGCTCCTTCGTGTCCGGGTCTTCCACCCACAACAAATCCTGGGGTAATTCTGCACAGAAGCGGCGATGAATTTCGCAAATGCCGTGCTCTGAAACAGCCGGCCCGTCTCGCAGGCCGCCGCCATCGATCCATTTTTGGACGGTGATATGGGCTCTCGCTTCGAGCTGTAAATTGCGCTTATGAGGTTCGTTGCTGTAGTCGTTTTTGAGTGCGCGCTCGATATCGATGGGGTGTGTGTTATGTCCTTCGATTAGATTGCTGTAATAACAACTCATCGAGCGAACGAGATCAGCCAATGAATTGAGCAAGTTCGAGGGCAGGCTGCCCCGAAATCTCGCGGACTTTTGCACGAGATCGATGGCGAGGTCTGTTAACGGCCCCCGAATTCTCGATGTCTCGCCAATCAACAGGGGCTCCATTTCGGCCGTTGCTTCCCCGCGATCCGGCAGAATGAACGGCCCTTTGGGGGCGGCTTTCGTGGCGGGATATTTGACGAGATTTATGGCGACTTTGTCTTTCATATTAAACAGCTTTATATCATAAGATTGGAAGGTAATCAAGGATGATTATGGCGATATATTTGGCTAGATTGGTGGCTGGATTAATGGCGAGATTTGGCTCGCATTCCGCTGTTTAATAGTAACACCATTTCGAGTATATCAAGAGAGACGGTAATCTCCGTCCAGCAACCGAGCCACAGACCACGGTGCTAGCGCTACCCAGAAGTAGAGCGACCGCAAATTCTTGCGGGGACACTTCACGACAGAAGAACGGAGTGCAGAAACCCAATTCTACTGTGAGCGCAAGAATCGATGCACGAGGATTATGGTGAATCCGATGGCTAGAAATCTTAGTGACAAAGAATAGATTATGCAGATCTCTGGCGCTTCATGGGTGGCGACAACCACTTCAGTCAGAGCGCGAGATTGCTTCGCGGCCCGTTTCCGTGGGCGGGCGCGCTGGCCGGCTTATCGGTTGCGACGATCTTGCTTTTGGCCTCGGTCTTAGTCATCCAAAGCCGAGAGTTCTAGGGCTGTAATCGCGCAAGTTGCGAGGCGCGGCGATTCTGAAATCGCCGATTTTCTGGTCACGTATGGTGCGCGTCGGCTTGTTGCTCCTGGCGGCGGTTGTGTTCTTCGCCGTCGGAAAGACGACCGCGAAGCATTTCTAACCGTAAAGATTCCGCAGGCCGGGGAGGTGCTTCCAACGCATTAAGGCTTAGAAGATCAGCTTCAATCCAAATTGGATCTGTCTTGGGTTAGTGGCGAGGGTCGTAATTAAGCCGGCCGAGGCGCTGATTGCACCGTTCGCAAACACAGTCGTGCCGGGCGGACCGAAGTTCACCCGGTTGAGCATGTTGAAGAATTCCGCCTGGAACTCCAGGTTGGTCCTGTCAGAGATCCGAGTTTTCTTTAACAGCGAAACATCAATAATTTCTAAAGAGAGCATTGTTGAGACGCTTACGAAAAAGGATGGCGAACGAAATCGAGTAGAAGCTTTTCGAGTTCGACGATTCCGGTTCGAACCCCTGTACGAGTTTTCCACCACGTGTCGGCGCTAAACTCTGAATAGGACGAGCTGTACACGATCATGCGCAGCTGACGGCCTCGCAAGGAACGTCGGAGGATTCGGGTTAGCCGCCGGGAGTGATCTGTGGATGTGACCACTCCAACAGAATGGTAACCATGCTCGTCACACCAATTGGGCAAGATGTCGCCTTCCTGCTCACTTCCAGATGTGCTTCTTGGGATCCGTTCGACGTTCTGGATCCCCAGTGATTGAAGTTGGCGGGTGGAGATGGCCGCACGATCCTCATATGGAAGACCTCGGCGAAGAAACTCACGATCTACTGGGTCCGGGGGGTCATCGAAAACCGCGACTCGGTTTGACACGCCACGACGTACCAAGTCCGCCGCCTCCAGTGTCCCTGCGCCATCAGCGTCTATGGCTACGACAATGATGTCAACTGATTTTACGGAAGGCTGTTGAACGACAAGCAGTCGTCCAGCCGATCGCAGAATGTACCTTCTACTGCCCGGTATCCATCCCGCAAGAATGCTCAACAATAAGACTGCACTGATGAACCAGTACCATCGCCTCGTACGAAACCGCGATAGGCCGCCGCGTGCAGTTGAACGGTCGCCGCTGATTTCATGAGAATTGGCTATCAAGGGCACGTCGATTCGTCGCAATGATTTGCGGTTACTTTGCACCGCGGACTTTTCTCTTTGAAGAATACCAGAAACTGTATATCTCTGTTCGCGAACCTCTGGTTTTGAAAATGGAATGTGATCGAGAGTAAACTGTAGCTCCCCTCCTGTACCTCGAAATCAAAATTCAAAATTGGGTGATCTCATGGAAGAACAGCGCAAGCACGCGATCCTTTTCGCCGCCACATTCGTGTGCGCTGCGTCAAATTTGTTACAGCATGCGCCGAATTGTATTAGCATGCAATACAACAGAGAGGTGCCACGTGAAAGAACAGATTCCCCGACTACCAGCGACGTTCGTGGACCCTTTCACGCGTTATGCCCCGACATCTGAAGTGGAAATGAGTTGCCTGCTGGGTCTTCTTCATCAAATGAGAAGGTTCGATTGGTCTAAAGTGCTGCTCTTGGCGATCGACAGCGCAGTCAGCGCCATCACATACTGGGATTCACAGGACCTCAAGGATTTCAGGATGGTCAAAGCTCTTGCGCCCACCGAAACCCTTTTCCCCCTAAAAGCTGACTCCGCGATGGATCATGCGGGCCGGATAAGTCCGGAAGGAGCCTCCAAGCTCTCCGCCGCCTTCGACGACCTGCGCACAGCATGCGCCGAAATCGAAAGCCTCAGAAAACTAGCCGAGGTCGGCCTGAATTCCGTCCTCGAGCCAGCTGCCCAGAAAGCGCACGGGCTATTGAGGACCGCCCTCGCAAAGTTCACAGAAGCGAAAGCGGTTCTTCTTAAAGCAGGAGCGTAGGTAACTCTGCACAGCGCCGCCCGCGCCCAACCGAAACATCAGACACGGGTCGCGACCTTCGAGATTCGGGCCGACATCCGCACGACCGGAACCTGACAAATGAGTACTGGTACATTGGAAGCGGAGGGAACGCATGAAACGAATCGCGCTGGTTGCGGCTGTTCTGTTATCAGCGATTTTGGCTCAGGCTCAGGATCAAAGGCCGGAAATTCTCTCCGTCAGTCACGTCGTGATGGGGCCACAGAGAACCGAAACCCTGTTTGCCTACGCCATGGGCAAATGGGCGGACGCTGACAACCACTTGGCGGTAGCGTCCACTGAAATCCACTGCTATGAGCGTTTTGGTTTTTGTGAAGAGGCTGACGCTACGTACTACTTCGGAGAGGCTGGAGTAACCCTCACCAGTTTCGACATTCTCCGCTGGGACAAACAGGAACTCATCCCCGTTGACAGTTCCCCTATATGCGTGGTGAACACCTTGCGGTTTGACTTTACAGCGAAGAAGGTGACCATCACCATGCCGACTTGCTAACGGCAATTTCTTGCGTATTTTGGATTGATGGCTTCTTAGCGCTGGGGATGATGGACCTGCAGATCTTCTGAGCGGCCACAGGACTGGCAGCGCCAGCCATCACGGCGTAACACTTTCTTCCATAGCTCTTGATAGGCTTCCAGCGAAAGGCGCTTTCGGCCCCGTTTTGTCAGGGACCGATTCAACGCGCCGCCTCAGCTTGTCGAAAAATGTCTTGCCTTTGCTCGGGCGAGAGCATCCCTACCAGCCGATGCACGGACAAGAACAGGGCCTCTGGGTTGCCATCCTGTAGGTTCGCTCCGGCCAGGAAATCCGCGCAGATCATCTCCAAGCAATAACCACGCGATTTATCGGACCCCAGCATCAAGCCCGCGGTCTCGAGAGCCTGCTCGATGACCGCCAGTTGGCTCTAGAGCTTGAAATACAGAAGTTCGCAAGACTCTGTTTCGCGCCCGGTGAGATGCTCTTCCACCTCGCGCTTGAACTCTATGAATCCCCGATGCGAGCGAAAACTGAGGTACAATTCAACTCCAGAGCTTCTCCTTGGAGTATGTTTCCCTTGCGGATCACCGTCATCGGCTGCGGCCATGTGGGCCTAGTGACCGGTGGTTGCCTTGCCTCCGTCGGGCACCACGTGACTTGTGTGGACCTTGACCGTGAGCGAATCGGCCTTCTTAACGCCGGCCGTCTTCCCATCTTTGAATCTCATCTTGCCGATTTATTCTCGTGCTGCCGTGGTGCGGGTACACTCACGTTCACATGCGATTCCGACAAAGCGGTAAAAGATGCTGAGGTCATCTTCCTGTGTGTTGGAGTCCCTCAATTAGAGAATGGCGATTCGGACTTCTCGGCGGTGGACACTGCCGCACGCCAGATTGCCCAGGCGGCGGACACACCCAAGCTGATCGTCGTGAGGAGCACGATGCCCGTTCAAACCGGAGACCAACTCAGGCATCTTTTCACAGTTTACAAACGGAACTGCCAGGTTCACTTCTCCATTGCTGCTAATCCTCAATTCCTTCGCGAAGGCACTGCCGTCGAAGATTTTCTACACCCTGAACGCGTACTTTTAGGGGTGGAAGACCCAATGTCAGAGAACACTCTTCGTGAGATTTACGCTCCGGTCCTGATGAACAATTTCTGCTGCCCTGTGCACTCTTTGGGGTGTCCGCCGCGCAAGACCCCCGACCTCCTCATCACTAGTATTCGAAGCGCTGAAATGATCAAGCATGCTAGCAATGCTTTCCTAGCTGTGAAGATCTCCTACGCGAATGTGCTGGCGGACCTTTGTGAACGGCTTGGTGCAAATGTCCAGGAAGTAACGAGGGCAATTGGACTTGATCCGCGCATCAGGCCCAGCTTTCTCAATGCAGGGATCGGCTTTGGTGGCTCCCGATTGCCGAAAGATCTTCGAGCTTTTTGCCGCCTAACAGAGCGAGTGGGTGTAGAAGCTGGAATTCTCCAGGCCGCAGAGGGAGTGAATAGCAAACGGATCGATCTTTTCTTCGGGAAAGTGCAGCGTTCCTTGTGGGTGCTGAAAGACAAACGCATTGGCTTGCTTGGCCTCGCACACAAATCAGGTACCGACGACATCCGGGGCTCACCCGCGATTGAACTTTTCAATCGTTTCAAGGCAGCCGGCGCGAAGGTTCATGCCTACGATCCACGAGCCATGGGCCAAGCCCATTGTGCATACCCAGACATGATCTGCGGAGAAGATGCTTACAATGTCGCAGAGCGCGCCGATGCCCTGGTTGTCGCGACAGATTGGAAAGAGTTTCTGGAACTCGATTGGAAACGGATCCGCAATGTCATGGCGCGCCCAACTCTGTTTGATGGTCGCAACCTTTTGTCACCACCGCAGATGAAGGCACTCGGGTTTGAATATTACTCGGTTGGTCGGCCAGACTCTTGAATCAGTATTTTCCTTCCTCGAGGGTTGAGAGTTTTTGTTTTTCTCCAGATTTACGGGCCAAAACCTGTTAGAAAATGGGGATTCTTGCATCCGATATACCGTCTCGCGGAAACGCTGCCCGTCAGGGCGTCGTAATGACGTCAACGATCTCCCTCACGCAGAGGGCGTCGCGGCCATCTCTGTTATGGTCGCCGCCGTTTTGTTGGCGGTTGTTCAGTAATTGAGTAATTTATTACACAGCTCAACAACGGAGCCGCTATTTGTGAGAGATAAGCACTTTGATTTCAGAGCACTGGCTTTTCCATAGCTCATGCCAAAAAACTGGAATGGCAATTGCTTGCACACCCGTGTCGCTCCTTGTGTGTTTTCAGCGTAGGGGCCCGCATCCGGTTCAAGAAGGTAGTAGCATTCCTGATACTCTCCCTTGGGTTCAGAGCATTCGGACGTATGGGCAGGTGGTTGCCACGTGGAATGGCGGCACGGGCAACTGCAGTCTTTCGTCGAACTGGAACCCGCCTGCTGTACCTAATAACGGCGGGGGCATGACGTACAGCGTTACCATAGGTGCTCCGAGTTCCGTTGTGACAATGGACGTTCTCCCGCGCCCTAGGAATTTCTTGGACACCGAATTGTGATGGAAATGAATCAGAGATCACGAGGAGGTGTGTATGAGCAAGGAGCGAGAACCAGCTTCGGGAGGCCCGGAGGGAGCCCGAAGG
>Ga0181527_1003977_pt1 | contig 12886 bp, 9 predicted proteins | sample PEATcosm2014_Bin_30_FD_119762 | JGI IMG/M metagenome (GOLD analysis project Ga0181527, IMG submission 119762) | Peatland microbial communities from MTU Mesocosm Facility, Houghton, MI, USA - PEATcosm2014_Bin06_60_metaG | ecosystem: Environmental > Terrestrial > Soil > Wetlands > Peat | place...
GGAAGACAACTAAAAACCTCAGCAGGCACAGCATGAGGTCAGTATCATACGGGGACAGACCAAGTTGGGGCATATCTGCCAACTCTTTGATTTGAATGCCGATCGCTATTTTGGCGAGCCACAACCGAACGTGCCTGGTCCGCTGACGTATTGTTCGCCAAATGGGAGAGAGTCCCATTTCGTGGCATCATGTCCGGATAGCCGGTAATCCAACCGGAACTCCGTCAGGTGGGCAGCCCGATGTTTTGTACCAGTGGAACGTGTGTAGCGCGGCGTGTAGGGATGAGCCATTAAAGGTTCAGCAAGTTGCTACAATCGGCGGATATGGGTTCCTCCCGCGACAAGGCGGCTTTAGCGGTGCTATTGGGCGTCGAAGTCCTGATTCTATACTTTGTTACGCTACACTCTTCGTTCTTCAATTCCATACCGATCCCCGTCACTGCCATCGATCGCGCCATTCCATTTGCTCCGATCTTCGTTGTGCCGTACTTTTCCTTCTATCTGCTGGTGCTCACGCCGCTCTTTGTCACGAACGACTCGCAGGAATTTCGGGACATAGCTTTCGGATTTGGGCTCATCGTCTTTACATCCTGCGTGGCGTTCTTCTTTTGGCCCACAGCAATTTCTACCTCATACACGCATCCACTCCTGCGTGGCTTGCTTGCCATTGATCTGCCCAGGAACGCGTGCCCATCACTCCATGCGTCACTTTCGCTCTATTGTGCCCTGTGCGCCCGACGGCGCATCCACGCAGCATTTTCCCGATATGCCCTTTGGACCTGGACGCTGGTGGTGATCGCATCGGCACTCCTTACCAAGCGCCATGCGGCTGTAGACATTGCCGCAGGAGCGGGACTCGCTTGGATTGTCTATAGCTTGATATTCCGGCCGATCCATGTGGAAGCCGCCGACAGCGAGGATGTTCTGGAGACCCTGCGCATTCGGAATCGTCCGATGGAGAAAACGCCGGGAGAGATCGGAGCTCCGGGACGACTCGACGCCGGCGGGTGCTTCCAGGATTTCGCGATCTTCGTGACTCTGGCTGCGATCGGTTTCTCGATAAGCATTTGGGCACTCGCTCTTCCGTCTGTCACCACGTGCGCGGCCGGAATCCTTATTACTGCTGTCGCGCTCAACGCATTTCCGCTGCTGCTGCAAGAAGGAATGCACGGGTTGCTGCTTTCGAGCCGCCGCTGGAACTGGATTATCTCGGCTATGTTGGGGGCGACTCTCCTGATGTCGTTTTCCTCGTACCGAGTTCTGCACATACGGCATCTTCGACATCTCGGTGGTCCACGCAATCCTGACGATTACCACAACCACTCACACAGCCGGTCCATGGTATGGTTCCTGCACTTCATCTGGCTCACCTGCGCCTCTTTGCTATACATGATCCTGATTCCTGTTTTGGCTCTCAAGTATGGTTCCGCAACTCAACGGAAACTCATTTGTACCGAGTACGCATTTCTCTTCTTGATCTACAGCATTCTCTTGCGGGCATTTTCCGTGCGCGATCTTCTTCTTGTGTGGATCCTGCCCCTGCTCCTTGCGGGAACATTCACTGTAATTCGTGGCATTACCCAACGCGGCATCGCGGAAGCCTCCGATCCGTATCGTCTTGGCCGAACCATGCTTCCGAAGCCAGCCATCGCGTTCCTTCTCCTGAATGAGAATCACCATCTTGAACATCACCTGTTTCCAGAGATCGCGAGCTATCATCTCCCTCGGCTACACAAGTCGATAAATCCGGGCGACCGCCACTAAGGATCGCGTCCGCGGACAATTCGAGTGGGGTGTAGAAATTAGATTATGATTTCATACACAAGATCGGACGGAAATCGGGGTCAGGTCACGTCAACCCTGCGCTCCGGGAGCAGGCGCCGGATCCGGTCGGAACCAACCGAGGAGAAATGCATGCCGCTGTTTCACAGGTGCGATGGTGAGCCGGTGCCAAACCTTGATCCGATTCGTCGCATGATGCCCCTCATCATGCCCGGACGAAACCACTCGGTCGTCTATCACACTACGCGATGGAACATCGGCAGGGCACGGATCTGGCTGCGCAACTACAACCGGGGCCGCGGCGAGCGGCCTCAGGCCACGTTTTTCCATCTCGTTCTCTACGCCAGTGTCCGGATACTCCATGCGCGGCCGGGTCTGAATCGGTTTGTCACTGGTGGCCGCATTTACCAGCGCCGCGGCGTGTTCCTGTCCTTCGCGGTCAAGACGCGCTTTGAGGAAGACGCTCCGCTGACCACTGCGAAGCTCGCGTTTCCTGAGGAGCTTTCGTTCGACGAATGTGTGGATCGCATTGCGGAAGCTGTCAGCGAAGGTCGTTCCGGCCGGGCAAGCCCCATCGAGCGGGAAGTCCGGTTCCTTACACGGCTGCCGATGCCGGTGCTCCGCGCCATTGTTGCGGCGGGTACACTCCTTGACCGCTTCAACCTTCTTCCGGCATCGTTGATCGATCCCGATCCCATGTACTCCAGTATGTTTCTCGCCAACCTTGGCTCCATTCATATCGACAACGCCTTTCATCATCTCTATGAGCATGGAACCTGCAGCCTATTTGGAGTGGTTGGCAAACCTCGAAGACAGCTTGATTCGGATCGGTCGGGCCGGCCCGCAATCCGGGAAGTGCTTCAGGCACAGTGGACCTTCGACGAGCGCATCAACGACGGCTTCTACTGTATGGAATCCCTGGAAACCCTGCGGCGGATCGTGGAGGATCCGCAGCAATATGTCGTTTGCCGGCCAGGATGCGTGTTCGGCTCAGATGAAGGCTCTAAACGGGCTCCCCTGTCGTGACCTCCGGCTGGACCAGAATCAAGGCCCGCTTCAGGGCCGGCCAGAGCCGCGGCAACAATACGCAAAACATCGGGCAGTTCAGCTCTACATTGGCTCGGAACTTGCGGGAATGACAGAGGCCCCTCAAATAGACCCAAAACCCAAAAACTAAGCCGCTTTGAAGTTGAGAGTTGGCGTGCTTCGCCGTTCCGGTCGGATGGTCGGCAAACCGGACAGAACTCATTTTTCGGGTAATGTCCGGTTGGACGGTCACCCACTCGAAGCAATCGTATTGCTGCTCAAGCAGGCTTGTCGGCGGCGCTTCAACCGGCTCGGCTATAGCCACCAGCGTGCGCTGTGATGAACGAACTCGCGTCTTCCTTCAGCAACCGGCGAACTTGTCGGCAGCCGCGACCAGGGCACGGGTATTGGGCGGGTCGAACGCGCTATGGCCGCTGTCCGGCGTGATCACCAGGTCGGCCTCAGGCCATGCACGGTGCAGAGCCCAGGCGCTCTCCATGGGACAGACCACATCGTAGCGGCCCTGCACGATCGCGCCGGGGATGGCGCGAATCCGACCGACATTGAGCAGCAACTGATCGTCACTTTCGAGAAAACCCCGGTGGACAAAGTAGTGGGCCTCGATGCGCGCGAAGGCTAGGGCGAACTCGTCCTCTTCATAGTGGCCGGCGAAGGCTGCATCGGGCAGTAGCTTCGACGTGGCACCCTCCCATCCGCTCCATATCTTCGCGGCGGCGAGCCGCACGGTCGCGTCCTCGCTGGTCAAACGGCGGTAGTAGGCAGTGAGAAGATCGCCGCGCTCCGCCTCCGGAATGTGCGCCAGGTACGGTTCCCAGGCATCCGGGTAAAGGATCGAGGCGCCGCGCTGATAGAACCATTCGATCTCCTGCCGGCGCAGAAGGAAGATGCCGCGCAGAATCATCTCCGTGACGCGCTCCGGATGCGTCTCGGCGTAGGCTAGGGCAAGCGTGGAGCCCCACGAGCCGCCGAATACCTGCCAGCGCTCGATACCCAGGTGCGCGCGGAGCTTTTCGATGTCCGCCACCAGGTCCCAGGTGGTGTTGCCCTCCAGCGACGCGTAGGGCGTGCTCTTGCCGCAGCCGCGCTGGTCGAAGCAGACAACGCGGTATTTTTCGGGGTGGAAAAAGCGGCGCTGTTTAGGATCGGAGCCGCCGCCGGGACCGCCGTGGAGAAACACCACCGGCTTGCCGGCGGGGTTGCCACTTTCCTCAAAGTAGAGTTCGTGCACGGGCGAAACCCGCAGCCGGTCCGTGTGGTAGGGCTCGACCGGAGGATAAAGCCAGGTAACGGGATCTTTCATCGTGGAAATAGACAACCGTTCACTCGACATAACAAGAACAGTGTACCGCTGAGATTCGCCCCATCATCTTGTTGCGCGGCAACGTAGCCAATTCCGTAGGTGAGATAGCTACGTGGGACCGACTGCAGGTTCCTTACAGCGTGCCAGGTTCCCCAAGTCTAATCTTCCGCCCGGGGACCCGACTGTCCGTTGCTGGTCAAGCTGGTGCATAGCGAAAAATGCTGATTTTGGGTCAAATCGTGGCCGATCCTTATCCAACCTTGGCCGCCGCCTCCCAAAGGCTCTTTGGAGGCCGAAAACAGGATTGTGTCCGGAATGGCGGTCATCCGCTCGGAACAATGTCAGCCCATCGGGAAAACCTCCCCAAAAGCCGGCTTTGTCGTATGCGATTGCAGTGCACTACTCCGAAATCATCCCGATCGTCCCAAGCCACGTCTCCACCAACTGAGGCCATCCCGTGATCGGAAACTTCGTGCGCCGCAGCCCAAACGCGTGCCCGCCCTGTGCATACAAATGCATCTCCACCGGAACCCCCGCCTTCTTCAGCGCAATGTAGTAACTCAGCGAGTCGTCCACATTGTCCACGTGGTCATCCTCCGCCTGCAGCAGAAACGTAGTCGGCGTTTGGCTGGTGACATGGATACCGGGATTCAACTCCAAGCTGCTATCGGCATCCGGCAGATTCCCCGCATGACGAACCACAAACTTCTTGGTGCCTTGCTTGGCGTCCCACTCCGCCGCGGCAATCGACAGATGTCCCGGATAAAGTGCCACCGCAAAATCCGGGCGGCAGCTTTCTTTGTCGGCAGCATCTTGAGGCAGATACAAACGCTTCTCAATATGCGTGCTCATCGCTGCCGCCAGATGCCCGCCTGCCGAAAACCCCAGCACTCCAATCTTGTGCGGATCGACATGCCACTCCGCCGCATGAAAACGCACCAGCCCCACCGTCCTCTGCGCATCTTCCAACGCCATCGGTGATTCCGGGTATGGCCCTGATTTCGGATACGGCCCCACATCCGTCACGCGGTATTTCACCAACACACACGTGATCCCTTTCGGCGTCAGCCAGTCGCACACCTCCGTGCCTTCAAGATCGATGGCCAGAATCTGATAGCCCCCGCCAGGAAAAACGACCACCGCAGCGCCCGTATTCTTTCCCTTTGGCGAATAGACGGTCATCGTAGGCCGCGAGACGTTGTCCACCTCCACCACCGGCCTACCGGCAACCAGATCGTTTTTCCCCGACGACTTAGCGACCTCCGGCCCCGCGACAGGCTGCGGATCAGGCGCAGCACCCGGCCATATCGGCACTTGCGTATATCCCGGCGATGGCTGCCAGGTCGTCTGCTGCGCGCTCAGACCGCCATACGCAAACACAACACAGAGAGCAAAGATCAAAGGCTTCATCGCTATCCCCACAGAGGCAGGATAGAGCAAGACGATCTCTCGCATGAAGATGGGCCCTGAGAATCGCGCTTCTCGCCACTTGACTCCCGGTTTGTCGCCAACCCGGAAATTACTACTTGAGCAACACTTAGCGGGGCTGTTTACTGAATGGTAATTTCCGAGTTGCCGGTCATCCGCCCGGAACCCGCAAATCAGGGATTAATGTATCCTCACTCCGTGCCTTTTGATTCGCAACTCGTTGAAGCAAGGCTGGCTCTTGGTATGATCGGCCCGGACGAGATGCCCGCTCTCGCGTGGGACGCGCTGGAAGCAGGTCACGATGGTCCATCCACCCGTAGGCTTGCCGCGCTGATTAAGCCATCTGGCTGGGAAACCGACCAAATAATACCGGCATTCATGGCGGAAGCAGGCATGCAGAGCATTTCGCGCCAGGAAGCGTCAATACGCGTCGCTATGCAGCTCGCCCGTCGAATCCTGCGTGAAGGACTTGATCCTCTGGCCTATTCGAGAGATTTTGAGGATCTCTGGATACGGGCAGATTACCCCACGGCAATCCAGGAGGTTGGATCGCTCGACGATCAAAAGGCTGTTGCCGAATACATGGGACAGTCGGAGGCCGAACTTCGAGAATACGCTCGAAGCGTGCTCCTCGCTCTAGCGGCGACGCGCGAGCCAAAACTCTGAGCTGATCCTGATCCGAATGCTCATTCAGCCTCAATCCGCGCAAGGGGTTATGCCTGTATCGTCGCCAAACCGGAAGTTATGTCCTCGTTAATATCGCCAGAGCTAATACCTTACCAGTAATTGACGGATGGGCGGTTACACGACCGGAACCCGATGAATCGGGCTGTCGTCCACAGCGCAACACTGGGCAAACTCCGAGGCGGGGATCCGACTCTATACTGAACGTGGTCTGATGGTATGCAGTGCATTTTCAATCTGAGCCTGTTGACACAAACGGTACTGGGCTGAAAGTCCCACTGCTACCAGAAAGACTAAAGGTATATGAGAAATGCAAGAGAGGGACGACCGAAGGATCAGGGGAATGCTCACAGTTGCGCTCATGCTGTGCGCTGGCATATTGAGCAACGCACAAAGCAAGGATGCTAGTCAGGGCCTTCCCGATTCCCCAACACCTGCCGAACGTTCCATTGAGGACCTGAATTACCTCGGAGGAGATGCCGCCATGCCGCCATTTTCCGACAGCGTCATCGACCTTGATTCGGGATTTCGCCGGGCGCTCTTTCGCAAGGGTCTTGCCTTTCGAGTCATTACGGGGCCGCAGTACACACAGAACATGCTTGATGCGCCTGTGTCAGCTGATGAGCAGGTCTACGTTGGTCAGCGCGCTTTCGAAAGTTCATATGTGCAGCCGATTCTCTCGTCCGATCTTCGTCAACTGCACCTGCGGCGTGCACAGTTGTATATGGGCGGAGTGTGGAACTGGGCGAGTTGGAACCCCGCGGGCCCAAAGTCGCTGCAGTTGTGGGCCCTCTATTTCTACAAGGAAATCGGGAACGACAGCCTCGAAGTGAAGGCGGGGTACATCGCCAACAACATGAATTTCGTTGGTCTCTTTGTAGGAGGATCGACAGCGACTGGTGCTCAGGGCGTTTATGCCGTTTTGCCCTACGAAGCGGGTATGTCCTACTTCCCTCTGACGGCGCCTTCGTTCAATGTTCGAATTCGCGGGCCTGAGAATACTTACATCAAGACCGCCGCGCAGCGGAGCATCGATCCAAACGGGGGGCCGGTCGAAGTTGCAAGAAATCACACCGGCTTCCGGTTCATTCCGCACGGTGACAAACTCGTCCTGATCAATGAAGTGGGCTACCTCCGTGCAGCCAGCGCCGCTGCACACGAGGCGTGGTTTCGCGCCGGAGACATCTACAACATCACGCCTTCCAGGAATGTGACCACTGGCCAGTCGGAGTCGGGAAATTACTGCGCCTACGTGCTCATGGATGATCAGTTGCTCAGGACCGACCGGGAGCATCCAAACCATGGGCTCTATGCCGGTGCATCCTTCATGACGGTGCCGGAAACAATGAATCCTTACTCCCGCTATTACGAGGCACGGCTCTACAGGAAGGCGCCGGCTCGGACACGTCCCGACGATGTTCTCTCTGTAGTTGCATCCCGCACCGGCTACAGCAAGATCTTTACCGACAATCTCGTCTCCGAAGGCAAGACCGTGTGGCGTGCTGGAACGACTGTCACTGGCAGCTACTCGCTGCGCGCTTCACGCGGCAACTACCTGAGCCTGGGATTGAGTTACGTCGACGGGCCGGCAATTACGCCGCGTGTTCCAAATGCACTCAATGTCGTCGCGAACTGGACCCTGTTTTTCTAAGGTCGTAGTTTGATCAAAAAGAGCAGAGGATTTGGTTCTGCCCGAATTGTAACGAGATAACCGGCCCAAATCTGCTTGCTCCTTGATGTTAAGCGAAGCTGTTTAGAATCAAGCAGTTTGGCCGGTTATCTTCGACATAACTGGTCCAATCTGTGCATGAGCCCTTAATTCACTCATTTTGCTTGGGTTATCGACGCGAGGGCATCATGATTGGCCAGTTATGTCGGCCAACCGGAAGTTACGTCGCAGTTAATATCACAGTTACTAATACCTTACCACTAACTGACGAGTGGGCGGTAATTCAGGTGGAGTCCTTCGAAGGTCCGCCATCGTGGATTGCACGCGATGCCCAAGCGAGGAGAAGATCAATCGTTATTAACCAAAATGAACAAGAATAACGTTGCGCCCCAAGGCGACGCAGGTTTACAGTCTTCCCATGCATGCAGGGTTTGTGGAACGCCTCGTGGATCTTTTGCGGCTCCGCGCGGGCCATTCCTTCCTGCAATCTCTTGAACGAGTAAGGAGGAAGTGAATGGCACTCTGGAATGAGAGCTGGCTGATTCTCTGCGAAAACAACGGATGGTGGTTCAACGGCAATTTTCCTAACAATATCGCCGAGCAGATTGGGCCGTTTATGAACGCCGGCAACACCGTTGCCAACGTCATCTGGGACCCCAACGCGCAGAACTACGCGTGGCTGGTGCTCGGCACCGACAACAAGTGGATCACCAACAGCAATCTCGATCCGCAGCTGCTTAGCGGCTTGAGTAGCCTGGTCGGCAGTGGAAACACCATCAAGGACATCATCATCGGCCCCAACAGCAGCGATACCTGGGTCGTAATCTGCACAGACAACGCTTGGCTCGCCAGAAATATTCCCACCGATCTGTTCAATGAGCTGGGGAATCTGGTGAAAGCGGGCTTTCAGCTCAAAACGGTCGTCTTCAATCCGTCCAACTCCAACGGCTGGCTCATCATCTGCGAAAACAACGGATTTGTGGTGAACGGCCAGTTTCCCTCCGCTTGCAACAGCAAAATCGGCCAGCTCATCGCCGGCAAGCTGGTGCTGAAGAATGTGGTCTTCATGCCCGGCAATTCGAACGGCTGGCTCATCATATGTGAAAACAACGGCTGGTTTTTCGAAAACTTCGGCAGCGACATTACGACACAAATCGGCAACCTGATGAAAGGAGGCCTGGTTCTGCGGAACGTCACCTTCGGTCCGTACCCGATATCGTGAGAGGGGCGGCCGGTGTTGAGCATCCCGAGCAGTTTGTCGGCTAACCGTCAGTTATATAATAGTTAATAACCGATAAGGATATACGTCCGCAGAACAACACGAGCGCCGAACGGGGACCACAATGGACTGACAGGGGAGGCTTCTAGCCCCTCAGGGTGCCACGATCAACCAATCCTCGACGAAGCGGCCAGGATCGGGAACGATAAACGCCGATCCCGCATGGAAAGCGGCTGAAGTGATGCAGATCACTTCCGGACAGACTCCAAACTCTGGAAACGTGCATAGGGCTTCCATGAGAAGGCCGGTTGCTGTCAAGTATGTTCACTGTTATTGGCGTCAATTGACTCTCCGTCTCGGAAGATTCCGTAATCCGAGATATTTCCAAATCGAGAGTCTCTATTCCGTGCGTAGTGCCTTCATAGGGTCGACACTCGCCGCGCGCCCCGCAGGCACGGCGCTCGCCGCCAGTGCAACCGCCGCCACCCCCACTACTGCTAACAGATAGGTCACCGCATCAAGCGGCCTCACGCCATACAGAGACGACGTCAACGCGTGCCCCACCAGCATCGCCAGCGGAACACCCATTGCCACCCCCGCCGCAGTCAAAAGCAGGCTGTCCTTGAGGATCATCCAGACCACCTGCTCACGCCGGGCTCCCACAGCCATGCGCACGCCAATCTCCGCGGTTCGCATGCTGACGCGATAGGCCAGCGTTCCGTAGAGACCGGTCGCTACCAGAACCACGGCCAGGAATCCAAAAAAACCGGCAAGCCGCGCAAACAGGATCTGGTGGGAGATGGTCGTGTCGAACTGCGCGCGCTGCGTCATCGGCCGGATCAACGGCAGGTTGGGATCGAGCTGCTGCACCGCCTTGCGCGCCGCGGGCAGAATCGCGAGCGGCTCTCCGTGCACCCGCATCTCGACGTGCATGGGCCCGAGGTACGGAATCTGGGCGTACATGTACCACGCCATGGGAATCGGCTCTTCATCGATGCTGCGATACTTGTGGTCCTTCACGACGCCGACGATGGTCATGGTGTATGGCACGTTGTAGGGTCCAATGGTGTGGCCCAGCGGATTCACATTGGGCAGAAAACGCTGGGCAAACTGCTCATTGACGATGCCCACATGGGGCGATGCCGCGGTGTCGGAATCGGCGAAATCGCGCCCGGCTAGCACGGGGACGCCCAGCGTGCGGAAGAAGTCCGGGCCGGCGACGTTGCTGCGGACTGTTCTCGACGCGCCGTTGGCTACGTCCGGCAGCCTGCCGTCGACCACCATGTCGCTGTTGTCGGACCACCAGGATCCGAGGCGTTCCTCCATGATGGTGACCGACTCCACGCCGGGCAGAACGCGCAGCTTGTTCATCAGGTTCACGTAAAACGCCACGCCCTGAGGAATTGAAGGGACGCTGGGCTTCACTCCGAAGACGACGAGGCCGTCGACGCGCAGTCCCAGCGGCGTGTTTTCCAGATTCCGCAGGGTGCGCACCAGCAGGCCCGCGCCCACCAGCAGCACCACGCACATGGTCATCTGCAGGGCGACGACGATGCGGCCGGTGCGCGATTTGCCGGCATCGGCATTGGACGTGGCCGCGGAGGTTTTCAGCGCCAGTTCCGCTCCGCCGGCCAGGGCCACGCGCAGCGGCGCCAGGCTGAACAGCAGCGCGGCAACCACCAGCACAGCCAGCGTGAGCAGCAGCACCGTCGAGTCCGGCGCCAGGCTGGACTCGATCTGCGCCCATTGGCCCAGCAGCCGCGTCGCCAGCTCGGCAAAGCCCCAGGCCAGCGCGCCGCCCGCCGTCACCAGGATCGAGCTTTCGACGAGCAGTTGCAGAAACAACTCGCCGCGCCCCGCACCCAGGGCCAGCCGCAGCGAGAACTCCCGCTGCCGCGTGGCATTGCGCGCCGTCAGCAGCATCGCCACGTTGGCCAGAGCAATCAGCAGCACCAGGCCCACCATGGCCATCAACATGCGCAACGGATTGCCGTACTGCTGGTCGTATCCGGGAAAGCTCTTGGCGTCGGCCAGGCTCAGAACCGCCGGCTTCTCGCCCTGCTGGGGCGAGCCGCTCAGCCCCACATAGGCCGCGGTCTGAAACACCGGCTGCAGTTCGGCCAGCGCCTGGGTCCGGGTGACGCCGGGAGCCAGTCGTCCGATCATCCGCAGGCACCACCAGGTCGAGTGCGCCATGTACAGTTTGCCTTCATCCGGCGGATTGCCCCATGCATTCAGTTCGCGCCGGTCCTGCAGCGGAATCCAGAAATCGGTCGATCCGCCCGGCTCCACGCCTTCAAAGCCTTCCGCGGCCACGCCCACAATGGTCATGGGCACGGCATTCACATAGAGCGTGGTTCCCATCACCTGCGGACTTCGCGCGAACCGCCGGGTCCAGTAGTTGTAGCTGATTACCGCAATGGGCGCGTGGTCCTTCTCGTCCTGCTCGCTGAAGCCGCGGCCTAGAGGCAGATTCACGCCCAGGCCGGAGAAGAATGTCCCGCTCACCATGTCGCCTTCCGCCTCTTCCGGCTGTGCGCCGTAGCGGACCGCGACCTTGGTGCTGGAAAGCGGCACGTAGGCCATGACCGGCGAGAGGCCCCGGCCGGGTTGCCGCAGCGCGTCGTAAACGGCGTACGAGAAGGTCTCCGTCGTGTCGATGGTGCCAGTGCCGCGTGGCTGATCCGAAGTCCGCAGATACACAAGGCGATCCGGGTGCTCGACTGGCAGCGAGCGCAGCAGCACGGCGTTCATGACGCTGAAGACCGCGGTGTTGGCGCCGATTCCGAGGGCCAATGTGAGGATCGCCGTTGCCGCGAAGCCCGGACTCTGGCCCAGCGAGCGCAAGCCGAAACGCAGATCGCGCAGCAGTTTGTCCAGGCCGATCCAGCGGCCTCTCATGTAGAAGCGCTCCTGGGCCGCGCGGACATTGCCGAACTCACGCCGCGCCTTCCAGTGCGCCTCGTCTTCGCTGAGGCCCTCGCGCTTCAGGTCGTCCGCTTCGAGCGCAAGATGGGCCTCGATCTCCGCTCGAAAGTCATCTGCACTGCGCTTGCGCCTGAACATGCCTATGCCTCCTCGCCTTTGAGCCCCGTGCCGGAATCGAGAATAAGGGCCATGGCCCGCGCCAGGCGGCGCCACTCGCCGGTCTTCTCCACAAGCTGTTCGCGCCCCCGCGGCGTCAGCGAATAAAACCGCGCCTTGCGATTGTTCTCGCTCACGCCCCATTTGCCACTGATCCACTTCTTGTCTTCTAGGCGCTGCAATGCCACGTAAAGCGAGCCGTGATCGACAAGAAACAACTCTTCCGACTGATGTTGAATCGATCGCGCTACACCCTGCCCATGGCACGGGCCCAGAACGAGCGTCTTCAAAATCAGCAGGTCCAGCGTCCCCTGCAACAAGGCAATGCGGTCGTCGTTGTTCTCTTGGGTAGCCATTCGACCCAAGTATTCGCCTGTTTGGGTAGAATGTCAACCCAAACGGAGAGCGAGGCTCAAAAAACCTCCGGCGACGTGGAGTCTCCAACACCGCCATCCTTGCGAAACGGGCGGCTCCAAATCGAGCGTTGAAGGTGTGAACGGATGGTCGGTTGCTGCTCCGCCAAGGCACGTTTCCAGCGCCGCAGGAAGCCCACTAGCCCGGATAATTCACGAATCCCCTGACACGGAAGGCCTCATCTGCTACAAACATGTTGTCAAGACAGTGTTTGAAGCAGAAAAAGAGGCCTTCGCGTGACAGAGAATAGCACAACAGA
>Ga0181527_1003978_pt1 | contig 12884 bp, 10 predicted proteins | sample PEATcosm2014_Bin_30_FD_119762 | JGI IMG/M metagenome (GOLD analysis project Ga0181527, IMG submission 119762) | Peatland microbial communities from MTU Mesocosm Facility, Houghton, MI, USA - PEATcosm2014_Bin06_60_metaG | ecosystem: Environmental > Terrestrial > Soil > Wetlands > Peat | place...
GCCAACAGGCTCACGATCACGTCCCCAAAGATGCCCGTTGAATTGATGTATTCCTCGGTGTACGAGCGGTACGACACCCCAAGCTCGCTCAGTCGCGTGAGATAGCGCAGCGTGGGGAATGCCCCTTCTCTTGAGAGCCTATCGAGACTCCAGAAACAGAGGCAGTCCCACTCGTGGCGTGCGGCGGCGGCAAACATCTGCTTGAATGCTTCGCGTCCGTTTTCTCCGAGCCTGCCAGACACTCGATCCTCATAGACCTTCTCCAGCTTCCATCCCTGTTTCCGGACAAACCGCTCCAGTTGGAGCCGCTGATTGGCGGTTTCTTGACCTTTGTCGCGGGTGCTCACGCGGCAGTAGATGGCAACCTTCACAATTCCTATTGTACGTAAACACGTGGATACGTACCATGGCACATTCGTCCCACTAACGGTCGATTTTGAAACGAGGATCGCAACCCGGCTAAGTTGTTGATTTTGGGTGGTTGCTGGGGCGGAAACTGAAGACCGTTTTCGGAACGGATGCGATTGGCGACTAGAAGTCTTCTCGCCAGAACTTTGACGGCAAGGGCATGTTCACGAACTTCTTGGGTCCAAGCCGCGAGAACTTGCGTTGGAGGAATCTTTCGGCTTTTTCCGTGAGCCTCTCGCCACTCATTTCCTTGCCCTTCTCTCCGGGCGGATAAAGAACGTCTATTGTGTGTTCTTTGCCCACGTCGGACGCAATCGAGCCGAGTTTCATAGCTTCGTAGACGTGGTATACCGTCCTTCCCAACGTCATATCGTCCTGCTGTTCTCGCTGGAAAAGCACTCCCTCGGCTATCGGCGAACCACTCCCTATGGCAGCAAAGTTGTCGCATTCTTCAACGCCGCCATCGGAGCCGACGCGGAAAATGTAGGCATCCTTCCCAAGGAAAAACGGCAAGATAATGGAGCATCCGAGGTCGATGTTTCTGATGTCTGTGTAGGTATCCGTTGCAACGGAGGCAGGAACCTGACCCTTTCCGACCGCTTCCCTGAAGTCTTTGTATGACAGTCCAAATTTCAGGCTCACGTACTCATCCGCTAGTTTTGACTTGAATAGTGCAACGGGCTTCCTGACCAAGTCGCCGATGTTCTTCTCGTCAGCGACGACTTCAGGCTTGAGCTTGCTGAGGCTATCAAAAAACTGGCGATAGACCGCCTGTAGCTCGATTGCTCGTGACACGGTGCCTGCGAGCAACATCGGCATATCGTCGGTCACCCATCTGAGTTTGTCTCGGTTCTCTGCGGTCGCTTCCACAGTGCTGGCTTTCCAGTCCGTCCCAACGACGATCCGAGGCTTACCACGGTCTTGGCAGATGGCAGCGATACACAGCGTCATGCAGACTCCCGCTTCTCATGGATCGTTTCCTTATCGGGTGGAGAAGCTCGCTTCCCGTGTCGAACCTATGTTCGCACAGAGGGCTGAATCCCGCCAAGGTTCAGATCACTTACGCAATTACGCAGGTGCGCGTATACTGCGGTTTCAGAGAGGAAGAGACTCATGGCGATCCGGAAGAAGCGTAGCTCCGTGAAGCACTCGGTTACCGCTCGTCACGCAGGTGCGACGGCGGAACAGACACTCACTGCATTGACTCTCAAGGTTGACAGCGCAACTTACGGTCGCTTGAGTGCCCTGCGAGCCGCCCAACGGCGACCAAAGCAAGAGATACTGCGACAGGCATTGATGGAATATCTTGAACGTGTAGGAGCCTAGCGGGCGCAATGACTGAACTGATTTGGGAAGGCAAATACGTCGATGGCAAGCGGCAAAACCCGGTCCGGGTCGCGCTGCCGTTCCAGACCATCGAGACGGTGAACGAAAGTGCTGCGGATCGCCGACGTACTCTCGATCTTTTTGCGGCGGGAAGACCAAATGAGTGGCGGAACCGGCTGATTTGGGGTGACAAAAAGTATGTCCTACCGTCTTTGCTTCCAGAGTTTGCCGGCAAGGTGAACCTCATCTACATCGACCCGCCATTTGATACGGGCGCGGATTTTTCTTTCACGGCAAGGGTGCCCAACCATCCCGACTCGCCGGACGATGATTCGTTCACATTCACCAAAGAGCCGAGCATCATCGAACACAAAGCTTATCGCGACACGTGGGGTCGCGGACTGGATTCGTACCTTCAATGGTTTTGCGAAACCGCCGTGCTGCTACATGAACTGCTTAACGAGCATGGCAGCATTTATGCGCATTTGGACTACCATGTAGCTCATTACGTCAAAGTCACTCTCGACGAGATATTTGGAAGCAATCTTTTTTATTCAGAGATTGTGTGGCAACGCCGAAGTGGGACGAGCAGCGCGGTCCATCAATCTAATCGGTTCGGTACTTGCACAGATTCGATCTTGTATTACGCAAAATCCGAAGCGGCGGTATTCAATCCGCAATACAATTTCGACGACCCAACTTACAAAGCATATATCGACAAATACTTTACCCATACTGATGAAACCGGACGCCGATTTCGTGACGCAGACTTGTCAAATCCGGCACCTCGTCCAAATCTGAAGTATGAATACAAGGGGGTCAAACCTCCTAAGAACGGCTGGGCAATAAGCAGAGAAAAAATGGAGCAGTGGGATAAAGAAGGACGGCTCTATTTTACGAACAAAGGAGGTCTAAGACGTAAGTGCTACGTGGATGAACTGGAAGGAAAACCTATCCAAAACTTGTGGCTGGATATTTCGCCGGTGAATTCGCAAGCCGCAGAACGGCTGAATTATCCCACGCAAAAGCCTGAACCCTTACTCGAACGCATTATCAAGGCATCCTCGAATGAAAACGATTTGGTGCTGGATTGTTTTTGCGGCAGCGGCACAACCGCAGCAGTTGCGGAGAAGCTGAACCGGCGCTGGATTGCGTGCGATCTCGGTCGGTTCGCCGTCCACACCACCCGCAAGCGGCTGCTTTCCATTCCCGGCGTGAAGCCATTCTCGTTGCAGAATCTCGGAAAATACGAGCGGCAAGCGTGGCAGAGCACAGAATTTCAGGCAAAGGATTCGAGCGCTGCTGAGGAACAACGACAACGTGAGGCAGCTTACCGCAAGTTTATTCTCGATCTCTATCACGCTACACCACTGACCGGACAGACTTGGCTGCACGGGCTCAAATCAGGGCGCGTGGTGCATGTGGGCGCGGTGGATGCGCCGGTCACCATCTCGGACGTGAAGGCAGTTGCGCGGGAGACTTGGAAGGTAGCCAGTGGAGGAAAGAGCCGCAGGGCTGCGGCTGACATTCTTGGCTGGGAGTTTGCGTTCGAACTAAACGAGACAGCGCGGCAGGTCGCAGCCGAGTCCCGCGTGGACGTGGCTTTCAAGAAGATTCCCCGCGAGGTGCTGGAAAAGAAGGCGGTTGAGCAGGGCGACATAAAGTTCTTCGAATTGGGAGCTTTGTCGGTCGAGCCAAAGCAGAAGGGGAGAGAGTTGATTGTCAAGTTGACCGACTTCGTAATCCCGATTGACGACGTGCCAGAGGAGGCGCGGAAAGCCATCAAGCATTGGAGCCAGATGATCGACTATTGGGCAGTGGATTGGGATTTCCGCGACGATACGTTTCACAACCAGTGGCAGTCATACCGCACGCGGCAGGAACCCGACGTCGAGCTTTCTGCCAAATACGAGTACGAGGCACCCGGCTCCTACAAGGTCGAAGTGAAAGTCATAGACATCCTTGGTAACGACACCACCAAGACTCTGGTTATACAGGTGAAATAACGATGGCTCGCCGGAAGCGTGTAGCGCCTGATAATACGCAAGCTGATCTCCTCGACGTAACCTCTAAGCTCCGCACTGCGCCGTGCGTTCCGGCTCTGCGCGAGGCAGTTAAGGCTTGGGTTGCTGGCGGGTACAAGGGAATTACCGACACGACCCGCATCCTGCTGAACTACTGGTTCTACACCGACCACAAGCTGGCGACTGGCGCTCCATTCAAGTATCACCGCTCGCAGCAGGAGGCGATTGAGACCCTGATGTTTGTGTGGGAGTTTGAAAAGGTGCGCAGCCGTAAGGCTCTGCTGGAGCGCTACGCAACAGACCTCAAGGATGTGCGGCTCCCGCCGTACGATGAGTTCGCCCGGTACTGCATCAAGATGGCGACTGGCTCCGGCAAAACCAAAGTGATGTCGCTGGCGGTCGCGTGGCAGTTCTTCAACGCCGTCCGCGAAGCGGAAGACGTCGCAAAGGACTATGCCAAGACATTCCTGATCCTCGCACCCAACGTGATCGTCCTTGAACGCCTGAAGACCGACTTCGCTGGTGGGCGCATCTTCCGGTCTGACCCCGTCATACCGCGAGAACTCGAAATCTTCTGGGAGTTCGACTGCGTGATGCGCGGCGAAGCCGAGAAAGCCCCTGCCGAAGGGATGCTGTTTCTGACGAACATCCAGCAGTTCTATGAGCGTGCCGACCGGAACGGTGACGCGGAACCGGACGCGATGACGGCGGTGCTGGGACCGAAGCCTCCGACTCAGAAGCTCGAACTGACCGACTTCGGCGACCGGATCGGGCTTCGCGCCGGACACCTGCTGGTGGTGAACGACGAAGCGCACCACACCCACGACGAAGAGAACGAGTGGAACAAGACCATTCGGACACTGCACGGAAAGACGCCGATTGCGCAACAGTTGGACTTCTCGGCAACGCCACGATTCACCAAGGGCGCGATCTTCCCGTGGACAATCTCTGACTATCCGCTTAAGCAGGCGATCCTCGACAACATCGTGAAGCGCCCGATGAAGGGGATAGCGAAGATCGCAGAGGCGAAATCGGAGTATGCCAGCGTGCGCTACCGGGGCTATCTAACGGCTGCGGTGGAACGCTGGCGGGAATACTGTGAGCAGTTGAAGGCACTGAAGCGCAAGCCTGTACTGTTCGTAATGATGAACGACACGGACGAAGCCGACGATGTGGCGTCATGGCTTCGGGAGAAGTATCCAGCCGAGTTCGGCGGCGAGAAAACAGAAGTCATTCACACGGACAAATCTGGCGAGGTCAGCAAGAAGCAACTGGATGAGGCGCGGAAAGCTGTACACGACGTCGATCAGGCGGAAAGCCCCATTAACGCCATCGTCAGCGTCCTCATGCTCCGTGAAGGCTGGGACGTCAAGAATGTCACGGTTGTGGTTGGGCTGCGACCGTACACAGCCAAAGCCAACATCCTGCCGGAGCAAGCTATCGGGCGCGGGTTGCGCCTGATGTTCCGCGATGTTCCCGTGGATTTCACGGAGCGCGTGGACATCATCGGCAACCAGAAGTTCCTCGACTTCGTTGACGATCTGGAGAAGCTGGAAGACCTGAAGCTGGACACCTTCGAGGTCGGCAAAGACAAGGTCGGCATCGTCACGATCCTGCCGTTGGACAGCCGGAAAGAGTACGACATCGGTCTTCCGGTGCTGTCCCCCACGCTGGTGCGCAAGAAGAGCCTTGCAGACGAGATCGCGAGCTTGGACGTGATGTCTTTCCAAACCATCCTGCTGCCGCTGACAGCCGACGATCCCCGCAACAAGACCTTCAAATATGAAGGCTACGACATCATCACGCTTCGGAAGGAAGTCGAGCGCGACTATACGATTCCAGAACCCCAGACCGCGCAGGAGGTCATCGGGTACTACTCCCGGCGCATCGCCGAGGCAGTGAAGCTGCCTTCGCAGTTCGCAGCGCTTGCGCCCAAAGTGCGGGAGTTCTTCGAGCAGAAAGCGTTTGGGCAGACGGTTGACCTATCCGACCCAGTAGTCGTCAAGGCGATGGGAACACCCGTGGCTCACTACGTCTGCGTTGACGTCTTCTCGAAGGCGCTGAAGAAGATGACCATTGCGGAGCAGGAACCAACGCTGCTGGAGCCAGAAAGACTCTTGTCTACGTGCCAGCCGTTCCCGTGGTCGCGACCAGTGCTGGAGGATGCGCGGACCGTGTTCAACCTAGTGCCCTGCGACAACAACTTCGAGCGGGATTTCGCCAAGTTCCTGAACAACGCCAGTGACGTCACGCGCTTCGCCAAGCTGCCCCAGCCATTTGGCTTCGCCATCGACTACACGGATGGCGCGATGAATCTGCGGTCGTACTACCCGGACTTCGTCGCCGTGGATGACAAGGGCACGCGCTGGCTGCTGGAGACCAAAGGCGCGGAAACCGGGGATGTCGCACACAAGGACGCGGCTGCGACTCAGTGGTGCGCGAACGCCACGCAGCTTACCGGAACGAAGTGGGAGTACCTGAAGGTGCCACAGAAAGGCTTCGAGACGCTACAGCCAAGCCGTCTGGAGCACCTAGTTGCGTTAAAACCGATGACCCTGCTGTAGGGAACGCTTATGTTGGCGAGGTGTCGAAGTGGTCGAGCAGGCGCAAGAAGACCAAAATGCCAGTCTTGATTTGATCAAGAAGTCTGCCCTTGGGACGCTGACTGTCTTCAAGGATGAACCTCTTTTCAGCGAGGATGAATTTGACCGCACGTCGGACGCCTTCAATCATGCGGCGTTCGCCGAAACAATTCTGAAGCTCATCAAACAGAACGAGCCGCCGCTCTCGATTGGGCTATTCGGGGCTTGGGGCATTGGCAAGTCAACGATAATCAACATCCTCTTCAAGAAGATCGAGCAGCAAGAGAGTGGATCGTTGAAGCCCATCTATTTCAACGCTTGGAAGTATTCAGCGGACTCTTTTCGGCGACAGTTCTTGATCGAGGTTGCCAGACAGATATACGGTGATGGGCACGAAAAAGTCACAAGGTTGGAGCAACTGAACTATACAGACGTACTAAAACAATCCCACCAAAAAAACCTAGCTGCCTCCCTCGTGCAAGGTCTGAAAGATGCGTTTAACGTTAAGTTCGCTTTCAGAGGAACGGCTGTTGCGAGATTTGTCATCGGTTGTGCTTCCTTGCTGGTGGGAGTTGCTATCGCCGCCCTAATCGCCCCGTATTCCCCAGTGATAGCCGCGTTCGTGTTGGCTAGTGTCGTGCCAGCGGTCTTCATTTGGTTCTCGCGGGTCAAGTTCGAAGAGTTGTTTGTCTTTCAAGAGACGCCAATTTACGATCCGAAGCTAATTTTTCCAGAGCAGTTCGAGACGGAATTCTCTGCACTGATCAAGAGCGAAGCGCTGAAAGGTAAGAGAGCAGTGATCGCCATAGACGACATCGACCGCTGTGAGCCGAAGGTCGTACAAGACATCTTGATTTCGACCAAAAACTTCATAGGGCAGGAGAACTGCTTCTTTGTTGTGCCGTGTGACGACAGAACCATCGTTGAGGTGTTCACCGAACCCAATCAAAAGAAGGGTTACAAAGACGAATCTTTGAGGAAATACTTCAACGTCGGTCTAAGAATCCCGCCGATCACAAGCACCGATTTAGTTGATTTTGCCAACACGATGGCTCGAAAAACGGGGATTCCAGAAGGTGTCGTGCAGGTTGCAGTGCTCGCAAACTGCCGGGACGCTCGGAAGATGAAGCATTTCCTGAACAGTTTTGCTATGAAGTATCAGATCGGAAAGGCTAGAGAATCCTCCGATCTGATGCCAAAGATTGTGGATGACAATCTCCTCGAACTTGCCAAAGCTGTTCTTATTGAGGACGCTTATCCCGATTTGTTCGCAAAGATCGTCGAAAATCCACGTGTTTACCAACTGCTGGAGCGGGCGGCTCTGGAGTCAGATACCAGCGGCATGGATGAACTGAAATCGTTGGAGCTTGAGAACTGGAACGCAGAATTTCCCGGTCTTAAAGAGGTTCTTGAGCGAACCCGCGATATTCCGATGGTTCATGCTGACGTTTTCTTCTCGCTGAAAAGCACCAACCCAGAGATAAAGGTACCGCGAGGGACGGAACTCAGGACTGCCCTGATAGAGGGGAAGACCAGCATTCTGGACGAGATCGGCAAGGGTATCACGGATAGCGCAGCAAGGACGGCTACCGCTGACCTGTTACTGGATTTGCTCAATCGAAGCAGAGAGCGCTTCCTCCAACGGGCAATCATGGGCACATTGAGGCTTTACTGCGTAAGCAATGTGTTCTCCCCCGATGACAAACAGCGCCTCGCTCCCGCCGTGATCTCTGCCTTGCTCTATCGGGACACGATGGGCATCCTGACTCAGGCACCCGATCAGGTGCTAACTTGCGCGGAGGACGCAGGACAGAACAGAGCAGACTTAGTGTTTACGAAGTATTTCGAATCCATTCAGGCGCTCAAATCGCCATCCCCACCCGCAAACATTCTCACACTCGTATCAACTCTTTACCGTTTTCCCTCGCAGCGCAAACGGTTCTCTAGCTTACTGAATGCAAAGTTTGCGGATTGGATCGGAACCAGAGAGGGCATAGTAGCGCTCGACGGCATTAGCATGCCTCCCGATTTGCAAAGCGATGAGAAAATCCCCTCCGTAGAGGTGGTCAAGAAGATACTGGCTGCAACTGTCCCCCAGCCATCCGAACTTGATAACAATCTTGTTCGAAGAAAGATACTGTTCGCCGACTGGGAGCAAGAGTACGCCGAGAGTTTCATCTCTACGTTGATTGCAATCCTTCAGGCTGCACAGTCTGTAAACATCTACAGCCCAGAAATCGAATTCGCCATCCAATCGGTGGTTGCAAACACTGCTCTACCCCAATCAAGCAATGCCAATCAACTTTGGAGCCTGCTTCCACAGTTGTACAACCGGATGACCGACGCCAATGGCAAGATCGAAGTCAGCAAAGCGGCGGTTGTCTTCGCTGCGAAATCGAAAGATGCGAATGTGCGAAATGCTGCTAGGGATTTCCTGCTAAACAGCGTTTGGCGAACGATGAGTGACCCCACACTTCGAGCGAGTCTTGATTTCGTTAAGTCCATCGAATCTCCAGAGACGCTCCAATTAACCAAGAGTGCAATCGAACAAGAACTGAACTCCATTAACTCCGAACTTCAAGCACCCAGTGATCGAACAATCGAACGGGTTGCCCTGTGCCTCGACTATTCGGATCGCTTGACGCCCAACTCGATACCAGACCTCCTAATTCGGGCGCTTGATGTGAACCAAGATGAGCCGTTGAAGAAATGGTTCGGCGTGATCAAAGAGCACGAGGAGGGGTTGAGTGCTGATTTCCCAGAAAAACTGGCAACACGGTGCCTCGAACTGGTCAAATCGAACGCTTCCCGCCCTCAACGGCAAGACCTGTTGTTGCGAGCCTTTGCGGATTCGCTGGGTAAGCTAACCCCAGAGCGAAAACGCACCTTGGAGCAGCAGTATTTTGTTCTACTGAAGGATACGAATGCCAGCACACGGAACGCTGCGGCAACAGTGATGGCAGCAGTGCGATCTTCGCTTTCCGACATCCCAGAGTTCAAAATCTCCGTCTCCAACACACTTGGTGACTTGAGGAGGGACGTCAAAACCCAAGAACTGCTGCAATACCGTCCAGTCTTCGACGCCTTGATTGCTCAATCTGATCTCCTCGGTGACTACCAATGGAGGGACGTTGCAGACTTGAGCAAGCGCTTGCTGTCCCAGCCCGATGCGGGGCTTCAGGAGTATGGAATGGCGCTGGCGGAAGCGATGTCTGCGATCCCTGACGGTGACCAAGAGGAACTGCTCCACCTACTAGTCAACGTCGAGAAGTCATCTCCCGCTCTCAAAGATCGCGCAACTCGGAAACTCGACCAGCTTTCGAGCGGCAAGCTAGAGGAGTCGGCTCGAAAAGTGTTGGAGAACCGACAGCCTAGAAACCCATAAACTCCGGCGTGGTGTTGAACCGTAAGACTTTGGCATTGTCAACCGCACGCGAGGACTTTGGTGCGTGAGTCCGGCTGGCGGCTCAGTCGCGGTGAGCGATTGACGGAATTCAAGGTCACGTTCGACTCACTCACTTTCTCAATTTCTTGCTCAAGTTGTCGAAGTTAGACTTCAAATCGTCGTACAACGGATACAACTTCTTCTCGCTGTGTTCAAGTTTCGCCGCCACTGCTCCCGGCAGAGTGTCAGCCCGGTTCCACATTTCTACGAACTCGACCAACGTTGGGTAGTGTGCGAGGGTTGAGGATTCCGCGAGCCACATGTGAGAGGAGAACCACTCCAGCATTCTCTTGTACAGTGGCACAATCTCTTCCCGTAGCTGCTTGTAGTTGTAATCGAATACCTTCTCGTACTTCGGGCTTTCCTGAGTGTCTATGGCTTTCTTAACTTCGGGATCAGCGATGCCCTCTAACTTCGCTTGCCACTCAGCATGCGCGATGGATGAGACCTTCAAACGAAGCTCGCTCTTTGCCCGAATCTCACTTCGCATTCCGAGCAGAGGAGCATAGAAATCTCTCAATCGCTCTTTTATGAAAGCGTTCTCGCGCTCTTTTTTCTGGTGATGCCCTTGCATCCAGCCGCCGACTGCAACGCCGAGTAAGCCCGCAATTACGGGTATCAGCGTTTGGGCAGTAAGCCATCCGACACCAGCGTGCTGCAACATAGAATTCCTCCAACGCTGAGGTAGCCTCGAATCACTACTTGTACAGCGTACATCGTGCGGGCGCGTGGCACCGTCCGGGCGAACTAAAAATAACTTCTTTCGATTGCCTTATTGTGAGTAGCCCAACGAGAAGTCGGCAACTCTGGAGGAATCCCGATGCAACCAGCAAACACGGAACGCGCCACAACGGAGGCTGTCGAACAAAAGAAAGCGATGCTAAAAGTACAGGTGCTCTGGGTCTGTCAGGCGTTCAATGCGTCGCCCGAAGAGGCGGCGCGGCAGGTTGTTGCCGACCTCTACGAGCAACTCTCGCGGGGCGGCACTGTCACCGTCCATATCGAGGATGCGGACGGCAGGGAACACACGCTACAGGTAGCCGTCCTCTAGCCCTTCACGCCACTCGCTTGTTGTGCAGAAAACGATTGAGCGCTGCGGCGGGAATCCTCAGCACGCGATAACGCCTTTTGTAGCGCCGTTCGGGCGCTCCCAAATCAATCACGCCGGATTCACTCCCAAAATGGCGGCGAACAGTATCCCCGCTGACTTTGAGCATCTTGGCGACTTCGTCCACGGTAAGAAATTCTTGTTCTTGCATGGCGATTCTCCCACGATTCTCGCTTACGTCCGGTTCACGCTCTCCTGTTGCCGCAGACTGCCCAGACTGACAAACCTGACCTTCCGTCTGTCCTTCGTCAGAAGCGTCTCGCCCGTAAAAGGAATCTTCCTCAGAATCCCTGCCTTGTGGCGCACTGAGAACTTCCCGAAGCTGCCCAGCTTCAGCGTGAACCCGTCTGTAGCCAGATTGTTGAGCAGAGTGGCTTCAAGCGCTGCGACCACGGTATCCACGACCATCTCCGCTTCTTTCTTGGTCGGCAGCGCCAACACCTGCTGAACTCGTGCAGCCAACTCGTTCCGACCTTCTACGCTTGCTCGCATGTGGTTCAAATCCTTTCGAAAGGAAGTGTCTCCATGCAGAGCAATACCGTCCCAGTTGAGAATCAACCTGTTAATTTCGCCAATTTTTCTGTGGAAAACCGAAAAGCCGACCCGTTCACGATTGTTGACGGGCACTACGTCGGGCACGACGGGTTCGTCGTGCCAAGGAACTTCGACGAATTCCACGAGAGATTTCCCCAATACGTCCGCAACTGGGTCAGCAGGCACGTGGACAGGTCTGCAACAAGAGAGGACGTGGAGGACTGGGCGCAAGACCTGCTGATCCACTTGCGGTACCTGCCCGCGACCTCCAAGCACCGGGAGGCTGGCAAAGAGGACGTCGTGCAGACATTCGATCCATGCAAGCACCACGGAGCGAACAGCGCCCGGTTCTTCAACTACATCAACTTGTGCCTCGGAAATAGGTTCAGGACGATGCACTTGAAACGGATGAAGAACCCCCTGTGCCGCCCCGGCAACCTGTCCCTGACCACCCATTTCGAGGAAACGGATCGCGATCAGGTCGGCGATGAGTTCTGCCATGCACACTCGGCGTACCTCAGAAAACGATGCAATCAAGAAGAGAAACAGCGCGAGGATCGGAATCTGATTAGCGAGTTTGTGGATTTTGTGCAGCGCGAGGATTCGGGCGTTCTCCCGGCGATGGGGGCTATAGCGGCAACCGGCACTTCTGTCGCTGCCGCTGAGTTTCTTGGATCAACGGACGCGAAGTTATGCCGGATGAATGCCCGTGTGCGCCAGTTGGGGCGGTGCTTCTTGAACGGTGAGCAGGTGCCGAGGCAGCGAAGACCTTACAAGCGGCGAGTGAGTCGGAACCGAACAGCGGCGATGGATGGCAAACGGGTTGTGCCAGTGACAAGGACACTGTCAGACCTTAGAATTAAGCTCTGCAAAGGTGGTGATGATCTTGACCAAACTTTTGCTGGAGCCGCGCTCTCCGAATCTACCCCTCAAGGGTCACTGACCGTGGGCGGCTAATCACTCACGGAATGCCTCATAAGAGGCTGAGAGCTTACATGCGATAGCGAAGCCCGCTTCGGCGGGCTTTTGCTTTTTGTCCTTCGAACAAGAGAGACCGGGCGCTCATCGTGATGCGTTCCTGATTAGCAGATAAACGGTCGGCTACTCACAGAGCAAAATTTGAGGGAAATTGATCGCGGAACGCTGACGAAAAGCGAAGGTCTTGCGAATGTTTGTCGAACGGGAGACGAAGCTATGCTGCTGCACGAACTGCTGCACGAAACGTGCTTAGGAACCCCCTAAAACGCCCAAAATCGCACTTCAGCGATCCCTAATTTCACAACAACATACGCAAGACTGAGTCCTTTACGAATCGGCTGCTCTACCAACTGAGCTACGTCGGCCTTGCTCTGATTCTAAATACCCGTCTGCGATTCCTGCAAACCATGCCCTCGCCCGGCCGTAACGCGCCGCTCGCGCTGAAGCGTTTTATTCTCTTGGCGTTTTATTTCTGCGGC
>Ga0181527_1003984_pt1 | contig 12873 bp, 12 predicted proteins | sample PEATcosm2014_Bin_30_FD_119762 | JGI IMG/M metagenome (GOLD analysis project Ga0181527, IMG submission 119762) | Peatland microbial communities from MTU Mesocosm Facility, Houghton, MI, USA - PEATcosm2014_Bin06_60_metaG | ecosystem: Environmental > Terrestrial > Soil > Wetlands > Peat | place...
CATTAGCGCGACATCGGGATCGCTCACGCATCAGGTGCAATTGACTTTGACGGTCGATTGATTTGTCATCGCAATGCAATGCGTATAAGCGCTGGAACAAAAATAGACCATATAACGCCGCGGCTGTCGCGCTGCACTTAAATCGGATCTTCCGCACTTTCGGTGCAGAGTAAGCGTGTATTCCAGGCCGTCTGGTAAGTGATGGTCGGTTGTGGTGGAATGACTGGTCGTGTCCACGAGTTTTCGAAGTGGACACGACTGGTTGTGTGGAAGTAGAGATTCAGGAACTGGGATTTATCTCGTCGGTGTAGATGTCGTCGTCGAGCGCTTTGGCTACAGCCTGATCGAGCCGGGTGAGCAGTTGGGCCAGTGTTTCTCCGTCGCGGCGCACGAGCATGGCCAAGGCGCTGTGCTCATCGCTGGCTACGGCGACGCCGCCGATGGGGTACTTGTTGCCCACGGTGATTTCGCCGAACTCGATTAGTTCTTCGATGTACGGCAGGGGCAGGCGAACAGGATCTGGCTGGGAAGCGGGCCGTGGTTCTACGCGGCGGCCTGAGCGGCGGGAGACAGGTTTGCGGCGACGTTCCACGGCAGCAGCTCCTCGATGCGGTTGATGGGATGGGTGGCGATGCGGCTGTCGCGCTGCACTTAAATCGGTTCTTCCGCACTTTCGGTGCAAGCTCACCCCGTCCGAAGACCCGCAAGTGATTGAAATACTTTGGGATATGTCCTCATTCTCAAAAAGTCGTGCGGCAGCCTCTCCGATACCTGCCATGCAAACAACAACGTCTGTAGAATCCGCATCTTAGCCACATTTGCGGGTAAGAACCTGCACCGAAAGTGCGGAAGAACCGATTTAAGTGCAGCGCGACAGCAAGTCGAGCGACGCACAGAGTGCTCACCCGGTGAAATCGCCTTCCCACTCAGTGAGCGGTCCAGGAGAGTGTCGTGGACGATACGTCAATTCTTCGTGTTGCGGTCGAGTGACGGTCAGCGCCGGCATCGCTCTAAGTTTGAATCGCCTCGATTTCCATGTGCCAGCAAGCATAACAAGGTTGGCGGTCAAAATAAAACGGCCCTGGCAATCCATGCAGGACCGGCGCATCGAAAACCATATCCGTAGCCCTCTGCGGCTAGGCGCGATATGATCGGAAGCCAAGAGGAAAATACGATGCTCGAAAAGCTGGCGGGCAGACTGACGTGGGAACCGACCGGCGAAGGCATTCGCGTCGAAATCCCATCGCGGCGGAGCCGGACTATACTGCTTCGCGTCCTGTGGCTGATCCTGTGGTTTGGCGGCGGTTGGCTGGCCCTGGCCAGGACTCTCGATGGCAGGACTGTCAGCCACATTCCATTGATCTGGCTAGTAGGTTGGGGCGCTGGAGCACTGTTGATGACCGCTTCCCTTCTCTGGATCCTCACCGGCAGTACCACGTTCATACTGAATTCTCGTGAACTGCGGATCACCCGCCAAATGATGGGGATGCAACTGGGTATGCGAACCTTCGCCGACGCGGATGTGCGCAATCTGAGATTTGTCCCCGCCATGATCCGCGGCCGGTCCAATCTGCCCAGCCATATCAGCTTCGAAGAGAAGGGCAGGACGCGGTCATTCGCCTCGGCGCTGGCAGAAACAGAAGCCGTGGCCCTCTTTGACAAAATGGATCAAATTTATAAGTTTCCCAGGAATGGCGCACGGGGATAGATCGGCTAAACAGCCTGCGAAGAAACTCATTCTGACGTAAGCCGAGACCAAAATGCCATCATTTGCCCTATTCGGGGCGATTTCACGGACTCTTCTTCGCTAACTCCCGGGTAGGCAACACCAAAAATAGACAGGCATTGTCGCGGTCAGTTGGTTAAAAATCACCGAGGCACTCGATCAGCTTCCGATCGTCTTCCATTCGTCTCCCGGCATGATGCGCTTCATAAATTGGTCGAAGAGTGGAACAGTAAACGCCGTGTCCCCATGGGTTGGGCTCCAAATCATGCCCTTCGCGATCAAGCCCGCGCGAGTCGGGCCCAGTGACTGCACGGTTCGTCCCAGTTCGTCGGCAATGTCCCCGGATCGATGGGGCCCGGGTCCGAGGTCGGCCATCGCCCGAAGGTATTTTTTCTCGCTGGGAGTCAGACGATCAAATCGAACCCGGAAGAAACTCTCATCAAGAGCAGCAACTGCCTCGTCCGAAGCATTCAGTACGTCGAGTCGCTTGATCGGACTTTCCGCTGCGATGTCCCACGTATGCTTGCCCCATTCCTGCAAGAAGTATGGATATCCCTGTGTTTTCTCAATGATCAGCTCGACTGCCTCCTCCAGGATTTCGGCCCCTTCATTCTGAGCGGGCCTGACGATGGCTTCTCTGGCATCGGGGGGATCGAGCGGCCCGATCTCTGGAAAATCGAATAGCCGTTCCGCGTAGGATTTGGCCTCGCCCATCCGGCTGCGCAGTTGAGGAAGGCCGGCGCCGACGACCGTGACGGGCAGTTGCTCCTGCGAACAGCGGTGGAGCGCGGAGATCAGAGCGGCCATCTGCGGCTCTTCAACATATTGGAGCTCGTCGATGAAAAGCACGACGGCAGTTCCCGCTGCTTTCCCTGCAACTCCGACTTGCTGCAGGAGGGCCGTTAGATCTCCCTCCAGATCGCCATTGTCAGCCAGGCCCGGCTCAGGTTCGTAATCCAGGCCGACTTCGATGTCGGCGTAGGACACCTTGAGCTTGCTGGCAAACCCAGCCAGGGCCCGAAGTCCTCGGATCGCATAATCCCTTGCGGCCTCCTTCTTGCTGAGGTGGAGCAGGGCGAGCCTGAGGGAGGGGGCGAGCAGTGCCGGAAGCGAACGGTTCTCTGGCGCCTCGATGCGGACCGTGTTAATCCCCGCGGCCTCGGCGTCCTTTCGCATTTGGTCGAGGAGCACGGTTTTGCCCACGCCACGGAGACCGACCAGCATCACGCTCTTGGAGGGCCGGCCCAGACGGAGCCTTTGGAGACGCACTGCCACATCCTTTCGGATGGCACCGCGGCCAGCCAGCTCGGGAGGGGGACTCCCGGCACCAGGAGCATAGGGGTTGAGAATTGGGTCCATGTATAGAAAGTTTAGCACCGTTATGTGTTTCTTGTAACTTTTATAATTTCCCTATACATCAGCTTCGACGGGAGTGGAAGAATCCAGGTGTTTGGTGGTGCGGAGCCCATCTCCTGCTCCAGATCCGGATGCGCACACTCGACGAAGGGTGGGAAGATACATTCCGAAGATCGTATCCGGCATTCCGTCCAAGAGTCGATGCGGAGATCAGCAAAGCGGCCAGACACCCGGATTCTTCCGCTCTCCTCTTTCCGATCATGCGGAGACAGAGGATTATCAGGTAACCTCAAGCGGAATGGCGAATCTTCTGCCCCCTGATGCATCCTCGCGGACCTGGGGTCGGGCATGAGCGTCAAGGCCGTTGCGATGGTTTGGTGGTTCTGAGGCGCGATGAGCAAGATATTTAAACAGATGATCACAATCGTCACGGCAGCGCTCGGCCAGGGTTCTGCTCAAACCAAGGGTGCCGGCCCTTCCTTGCCGGCAAGGGCCAGCACGGGCGAGGCCCGAGCAGAATTCAGCGTGGCCCCGCTTTCCCAGGAAGGTCAGGGTGTGGCGCAAGATTATGCACAAGCGGCAATCTGGTTTCGCAAGGCCGCTGAGCAGGGCAATGCCTGTGCACAGAACAACCTCGGAGTTCTTTGCGCCGGAGGGTACGGCATAGCTCAGGACCATGCACAGGCGGTGGCCTGGTTTCGCAAGGCCGCTGAGCAGGGCTACGCCCCGGCACAATCCAACCTCGGCGTTGCTTATGTCTATGGTTTGGGCGTGGGGCAGGACTACGTGCAAGCGGCGGCCTGGTGGCGCAGGGCAGCTGACCAGGGTCATCCCAGGGCACAGTTCAACCTCGGCATTGCGTACGACCTGGGCCAAGGCGTGACACAAGACAACAGACAAGCGGCAGCTTGCTGTCGCAAGGCGGCCGAGCAGGGCTATGCCGACGCACAGTTCAATCTCGGCGTTGCTTACGCCCATGGCGAGGGCGTGCGCCAGGATTACGCGCGAGCGGCGGTTTGGTTGCGCAAAGCAGCCGAGCAGGGCCATGCCGAGGCACAACGCTCACTCGGAAGGCTTTACAGTGAAGGCGAGGGCGTGAAGCGGAGCCATGCCGAGGCCTGTTTTTGGCTGGATCTGAGCGCGAAGGGCCTGGATCGGACGCAACAGGAGCAGGTCGTGAAAGAACGTGATCACGCCGCCTCTCAGCTCAAGCCGACGGAGCTGTCGAGGGTGCGGCAGCGGGTTAAACGATGGCTTGCCGAGCATCCTTCGCAAGCCATCGAAAAATAAGGTGCACCAATTAGGGTTTCTCGGCAGCAACCCCTCCAATCCTCTCAAAGAGGTCCTGGGCCTTGTTCCCCCCGGCAAACTGGGTTATGGCTCAAAGCCCGCAGCCCCTTGTTGGATGGATGCGCCCATCTCCGTCAGCAGCGCCTCGATCCGCTCGACCTCGATCCGCCGAAGTTTGGCTACGCTGGCCCACTGTGCCATCCTCTCGCCGTCGGCGGAGGCTTCTGGGGATAGTTCCATCCACCTGTTCTCGTTCTCGCGGGCAACCAGGAGTGCGGCAAGCAGTTCGTCGCCGCGCCTTTTTCTGAGTGGGGTCATCAAGGCTGATTTTACTAATTCTCCGTGCATGCCGGCGGAATCAAGGAAAATGGCAGTTTGGAGTCCGGCCCTCCGACGGGCTCGTTTCTATGCCCCACGATCAGCTGCAACGATGTAGATGGTAGCGGGAACCTGTGACGCGGCAATTCATGCAACAGCATGCTGCACGATTGGCGACCCGCGCTGGCAGACATAAACTGGGAAGGGCAAAAATGCGAAGGGAAGGGAAGCGATGAGCGATTCGGATATGCAAGCGGAATTGGAGCGCCTACGGGCAGAAAATGCCCAGCTCAAGAACAAAGACAGGGGCGGCTTAAGCCTGAAGGTAAGTGAAAAGGGCGCGGTCTCCTTGTACGGCATGGGGCGCTTTCCAGTCACGCTTTACAAGGAACAATGGCTCCGTATTCTCGCCAGCGCTCCCCTGATAGAGGCGTTCATCCGTGAGAACGAAGGCAAACTCAAGACGAAGGAATAGGTTCAACCCCAACACTGCTGATGTCAGCGCCAGAGCCTTTCAAACCGTGCCGGGTTTGTCGCGGTGTACCTGACAATGTGTTGAATGTTCCGGTGCCCCAGATAATCCTGAATCAGCCTGGTATCCGCGCCCTGGTCGGCCAGAGCGAAGCCGCACGCGTGCCGTAGCATGTGCGGATGGGCGAGCAAGGGAAGGGAAGCGGCGGCGCTCAGTTTTCGCAACGCCAGGTTGACCGTGGAGCGGTGTAACGGCTTCAGCCGCTCGCTCACAAAGAACGCTTTGCCGGCCGGCTTCATCCTGGCGCGTTCTTTCAGCCATGCGCCGATGGCCCGCAGTTCGTCGCCTCGCAGCGGCTTCGTCGTCGATAGCCCGCCCTTCAATCGGGCAACGTGCAGGACGCGGCTTTCGGTGTCCACCTGGTCGAGCCTCATGCAGCAGGCCTCCGATACGCGCAGACCATGGCGGAACATCATCAGCAGCAGGCAGCGGTCGCGTGCGCCGTTCCGGCTCCCCTTGGCCGCCTCGAGCAACCGCTCAACCTCGCGCCCGGTGAGGTGCTTCCGGTGGCTGGCATCCCCACCCACATTTCCGTTGTCGCGGCCGTTCATCGTTTGTCGAGAGTTCCCCCCGTCGAAAACCCCTGAAACCCGCGTAAACAGGGCAGGGGACTTTTCAACTATCTACAAAATGGACTATTTTGTCGAGACTTTGCTTGTGCCGGCGCGCAGGAAGGGAATTGACGACTTGTGACGATCCAGGAACTACGGGAATCCGGGACGCTGCGGCGTTTGAACTAAACCGCTGGCGCGGCGGACGCTGCGCATGCGATACTTCCGACATAGTGGTCTGCCACATGCTTCGAATCACATGCCTCCTGCGTCTAGTATCTCCTTATTATTCTATTGATTGCAGACAGGGATCGATTGAATTCCCATAACCTCACCGCATCTGCCGCAAACGCCAGCGGCTCAGTTCAAACGATCCTATCGAAACTGCCCCGACCGAAAGAACTGGGCTCAACCCTGCCTCGTCTGCCGGGGCAGTCCCGATAGGAACCTAACGTTTTCCGTTACCAACCCGTGGAACGCCTGTCCTGTCGACGAGTGACTCGGCGGATTTTCCTTCAATTGAGCATTGGTGTGGCTCACGGTTCGAGTCGACGATCATCCATAGCGAATGCTGTTTCCTATTTCGTGCGCGGAACTCATACCACTTTTCCACACCCCGGATGACTCTTGCGCATCTGTTTCGCACAGTTTTCCAGGAGCGGTCACACTCCTGCGTTCTAGACTGTCTTTGACCGTCTTATCCTATGTCGCGAAAAGAAAACAAGAAGAATGGTCCAGCGTCAAACGCGGTCCCCAATGTGGGGGGCGCAGATCTGTTGCAGGAAGAAATTGAGCGGGTACGGGAGCTGATTGCCGACAGGCATTCCAAGTCCGCTCTGCAGCATGCCAAGGCTCTCTACAAGCACTGCTCAACGGCCGAGTCGGAAGCCCTGCTGGTCGATGCCTACAAGGCTCGCATCGACGATCTGCTCAGGCTGGGAATGATCGTGGAGGCCAAGACCCTGCTGGGGATTGTGCGGGAACGGTTCCCCTCCGCACTATCGCGATTGACGGGACTCGGCCGAGAGATATGCGCGCAGGATGGCAAGCTGGAGGAAGTCGTCGCACCGCTCGCCGATCGAGAGCTTCCGGCCGAAGTGCGCGACCGCATTGAAACCTTCATCCGGCAGCGGATCTGGGACCTGCCCGCTCTGGGCTCGGTTTCGTCGCTGCCGCCGGAGCATACCCTGCGCACGGCCGCATCGGCGCTGGCGGCTGTGTTCCAGGCGGTGACTACGGGGCCGGTGGAGGACGCGGTTCTGGCGCTGCCGGAGGTGTCGCGGCGCAGCCCTCTGGCATCGTGGAAGGCTCTGATCCGGGCGATTGCCTGCTACCACCGGCGCGAGGATGAAGAATGCGGCAGGTGGCTCCAGACGATTCCGATCGATTCTGTCCCAGCGCGCCTGCTTCTCACATTCAACGTCATGCTGAAGTCGAAGCCCGCGGCCGGAACCGATCCCAAATTAGGTCTGGCCGGGCAGAGGCTCATTGCCGCGGCTGGAGATCATGGCGCGGCTTTGCGTTCCGCTCTGACGGATCTGGAAGATGCGCTGCAGGCAAAGAAGCAGAAGCGAATTCTCGAGGGGGCACGGGCCGCGATGGCCGCAAGCGATCACTGCAACGCGGCGACGCGGGAACGCCTGCGCCAACACATTGCCGTGCGAAGTGGAATGCTGGACATCGAGCCATCGGCTATCAACGCGGCCGTGGGCGGCGCTCCACGATGGGACGCTTACTACTTCCGCCTTCTGGCAAGGTCACTGGAAGACCAGCACAATGTTAATGACTACGCGGAAGCGACATCGATCTGGGCGGACTTTCGCCGCGAGGCCATCAAGGAGAACTGGTTTGCCCCAGGCGGCCTTGAGGATGGCGTTCTGGCCCTGCACATGGCGCATTTGATAGAGAAGGCGCCCGACGATGTTATCGAGGATCTGAAGGCCGAGATGGCCAATTATCGGAAGCCCGGCCAATGGAAAAAGGACGACGGAGGAGTGCCCTCCGCGAAGACGCTGTATGAACGCGCCTGCAAGGCCGACCCTCATCCGGAAGCATTCCAGGCATCGCTGAGCTGTGCCCGTAAGTACGGAACCTGGCAGGAGGCCGACGAGGTGGCCGAGCACTGGCGAGAAGCGCGGGCCGCGGATATTCAACCTTTGCTTTACCTGATGGAGTCCGCGGAGAAGCGCAATGCATTCAAGAAATCGTTGAAGTATCTGGAAGAGGCGGAACATCTCGACCGATTGAATCCCGAGGTTCGGCGGGCAAGGCTGCGGCTCTTGCTTGCAGCGGCCTTGCGGCATCTGCAACAGCGCAAGGCTCACTTGGCGCTGGGTGGAATCGAGCAGATTGAGACAGTGCCCGAGGTACGGCCAGGGGAGATTGCCGCATTGGCCGCGGCGCTGCGCTGGTGCGCGGCCACGATGGGCAGGGACAAGGCCGTCCAGAACGAGCAGGAAGCTGCTCTGAACACATTGATGGGCAGCGTGGCCGCGCATCTGCTGATGGTGTCTGCGGCGGAAAAGGCGGAGATGCTCTTTGCGGTCTCGTCGAAAGTGTTGAAAGTTGCAAAGATCTCTGCCACCGAGCTGCTGGGTGGCGTAGCCAGAGCCAGCGCTCTGGGCGAGTGGGCCGGTCTGCGCATCGCCCTGCCGCGTGAGTGGATCGATCCAATGATTGCCTCGCTGAAGACGCCAGACTGCCCGGCGGATGCGGCCCAGATGCTGGCCGTCGGCGAGGCTGCCTTGGACAGCTATTCAGCGGAACTGGGATATGCCGTCTCGGCGGCGGGACTGGCCAGCGGCAGTGCGAACGCGGAGTTCCTGTTCCTCCGCGCCCGCTCTCTGCCACTCCAGGCCTCATTCAGGCGGGAGGGCTGCATAACTGCATCTCTGGAACTGGCTAGGCGGGAGCGCAACACCGTACTGGCGGGAAGAATTCTGGATCATCTGAACGGGAAGAAAGAGAACGAACGCAAGCGCTGGAGGCTCGGCTCCGGAATGGGAGACGACCCAGGGATTGCCAGCCGGGCCGTTTCACCGGAGTTGCTCGGGAAAATTCTGGAAGAAGAGCAGGCCCTGAAGCCGTTTCCCGGCTACAACTCCGGCAAGGATCCGAAATATGCTGAGGAGCTTGGCTATTCTCTGTGCGATTGCCCGAAGTGTCGGGCAAGACGCGGCGAGGCGAATAAGGATGGCTACGAGTATGTCGACGACGACGACTTCGACGACGAGGGCGGTTTCGTGGGACCGGGAACCTCTTCGAATCCGGATTTTGTCAAGGGAATTGGGAAGCTGATGGGCCTCTCCGACGCGGCAGTCAAGGAACTGAAGAAAGCCTATGCCAGCGGCGAAGATCCCAAAACCGCCCTTGACAGAATTCTGGGTGAAAGACTTTCCCCGCCGGAATCTCCGGCATCGTCCAAGAAGAATGAAAAGTTTGCAAAGGCTGTGCCGGCTGAGCAGGGCAGTTTGTTTTAGGGTGAAACGATGAAACTGAGTGCGTTGCCAATTCCCGATCCCTATGCCGTGCTGGGCCTTGGCCCCGGTGCGGAGGACGAACAGATTCGAGCCGCCTATCTGGCCAAACTCAAGCAGTTTCCGCCGGACAGGTCGCCGGCCGAGTTCGAGCAGGTTCGCGACGCATACGAGCTTCTGCGCGACCGGCGCAGGCGCGCACAGCACACGCTGTTTTCTGTCAATCCGGAGGCGCGTCTGGAATCCCTGCTGGATAACATGGACAGCGATAGACAATTCGCCGGCCCCGGTCCGTGGCTGGCGGTTCTCAAGGAAAGATAGATGGAAATGGAAGAAGATAACTCCTCCGCGGGGTCTTCACCCGAAGCGCGGGAACGGATAGTACGCGGTTTCGAGGCGTGGCTCGATCGAAATCTCGACCGCGCGATAGCCGATGAGCAACCGCCGCAAGGATTAACCGCCGGGCTGCTCGCTGCGCTTAAGAACGGAGATCCGCTTCCGCCGCTGGAGAGCGAGCAGCCCGGCAGCAGCGGCTGCGACCTTTATTCTCTGTGGGCGGCCATGACCGCGCTTACGCAGGAAGTCCGGCTTCAGGGCCGGACCTTCAAGCAATTGAATGAAACCCTCAGTCAGAGCGCGCAGAGCCTGGAAGTATCCGCCGGTGAAGCAAGGGGCGGCGGGGAAGATGCCCCAGCCGAACATGCTCGAATCCAGCAGTCTGAAGCCCGGCAGCCGCGCAACCAGGAGATTCGCTTGCCCCTCAATGTTCTGCTCGATCTGCGCGACCGGGTGGAGCGGGGAGGGAACACCGCGCGCAACGCCGCCGAGGAACTGGCTCCAAAACGGATGCCGCGGTTGGCGCGCTGGCTGGGTGTGGGCGCCAGATACGCGGGCCACACCCAGGAGATTCTCGCCGCGCTCTCCCATGGCTATAGCCTCACGCTGGACAGTCTGGACGAAGCGCTTGTGGACTCGAGCGTCAGCCGGATTGCATGCCAGGGACAAATCTTCGATCCGCAACGTATGACGGCTGTCGATATTGAAGAAACCAGCTCCGTGCCCGAGGGAACTGTTGTCGAGGTCTACCGCAACGGCTACGAGTGGAATGGAGAAGTCTACCGCACCGCCCAGGTCAAGGTGGCGCGCAACCCTGTGAGGAAATCTGAATGAGCGATTTGGGCGATTTGATTGTTGGCATCGATCTGGGTACGACTAACTCCGAGATAGCGGCATTCGTCGATGGCAAAGTGACAATTCTCGGCTCGGGCAACAGGAATATGCTGCCCTCGGTAGTGGGTCTTTCCCCATCGGGAGACTTGCTGGTAGGAGAGGCGGCGCGCAATCAGTTAATGCTCTATCCCGACCGCACGGTTCGCAGCATCAAGCGCAAGATGGGCAGCGACGAGACCGTTACGCTGGGAGACCGCCAGTTTACGCCGCCGGAGATCTCGGCACTGATCCTGCGCGAGCTTGTATCCTGGGCCAGCCAGCAACTCGATCGGCCCATTGCCAAGGCGGTCATCACCGTTCCCGCCTATTTCTCCGATGCTCAGCGCCAGGCTACGCGCGAGGCAGCAACTCTGGCAGGTCTGGAGGCGGTCCGCATTTTGAATGAGCCGACGGCCGCAAGCCTGGCGTATGGAGAAGGCAGCCGTCACACCGCCATGGTCTACGATCTGGGCGACGGAACATTCGACGTCTCGATTGTCTCGCTCGAGGGCGACGTCACCGAGGTGCTCGCCAGCCATGGCAACAATCGCCTGGGCGGCGACGACTTCAACGATCTGCTTGCCGAGCATCTGCTCAGCGAATTTCAGTCGCAACACGGAATCGATCTGCGCAGCGGCCATCCCGTGGCCCGTGCGCGTATCTGGTGGGCCGCCGAGGAGGCCAAGCGCCGCTTGAGCTTCGATCCGGAAGTGATTGTTCGCGAAGAAGCGCTGGCCACGGTCGACGGGAAACCGCTGCATCTGGAACTGGAAATCGAGCGCGAGGAGTATGAGGACATGATCCGTCCCCTCGTCGAACAGACGCTGGAACATATGTCCAAGGCACTTGCCGATGCCGGCAAAGGTCCCTCGGAGTTGGATGCGATTCTTCTGGTGGGCGGCTCGACGCGCACGCCGCTGGTGGCGCGGATGATCGAGGAACGCACCGGCTTGACGCCGCGGGAAGAGATACATCCAGACCTGTGCGTTGCCCTGGGCGCTGGTGTAATGGCCTCGCGACTCGCTGGCCACGAGGTCGAACGGGTGCTGGTCGATGTTACGCCGTACTCATTCGGCGTGTCCTTCCTTGGCGATCGGGGAGGCGTCCCTTATCCGCACTGCTACAAGCCGATCGTCCGACGCAACACCCCTCTTCCCGTCACCCGCAGCGAGCGCTTTTACACCAGTCATCCATACCAGGAAGAAGTCGATGTCCGCGTGTATGAAGGCGAGGATGAGGATGCGCTTCGCAATATCCTGGTGGGCGACTTCACCGTCAAAGGCCTGACTCCCATGCGCGATTTCAATGAAGTGATTTGCCGCATGAGCCTGGATCTGGACGGTATCCTCAACGTAACCGCGATCGAGAAGAAGTCGGGATTGTCCAAACGCATCACCATCGCCCGCGCCCTGGAAGCCAAGAGCGAAGCCGAAATTGCCGCCGCCCGCAAACGTCTCGAAACCCTCTACGCCACCCGGCAGGACGACGATCTCAGCGATGAGCGCAATGAGAACAATGATCTCGCCGAGTTTGACGACGGGAATGCGCCGCAGATCGAGGGCGAGGTTGATTTCACTGTGCATCCTGCGCCGAATGACGCAGCGGTGGCCGAGGACGATTGCAGCGCTGCCGAGGACGAGGGCCGGAAGATGATTGAGCGCTCCCGCCTCCTGCTCGACAAAATCCACGACGAAGACCGTGAGGAAGCGATCGACCTGAATCAGGCGATCGAATTCGCAATCGAGAATCACGATGCCGCTGCACTCAAGCAGGCCGTTCACGATCTGCGCGAGATGCTGTTCTTTGTCGAGGGCCGCGTATGAAGGACGATCTTCGCAGCCCGGCCTCTTGTCCAGTCTGCCGAGCTCGTTTTCGTGGCTCATCGCAGTGCTCGCGTTGCGGCGCCGACCTCACCGCGCTGATGCTGCTGGTAACTCACGCCTACGTCATGCGCCAGGCCGCCCGGCAATCGCTGAGGCAAGGCGATTGGCAAGCTGCGCTGAACTCCGCTCAGGCAGCACAGCGATTGCATTCCACCCCAGAAGGCTGTCTTCTCAGCATTATCTGCACCACAGCGTCCAACCCACTTTCCGGACAACCTCAGAGGCCGGCTTGAGCCAATGCCGATCCGCGCTGTGCACACCCATGTTACGCAAGACTGCGTAATGGGCATTGGGTTGATGCAACAAAGCTCACAAGTGACGTTCAACGGAGCAGGGAGAGTGCGCCAGGAACGGGGCCCAACTGCATTGAAATCCATTGCTTATGGCCCTCTTCTGAGGATTCGTACCCTGAAGTGTGCGTCCAGCGAAGGCTGGCATGATCAGTGGGAGCAAGTCCCACCGGGGTAAAAGTCCAAGCCCCGTAGCTTGAATAGCAGGAAGGACGGAAACCGAACATCCTGAAGCCTATTGA
>Ga0181527_1003985_pt1 | contig 12868 bp, 6 predicted proteins | sample PEATcosm2014_Bin_30_FD_119762 | JGI IMG/M metagenome (GOLD analysis project Ga0181527, IMG submission 119762) | Peatland microbial communities from MTU Mesocosm Facility, Houghton, MI, USA - PEATcosm2014_Bin06_60_metaG | ecosystem: Environmental > Terrestrial > Soil > Wetlands > Peat | place...
ACCTCCCGCTCCTGGCTCCATGCTTGTTGCTCCCCGCCCCACTACCAGCCTACCGAAGTCGCTGGCCCGATTTCAAGGGTTTTTCTGCTGGCCCGCGGCGCGGGCCGGGGGGTGTGCCGTCACAACGGCCGGCTGCGCGGGCGTGCAAGGTTGCGCATCGGCCATCGGCCGCCTCTGCCCGGCCGCGGGGCCTCTGCCCGCGAGGGCGCCGCGAGCCGCGGGGGTCCAGGAGCTGCCGTCTCCCGCTCGCGCCGGGCGCGGCCGCCCCACCGCGGCGGTGCGATGTGACCCGCGCCAGGGGACGCGTTTAGTCGCGTCGGTGGGGGCGACCGACGCGCGCAAGAGCCCGCAAGACTGCACTTGACTGTTCATAGCAGGTCTTTTCATTCTTGCCCCGAGGATCTGGAGGAGAGCTTCTTTGCGAAGCGACGTCGTGGCGAACTTCGGGAAACTCATTAGCGGTGCTGGAAACTAGGCGCGTCCGCGTTTCGATTCTGGCGGCACGGTGGGCGGCAGCATGGCCTTGGAGACGCCCGTGCCGCGCTCGATTGGACGGGGGTTTCGTGGTAGAATGGCATCGCCGAATCTGCCCCGCTCTGTCGATTACGGTGGATTGCCGGCTCGAGGGGTAGCGTCGGTTCAGCAGCCGGTTGCTATCCTCCCACGGGAGCGGCCCCCCGGCGGGAGCCGCGAAGAGCTTTCATCTACCGTCATCGGCGAAGTGTGCCCGCTAGCAAGTTACTGGCCCGGCGGCAGCAGGCGCGCCGGGCGGAAGGCGGCACGAGGGGCCAACCGGATGATTGTCAAGGGCGGTCTCTGTGGGCAAAAAGGGGCCAGAACGATTTTGCTTTGTGGAGGAACTTTCAATTGGACCTACCCGACCCTGTTAAGATCGAAGACGTGACCTCGCTTGTCGAGTGGGTTGAGGAGGCCCACCGGGAAAAAGTGATCACATTGTGGTTTCGCGGCCACCAGGAAGTTTGTAGCGATATCCGCCCTGCTTTCCTTCGAAGCGACGTCGAGGAGGTGCTGACGGGCAACACGTCCTGGGCGGAGGCTGAGAAGGAGTGGGGTGGTGTGGTCGGTCCCCGCGAGCGTGAATTCAACAACGAGTTCTTTCGTCGTGCGGCCTCCATGCTCCTGAGCCCAAGCGACCTTGTCGAGACCTACTTTCTCGCCCAACACCACGGGCTGCCAACGCGATTGCTCGACTGGACGACAAATCCCCTTGTTGCCCTCTTCTTTGTCGTATCGGGAAATCGTGGCAAGGATGGAGAAGTGGTCGTGGCCGTACCCAGATACCGCGATGTCGCCGACCCGAGTCGCGAGAAAGCCTTCATGTTTTCCAAGCGCAGCGGCGTGGTTGAGAAGGCGGTCGCGAGCTTTTTTGGCGAGGCTGAACTGCCCTCGGACGCCCCGCAGATTATCTTCATTGAACCCGATCTCACCAGTCCAAGGTTCGCCAGCCAGGGGGCGCGCTTCAGTCTCCACATTTCCAACACGCAGCCAACTCCGAGCGATCTCGTTGTGCGACTGCCTGTGCCGGCACCGCACAAGCCCGTGTTGCAAGAAACCCTTCGGATGATGGGCGTATCCTGGGCAGCCCTCTTCCCAGACCTCGACCACCTTTGCCGGGAAATGCAGGCGGGTTGGGGCTTTGACCTTTAGCCGACGGCTAGACCGGGCATCTATTCGCTGCGTTTCGGGGACTCGCTTCTCCAAAATCGCTTGAGCGGGAATTCGGAGACGTGCGTAAGCTGGCCTGGCCTATACTCCCCACTCCTCAGTTCATCAAGGAAGTCTTTGGGCTTCTCGTCGTCGCCGCCAACCCGCCTGATCGCCGCGCGGCGTTCCAAGACCGCCCTCAAGACCATGCCCGCGGCCAACTTCGCTTGCTTGATGTCTTTGGCCGAGCAGTCGAGGTTACTGCCGTGCAACACGCCGGAACGAAGGTCGTAAATCCCCTTGCCCCATTCCTCCGCTGCGAGCCGGTGCGCCAGGTCGGGCTCAAGCAAGAAGGCCATGTTGTCCTTGAACATTTGCGTCACATTGTCATTCTTCTGACAGAGCAGCGCCTCGATTGCGGTTACCGACAACGCCAGTCCAATCGGGTTCTGTCGCTGGTTGTCCGACTCCGCGATTAGCCGGACCGCGTTCTTGATGCGTCGGGCCATCGAGTCTTTCTTTGCCGACACTTCGGCAAATAAACCGCTGAGTGCGTCTTCGACAAACTCGCGTGAATCGTACGCCAATCGCCGCGTCGGCTCCTCTGTGACCGAGCCGTCACCTCCTACCCTAACGGCCCATGCGCGGGGGCCCGTGAAATCGAGAGTTGCATCTACTTCGTCCCATGCCTCTTTAATCGTGCCTTCTGGCAAGTCCGTTGGGTCGGTGAGGAATTCTACCACCTTCTCCTCCCACAAGTCGCGCACAATGCGGAGCAGGGTTGAGACTGCGGAGGATATAAGAGGGCAGAATTCATCGAAGAATCTCCTGCTGCACTTACCCCTGACGGCGACGTATAACCGCTCATTAACCCCGTTTACCTTTTCTGCGACCCACTCGCGTTTTCCTCCGGCTGGCATTTGACCACGGAATAATGCTGCGAACCGCACGTCGTCCGACCGCCAGAACTCGTCGTCGAACTCGGCCCGGCCGAAGTAGGACCAACTCGCCGGCGGTCCGACCGCTATAGGTTCGGACAGCCAGCAGTGGCTCGACTCAGCAACGAGGGCGTTCGTGAATTCCTGACAGGCTGCGGTTGCGTCGCTGGGATCACGATCCGATACGCGCCCCCAAGCATCGAGCAGATCCTCTAAAGTAATTCCTGCCAGCTCGCCAAGGCAGGGCAGAACTTGGTCGCGGAAGGTTGCTTCAACAAGCGCGCGACCAAACTGCTCGCGATCCGAACGATTCCGCTCAAGCAGGTCGGCCACCACGTCCCGGAAGAACTTTTGCTTGAGAATACTTGCCAGGTCTGCCATGTCGCGGGACTCCTCGTGACTCGTTATTGACGCTACCGCTTGTGGTATCCTGCGCATTATAACGGTGGAAGAAGACCCCTGCCAGTCAGCGCATGTTCTCGCGCAGGTACGCCTCCGCGAATGTGAGCTGGTCTGAGAACCACTGGTTAACCTCCGACTTTTCCAATGGGAGTGTGCCGGGACGCTCAGCTTTGTAGGGTTTCGACGGGCCACCGGCGAAACAGACGATTTCAACCGAGGCAGTCCACGTCGCGGGAGCGAGAAGTCTTATAAATGCAGTTGCCTGGAACCGCGAACCTCTGCGGATGTCGGGCGCGCGGGAGTTACCGCAACGTGCTTGAAACACGTCGTGGACAAGATCAATATCTTCCTCCACCTGTCCCACCTTTGCCTGGAGGATTGGATCAATACGGTCGCAAAGGGCCTTCAACCAAGGGATCACGATTTGCTTGTAGGCATCGCGTGCGTCGGTACGGGCTTGCTGCAATTGATTTGCGGTAATAGCCTTTTCGCTCATTTGTCGATCCCCCTTGCACTTGCCGTCCATCGCGCCAGCAGTGCCGGAATCCCGGAATCTATGAAATCCGCTGTGGCCGCGCCACATTGCGCGGCTGCAATGTCAATTTGGGTATTTTAGCCACGACCTTCAAATGAAACAACGGGCCGCGCAACTGGCTTCGGTGGCGCACATTGACGCAGGTTAGCTACTTCCGATTGGAGACAGAGGTGCGACACACCGACGCAGGTTGGCAGTTTGCGTTTGCCTGCGGAGGTCTGGCACCCCGAAGCAGGTGGCCGTCGTGCGTCGTCGGCTCTCGGTTGTGGGCTGTGGGCCGGGCGGGCCGCGGAGACGTCCCTTTCGCGCCGGCACTCTCGCACGAGGGCGCATGGATGAACAGGAGCGAACAGAGGCAACGGAGGGGCCCGGTGCCTCGGCCGGCGCCGGAGGCGCGCGGTGCGGTTGTGTCGGGCGGCGCGCGCCGAGGGTGCCCAAAGCACCCCGACGCCCTGGCGAGACATGCTCCGAGCGGAGATCCACCTACCGGAATTTCAACTTGAGCACGTAGGCTTCCCACTCGGCCTGGAAGGCGTCCATGTCGCGGCGGCCCAGCACGGCCTGGAGCGTGGCGTAGCCGGTGGGGTCTTTCGCGGCGTTGTCGTGGAAACGGTGGTAGAACTTCACGAGCAGGCCCTGCTCTTGGAGATAGTAGCAGAGATACCGCGACTGGCCGTAGTTCGTGCCCCGGTCCTTGGTGTAGAAATCGTCCTCCGTCATCGCGCAGAGCTTCTCGAACGGGGGCACGCGCTTGTGGCGGATCGCCTCTTGCAGGCCCGGCAGGCGCCAGTTCGTATAGCCGTGGATGCGGCCGTCCTCTTCGCCGCACTGTTCGTAGAGCGAGCCGAGCCCCTCATTGAACCAGGGCGGGCAGCCGGGGAAGTCGGCCGCCACGAAAGGGTGCACGATCTCGTGCACCAGCGTGCCGCCCCCCGTGCTGATGTTCATGATCAGCGCCTTGTCCTCGTGCGAGTAGTAGCCGAAGGGCGTGCCGGGCGCCTTGTGGAAGATGCTCTTGCAGTGCCCTTCGTAGCTCTCTTTGTCCTTGAAGAGCCAGATGTCGAGGATGGCAGCGGGGTCCTTGCGGAAATAGGCCGCCTTGAGCCGCTCGACGGCCCAGTGGACGGTGTTCTCCGCCCGCCGCCGCACGACTTCCGGCGGCTCGTCGCCGATGACCACGAACGGCGGCGACACGACGACCGTGAAGCCTTTCGCGGGGATCTTCGCCCCGAGCAGCCGCAGGTGCTCTTCATATTGGGCCGCGGTGAACGAGCCCGCAGCCGGCCGCTTGGGCTCCGCCGCCGCGGCCACCGCCGTCCAGAGCGCGACTCCCACCGCCAGCCGCCACGTCCATTGTCGGAAATTCTGCATTAGTTGCCCCAATACATTTGTAGGGTGGGTCGAGCGCTAAGCGAGCCCCACCAAGTGCGATTCGATGATTCCTGGTGGGGCTCGTAGAACTCGACCCACCCTACGGCTTTGCCGCCCTCCGCGACAGTCATTTCTTGGCCCCAATACAATAAAGGTACTGTTCGCCGCGGATGTAGATCCGGTCCCCGTCCGCCACGGGAGGGCCGTTGGCGATCGTCTCCTGCGGCGGGATGGGCCAATCGCGGGGGAGCATCGTCTGGATGCGGTTCATCGCCACCTGCTTGAACAGCGGGCCCGGCTCGAATACCAGGCACGAGCCCTGATTGTCCATCACCGCGATGTGCCGGCCGATCAGCGTGGGGCTGGCCGCCACGCCGATGTGGTTGTAGCTGTGCAGCTCGTCGAAGCCGGCTTCCTGGCGGTAGAGCGTCTTGCCCGTCGCGAGGTCGGCGCAGTACAGCGTGCCGTACTCGTCGATGAGGTAGCAGAGCCCCTGCCAGACCAGCGGCGAGGCGGGGCTGGAGCGGTCGAGCCACTCGCCGTTGGGCCGGTGGTGCACCGTCTGGACCTCGTAGCGGCGCTGCTTCGGCTTCCATGCGTCCCCTTGGCAGCCCGTGAAGTCGATCGTTCGCAGGTCGCTGACGCCGCCCACCCAGTAAAGCACGTTATCGATGAAGAGCGGGGCGCCCCATGCACCCGCTACCTTGTCCGGATTGGTCCACAGGACCTTGCCGTCGGAACTGCGGTAGGCCGCGCCGCCCTGGAGGGTAATGGCGTCGATCGAGCCGACGCGCATCGGAATGATCGAGGCGGTGCAGCCGGCCTCCGGATCGGTCCACGAATCGCGGCCGGTGGCGGGGTCCAGGGCGTGCAGTCCGCCGAAAACGCAGAACAGCCGCCCGCCGGCCAGTGCCGGTGAGCAGGTGTACCCGACCTCCTTCGCCGCGAGACGGCGGATCCACTGCCGCTTGCCGTCCAGGTCGTAGCACGCCACCACGCCGTAGCCGAAGAAGGCATAGACGTGCCGGCCGTCGCTCACCGGGGTGGTGGTGAAGCCGATGATGCCGAAGTGGGCGGCGAAGTGATCGTCCCACTTGAGCTTGTACTTCTTCTTGTCGGCGGCGATCAGCAGCTCGTTGATCTTCCGCCGCAGCTCCAGGCCCTTCTCATATTTGGTGGTCTGCTGGAGGTCCGCCAGGAACGGCTCGATCTGCTCCTGGAGGCCGGGGTGGGCGGCCCGCTCGGCCTCGCTCATTGCGTCATAGAAGGTGTTCAATCGCCGCCAGAGGATCTTGCCCGTGGCCTTGTCCAGGCACAACAACTCATCGGGCTCGGCAGGGGTGAAGATCCGCTGGCCGACCACCAGCGGGCAGGCGTTGGTCCGCTCGGGGAGTCGGGTCATCCAGGCGATGTTCTTCTCCTGGTAGGCGGCGGGGTCGGGATCGTAAAGCCGGGCGGCCAACCTCATCTCGCGCCAGGTGTTCGGGGGAGCGCTCGAAAGCTTCAGCAGCAGGCGGTTCCAGCCTTGCTGCAAGGGCAGCTCGAACTTGGGCGACTTGCTGTGTGTCAGCTCCCGCTTCTGGCGGCTGATGCCGACGTAGTTGCCCAGGGCCTCGGCGCGGTCAGGGTTTTCGTAGACGACCGCACCGTTCAGCCATACCTTCAGGCCGTGGCCGTGGTCTACGACCATGACCGCTTTGCCTGCCCGCTCCGCATGCAGGTTCGTGAAAGCATAGACTGTCGTGTTGGGCTTGAAGCCAAGAATCTCGCCGGGATCGAGCCAGTCCAGCGCGGTGGTGCCCCACACTTCGTAGTTGGGCTTCTTCTTGATTTCCACGCGCTGCCAAGTCAGCCCGCCGGCCTTGTCGCCGGCCGCGGGCGCCAGTTGGGCCTCGCCGGGAATCTGCTCCTGGGCCAGCCCCTTGGCGGAGTTGGCGACCTTGAAGGGGCCGACGAGCAACCAGTCGCGGATCAAGCCCTTTTCGACGGGCTGGCCGCTCCTGCCCGCGCCGTCGGCCGGCTTGGCCGCTTGGCAGGTCATGCCGGCCAGCACGCCGCTGGGAGTTCGCCCCCACTCGACGGGCGGATTGGCGTCCGGGTAGAGCCCGGTCCAGTTGCCGCGCCAGCCGAAGGTCTTGGACCCCAGCGTATCGTCTGCCTGGCACACGGCCGCCAGCAGCAGTAGCGCAAGTCCGCCGGCCGTCAGGTTGCTGTATCTCATGTGATCCTCACCGCTGCGACTCGGCGATCAGCAAGTCCAGCATCTGCTCAATGATCCCCAAACCGATCTGCCGGTCGTCCAGCAGTCCCGACCAGACGTAGAGCAAACGTCCACCGCGGAATGGGCCGCGCGTGAAGCGGGCCTCGGCGGCCGCATCGCCGTAGCGGGTGCCGTCGGCCCCCAGCACGCTGAAGATCGGCGTGTAGACCGCCTCCGGCGCAACGTCCTCGCGGCGGATGGCACGCAGGCGCATTTCGGCCCGCGGGCTGAAGGCCGTCGCGGCGGGCATGTCGCGAATCAGCTTCTGCCCCGCGTTCCAGCGGATCTCCAGCGCGGAGCCTTCCGGCGGGCTCTCGAAGGCAACCCCGATGGGCATGCCCATCTGCGGCGTGAGGCTGCAGACCCGCTGCGGGCCGTCCAGCGTGTCGTAATAGAAGGGCAACGGCCCGGAGGTGAGCATCACGATCGAGCCGCCGGAGCGGAGGTAGCGGAGAATCGCCTCGCCGCCGTCTCCCGCGCGGCGGATGGTCCCCGCGTATTCTTCGCCCCCCAGGTTCACCAGCACGGGGAATTTTTCCGCGCTCATGACCTGCGGATCCAGCATCTCGGCCGGGGTGAGCAGGCGGCACTTCTTCATCAGGCCGCTCCGCCGCATGACGCTGACCACGGGCCCGGCGAGCGTCTTGGCGGGCAGGATGGCGATGCGGTCGGGCCGCGCTTTGGCAACCCGCGCCGCCAGCTCGCCGATTTTCTGCTCCTCGGCCAGCACGGCTCGACATTCGGCCCGGCCCCTCTGAAACAACTGCCGCAAGCGTGGTTCCTGCGCGGCGTCCGCCAGGGTGGTGACCGCCAGCAGTTGGCTGTGCTCCGGGATGACATGCAGGGCATCGTCGCCGGCGGCGTCGAGGCGGGCCATGAGGATCTTCCGCCGGAAGCAGGGGGGCCAGGACCGCCAGGCGATTGCGCAGTCGGCCGGCGCGACGGTTACGGCCGGCTTTCCCGGCCGCTCTACCCGCAGCGTGCCCGCCGGGCCGCCGGGGGCGAAGAACAGGTAGATCGACACGGCCCGGGCAGGCAGCCGGGGCGTACACGGCCGGTCCAGGGCCAGCGGGGCGGCGTCCTCCGCGGCCAGCGGCACGTCGAACGGCACGCCCCAGGCCCAATGCTTTCCCGGCCAGAGCCCGGCAAAGGAAGCCGTGTCGTCCCAGGCGTTGGGCAGCCGCTCTCCCGGCGGCAAGCGGAGCATCTGGAAAGCCCCCTCGACCAGCTCCCGGTCGGCGGCCGGCCGCAGCGTCCAGGGATTTCCCAGCGGCAAGACGGGGGCGTCGGCGGCAACCCGGCCCACGCTCAGCGTGTCCCCGTCCCGCAGGCCGCGGACGTAAACGTAGGAAGGGGCGTCGGCAGAGCGGACCAGGTCCTTGCCGGGCTCCAGCCGCCCAAGAAGCCGCGCAGAAGTAGCTTCACCGGCTTTGGATTGTGGTGCAGGCGTCTCGCCTGCATCTTTCGCGGCAGGGGAGACCCCCGCGTATTTCGCGGCAGGCGGGACGCCCGCGTATTTCGCGGCAGGCGGGACGCCCGCACCACAAGGCCCCTTGCTGCGGCCCACGGCCACCGGCTGGTCCGTGAGGTCCACGAACGGGAACGACACCGTCGCGTCGAACGTGCCCGGCTTGCGGCTGCGGACGGTAAAGGCGAAGTTGGCGTCCGGCGTGTAGCGATAGTCTTCGATCCACCAGTGCACGCCCCCCTTCGAGCAGGCCAGTGCCGCCTTCCGGCCGCAGGTGACGCAAAGCACGCTCTTGCCCACGGGATAGTGCAGGGGCAGGATGTCGCCCGTGCCGTACGTCGCCCGGCCGCCGCGCCCGGCCATGGTGCCGTCGAACAGCCCCAGCCACTCGCTGAGGGCGTCGGCCCCGTATTCGGAAATCGCATCGGCCGGCAAGTCCTTGTACAGCAAATGCCAGCGGGCCAGCGCGCCGCGGAGGTAGTAGTTCAGGATCGGGTCGCCGCAGTTGACGTAGACCTGGGTGAGCGTGTCGAGGTTCCAGTGCAGCTCGTTGGCGCAGGCGGTGCCCACCCAATCCCGCCCCGAGTTCGGCTCCCAGAGGAAGGAGGAGTCGAGGTTGTCGTCGCGGTCGTTGTCGCAGGCCCAGGCGATCAGGTAGCGGTAGGTGATTTTGCGGGCCAGCTCGACGGCCTGCCTGGCCCGCTCCGCGCGCTGGGGATCATCCTTGAAGGCGTAGTAGTAGTCCAGCAGAAACGCGGCGCTGAGCGTGCCGCCGATGGCGAAGGGCGAGCTGGGCACGTCGGCAAACTCGTTCCGCGTCCACACGAAATGCCGGGTCCAGTTGTAGATGCCGTCGACGAGCGGCAGGTAATCCGGGGTCTTGTCGTGGCGATAGAAGTCCACGAGCACGATCCCGGCCGCCCAGCCGTTGGCGTTGTGCAGGGTCTTCACCGCCGCGCCGCCCCAGGCGTCCAGCCCCTTGCCTTCGATCGGCTTGGACCAGAACAGGCACTCGTCACCATCGATCGTGACCCGCTGGGCCTTGGCCGCGAGATATTCGATGTCCTGTTTCAGCGCGTCGAGCATCGCCCGGTCGCCGCGGCGATATGCGGCCGTCACGGCGGACTGGCGATGCCAGGTCCAGCCGGCGATCTCCACCGTGCCGGCCTCCTCGAAGGTGCCGTTCTCCCTATGCCGCTCGATCAGCCGGCCCCGCGGCGCGGGCGGCAGCGACTCCAGCCGCGTGCCGCCGGGCATCCAACCCATGTCGCTGGCCGCCGGCACGCGGGGGAAGTGCTCGGCGTAGCGAAGGAAGTAGTCCTCCTGCAGCCACGCATTGGGGTCCGCGGTGGGGCCCATCCTGGTCGACACCATCAGCCGGAACCGCCCCTCGATCCGCTCCCCCGGCTTGGGATAGGTCAGGGTCTGGAAGCCGCGGCCGGCATAGGGGTAGACCAGGGCCACGAACTGCCCGCAAGGGAAAAAGGGGACAGTCCCCATTTGCCGGAACGGCCCGAAGGGTGCTTCGCACAAATGGGGACTGTCCCCTTTTTCCTCCTGCCAACAGTAGGCCGTGGCCAGGTAGCGCTCCGACTGCTCGGCCAGCCGCGAGGGCAGAAAATCGTAGCCCGCGTAAAGCTGCTGCGACGGCGCCCATAGCCCGGCGACGGGAAGCGGATAGCAGCCCACCGGCACCGCGTAGCTCCAGTTTCTTGACCAGTTGGCCGCGATTTCCGGCGTGCCGACGTGGACATCCAACAACAACGGGAAGAGATCCGCTTTGGGCGTGGCGTTGAGCCAGCCGCGTTGGTGCACGACCTCCGCCTCGGGCATGGAGAGCGTGAGGAAATGGAACGGGAACCGCCCCGCGCCTCGCTGCCATGCCTCGCGGTCGAAGGCCGCAATCGTCAGGCGAAATCGCACCTCGGGGTACGATCCTTCGGCGGTTTGCACCTCGATGCTGTCGTCCGCCGCCAGCCGCAGGCCGGTGCCGTCTCTGGCCCGCAGCCCCAGGAAGCGGAGCAGAGAGCCGTCCTGGCGGCATTGGCCGGCGGTGATCAACCCTTGAGAGGAGAAGCGGATCGGCGCGACCGCCCGCCCGGCGACGCAGAGGTCGAAGCCCGGCAGGCGGCCGTCCGCTCCGGCCGCTGCGGGCCGCACGGTGACGGCGGGTGGCTGCTGGGCGGCGGCGGGCCCGGCCGCGAAGGCCGAGCACGCCAGGAGCACGCCCCAGAGCAACACGGCCAGCCCTTCCCGCGGTTCGATCATGGCCTGCTACTTCACGTCCGGTGGGTGCCATGCCCACGCTTGCGTGGGCATGTTCGAATTTCGGCCGATTTCGCGGCGTGCCCACGCAAGCGTGGGCATGGCACCCTGCTTTTCCGCAACACAAGCTACTTCACGTCCACCAGGCCCACGTCCACGCCTTGCCCGCCGGTGGTCTGGTGGCAATGCACGGCCAGCGTGATCTTGGCCCCCGCTTTCAAGAGGGCCCGCGCGGCGCCGCTGATCTCCATCGGCTCGTAGGAAGTGATGAAGCCGGACTGCGAGCCGGCCAGGACGCCGTTGACGTAGATTTCCACGTCCTCGTCGTGAAAGACCAGCAACTGCAAGGCGGGATGCTCGCCGGCGGGCATGGTGAACTCTCGCCGCAGCCAGATGTCGTCGGTCCGCCAGACGGTGCCGACCACGATGCCCGGAGTCCCGTGCGTGCCGAAGCCGCCCGGGCCTTCTTTCCACGCGGCGGCGTCGAAGCCGGGTTTGGTCCAGTCGGCCGGCGGCCGGGTCTCGGTGTAACGCCAGCAGACCGCTTTCTGCCGCGAGGTGGGGACCACTTCGACGGTCTCGGGCCTTGCCGGCAGCGGGGCCCACGGCCCGACCCGGGCGCGATCGCGCGAGGCCCACTTCTTCCATACCTCCCGATCGGCCAGCATCTTGATGAAGATCCCGCCCACCACCGGGCGGGCGTGCATCCCGCCGCTCTTCAGGTTGTCGGTGACGTAGGAATCCGCTAGCGGGTCGCGGGCCGTGGTCTGGTTCAGGTAATCGTAAATCGGCGAGACGATCGCCTCGAAATCCGCCTGATTGTCGGCCAGCGTCGCGCTCCACACGGACCAGTCGGTCTTGGTCAGCCGCGTGCGGGAGTCCAGCGGCACGCCGAACGGCTGCATCACCTTCTTATAATAAGCCACCTCCCGCTGGGCCACCGCGGGCGGGAAAACATTCAGGCCCAGAATCTTGTCCCACACCAGGTTGTACTTCTGGCTCCAGGTATGCGGCTTGTCGAAGGCCAGGCGGTAATGGTCCTCCTCGGCGGCGACCTTCATCCAGTGCTCGGCATCCTGTTTCGCCAGGCGGGAGTAACGCTCGGCGGCCGCTGCGTCGCCGCGCATGCGGCACAGGTCGCCGTAAGCGGCCAGGGCCAGGATCGCCTTGATCGACAAGTTCGCGTTGTGCGCCAGGTGGCCCATGAAGTCGTCCGTGCAAAGCTGGTTTTCCGGGTCCAAGCCGTACTTCTCCAGGTACTGGGCCCACTGGGTCAACTGCGGCCACCACTTGGCGGCGAAATCCGCGTTGCCCTCGATCTGCGCCAGCGCGTCGCAGAGCAGCAGCATGTTGCCGCTCTCCTCGACCGGCATGCCCTCGCCGCCGTCGTCGCGGCCCATCACCACGGGGTAGGTGCCCAGGTCGTGCGGCGCGTTGGGAAACTTCCAGTGCGAAGAGGCCGAATAGTCCAGCACCGAGACCAACGAGGCCTTGGTCAGCGTGGGGCTCAAGAGCAGGAGCATGGGCTCCATGGGATAGATCACGTCCACCGTGGCGATGTCGCCGTTGCTGGTGTTTTCCTTGGTGAACAAGAGCGGCTGCCCGGCGGCGTCGGCGGCCAGGCCGGTGGCTGCCAGGCATTGCCGGTAGGCCAGGGCGGCGATTTGCGCGTAGCGCGGCCCGCCAGCCTTGGTCAAGTCGGCCATCAGCTCCTCGTCGAACTCTGCGCAGCGTTTCGCCAACCGGGGATAATCGCGGTGGGCGGCCTGGAGCATTTCGCCGGGCGTGGCCCCGTTCCGCCGCCAGTAAGGCCGCAGCTTCTGGCCGAAATACTTGATCGCGTAGATTTCGTCATAGGCCACGATCACCTGGCGGGTGACAGGCTCGGCAGAAACCTGGCCAAGCTCAGGGTTTAACCACAGCGCGGCATCCGACGCTTGCTCCCCGCCCGACTGGGCCGACCA
>Ga0181527_1003987_pt1 | contig 12864 bp, 8 predicted proteins | sample PEATcosm2014_Bin_30_FD_119762 | JGI IMG/M metagenome (GOLD analysis project Ga0181527, IMG submission 119762) | Peatland microbial communities from MTU Mesocosm Facility, Houghton, MI, USA - PEATcosm2014_Bin06_60_metaG | ecosystem: Environmental > Terrestrial > Soil > Wetlands > Peat | place...
AAGGCTACAAGATTTTCCGGCGCTCGTTTTGTCTCCTGTTCATAAGGGCTTCCTTTCTGGACCCGAAATCCATTGTTCCTTCGAGCATTGCCACCGGGAAACAGGAGAACACATCTGCCACGGCCAATACCCTTTTTTCAGCGCGGCGAATCACTTCCACCGTTTCTCCGGTCAGAACATTGTTAAAGATATTGCCTGAGATTTCATCCGGGAGCAAAATACCGGTCTTTGCCCACACCTTTTCTCCAAATGGAGCTTCAACGGTAAAATGCAAGACTTGAGCCATAAATCTCGGGACAATAACAAGGACAGTTTTATTGTCTCTTTGTCGCGCAAATACGCAGACCTGATCTTTTAATTCTCCCTCTGCAGTCAGTGGTATATAGGCCCCTTCCATAAAGAGCATATGGTTATCTCCCCGATATGCCAGTGCCTTCGCCGTTACATAAAGTTTTACGGTCCCGTCTTCCCACTGTTCGATTAGTTCCTTCAATAGTACTTTTAAATCCGGGCCGTACTTTGCCATATTTTCTTTCAGAGATGTAAGCATTGTCCTCCTGCGGTCGAAATCGACAGGCCTCCGGTTGTCCGGATCACAAAGACTGAAATCCCATATCTCGGTACCCTGATAGAAATCGGGAACGCCCGGACAAGTTATTTTCAGCAATGTCTGCGATAAAGAATTCAGCATCCCGAAATAAGAAATCGTCTTTTGGAAAGGTCTGAACTCCTCAAGAAACTTGTTGTCGGCGCTAAGCGCCAAAATGACATCTATAAAAGATGTCACCGAGTCCTCATAATACGCCTTGGGGTTTATCCAGCTCGTGTTGACTTTAGCCTCCCTTAGCGCCTTTACGACATAGTCCTTGATCCTCTTTTTGAAGGCGTCGTATTCTGTCTCAGCGGGACGGCCAAGCGGCCAGGCGCCAATGAGTGTCTGGTAGAGAAGACACTCTTCATTACGGTCGGGCACATCCTGTCTTTCAACGCCAGTCTTTTTTATCTTGTTGAGATAACTCCATCTCGTGAGACATCCTCTCCATTTGTCAGGAATCTCAGAGAGGATATTTATCCTCGCCCTTACGTCTTCGCTGCGTTTGGAGTCGTGGGTGGAAGTGGTGATGAGCGAGTGGGGCCAGAACTTGAGCCTGTCCCGATTTTGCCCGTGAAATGCCTCCAGTGACAGACCGAACCTGTCGGGACTTCCGCCGACCTCGTTCAGCGATACGAGACGGTTATACACGTAAAAGGCCGTGTCTTCGACCCCCTTTGCCATGACAGGCGATGTGATCTGCTGGAATTTCATCACGAAATCGAGCCACTCCTTTTTGTCATCCTCGCTGAAGTCCACGGGGAATTTGAGCAAAAGTACAGCGCCGACAAAATCGAATATTAATACGCTGATAGCAGGATTTTTTCTTTTTGCCTTAGATACCGCGGTCTCTATATGCTGACGGTCTCTGTCATTAATGGTCCATGAATTTATATAAGTCCTGTAGACCGGGAAAAAGGCGATGATCTCGGTTATCGCTCTCGTGAGGCTGTTCAAAGTAAAATCCCGGGTATGCCTGTTCTTTTCAGTGATATTGTTCAGGTAATGACCGAGGGTGTTTATCTCACCTGACATAGCCACTTGTGCCACAAGCTTCTTCTTTTCATACACCACGTCGGAAAAATGGTTTTTGTTCCCCGCGAACTTTGCATAGAGGTTTTCGAAAATCTTCGCATTTTTTCTGTCAACAAAGATCCCATTCAGGGAGTTCAAAAAAGCATAACCCGTCGTTCCGAAAATAGCCCAGTCTTCGGGAATTTTGTCCCCCCCCGTAAGGATTTTTTCGCCGATGATATAGAAGGGTCTGTACCGCGGGTAGGATGACAATAGCCTCTGATACCGCCTCAACACTTCCGGGCCTAAATCAGACTGTTCATGATCATCACCTCCCCGGGCTTTTGTGGAGACGAGTCGGCGGAAACATTCACGCTGTAGTTTTTCAAAATACTGTGAGGGGTTGTACAGGCCGTCCGGGTGGTCGACCCTCAACCCGGTGATCTTTTTTTCTGCGATGAGCCTGAATATAAATTTGTGTGTTTCCCTGAAGACGTCCGGCTCTTCAATCCGGATCGCGGCGAGAGCATTGATGTCGAAAAACCTCCGGTAGTTGATCTCTTCATCTGCGACACGCCAGTGTGAGAGTCTCCATACCTGTTTCGCCAGGAGCCTGTCCAGAAGGTTGAAACTCCCGGGGTCGCCCTTCTTGCCGTTAAATATATCCACATTGCCGTCAATGAATTTCTTTATTTCGGAGCTCTCAAGGTACAGGGTTAAAAGACGTTTTTTGATGATCTCTTTTTCGCGATATCGTTCGCCGATTTTTTTCCTGTTTTTCCCCGTAGATTTAGGCAGATGCTTCAGAGCGGTGACTATGCTTAAGAGTTCTGTAAGCTGAGGGGTATCCTTAGTGACAAGATTCCGGTGGTCCTCAATGTGGTACTGGAGCAAGAGGACATAAGTTTCCGGCAGTATCGGAAACTTTATGTCCTGATAGTAGATGAAGAAAGCACCCTCCTCAAAGCGTAACTTCAGTTCCTGACTTTCGAGTATCTTGCCGTATTGGTCTCCAAGAACCGGTACATGCAGTTTGCCGGAGAGTTTTTTAATGACCGGATTCCAATCGATGTCGAAGAAATCAGAATAGGGAGAGCTTTGGCCGTTTTCGAGAACATCCATCCACCAGGGGTTGTCACTTTCGCAGCTCATGTGGTTCGGAACGATATCGAGGATCTGTCCCATTCCGTATTTCCCCATCTCTCGTATAAAGGTATCATATTCTTCTTCCGTTCCCACTTCCGGGTTCAGTGCAGAGGGGTCAACGATATCATATCCGTGAAGGCTTCCTTTTCGTGCCTTGAAGTACGGAGATGCGTAGACATCGCTAATGCCGAGATCGTGGAGATAAGAGACTATCCGTCCCGCATCATTGAATCCGAAGGTGTGATTGAACTGAAGCCTGTAGGTCGAAACAGGTATCCTGGGAAAGGACTTGTCTGTATCCTCCATGCTATACTTCCGGCGATACGGCCAATAGATTGCGGATGCCAGGTCCGCTGACCACGACTGAATAATTCCGGCCCTCCCAGCGCTGGGCCGCTTTCCAGAAGAAGGTGAACTCGATCACTGAACCGTCCGGGTAGTCCTCCGTGGAAAGATCGGCGAACCAAACATCCAGTGCGCTGATATGAGTGGCGTCCGCTTTGTTGGTGTTTGCCCAGTCATTAGTGGACCAGAGGATGGTTGCATCTGCCGCAACGATCAGGCGCAAGATCTGTCCAGGCTGCATACGTCGAATCGAATGACGGGCGCTCCACATTTCGTGCAGATTTTTTACCGGTTTGACAACGTAGCGCTGGAAGGCCGGTTCGACCCGCTCAAAACACACACCGTCGTGAGCACTGCGCACCAGGGAGATATATTCCGCATGCGACCAGCACAGCGGCATGGCCGCACCAGTGGGCAGCCCGCGCCTCATTCCTTTCTCCGGCAGGTCTTCGGCGTCCCACAACTGTTCGCTGATCATGCCACCTTCGTTGGCGAACTTTTCCATCGCGGCAATAAACGGCTTCGGATCGTGCCCGGCAGCAAGTTCGTAATGGCCGCGCTCGCCCGTCAAAATCGGCCAGGAGCGGCCAACGCCCGTACCGTCGAAAGCGCTGCCGTCCTCTTTCTGCCCATAGCCATCGTCATTGTAGCGGCGCCAGCACGGACCTTGCGGCAGATCTCGCTTGAGCAGACGGTCGATGACGGCGATCGAGTCCAGCACTAGAGGATCGTCCGCCTCACGGATGCCCAGCCGCACCAGGTCAAGAAAATCACCACCGACGACGTTCCTTGCTGGATGGAGACCGCCGCTGTTGGCGACGGCGAGCATCGTGGTGTTGGGATCGGCATGCGGATCTGGAGCCTCAGAATCCGTGGGATTGATCCGAATATAGTAACGCCGGAAACCTTCGACCAGTTCACCGGCAGTGGTGACGGTCCATTCTTCAACGTGAGCCGCCAGCCAATCCGCATACTGCAAAATAAAATCCGCTGCGCCAGTATCACGCTGCTGTTTGGCAAACTCCGCGGCACAAACCAGGCCGGCGATCACCCTGGCAAGCGTCGAGGGAGAATAGCCGGCGGTCTCCTCCCAGCGTTCTTGTGCGGTTACAGGTCCCCGCCGGATGAGATAGGCCGCGGCACGGAAAATCATGACGCTCGGATCGAACCGGCCGAGCGTGACGCCTTCGCGATGCAAACGCCACGCCAGCAGGATGGGAGCAGCAATTTCATCCAGTTGCACTCCGGGCCAATACGCATTTCCATTGATCCAGCTATTTTGCGGGAACCTGCCATCCGTCCCCTGAATGGCGGCGAGCCAGATCAAAGCGCGCAGTGGAGTCCCGGTCTGGCCGCTGGCAAGAAGCGCGGTCGCGCTCTGCACCAGGTCGCGTGTCCAGACCAGGTGGTAACCGCCCAGATCATCGTCGCTCTTCGTCTCGCCCCACGGGATGCTCATCGACGCCACTATGGCGCCCTGAAAAGTTTTGTCTTCATGCGCGAGCAGGATGCAGCGGCTCAAGCGATACATGTGACCGCCGTCTGACGTGTGCCCGCTGAAATCAAACTTCGGCTTGACCACCGTGCGTTGCCACTGGCGCACGTAGGCCTCGCGATGAACATCGAACGGCTCTGCCAGCGATTGCAGCAACGCCGCCACTGTGCTCTGACAACTTTCCCCAAAAGCAATGGCTACCGTAAAGTGCTCCCCGCCCTGCGGGAGAATCTCGCCTGTCAGCGCAATGTTGCCATGCCCCGCTGCGCGGAATTCCCACTCCATCTTGAAGTTTTTCATCAAATCCAGCCACCCGTCGCTGGCGCCGACATAACCGATGGACCGCCGCGAAAACCCTCCGCTGCATCCCATGACCAGATGCACACCTTTGCGCTCGGCATGGAGCAGGTTATGACCGCCGATTTCAGAGCACCACCCGGAGTTGCCCGCCCCCTGGCGCGCAATGTGCGGAGCCAACAACGCGTAGAGATGCAACTTGCCGAGCAACGACTCATCAAGCACTTCGAGTTTCGTGTGCATGAGCACTACGGAGCGATGGGGATCGGCGAGGATGTGCTTTATCAACCGGTAGCGCCCGTTGGGGTCTGAATTGGTCAGGCAGCAAAAAACAGAATCCTGTTCCGGATATTCGATACGATGATCCAGGTGGCGCTTTTCCTCGTGGCAAAACGTTTCCCCGTCGCTGATCAGGAATTGAAAATCGCGCGTGTTTGGTTGGTCGACGGTCGGATAGTAGATTTCGTTGACGATGCCATGGCTGAGTGTGAACCAGACCCGGCAACTCGTATGATAGGCGGTCCCGAGACCTTCTTTGGCGCTGGATGTCCAGCGGGGCTTGATTCCGGGTGCGCCGAATGCGACTGAGTTCGCGGGTGGCTTCATATCAGGATATCACCTCATACGTCCTTCTGTGTTTCTTCATCCAGGCGTCCCTCTTTCGAGTTGCGACAGGCTATCATCCACTCTATTACTCTGTCCAGTTTCTATGAAAAATTATAGCACGTAGGTCAACACGCTGCCATTCACCGCCTCGAACAGTCCCGATCTCTCCACCCTTGGGCTGTTAAAAAGACGCATCGCCATCGGACAGAACAACTGCCGGGACCCCCTGCTTCATGAATTCTTTCCTTTCTTCTCGCAATGTCCAATCAATCCGGTAGGCAACGGCCAACTATGTCCCGGGGCAAGCAGACCCTGAACGGCCTGAGGTCCCCAGGCGCCTGCTGCGTAATTGGGGAAATCGCTGGGCGGAGCCACTGCCCAGACATCTATCACTGGCATCAAGAACCGCCAAGCGGCCTCCACCTGATCGACGCGCATGAACAAGGTGGCATCATTCTTCATTACGTCCCAGAGCAATGTTTCATAAGCGTCAGGCGACCGGACGGCGAAGGCGTCCTGGTAATTGAACTGCATCTCCACGGAGCGCAGGTGTATCTTTGGGCCGGGGTGTTTGGCCTGAAAACTAAGCACAATGCCTTCATCGGGCTGGATGGACAGCACCAGTCTCGACGACTGCCAATCTAGAGTGGACTCAACCGGAAACGACTGATGCGGCACGCCGCGAAACTGGATCGTGATTTCCGATGCCTGCTGGACGAGGCGCTTCCCGGTGCGGAGGTAGAAAGGCACGTCCTGCCAGCGCCAGTTGTCGAGGAAAAGCCTGAGCGCGACAAAAGTCTCAGTTTGGGAATCGGGCGACACACCTTCTTCTTCGCGATAGCCAGGTTTTTTTTTGCCTCCGACCCAGCCCCGGCCGTATTGCCCACGGACAACGCATTGATGGACTGCGTCAGGGTGGATAGGACGAACGGCGTGGAGGACGTCCACTTTCTTGTTGCGAATCTCGTCGGCTTCGAAGGAAACCATCGGCTCCATCGCAACCAGACATAGCAGTTGCATCAGGTGATTCTGTACCATGTCGCGCAGGGCTCCGGCATGGTCATAGTAGCCGCCACGATGTCCAACGCCAACCTCTTCGGCCACGGTAATGGTCACGTAGTCCACGTAACGCCGGTTCCAAACGGGCTCGAAGATGGGGTTGGCAAAGCGGAACGCCAGAATGTTCTGCACCGTTTCCTTGCCTAGGTAATGGTCGATACGGAATATCTGGGATTCCTCGAAATTAGCGGCGAGGATGGCATTCAGGGCGCGCGCGGACTCCAGGTCATAGCCGATCGGTTTCTCGACCACAATCCGCGTCCATTCCCGGTCACGCGCCAGTCCGGCCTTGCCGAGGTATTTTGGGATTTCGCCGAACATGCTCGGCGGCGTGGCCATGTAAAAGATGCGGTGGACCTTGGCGCCCCATTCCTTTTCCAGTTTCTCGCATTGTTCGCCCAGGACGGTATAAGTTTGCAGCTTCTTGAAATCGCCTTGCTGGTAGCGGATATGCCTGGCAAACTCGCCCCATTCGCCGGCTTTCACCATTCCTTGGCGCGAGAACTTCTTGACGCCGCCGTGGAGATGCCGGCGCAGCTTTTCGTCGCTCAAGTCAACGCGGTCCACCACGATGATCGAAAAAGCAACGGGCATACTTCGGTCCTTGGAGAGGTCAAACAGGGCCGGCACGAGTTTGCGCCAGGTCAAATCACCGGCTCCGCCAAAAATGACGAATACGGTTGGTTCGGGTTGTTCTTTAGTTTTCATGATTCTGACTCCTTCTCCCATTCTGTGTGAAGCGTGCCCTTGGCATCGGTCAGCTCATAGGTATGGGCCCCGAAATAGTCGCGTTGGGCCTGGATGAGATTGGCCGGCAGCCAGGCGCTGCGATAGGCGTCGAGATAACCCAGCGAAACCATCAACCCCGGGGCAGGCGCCCCTGACTCGGCCGCCCGGCACACCGAATCCACCGGAGCGCCGGCGGGCACGAGCATCATGACGGCGCGCGGCCGGCGGAGCAAGCCGATGAACTCCTTGAAATCCGCTTTGCCGCGGATGTCCCGGTTCTCGGCCTCAAGGCGCAACGCCGCCACTTTGGTGGCATCCTTGTCGTAGTCAGCCACGGAATGTCCGTGGTCCGCAATGTTTGGCAACAGGTTGCGTCCCATGACGCCGAGGCCAACCATTTCGATTTCGTAGCTTTGCGTTTTCATGGCTGGCTCCATTTCCAGTCGCGGACTTCCGGCAGATCCTCGAAATGCTCGCGGGTATACGTCTGGTGGCGGGCAAGCGTTTCCATGCACCACTCCACTACCTGGCCGGCCTGAGGATAAGCAGACCGCCGAAGCGCCTCGATGCACAGATGAAAGCGGCTCATCCGGTTACGTACGACCATGTCGAAGGGGGTGGTAGTTGTCCCCTCCTCGATGAAACCGCGCACATGGAATCGCTCAGGGTTGGTCCGCCCGTGAAGAATTTGGTGCATTGCCCGCTGATAGCCGTGGAAACCGAAGACGACCGGTCTTGCCCGTGTGAAAAGTTCTATGAACCTGGACTCCTCTATGCCGTGTGGATGGATAGTTCGGGGGAAGAGGCACATGAGATCTACGACATTGACCACCCGAACCCTCAGGGTTGGCGCATGTTTGCGGAGCAGCCAGGCCGCCGCCACCACTTCCAGCGTCGGGGTGTCTCCGGCTGCGGCCAGTACAACATCAGGTTCGTCTCCCTGGTCGTTGCTCGCCCAAGACCAGATGGACGCGCCAGCCGCACAGTGCCGCACGGCCGTGTCGATATCGAGCCATTGCAGCTCTGGCTGCTTGTCGATCACTATCAGGTTGACATAGTTCCGGCTCCTGAAACAATGGTCGGCCATGGACAGTAAGCAGTTGGCGTCAGGCGGCAAGTAGATGCGGACCACCTTACCTTTCATGGCCAGGACCGTGTCGATGAGGCCTGGCCCTTGATGGCTGAAGCCGTTGTGGTCGTTGCGCCAGCAGGTCGAAGTCAGCAGGAGGTTCAGAGACGGGATCGGCTCGCGCCAGGGAAGCTTGATGGCTTCTTCCAGCCATTTGATGTGCTGGACCGCCATTGAAGTCGTCACCATGGCAAACGCCTCGTACGTCACGAAGAGGCCGTGCCGCCCAGTCAGGACGTATCCCTCCAGCCAGCCTTGACAGAGGTGCTCGCTGAGCACTTCCATCACCCGTCCATCCGGTGACACGTGATCATCAATCGGAATGATTTTTCCGACAGAGCAGCGATTTTCGACCTCGAAGACATCCCCCAGCCGGTTGGAGTTTGTCTCATCGGGGCAAAACAGCCGGAAGTTTCTCGTTTGCTCGCTCTGCTTGAAAAGATCGCGGATCATCTTGCCGAGTTGCCGGGTCGATTCGCACTGTTCGGTAGCGGGCTCCGTGACAGGGACTGCATAGTCGCGGAAATCGGGCAGTGCAAGGGCTCCGGTGAGCTTGCCGCCATTGGCGTGGGGGTTCCCTCCCATCCGCCGGTCCCCTTTGGGGGCGAGTACGGCCAGCTCAGGGAGAAGCCGTCCATTTTCGTCAAAAAGCTCCTCCGGCCGATAGCTGCGGAGCCACTGTTCGAGCATCTGGAGATGTTCGGGGTTGTCCTTCACGTTGGCCAGCGGCACCTGGTGGGCGCGGAAGGTTCCCTCTACCGGCAAACCATCGACGATCTTAGGCCCGGTCCAACCTTTAAGGCTGCGGAGCACGATGGCCGGCCAGCTCGGCCGCTTAGAAAAGCCAGCCGCGCGCGCCCCGGTCTGGATGGCGCGGATTTTGGCGTAACACGTGTCCAGAGTTCTCGCGAACGCCTGGTGCATGTTCGGAGGATCATCTCCTTCGACAAAGTGGACATCATACCCGTGAGCTTCGAGTAGCTTCCGGACATCCTGATCCAGGTCCCGGCCCATCACCGTGGGCCCTGAAATCTTGTAGCCGTTCAGATGGAGGACCGGCAGCACGGCCCCGTCGTGGACAGGGTTCAGAAATTTTACGCCTTTCCAGGAGCCTTCGAGGGGTCCTGTCTCCGCCTCGCCGTCACCGACCACCGCCACGGCGATGAGGTCCGGATTATCGAAAACGGCGCCAAAAGCGTGCGTGAGGACGTAGCCTAGTTCGCCGCCTTCGTTAATTGAGCCGGGAGTCTGGACGCTGGTGTGGCTCGGGATGCCTCCCGGAGTCGAGAACTGGCGGAAGAGACGCCGCAGGCCAGCGGTGTCCTGAGAAATGTGTGGGTAAATCTCAGAGTAGGTACCCTCCAGGTAAACATTGGCAACAATCGCGGGACCGCCATGTCCGGGGCCTGTGAGGTAGATGAAGTTGGCTCCGGTGTCCTGAATCAGGCGGTTCAGATGCACGTAAATAAAGCTGAGGCCCGGCGATGTTCCCCAGTGTCCCAGCAACCGAGGCTTGATGTGTTCCGTGCGCAGCGGATCGCGCAGCAGCGGATTGTCCTGCAAATAAATCTGACCGATCGTCACGTAATTGGCCGTGCGCCAGTATGCATCCATCTTGTGGAGCAGTTCCGGAGAAAGAGTTTTTGTCTTCATGGTTGAATTCTCCTTTTTTCAGCCAAGACCGAGAACGCTGCAAACTGTCTTGGCTATCATGCGTTCTTCGTCCGTGCGAATGACACGCACCGCAACCCGGCTGGCCGCAGCGGAAATCACGCCCTCATCCGCCGAATTTCGCTTTTCTTCGAGTTCGATTCCAAGGAATCCCAGCCCATCGCAAATCCGGGCCCGGACCGGTGGAGCATTCTCTCCGATTCCACCAGCGAACACGAGCGTGTCCAATCCGCCCAGCGCAGCCGCGAACGCTCCGATCCATTTCTTGACCTGGTAGCAAAACAGCGCGACCGCTTCAGCCGCCCGCGCGTCCTGCGTCTCACGGTCGAGCAAGTCGCGCATGTCGGAACTGGTCTCTGACACGCCGAGCAGCCCGGACTCGAAATTGACCATTTCATTGAATCGTTTTGCATCGAGGCCCTCGGTGCGCGCCAGATACCAAAGCAGTCCGGGATCGAGATCGCCTGATCGGGTGCTCATCGGGACCCCGGCTGTCGGGGTGAAACTCATGCTTGTGTCCATGGGCTTGCCGTTATGCACCGCCGCCAGGCTCGCGCCATTGCCGAGGTGGGCCAGGATGACCCGGCCTTGTGCCGATTCAGTTCCGGCCAGGCGGGCCAGTTCTCCCATAAGATACGCATACGACAACCCGTGAAACCCGTACCGTCGCACACCTTGAGCTTCGTAGCGGCGCGGTATCGGCAACATCCGGGCCACGCGCGGCAGGTCATGGTGAAAAGCCGTGTCGAAACACGCCACTTGGGGCAGGTCAGGGAATCGTCGATGAAACGCCTCAGTCAACAGGATCTCCTCCGGCAGATGCTCAGGATCGAACGGACTGAGTTGGTGCAGTTCCTCAACCATTTCCGCAGTGATTCGCTGCGGCTGGCTATACTTCGGACCGCCATGCACCACCCGATGCCCCACCGCGGTCAATGCATCACGCTTGCTGCGTTCCTCGATCCAATCCATCAAAGCGCCCACAGCCACCGTGTGGTCCGGCGCATTCACTAATCGCGAAAAGTTGTCCGCCTGGTCCAGGCCTTTCACCCGCAAGGTGGCCTCCGGCAGTCCAATCCTCTCAATCCCGCCCTCCAGAATCCGTTGCAGCGAGTCACCTGCCTCGAACAACGCGAACTTGATGCTCGACGAGCCGCCATTGATCGTCAGAATGCGCGGGTTAGCTGGTTTCATGGATGATTGGTCCGTCATTTTGCAATCCTACCTCACGAGCGTGCGTTCAACAAACCTGTGTTCCACCGGTGGTGGAGCTTGGAGGCGCAGGCTCAACCACCTTAGGCGAAACAACGCCGTCGGTGAACCTTATGGATTAAATAACACATTCGTGGCAAGGTGGAGGGCATTGTCCGCAGTCTTGCCCTTACAAGCCACCGACAAGGTCGGTGGTAGCTTGACTAAATTTTAAATTAATTTTTAAAAATTGCAACAGGCAGTCCGAATTGACTCATCGAAAAGTTAACCGAAAACAAATCGTTGCCTCATTACCGAATTATCTTAATGTGAAATGTCTTAATCCGGATTTTGTTAAATAGACTGGACGTGATACAATTTAACTATGCACGGCAGGATCGTTAATTTGACAACAAATACGATGACGCTGGCAGCTTCGCCAGTGAGGAGGTAAGGTATGTTTTGCTGCTTCATATGCATTCAATGCGGTCATTACGGAGACCCTGATATGTCCCGCTGGAAGAAAACGGACGGACAGGACAAACGATGCCATCAGTGCATTATAGAGGGTGGTGATGCTACTCAAGAAGAGATAAGGCTCTGGAAAGATACTCCCCGTTTTCAGAAGGCACCCGATCACCTTCCGAAGGGTGAGCTTGTTAAGTGATATTTGTCCCTTCATGTTCATGGTATCACTGGGCTTGGATGATTTTCATATAGTCTCGGTGATCCCTTCAGATTCGACCATAATCATGTGTGCGCCAGCATCCAGATGCCGCCGTGCTCGGATAATGGCCCATTCCGCATTTCCGGTGCCTTCGGTCTCCAGTTCCTCGACAGAGCTTGCACCCCCTTGCGCTGAACTGTGTCCCCACTTCCACCTTTGCCTTCAGACGCGCCTTCTGCACCTTTTCGGTAAGACGTACCAGGTCATCGACTGGTATGCTCAGAAAACCTCTCGACAGCACTCCTTCCCATTGTTAGAACATGTTCGATAAACCCTCGGGATCGACCTGAACGTGATAGCTGTGACAGAGAGCAATGAGTTCTTTCAGTCTGCCGGTGGCCATTAAACTGAAGGAGCCACATGCGAATTTTAAAATATCAACATAAGCGCCCATGGTTTCGAGGATGTCCTCGATGTAACGCCTGCCCATCGGAGTATAGTAGGGGCCGTGTATTTCCGTGATTCCTATACTTCGCGGTTTTCCTTCACGGGCGTTGAATTGCAACAACAGATGTTGACAACAGATGATTGCAAGAATGGCGCATGACTGTTTGCAATTTTTTAAAATTGATCTAAAATTTAATTAATTTTGAATCCGGTTAAATTCCCGATGTTATCTGTGATCTGACAAGAAATTGTCAAAATAGTAACTGGGGAAGAGTCACAAAATATTCGTAATCACAAGGGTAATTTATTGTCACTTGTAATATCCTTTTGGGAGGCTCAAATGAAGACAATCTCTTTTAATGTCCAGAAATAATTCTGCGATGAGTGTTCCCTGGCTCTGCGAAGATTCATTGGGAAGATGGATGGTGTCGATTCCATCGATACTGAAAACGGCAAGATCGTGATTGACTTCGATG
>Ga0181527_1003993_pt1 | contig 12855 bp, 8 predicted proteins | sample PEATcosm2014_Bin_30_FD_119762 | JGI IMG/M metagenome (GOLD analysis project Ga0181527, IMG submission 119762) | Peatland microbial communities from MTU Mesocosm Facility, Houghton, MI, USA - PEATcosm2014_Bin06_60_metaG | ecosystem: Environmental > Terrestrial > Soil > Wetlands > Peat | place...
CATGCGGCGCGGGACTTTGCGCCCGTAGGTGGATTATAGGGGTCCGATGCAGCACAATCAAGGGGAAACTTGCAAAAACTCCGACGTAAGACGTGCCACGTCCTACGAACCCCCGGGGGGAGTAAGGGGACAGGTCCATGTTTTCGGGCCACGTCTTTCCTGAACCCGGCACGCTCTGGCCGAAACAGGGACAAGGCCATGAACATTGCCTTGCCGGAGAACCTCAAAGAGCTGTAGCATCACCTATACGCCTGGACGGCTCGACCGAGTACCCGGTACTACGTACTTGGCCGTCTTGCGTTCCTCCCACGGTGGCATACAATGGCGGCACGAGAAAAGGGGGCGTCCACCGACCCGGACTGCCTGTCGCGCTGCGAGTCGGAGGGGCACGAACCGCCGGGAGGTACTCCGATGAGCTATGCCGTCTGTCCGAAATGCGGCCGGCGATATACGCTGAAGGAGAACTTCGCTGGGAAAGCCGTGAAGTGCGGGAAATGCGGGCAGGCATTCCAGGCGCCGTCCGCCGCGGCCGAGCCCATCGCGAGCCCTGTCGTCCGGAGCAACATCTCCGAGCTGCTCGACGAGCTTCCTCTGGAAGCGCCGCCTCCGCCTCCACCAGTCGAGGTTGAGTCCGCCGCCTCCCGGGACGCCACGGCTCCTCGAAGCGGGACCTACCCGGCCGCCTCGTGGCGCACTACCGCCCGGACCCCGTCGGAACGCAAACTCCTGGGGACGACGGACAAACAGTGGCTGTCGGGTGCGACCACCCTGCTCGTGATCGGCATAGGGAGTCAGATTCTGCCCCACTTCGGGGTGCAATTCGTGAAGCTTGCCAACATGCCCGCTCACCTCCTGCCGTTGGGCGGCTTGTTGTTTACGCTCGGCGGCTGCGCGTGCTTGCTGATCGCGTGGCGGGAGAAACTCAAGGTGGCCCTGTCAGCCGTCGGCGGAGTGTTGGCCGTCTTCGCGATTGCCTACAGCCTGTCGCCCGGCCGGATGGCGGGCAACCCGCAGGCAGTGGCCGACCTGAGGGCGGCGGCCGACCAGATCCTGGACGGCTTCCGGCGCGTCGAGATGGTCTTGGGCCGCATCCACGATGCACGCAGCGTCCAGGCGGCACTGCCCGCCCTGCACGACGCGATCGACCGGCTGGACGCCGGCACGAGGCGTGTAAACGAGTTGGAGTCCAAAGGGCTGAGGTTGGCCGACGGGCAGTCCTACCTGCGACAGTTGGAGGCCATGGGCCAGAGGCTCAAGGTGCAAGCCGAGCGGGTCGCGGCCATCCCCGGGTCCGAGGCCCTGCAGCCGGAAATGCTCAGGATGGCGCACCTGGGGGAGGGGCCGGCTCCTGCCCCGCCGCCCACACCCGAGGCCCCGGCGCCTCACGGCCCCGCGTCCGTGGCCCAGGCACCGCTTGCCCGGCCGTCTCCGGCGCCGGCCCGACCGGTTCGGCCCGGTTTGCCTCGGTCCAAGCCGCCCCTGCCCGAATCGCTCCCGCCCGAGTTGGTCCTGCCCAAGCCGGAGCCCCCAAAGCCGCAGACATTCGCCGGGCATCGCTCCGGGAAATCGTTCGAGTCCAAGGCGCCTCAGGGCGGCCTGTTGATCGGGATGCAAGTGATCCACTTCCAGATTGGACCTCACGTCGAGGTCAAGGCGATCCAGCCGTTGTACCTCGTCGACGGCCGGCCCGTGCCCGATGCGCGATTCGGCGGCGGCGGGCAGTCGAAGACCGTGGCGAAGCCGGGCTATGCCGTGGGGGGCATGCGGGCGAATGTCGGAGTGGTCGTCCACGGCGTGCAGTTCGTCTACATGCGCATCAAGGGTAAGCAACTCGATCCGAAAGATTCCTACGACTCGGAATGGCTCGGCTCCAACCGGGGGGGCGGCGAGCGGACGGTGATTGGCAAGGGGCGGCCCGTGGTCGGCATATTTGGATCCTACGGCACGCTCCTGAATGGTCTGGGATTCCTTGTGGCAACGCACCCGGCGTCAAAGCGGGCCCCGTCCTCGCCGCAGGGCGAGCGGAGCAGCATCGTCGGCGCAACGCGCGAGACCCCCTTCGAGGACGCCGCGCCGGAGGGCGGCCTGCTGGTCGGCGCCCAAGCCGCCCACGGCGACTTCGCCACCATACCGGTCCTGGAATCCCTGCAGCCGATCTACCTCGTCGGTGAAGAGCAGGTGCGGGGCAAGCGCTGCGGGTTCGACCCCGGCAGTTCCCGCTCCATCGCCAAGGACGGTTACGCTGTGGGGGCCATCAAGGTCAGGACAGGATTCGGCATCGCCGGCCTGCAACTGGTGTACATGCGAATCAGCGGCAACCGGCTCGATCCGCAGGATTCCTACGAGTCGGAGGTCCTCGGCGGCAGCGAAGGCGGCGACCCGATCGTCTTGGGCGGCGACGGCCGTCCGCTGACCGGTCTCCAGGGCACGTACCAACGCACGCTCAACGGCCTCGGGCTGCTGGAGACGGCTCCGTAACGGCCCGCGCAAAAGCAACTTTGACAATTGGGTGGCAGGCCCTGAGGAACGAAGGGCGTGGAAGGCCCGCAAAGCACGCCGGGCACCCCCTGGGTGGCTGCGCCGAGGGACGCGCCACCCGCTCCGCCAATGGGGTCGGGGCGACGTTTGTCACCCGGGGGACGCCGGAAGACCCCCGGCGGGCAGCAGCGCTTGACACCCCGCATTCCGCCGGTCAGAATCCGAGTGGGAAAAGGAGACTGCCCGATGAAGATGATCGCTGTCGGGCTGGTGTTGTGGCTCGCGCTGGGGGCCGTGGGTTCGGCCGGGGCCGTCGATCTCACGAAGATCGACCGCTCGATCCGCAAGAAGCCGGTCTACCAGTCCAAAGACCCGCAATACTGCCTCCTGGTGTTCGGGCCGGAGGCGAAGGTGCGGGTCTGGCTCGTTCTGGACGGCGACGTGCTCTACGTGGACCGCAACGGCGACGGTGACCTGACCGAGCCGAACAAGCGGATCGCCCCGTACTATGCGCTCCACAATTCGCCGAAGCGGCCCGATATGAAAGTCATGCGCCTGTTCCTGCTCCCCCGCCCCGTTAGGGACGGGAAGCCTGAAAGGGAACCGGTCTTCTCCTGCCTGCCGGGGGAATGGTCCCTCATCGTCGAGCAATTCATCCCTGTGGACGACCGGGAAGACGAGGGCGCTGATCAGCTTCGCAAGCGCCCGTTCCACGTGGACTTGGGTAACCGTCGCTTCAGCGAGAATTGCGCCCTTGCCTTCGCGGCTCGGCCGGGGGATGCCCCGATCTTGCATTCTGACGGCCCCCGGCAACTGGCCCTGGACCGTGACTCAGACCCCTTGCGCCGGGGCGAGACTTCCTCGCTGGTCGTGTGCCTCAAGACCCCTGGGCTGGGCGCCTCCCTGTGCACATACCGGGCCGAGGGCATGGAGGGGATTCATCCCCTGGCCGAGGTCGAATGCCCGCCGCGCCAACCTGGTGCCGACCCGGTCCGCTTCCGCCTGGAACTCTCCGGGCGTGGCTGAGGGGGCCGGATCTGGGGCCCGTGTCGGGTCCCCCTCAGCTCAGGCATCGGAACAGCGAAGATCACGCTCAGCTACCCCGGCTGGAAGGAGGGGAACGTAACGCCCGTGAGCCTGGAGGTCCCGATCGAGCCGATGAGTTGGCGCAGATTGTTCCTAGGCTATCTGATCTGGCCGTTCGGAGCGGGAGTAGCCGGTGCAGCCGCCTGGCTGGTCTGGTGGGTGTGGCGATACGCGGCCCGGCTTCGCCGTGGCCGAGGTTGTAGGATGGATTTCTAGCCTCGCTTGGTCGGGCCCGAAGATCGGGGCCTGCGGCGAGCAGAAAGGGAGACTGCACGATGAAAACGATCGCTGTGGGATTGCTCTTGTGGTTTGCACTTGTGGCCGGCGGGTCCGCCGGGGCACCCGCGGCCGTGGCCGCCGGGTCCCCGGCCTTCCCCGTCAAGGTGAGCGAGAACCACCGTTATTTCGTGGACGCCGACGGCGTGCCCGTGTTCTGGCTGGGCACGACCCAGTGGCAGCTCTTCCGCGAATACAAGCTGGAAGACGCGCGGACCATCCTGGAGAAGTCCGCCAGCCACGGTTTCGTCTTCGCGCAGGTCATGCTGATGGGCGTGGGCGACGGCACGGCCGCCAACGTGTACGGTCAGAAACCGTGGCTGGGCAACGACCCGGCCACGCCCAACGAGGCCTATTTCAAGAATGTGGACGTAGTGGTCCGCATCGCCGGCGAGAACCACGTGGCCATCTCGATGACCCTTTTTCACCAGCGGTACCGCAAGGCGATCACGCTGGAGAAGGCCCGCTCTTGGGCCCGCTGGGTGGCCCGGCGGTACCGCGATGCGCCGAACATCGTCTGGTCCATGACGCCCGAGGCGACGGAGCAGTTCGTGCCGATCCTCCGCGAGCTGGCCGCCGGGCTCCGCGAGGGGGACGGCGGGCGGCACCTGATCACGTTCAAGCCCGATCCGGCCCCCTACTCCTCCAGCTTCATCCACACCGAGCCCTGGCTGGATTTCAACGCGATGCAGACCTGGGCCAGCGTGCAGTTGATCTACCCGATGGTCACCAAGGATTACAACCTGAAGCCCGTCAAGCCGGTGCTCATGGCGGAAGGAGCGTACGAGGCGGGCAGCGAATACGGATTTCCCGTCACGCCGCTGTGGGTTCGCCGGCAGGCGTATTATTCCTACCTGGCCGGAGGGCACCACACCTACGGGCACAACGACAGTTGGCGGGTGCTACCCACGTGGAAACAGGCCCTGGACGCCCCTGGGGCCTGCCAGTTGGGCATCCTCAAGAAGGTCTTCACGGGCCGGTCGCAGTGGTGGCGGCTGGTTCCAGACCAGTCGATTTTTGCTTCCGGCGGCCAGACCGAGGGGCGGGTGCTGCACCTGGCCGCCCGGCACGCCGAGGGCCGCTGGGCGATGGTCTACCTGGCCGACAAGGCTTCCTTCTCGGTCAACATGCTCAGGATTGGCGCCGGGCAGTTTTTGGCCTTTTGGATCGACCCGCGAACCGGCAAGGCGACGCCCACCGGGACCTTCTCCAACACCATCGTGCAATCCTTCACGACGCCCGACGGTTGGGAAGACGCCCTGCTGGTGCTAGAGAGGATATGAACGCTAAACGGGTTCTCTACAATGCGGCACAGCAACGTTATAATGTCAATTTCGTGTTGAATCCAACCGCCGCACCCCAGGGAACTCCAGCAATGCCGTCTCGCCGTGAATTCTTGCAGGCCGCGGGCATGGCCCCGACCGTGCTGCTGGCAACCCAGTTTACCCGCGAAGCTTCGGCCGCCCCGACGGAGGGGGTGGCCCTGCCGCAGATCACCTTTGGCAAGCATCGGCTTTCCCGGCTCATCTGCGGGTCGAATTGCTTCAACGCCGGCTCGCACCTGTCGGTCTTCGTCAACCGCGAGATGCGGAGCTACTATACGCCGGAGCAGGTGCTCAAGACGCTGATGCGTTGCCAGGAGGTGGGCATCAACACCTGGCAGGCCGGCGCGGGTCACTGCGACTTGTACCGCCGCTTGGTCGATCAGGGCGGGCGGATGCACTTCCTGGCCCTCGAGGCCGACCCCGCCACCCTCCCGCGGCTGGTTCAAACCGGCTGCATCGGCGTGGCACATCACGGCGAGGTCACGGACAACCTTTACAAGCGCGGGCAGATCGACAAGATCGCCGACTTCTTGAAGCGGGTCCACGACGCCGGGCTCATGGCGGGTGTCTCCACCCACATGCCGGCCGTGGTCGATACCATCGAGTCGAAGGGCTGGGAGCTGGATTACTACATGACTTGCGTCTACGAGCGGCACCGCACGCAGGCGGAATTGGAGAAGCTGCTTGGGCAAGCCCCCATCCCGGTCGGCGAGGTCTACCTGCCGCAGGACCCGCCGCGGATGTTCAAGGCGATCCGGCAATCCAAGCGGCCTTGCCTGGCGTTCAAGATCCTGGCCGCCGGCCGGCTGTCCGATCGCAAGGAGTGGGTGGAACAGGCGTTCCGCCAAACCTTCCAGTCGATCAAGCCCGACGACGCGGTGATCGTGGGCATCTACGACCGTTACGAGGACCAGCCGGCCGAGGACGCGGCACTCACGCGGCGCTTTGCCGCCGCCAGCGGCTAGGGGAGCCCTACGGTTCGAAGCCGCCGCCCAGGTCGGCGCCCTGGCGGGTCGCCAGGCCGATCTGCTCCAGGTCCCCCCGCCGGCCGTTGTACCACAGCATCCAACGGTCGCCGTCGAGAATGGCAAATGGCTTGTAACAGGCGTCGCCGTCCCAGCGGCCCTGCTGGGCGCGGAGGATTGGATTGCCCGGATGACGCTGCCAGCCGCTGATGCCGTCCCTCGATCGTGCCAGGCCGATCTGCGCTGAATTGATGTCGCGGAAGCCGATGTAGAACATGTAGTGCCAGCCGCCCTGGAGCACCACCTGGCAGGCCGTCACGCGGTCCCGCTCCCACTCGTGGCTGCGATCGGGCCGGAAGATCGGGTTCTGCGGGTGCTTGGTCCAGTGGATGCCGTCCGGGCTGGTAGCGTAGGCGATTGTATCCGGCTCGTAGCCCTCGCCGCCCGAATACCACATGCGGAACTGCTTGGCCTGGGCGTCCCAGATCACATGCGGGCACATGACGTGCCGCTTCTCCCAAGGCAGTTCCGGCTTGAGCACCGGCTGGTCGGACATCGCTTTCCAGGTCCGGCCGTCGCGGCTGATCGCATAGCGGATCTCTCCGGTGGCGTACCACAGGTGATAGGTATCGCCGCGCTTCAGCAGGCCCGGCCGGTCTCCCGGCAAGCAGACCAGCGGCCGCACGGGTTCTTCGCCGGGCGGCTGGTCCGGCCCGTGCCAGTGGACGCCGTCCTCGCTTTCCACCAGGGCCAGGCTATTCTTGGGCCTCCAGGAGAACCACATGCGGAAGGTCTTGCCCTCCTTGAGCACCGCCACGTCGAAGCACGTGCCGAGCTGCCCGCCAAGCACCGGGTTGTGCTCGTATTTGACCCACGGGGTGTCGCGGCCCGCGGCCTGGTCCTCGGCTCCCGCGCCGCAGGCTGTCAGCACGAGCAGGAGTGGGGCAAGGACTTCTGCGGGCATGGTTTCTCCCGGAAAAGCGCAGTTCGCCAGGGGTGGAACGCCGATTATACCATACTTGCAACCTGCCGCCCGGCTGTGGATAATCGGGGCGAAAGGAGCATACCATGAGTTGGCGATTTTCGGCACTGTGGGCGGCGGCGATCACGCTTTCCCTGGGCGTCCCGGCGGTCCGGGCGGGTGCTCCGCAGGCCCCGCCCGAGATCACCGTGGATGCGGCCAAGACGCGCGAGCCGCTGTCGAAATACATCTACGGGCAGTTCATCGAGCACCTGGGACGCTGCATCTATGGCGGCATCTGGTCCGAAATGCTCGAAGACCGCAAGTTCTTCCTGGACGTGGGGGCGGCCGGGTCGCCCTGGAAACCGCTGGGCGGCAAGGACGCCTGCGTCATGGACAAGACCGACCCCTTCGTGGGCCGGCACACGCCGCGGATCACGGCGATCGGCGGCATCGTGCAAGGCGGCCTGGCCCTGCGGAAGGGGAAGACCTATGTCGGCCGCATCTGGCTGGCCGGTGATGCCGCGGCCGCGCCGGTGGCGGTGAGCCTGGCGTGGGGCCAAGATCCGGGCGACCGGGAGACAATGGCAATCTCTGCCGTAAACGCGCCGTTCACCAAGATCCCGCTGGAGTTCACCGCCGGCGGCGATACGGACCAGGGCCGCCTGGAGATCACGGCCATCATAAAGGGCACCGTGCGGGTAGGCACTGTGTCGCTGATGCCCGCCGACAATGTGCAAGGCATGCGGGCCGACACGCTCGCGCTGCTCAAAGAGCTGGATGCCCCGGTCTACCGCTGGCCGGGCGGGAACTTCGTCAGCGGCTATAACTGGAAGGACGCCATCGGCGATCGCGACCGCCGCCCGCCGCGGAATAACCCCGCCTGGCAAGGCATCGAGCACCACGACTTCGGCCTGGACGAGTTCCTCACCTTCTGCCGCACCCTCGGGACCGAGCCGTACATCGCGGTCAACAGCGGGCTGGGCGACGTCCAATCCGCCGCCGACGAAGTGCAGTATGCCAACGGCCGGGCCGACACGCCCATGGGCGCCCTGCGAGCGAAGAACGGCCACCCGCAACCCTACCAGGTCAAGTGGTGGGGCGTCGGCAACGAAATGTACGGCAACTGGCAGCTCGGCCACATGCCGCTGGAAAAGTACGTGCTCAAGCACAACGAGTTCGCGCGGGCCATGCGGGCCGTTGACCCGGCGATCCGGCTGGTGGCCGTCGGCGACGCCGGACCGTGGAGCGAGACCATGATGAAGCAGTGTGCCGGCCAGATGGACCTGATCAGCGAGCACTTCTACCTCAATAGCTTGCCGGACCTGGTGGCCCACGTCCGCCAGATGCCAAACGCCATTCGCGCCAAGGCGGCGGCCCATCGCCGCTACCGCGAGCAGATCGAGGCCCTCCACGGCAAGGACATACGCATCGCCATGGACGAATGGAACTACTGGTACGGCTCGGCGAACGTCTTCGGCGAGTTGGGCCAGCGCTACCACCTGCGGGATGCGCTGGGCATCGCGGCCGGCCTGAACGAATACGCCCGCCAGAGCGACCTCGTGTTCATGGCCAACTACGCCCAGACGGTCAACGTCATCGGCGCGCTGAAGACCACCAAGACCGCCGCCGCGCTGGAGACCACTGGCTTGGTGCTGGCGCTTTACCGCCGCCACTTCGGCACGCTGCCGGTCGCCGCGTTGGCCGGCGCCCCCTTGGACGTGGCCGCCGCCTGGACGGCCGACCGCAAGGCGCTCACGGTGGCGATCGTCAATCCCACCCTACAGAAGCTCGACATCCCCTGGAAGCTCAGCGGCGCCAAGCTCGCCGGGACCGGCCGCCGCTGGCAGATCGCCGGTGAAGACCCGATGGCCTACAACGATCCCGGCAAGCCGCCGCGCGTGACAATCGAGGAAGCGACGGTCGGCGACCTCGCGGAGTGCTTGCCGGTGGCGGCCTGCAGCGTGACGCTGTTCGCGTTGGACGCAGAATAATAGGTCCTATGGGTCCTATAGGTCCCATGAGTCCTATGGTGACCGCCCTACATGAAAGGCACACCCATGTCTCGCACGCTCGTCGCATGTCTCGTTCTGGCCGCTTGCTTGATACCCAGTGCGGCGCGGGCCGATGCGCCTGCTGTCCCTGCGGCGATCGTTTGTCCGGCCAATGCCTCGTTGCTCGAGCGGCTGGCCGCCAAGGAAGTCCGCCGCTACGTCTATCTCCGCAGCGGGGCGCTGCTGCCGTTGACCGAGGAGCTGAAGCCGGGCGAGGCGACGATCTTGGTGGGCAGTAAGGATCGGCCGGCCGTCCGGCAGATCCTGGGCAGCTTCAAACGGGGCATGCCCACTGCCAAAAACTTGGCTGCGGAGCAGTACTGGTTGAAGACCGGGTTCCGCGATGGCGTCGTGCCGAACACGCTCGTCGTGGGCGGCGATCCGCTCGGCACGCTCTACGGCGCCTATCGCCTGGCCGAGCACCTGGGCGTCCGCTTCTACCTGCACGGCGACGTGCTGCCCGACCGGCAGACCGCGGCGGCCATCCCCGAGTTGGATGAGACCGGCCGGCCGCTCTTCGACCGCCGCGGCATCCAGCCGTTCCACGATTTCCCGGAAGGGCCCGACTGGTGGGACCTCGACGGCTACCGTGCGATCCTGGCCCAGTTGCCGAAGCTGCGGATGAACTTCTTCGGGCTGCACACGTATCCGCAGGGCGGGGTCGGCCCCGAGCCGGCGGTGTGGATCGGCCCGGCCGGCCAGATCGGGCCCGACGCCACCGTCAAGGCCAGCTACCCCGCGCGGCACTTCACCACCGCCAACGACACGTGGGGCTACCAGCCCACCAAGACCAGCGACTACCTGTTCGGCGCGGCGGCCTTGTTCGAGCGCGATGACTACGGCGCCGACTACATGCGCGGCATGACCCCCTGGCCGGCCACCCCCGCGGACTGCAACGAGCTGTTCGACCGCATGGGCCGGCTCCTGGGCGGGGCCTTCGGCTATGCGGGCCGGCTGGGCATCAAGACCTGTCTGGGCACCGAAACTCCGCTGCTGATCCCCGATGCCGTCAAGCAGCGGCTCAAGGCGGCGGGCAAGAACCCGGCCGACCCGGCCGTCGTCCAAGAGGTCTACGAGGGCATGTTCCGGCGGATCGCCCAGACCCATCCGCTGGACTACTACTGGTTCTGGACGCCCGAGGGCTGGACCTGGGCGGCGGTGCCCGAGCCGCAGGTGGAGGCCACGCTGGCCGACTTCCGCGCGGCGATTGGTGCGGCCGAGAAGGTCCGCGCGCCGTTCGCGCTGGCCACCTGCGGCTGGGTGCTGGGGCCGCCGCAGGATCCGTCGCGGTTCGACCGCTTCTTGCCCAAAACCATGCCCCTGAGTTGCATCAGCCGCAACGTGGGCAACTCGCCGGTCGAGCCGGGATTTGCGCAGGTGGCGGGCCGGCCGAAATGGTCGATTCCCTGGCTCGAGGACGACCCGGGCCTGATCCTGCCGCAGCTCTGGGTGGGCCGCATGCGCCGCGACGCCGCCGACTCGCTGGCCTACGGCTGCACGGGCCTGATGGGCATCCACTGGCGGACCCGCGTGCTGGGCCCCAACGTCGCCGCACTGGCCCATGCGGCCTGGGACCAGTCGCGCTGGAATCCCGACTTCCCCAAGCCCGTTGTGGCCGGTCTCCCGACCGAGCCACTGCCGCGACCGAAGGCCTCCACAGGGCCGCGGTACCTGCCCTGCGGCGATTTCTACGCCGACTGGGCGCGGGCCGAGTTCGGAGCGGAGGCCGCCGAGCCGATCGCGGCCATTTTTGCCGGGCTGGACGGCCGTCTGCCCCGTCCGGCGGATTGGATCGACGGGCCCGGCGGCATCAAGCCCGACACTCGGCCGTGGCAGCAGGTTGCCCCCAGCTACGCCTTCGTCGATGAGCTGGCCGCCCTGCGGCCGCGGGTACAAGGCGGCGGCAGCCTCGAGCGCTTCGACTACTGGCTGGCCACCTTTCGCTACCTCCGCGCGATCGCCCGGGTCAATTGTACCTGGGCCCGCTTCGACTCCGCTATGGCGAAGGTGCGGGCCGAGCGGGAGCCGGCAGCCCGCCGAGAGCTCGCTCGCCAGACGGCCCTGCCGCTCCGCCGCGAGCTTGTCGCCCAGGTGGCCGAGCTGCACCGCCATCTCATGGCCACGGTGAGCACCTACGGCGAGTTGGGCACGGTGGCCAACTGGCAGCAGCACTCGCTCGGGCGGCTGTTGGCCGCGCCCGGCCGGGAATTGGCCGGGATGCTGGGCGAGCCGCTGCCGGCCGACGCGATGCCCTCGGCCGCGTACGACGGCCCGCCGCGGCTGATCGTGCCGGCGGTTCGCGGCGAGTTGGAAGCGGGCGAGCCGCTGCGGCTGACCGTTTTTATCCTAGGCGGCGAGCCCGCCGGGCCCACGCTCTGTTGGCGGCCGCTGGGACCGGGCCCGCTGGCCCGCTTGCCGCTGGTACACGTGGCCCGCGGCGTGTATTCGGCCTTACTGCCGGCCGCCGAAATCAAGGGCGACTTCGAGTATCACATCGAAGCCGGCGTCGGCGGCCGGAAGCTGCTTTGGCCCGCCACCGCCCCCGCCATCAACCAGTCGGTGGTGGTCGAGTGAAGAAGTCACTTCTGCGCTGGCCCTTTGGCGGCGCGGCGGGCCCAGCTTGTTCGTTGCGCCACGCTCGGCAGCTTCGGAAAAGGCGCGTGCGGCTCGGTCTGATACCAGTAGGCCACGCTGTAGTAGAAATTGCCGCTGCGGAAGGGCGGGCTGCCGTTGCCCTGCTCGATCAGGAAGCGCAGCGACTGGCGAAACGTCACCGGGTCGGGCACATGCCAGCGGTAGGCCGTGGTGAACGGTTCCTCCAGCAGCGTGACGCCGAAGTAAGGAAAGCAGCCTGCCCGCAGCCCGTAGGACTCGCAAAAATAGTCCTCCGAGCCGGTGCCCTGCATGGCGTGCTTGCCGTCGATCCAGACGATCTCGTCCCCTTCGCCCCACCAGCCGCCGTCGTTGTTCTTCACGCTCAGCACGCAGCCCACCAGGTGCCCCCGGCCCTTGGCGTCCAGGATCAAGTACGGGCCTTCCGGCGGCGGCGTGGCCTGGCGGTATTGGGCGTGGAAATAGAGCTGGTCCGCCGGCGGGCTGGTATAGCTGCGATAGTTGATTTCCACCCAGTGGCGGCTGGACTGCTTGCCTTCGTTGCTGAGCGTAATGCGGGCGGCGCGGGCGAAGGGCATGGGGATGTAGCAGTTCCGCGCGGCACCCATCGCCGCCGGGTCGGTCAGCTTCCCCGGCCGCTGGTCGATGCACATCAGCGCGGAACTGAACCGCTCGCTGAAACCAAAGCCGACGCCGAAGAAATCGCCCACCGGCACTTCGACGCTCGGCTCTTTCTCGCCGTCCCAATAGATCCGCAGCACGTGGAGCTGCAGGTGGTGCGGCTCCTGGCTGGTGATGTTGTCGCGGAAATGCACGATGCGGCCCGGCCCTTGCATCTCGGCCAGCACGCGCGTCTGGCCCGGCCCGATGTCCCACCAGTCGGCGTTGCCGCCCGTGGGATCGGCGGAGGTGATCCGATGCGACTCGAAGTTCCGCAGCGCGGGCAGGTCCTCGAGCGCCGGGTCTTGGGCAAACAGGGCTGCAGACAGTACCAGGACGATGGGCACACAAAGGCCTGCTTTCATGGCGGCGCTCCAGTTCATGGGGATCGAGCGGAACCGGGATCGGCATCCGTAGCATAACGCAAGACACCGCCG
>Ga0181527_1003996_pt1 | contig 12850 bp, 11 predicted proteins | sample PEATcosm2014_Bin_30_FD_119762 | JGI IMG/M metagenome (GOLD analysis project Ga0181527, IMG submission 119762) | Peatland microbial communities from MTU Mesocosm Facility, Houghton, MI, USA - PEATcosm2014_Bin06_60_metaG | ecosystem: Environmental > Terrestrial > Soil > Wetlands > Peat | place...
GCGACATGACCTCCTCCAAACGGACACAGATCTTCCCGGGGTCGCTGACGGCGCTGGCGACGCCCTTCGAGAATGACGACATCGCCGAGAAGGCGTTCGCCGATCTCGTCGCCTGGCAGATCGCGCAGGGCAGCGAAGGTCTGGTCGTTTGCGGCGTCACGGGGGAGGCGCCGACCCTTTCTCCGCGGGAGCAGGGGCGCCTGATCGAGATAGCGGTCGAAACGGCGTCGCGCCGCGTTCCGATCGTCGCGGCGACCGGAACGAACTGCACGCGAGAGACCATCGCGCTCACGCGGGCGGCGGAGGCGGCCGGGGCGACGGCGGCTCTAATTGTGACGCCCTATTACAACAAGCCCAATCAGGAGGGGCTTTATAGGCATTATCGCGAGATCGCCAAGGCGGTCGGCATTCCTCTCATCCTCGAAAACGATCCGTCGAGGACTTGCATCGAAATTCACCCGGAAACGCTGGAGAAGCTGGTGGCGACGCCGAATATCGTCGGCATTGAAGACGTGACTTGCGATCTCTCTCGCTTCTCGGTTCATTCGCTGTCGTCGGCCCCGAATTTCATTCGGTGGTCCGGGGACGATTCCGCCAGCCTTTTATTCCGGATGGCTGGTGGGAGCGGCTCGGTGTCGGTTGTGGCCAATGTCGTTCCGAGGCTGTGGGCCGAAATGCAACGGGCATGCGACGCGGGAGATTGGAGCGGCGCCAGGTCAATTCAGACACGGTTGAAGCCGTTGGTGGCGGCGCTTCAACTGGAAACGAACCCAGGCCCAGTCAAATACGCTCTTTCATTGGCGCATCCCTGGTTTAGTCCGACAATGAGATTGCCGCTCGTCGCCGTAAGTCGCCAGACGGCTAGCGCTATCGATTCGGCTCTGAAGGAACTGAAGCTCGTCGATTAGCGGCCTTTTTTGGCGACGGACACTCCAAGAGCGCTAAAACAAATGCGGTAGATCTCGCTCTCTTATCCCCCCGAGCGACGCGCTATTCGATTGTCCGAAAGCAGATCTCCGTAGCTTTCCGATTTTCCTGCGTAGCCGCCGAAAACGATTGATCCCGTCCTGGGTTTGTGGCGACGACGAGCGAGAGAGATTCTGGGATTTTCGGAGAGACGATGCAGGGCTTCGAGGGTCGCCGGCGCTTCCCTGAACGAAAGCAGGCCCGGCACGTAAGGAAATGTGATGGCACGGCGCACGAGAGCGCTTTCAACGATAGCAAGATCGGAAAATGACATGACGACGACGGCCGCCGAAACTTGGCCGGCGGCGTAATGGGCATCAACGCCCGCCACTCGACACATCGCGCCGAGGCGATCGTCGGTTACGACCAGCCCTCGCAGTTGCTCTTGCAGAAGGCGCGCCTGCGCAACCGAGCGCGTCCAGCGCCGTTGGAGAGCGGCCGCCTTCTTTTTCGGCGCGCTCTGCGCTCTGCCTCGTTTCTGAGCGGGGTTGGCGGTGTTACTCAACGGAGTCGAACAGAGAGGCGGACCAAAATTCGAGGCCTGGGTAGGGGCACTGTTGGCGAACCGGCGGGCGAGTTTTCGCCGGTTTCGGCGACGACGATCCTACGCTTGTCGAGCCGGTTTAGGCGAGCGTGTCCAAAAAAACGCTCCGCAGTGTTTCATTTAAACTCTCCGCGCTTCTGTTGATGAGGCTCCAGGTCGCCGGCTGGGCAAGCTGAAGGGGCAAGGATGCGCGATTTCTGAGCTTTCGTAAATGGCTAGGATGCGCCATGTTCGGACATTAGAGTCGTTGCGGAAGACTCGCGTCCGCTTCAGCTATACGATGCCTAGCTAGATGAGGCTCGGCCGGACCTACCCGTCTGCGGGACGCCAACCGACGGTGACGAGGTTATGAAGAAGTCCCTTTCATCTGCCCTAGCGCTGGCGCTCGTCTCTGCGACGAGCAGCGTCGCACATGCGCAAGATACAAGAGCCGATCTCGTCGCCGCCGGTCATGACTTCGCGCTCAAGATCTGCTCGAACTGCCATGTCGTAGCTATCGACCAAGCCTCGCCGCCACTGATGAAGCCGGCCGCGCCGAGCTTCAGCGAGATCGCCGCGCGGCCTGGAACAACCGAGTCGTTGTTGCGAGACTTCCTGGCCAAACCGCATGGGGAAACGCGCCGGAGCAGCAAAATGCCCGCTTTCATGCTGGCCGATTTGCCGGCCACGCAAATCATCGCTTATCTTCTAAGTTTGAAGCCGGACAAAGGACCCGCTGAGCAGCGTTGATTTCCTGATCCGCCTACGCTTGCGACCGCCCACAGGATCACGGGCCGGTATCAGTCCACGACGCCGATGTAAGGCAGATGACGATTTTTCTCTGCGTGGTCAATGCCGTAGCCGGCCACGAACACGTCCCCAATACGAAAACCGACGAAATCAATCGACACATCAACCTCCCGCCGCTCTGGCTTGTCGAGCAGCGCGCACGTCCAGAGGTCGCCGATCTGGCGCTGGCGCAGACGCTAGCCATGACAGCATGCTGAGAGAAGCCGATGCCGACGCCACCGCCGTGGTGGAAGGAGACCCAGCTGGCCCCGGAGGCGCAGTTGAGCAGCGGCCAATCGGACACCGCATCGGAGCCGTCCTTCATCGCCTCGGTCTCGCGATTGGGACTTGCGCGCCTGTTCACAAGCAAGCGGGCCGCCTATCTCTACAAGACTTCTGCTCCCGCCCTTCGCGCAACGGCCGCGCGCTGTTCGTCCATGCCCATGGAAATCAGCAGCGGGGCGGTCCTTTGCAGCGCGACGAAATCAGCTTTCGACTGCATGCCGCGCCAGCCCTCGATGATCAACGACTGCGCGACGGCGCCGCCGAGCGTGGAGCCAGGGCCAGTGGTAATGAAAACGTCCGGAGCGAATTCGCGTGCGGCGCTGCGCACCGCGCGGGTGAAATCGTAAACTTCCGTCACCTGGAAGCCGAGCGTGTAGTCGCGCAATGCGCTGACGTCTGTCGCTTCTGGCCACCAGATCGCCCCGCGCCCGTCGACGAGCGGCAATGATGGAGGGCCGAAGAGATCGAGGCCGAGACGTTTGCGGCCGGCCTCGGCGACCGGCGCCTGCAACGGCGTATGAAACGCGGCATGATTGGCGAGACGCATGGGAAACCGCCCTTGAACGCGCGGCATGGCGGCCTCGAAAGCGGCAAGCCCCGCTTCATCGCCGGCCAGCACGAGCACCCCACCGAGATCGATCGAGAGGGCAAGCGTCTGGCCGGGCGCGGCGTCGATGCGCGCGACGAGCGCCATCAGTTCAGCTCGTCGCGCAGGATCGTCACGCCAATCCTCAGCCATGAAGGGATAAATGATCTGGCCGCCGATGAGGCGCTCCTGCATCAGCGTTCCCATCGTATTGACCACTTCAAGTCCCGCCTGCGGCGAGAGCGCCCCGGCGCAGGCCAGCGCCGAATACCAGCCCATAGAATTGCCAGTGACGGCGACGATTTCGATCGCATCGTAGTCGATGGACAGGAAGTCGCAAAACGTGCAAGCGTAAATCAGCGCCGACGCGTTGTCGCCGCGCGTATGCCGCGCGAGCGAATAGGACAAAGCTCCATCGAGCGCGAGCAGTTCCTCCTGTCCCAGCGCGCGGCGCTGACCGTCAAACCCTTCGAGCAGGCCGAGCTTGTCGGCGTGATGGCGGCTAAGATAGCCAAGTTCGCTTTTCGTGTAGCTGCCGCGGCCGGGGCAAATGACGACAGCGCTCTTCATGAAGCCTCCGCCAGCCTCAGCGCCGCGGCGATGATGTCGTCCTTTGAGGGAAGCGTCGCGGCATAGGCGGGCCCAGTCGCGATGAAAGAATCCTGCGCCGCGATGCGCGCCGCGGGAATTCGCGAGCGCTCCGCGAACAGCGCCATCAGCGCCTCGGACGAATTGCCGCTGCGCCGGCATTCATCGATGATCAGCGCGCGCCGGCAGCCGTCTGTCGCTTCAAGAACCGCAGCCTCGGGCAGAGGCGCGAGCCATCGCAAGTCGATGATGCGCAGATCGAGGCCGCGCTCCCGCAGCGCTTTTTCCGCCTGCCGCGAAAGATAATGCCCGTTGCCGTAGGTGACGATCGCAAGATCTTTGCCCGCGCCATGAACGCCCACTTCGCCGAGAGCGATGCGTTCGCTCTCGGCTGGGTAACGGCGCATCCAGAGGCCATCCTTCTCGGCGTGAAGATCGCGCATCGGATAGAGCGCGATTGGCTCGAGAAAAACGACCACTCGCTGCTCCTCGCGGGCAAGCCGCACGCATTCGCGCAGCATAAGCGCCGCATCGGCGCCTGTCGAAGGACAAGCGACGATGAGGCCCGGTATGTCGCGCAGGACGGCGATCGAATTGTCATTGTGGAAGTGACCGCCGAAGCCCTTCTGGTAGCCAAGCCCGGCGATGCGCACGATCATCGGGTTTGCGTATTGGCCGTTGGAGAAGAAGGAGAGCGTCGCCGCTTCGCCGCGGATTTGGTCCTCGGCGTTGTGCAGGTAAGCAAGAAACTGGATTTCCGGAATGGGCAGGAAGCCGTTTTGGGCCATGCCGATGGCGAGACCGAGTATCGACTGCTCGTCGAGAAGCGTATCGATGACTCTTGCGGCGCCAAAGCGCGCCTGCAGCTTCTGCGTGACGCCATAGACGCCGCCCTTGCGCCCCACATCCTCGCCAGCCAGCACGATCTCTTTATGGGTGAACATCAAGTCGGCGAGCGCCCAGTTAATCAGGCGATTCATCGGTTGAGGTTCGCTCATCGCCCGCAGATCGGCACCGAACAGGGCCGCGCGTGCCTCGGGCGATGGACCGTTGCTCGGCTTGCAGCGGCGCCGAGGCGGAAGGAGGCTCGCCATGACGGAAGCGGCGTCGCGCAGCTTCGGCCGCGTGACCACTTCCGCGGCGATGCGGTCAGTCCTTGCGCAGGTCTCCGCATAAATCGAAAGCGCCGCTTGCGGCGTGAGCGCGCCTGCCTCATGGAGCAGCCGGACAGAGTGCAGCAGCGGGTCATTGGCCTCGTCGGCCTCCAGCTCCTCCCGGCTCATATATCCGGCGGGGATGTCCGAACCCGCGTGGCCGTAAAGACGCACCATTTGGAGGTGAAGAAGAGCCGGCTTGCGGCAGCTGCGCACATAGCGCGCCGCCTCGCTCGCCGCGTTGAACGTGTCGTAAATATCGAGGCCGTCGGCGTAGAAATATTTTAGCCCGGGCCGTTGCGAAAGGCTCGCGGCGATCCAGCCCTTCGGCGTCCTGACCGAAATGCCAATGCCGTTGTCCTCGCAGATGAAGAGAACCGGCAAGGGAATCCCTTGATAGGACGTCCAGCACGCCGTGTTGAAGGCGCCTTGCGCAGTCGAATGGTTGGCGGAGGCGTCGCCGAAGGAGCAGATCACGATGGCGTCTTCAGGCAAGGCGCGATGCTCCGGCGGGCGGCGGCGGGCCGCGCCCAGCGAATAGGCGGTGCCCACAGCTTTCGGCAAATGACTGGCGATGGTCGAGGTCTGCGGCGGGATGTTCAGCGCCTTAGACCCCAGCACCTTGTGGCGCCCGCCCGAGATCGGGTCCTCGCTTGAAGCGGCGAAGGACAAGAGCATGTCAAAGGCGATTGTTTGCCCCGAAACTTGCGCCGCGCGCGCGATCTGGAAGGCGGCGTCGCGATAATGCAGGAAGGCCATGTCCGTGGGGCGCAGCGCATGCGCGACGGCAGCCATGCCTTCGTGCCCAGAGGAGCCGATCGTGTAATAGCCCTGGCCGGCCTTCTGCATCGCGCGGCTGGTCCGGTCGATCGCGCGGCTCAAGCATTGCGATCGAAACAGCGACGCCGCCTCGAAGCGCGACAGGCCCCCCGCTGGAGCCCGGCCCGGCGGCAAGTCGCCGGAACCAACTCGGCGCAAGAAGTTTTCGTGGACGATAGCGGCGCGCGGCATAGTGAACTCAGAAGAACGCTTGCAAGCCGGTCTGCGCGCGGCCGAGGATAAGGGCATGAATATCGTGCGTGCCCTCATAGGTGTTGACGGTTTCCAGGTTCTGCGCGTGGCGCATCACATGATACTCGATTTGGATGCCGTTGGCGCCGTGCATTTCGCGCGCTTGACGAGCGATATCCAAAGCCTTGCCACAGTTGTTGCGTTTGATGATCGAAATCATCTCCGGCGCCATTCGGCCTTCGTCGAAAAGACGTCCAACCCTGAGACAGGCCTGCAGGCCGAGTGCGATCTCGGTCTGCATATCGGCAAGCTTTTTTTGGTAAAGCTGCATCGCGCCGAGCGGCTTGCCGAACTGCTTTCGCTCGAGCCCGTATTGCCGGGCGCGGCGCCAGCAATCCTCGGCGGCTCCCATCACCCCCCAGGAAATGCTGTAGCGCGCGCGGTTGAGGCAGCCGAATGGACCCTTGAGGCCGGACGCCTGCGGCAGCAACGCATCCTCGCCGACTTCGACGCCGTCCATCACGATCTCGCCTGTAATCGAGGCGCGCAAAGACAGTTTGCCTGTAATCTTCGGGGCGGACAAACCCTTCGCGCCCTTCTCCAGCACGAAGCCGCGGATTTCGTTATCGTGAGCCTCCGACTTCGCCCAGACGATGAACACATCGGCGACCGGCGAGTTGGAAATCCACATCTTGGAGCCGGACAGGCGATAACCGCGATCAATTTTTTCCGCCCGCGTCCTCATGCCTGCCGGGTCGGAGCCCGCGTCGGGCTCGGTTAGGCCGAAGCAACCGATCCATTCGCCGGAAGCGAGTTTGGGCAGATATTTCCGCCGCTGTTCTTCCGATCCGTAGGCATGAATTGGGTGCATGACAAGGGAGGACTGCACGCTCATCATCGAGCGGTAGCCAGAATCGACGCGCTCGACTTCACGCGCCACGAGGCCGTAGGCGACATAGTTCGCGCCAACGCCGCCATATTCGGCTGGGATCGTCACACCCAAGAGGCCCGTTGCGCCCATCTCCCGGAAAATCTCGGGATCAGCGGTTTCTTCCAGATAGGCCCGCTGAACGCGCGGAGCGAGTTTGTCGGCGGCGAAGGCCGCCGCTGCGTCGCGGATCATCCGCTCGTCGTCGGCAAGCTGATCGTTGAGGAGGAAGGGATCCTCCCAAGAAAAAGAACCGCGCTGCGTTTGCATAGGAGTGGACCTTGCGACAGCTGTGTGCATGCCGCCGCGATGCGGCGGCACATGCTTCTTCGAGTTCCGCAGTAGAGGTCGCGTAAGAGATGCGGAAAAATAGCAAGAAAGGCCGAAGGCCGAACCGGGAACGACTGCGCCGCCTGCGGCGCGCAGCAAATATTCCGCAAAATCCGTATCGCTCTCGATGCGCTCACCGGAGCGGTCTTGCCGATGAGACCTGCGCAACTGGCGAAAGCATAAAACACGTTTTCGGGCGAGCGGCAAGCAATGCCGTCGATTTTATTCAACGCGGCGACGACGAAATCGCGCCGCGCCTGAAACGAGCGGCGACGTTCGCGGACAACGTCGAGAATCGGCCGATAGCCGGAAGCGGAATAGGCCGCTCCCGTCGGATTCGACGGCGAGTTCAAGATGAGCCAGCGCGTGCGTTTCGTGATCGCCCGATCCAAATCTTCAGCAGTCAGCCGGAAGCCATTGGCCTCCGCACACGGCACGACGACGGCCTTGCCGCCCGCAATTATGACAATGTCGGCGTAGCTTCACCCAATATGGCGTCGGGATGACAACCTCGTCACCCGGGTCGAGCGTCGCCATCATGCCGTTGAAAAGGACTTGCTTCGCCCAGGCGGAAACCGTGATCTCCTCGGACGCGAACTCAAGACCGTTGTCGCGCTTGAACTTCGCGCGGATCGCGGCTTTGAGCTCCGGGGCGCCGTCGAGAGCCGTGTATTTCGTCGCGCCAGCCCGCATGGCGCGCGCCGCGGCGTCCTTGACGTGATCAGGCGTGTCGAAGTCGGGTCCGCCCGCGCCGAGGGTGATGACATCCTTTCCCTGGCCCTTCAGCTCTGTGGCGAGTCCGGTGATCTTCAGGATTTCCGACACCCCAATCGCCGAGAGCCGGCTGGCCGGTCGAAACAAGAATGGGACTTGCACGGGCGCGCCCATGGCCGCTTCCTCCCTCAGGCCACGTCAAATTTGACGCCCTGAGCGAGCGGCAGCGTCCGGCCGTAATTGATAGTGTTGGTCGCGCGGCGCATATAGGCCTTCCAGGCATCCGATCCTGACTCGCGCCCGCCGCCAGTTTCCTTCTCGCCGCCGAACGCGCCGCCGATCTCGGCGCCTGAGGGGCCGATATTGACGTTGGCGATTCCACAGTCCGACCCGCGGACGGAGAGGAAGGCTTCCGCCTCGCGCAAATCGTTGGTGAAAATCGAGGATGCGAGTCCTTGCAGAACGGCGTTGTGCAGTTCGAGCGCCGTATCGAAGTCGCGGTATTTCATGACGTAGAGGATCGGCGCGAACGTCTCGCGCGCGACAGGGCCGGTCTGCCTGTCCATTTCGACCAGCGCCGGACGCACGTAGAAAGCCTTTTCCGCGTTCTCGATCATCACGCGGTCGCCGCCGAGGATGGCACCGCCCAAGGCTTTCGCTTCGTCCAAGGCGCGCTGCATCGCCTCATATGCCGCCTGGTCGATCAAGGGGCCAACGAGATTGCCGGGTTCGAGAGGATTGCCGAGGGGTGCCGATTCATAAGCGCGCTTCAGGCGCGGCACCAAGCTTTCGTAGACGCTCTCATCAACAAAGAGCCGGCGCAACGTGGTGCAACGCTGGCCCGCCGTGCCCAGCGCGGCGAAAGCAACGGCGCGTAGCGTCAGATCGAGATCGGCCGTTGCCGCGACGATCGCCGCATTATTGCCGCCGAGCTCGAGGATGGCGCGCGCAAAGCGTTTGGCGAGCCTCGGGCCGACGACGCGGCCCATCGCCGTCGAGCCGGTCGCCGAGACGAGGGGAACCTTGGGGTGATCGACGAGAATCTCGCCGATCGCGCGGCCGCCGATCAGCACGGCTGAAAGTCCCGAAGGCGCGACGCCGCCCTCGTCCTTGAAACGCTTTGCGGCGCGCTCGAAAAGCGCTTGGCTCGCCAAGGCGGTCAGCGGCGTCTTCTCGGACGGCTTCCAGACGACGCTATCGCCGCAAACTAAGGCCAGGGCGGCATTCCAGCACCAAACGGCGACCGGGAAATTAAAGGCCGAGATGACGCCCGCGACGCCGAGCGGATGCCAAGTCTCCATCATCCGATGTCCGCGACGCTCCGTTGCGATCGTCAGGCCGTAAAGCTGACGGGAGAGACCGACGGCGAAATCGCAAATGTCGATCATCTCCTGAACTTCGCCAAGCCCTTCCGACACGATCTTGCCCGCCTCAACGGAAACGAGTCGGCCGAGGGCCTGCTTGTTGGCGCGCAATTCCTCGCCGAACAGCCGTAAGAGTTCGCCGCGCTTCGGCGCTGGAACCAGGCGCCATTCCAGGAAGGCCGAATGAGCCTTCTCGATCGCGGCCGCCGTATCGGCCGCGTCAATTTCTTTCACGTGAGCGAAGGTTTCACCTGTAATGGGCGAACGGGCGGGAAGCGTTCCGCCTGCATAGCGCTCCCGTCCGACGCCAAGGCCCGACAGGAGAGCATCAGTTTCGGCGGCGAGGCTGAGCCGTTCGCTTGGATGCGTTTGCTTGGTCGCGGTCACGGTTTCTTTCCAGTAGCTCGCGTTGATCTCAGATAGTCGCGGCGTGCGTCCACGGGCCAACATTCCCAACAAATGGCAATCGGCATGTCTCGCGGGCACCGGACCGCACTCAAACGCTCCGCATGATAATGCCGGGACCTTGGCAGTTCATTCGGGATTGTCATAACCTTTTGCAAATTACGCTTGCGCGATCGGGCCCGTCAAATAAGGTTCGTTCAACAACTCATTCTTCATTGGAATGATATGCAAGCTTCTCGCCGTTTTCTCCCATCAACTTGGCTGCTCGGACCGGCAGCATGACCCTGGCGGCTCGCGAGCTGAACCTCACACAGAGCGCGGTCAGCCGCCAGATCAAGATGCTGGAGGAGCAGTTGGAGGTCGAGCTTTTCATCCGCGAGCGGCAGACCATTCGCTTGACCGGTGCGGGCGACGGCTATGCGCGGGAAATTCGCGACGCCCTCCGCAAGATCAGCACCGACTCCTTCAACCTTCGCGCCAGCCCAGGCGGCGGAACGCTTAATCTCGCTATCCTGCCCACATTCGGCACGCGTTGGCTTTCGCCGCGTCTGCGCCGGTTCCTTTCGCAAAATCCGGGCGTAACGATTAACCTCGCGACGCGCTTGTCTTATTTCGACTTTCGCGCGGAGGCGTTGGACGCCGGAATCCATTTTGGAGAGCCTGACTGGCCGGGGGCGGCGATGGCGCTGCTGCGTTCCGAGGAAGTCATCCCTGCCTGCAGCTCCGACCATAAGCGCCGTTACGATTTTCGCGTTGCTGGCGATCTCAAGAAAGCGCCGCTGCTCAGTGTCTCGACCCGTGTTCAGGCGTGGGATCGTTGGTTTTCAGCCCACAATGCGCCGATTGGCGCCGCCCAAACGATGTTTTTCGACGAGTTCACCACAGTGGCTCAGGCCGCGATCGCCGGCGTGGGCGTCTGATCCAGGACGAGTTTGAAAGCGGAAAACTCGTTCCCGCGATCAACCAGCCGATGGAAAGATCCGAGCGATATTACTTGTGCGGCCCGCCGAACGCGCGAAGCATCCGCCGTTCGTTGCCTTTCGCGATTGGCTCCTTAAGGACATTGCGGCCGACCGGTGAGCGATAGCGAGGCAACACTGTCAATGACTGTCCTTGTGCTTTGAAACGCGCTTTTCAGGCGCTGCGCGAGGGCAATGACCGCAGTCGGATCTCGTGGCGCAAAACGCTGGACTTTCGTCCCAGGGCCGCGATAATTTCCCTTCGTTTCGCAGGCAAAACGCCTCTCATAGAGTAGAGGAATGGCGCAGCCGTCGGACGTAAAGAAGGATCAGGAGCTTATCAATATCCTGACTACCGACGCTCGGACTCCTCTGTCGCAAATCGCCAAGAAATTAGGGGTGTCGCTCGCGACCGTGCAACTCCGGCTGGCGAGGCTCAAAAAAGAAGGCGTGATCGCTGTCTATACGACGGTTCTCGGCAAAGAACCCGACGCCACGACCATTTCCGCCATCATTTTGACTGAGCTTGAGGTGAATCGGCAGGGAAACGTGATCGCGGCGCTGCGGAAACGACCCGAGGCCGTTCATTGCTACACCTTAAGCAGGCTTTTTGACCTTCTTGTCAAAATAAACTGCGCCTTAGCCTCTCAACTCGGTGAGCTCCTTGACTGGATGCCGAGATGGAGGGCGTCAAGCGCACCACCTCATCAGTTGTCCTCGCAAGAAAATTCGAAAGTTGGACAAAGGTCAGCGGCGGTCGCCTCACCCTTTCATTTCGCTTCGAAAGAAAGGATTGTCCATCGAAATTCGCCCACAATCCGCGCATGATCGGCGTTCTGGATGTTTATGTTGCGCGCATACGCGTAGATAAAGAAACGAAGAGTTGGATCGCCATCAGAGGTTTGCTATGAACAATGCGTCCAAACATATCGCTGTCCTGGGCGCTGGGCAGATTGGCGCGGTGATTGCCGGCATGCTCGCTGAGCAAGGTCATCGGGTCACGCTCGCCGACGCTTCGCAGGCGCAACTCGCGTTGAGCGCAGGGCAAGCGTTCGGCACTAAGGTCATGGACGCCGCCGATCTTGGCGGCCTGCGCAGTTTCCTTGCCGATCAGGACATCGTCGTCAGCGCCTGCCCCTTTTTTCTCAACAAGGGCATCGCGCGCGTCGCGGCGGAGACGGGGACGCATTATTTCGACTTGACCGAGGACGTGGCGACGACCGCCTATATCAAGGATATTGCGGACGCCGCAGACGTCGCGCTCGTGCCCCATTGCGGCCTCGCTCCCGGCTTCATCTGCGTGCTCGGTGCCGACATGGCGACCCGCTTCGACGCGGTGAAGTCGATCAAGATGCGGGTCGGCGCGCTCCCGCTCTACCCCACCAACATCCTGCGTTACAACGTCACCTGGTCTGTCGACGGCCTGATCAACGAATATTGCAATCCTTGCGAGATCGTCTTCGACGGCAAGCCGATCCTCGTGCCGGCGCTCGAGGGCGTCGAAAGCGTGATGATCGATGGCGTGGCTTACGAAGCGTTCAATACCTCGGGCGGCCTCGGGACGCTAGCCGAAACGCTAGCCGGCAAAGTGCAGGACATGAGTTACAAGACCTTGCGCTATCCCGGCCATGCCGAGATCATGAAATTCTTGCTGCACGGATTGGGACTTTCCCAAGATAAGGAAACGATGCGCCGCATCCTCGACCGCGCCGCGCCTTTTACGCGAAAGGACGTTGTGGTGATCTTCGTAACCGGCATCGGTGAGCGCGGCGGCCGCATGGAGGAAGACAGTATCGTCCTTCGCTATGATGGAAAGCCTCAACTCGGCGCCATCCAGCTCACCACGGCGGCGGGCTGCGTCGCCATGGTCGAGCTCTTCCTTGGCGGCAAGCTGCCGGCCAAGGGCTTTGTCAAGCAAGAAGATGCAAGCCTGTCCGACTTTTTGGCGACCCACGCCGGCTGCCGCCTGGCCAGGGAGGCTCGCGACTCCGAAACGCACGGCATTGCATGTCAACAAGGTCGCCCACGGGATGGCGATGGGTCGTGAGGGTGAGGTTCAGGGCGATCTCATGATAACTTGGGCGGAGATTCCGCGTTCGCCAGGCCATGTGTTTTACGACCGTCTTCCACTGCTGTCCGGCTAGGAACTGAATAGATTCAGTTGGTTATCATAATCCTCCGAGTTCGATTTGGATCGACTGCCCTGCAAGGCCTGAGAAACAGGCATTTTCTCGAAAAGCGTGAGCGA
>Ga0181527_1003999_pt1 | contig 12846 bp, 14 predicted proteins | sample PEATcosm2014_Bin_30_FD_119762 | JGI IMG/M metagenome (GOLD analysis project Ga0181527, IMG submission 119762) | Peatland microbial communities from MTU Mesocosm Facility, Houghton, MI, USA - PEATcosm2014_Bin06_60_metaG | ecosystem: Environmental > Terrestrial > Soil > Wetlands > Peat | place...
CCGAGCGCGTCCGGCGCGAAGCGCCTCGTATGGCGGCGCCCTTGAAGCCGCCGGAACGCGGTCAACGACCGCGTCTACAAATCCGCCCGGCAATTTGCCCGACTTGCGCGCCATGGTAGCTATGACCCCATGACGCCCGAAGAAACAAGAGCGCGGCTGCTTTATCGCGACGGCCTGATGCTGGTGATCGACAAGCCGGCGGGAATCGCGGTGCATCGCGGCCCCAAGGGAGGCGCCAATCTCGAAGACGATTTCGACGCCTTGCGCTTCGGCCTGCCGCGCAAGCCCGCGCTCGCCCACCGCCTCGATCGCGACACCGCGGGCTGCCTGGTGCTCGGGCGTCATCACAAGGCGCTGGAGAGGCTCAGCCTGTTGTTCAAACAGGGCAAGATCGTCAAGACCTACTGGGGAATCGTCGCCGGCGGCCCCGAGGCCGACGAGGGCCTGATCGATCTGCCGCTCGGCCGGCTCGATTCGGCGCGCGGCTGGTGGATGAAGGTCGACGCGGCCGGCCTGCCGGCGCAGACGCGTTGGCGGGTCAAAGGGCGCGGGCGCTGGCGGGGGGCGCCGATCGCCTGGCTGGAACTCACGCCGCTGACCGGCCGCACCCATCAACTGCGCGTCCATTGCGCATGCCAGGGCTGGCCGATTCTCGGCGATCGCGTCTACGGCGCGCGCGCGGGCGCGGACGCAGCCTTGCAGCTGCTGGCGCGCCGGGTCGAGGTCCCGCTGTCGAAGAAGGCGCCGGCGGTCATTGTCGAGGCGCCGGCGCCCGAGCACATGCGCGAGACGCTGGCGGCGTGCGGCTTCGCGGGCGATGCGGAGCGGCGGCCCGTCGCGGCGGCGGGCTGATTTTCGTCGCAAGGCTCGTCGAGCCGGCTCGCCGCCCGCGGCCAGCATGGACAAGCGCGGGGCGCGGGATTCCATCGCCTTATTCGGCACGCTTCTTGCCCGGCGATTCGCCGAACGGCCCGACGGCGCTCTCAGCGCTTTTCGTCTCGGGCGGAGGACGCGCCCATAACCGGCTCCTCGCTGCGGCGAGAGACGACGAGTCGCGCGAGCGCGTATGCGGACCGCATGCCTCATTAAATCGCTTCGCGCGGGGGAAAGCCCGCGCCCGTGGCGTCAAGCGCCTCGGACCCTGGGGAGGAGTTCACGCGTTCAAGGAGGCGATCGGCCCGCGGCCCGATCGCATCGACGAACGCCTCGATCGGTCGGCCGCCAACAGGAGCGGATGACATGATGAATGCTTTTCTGCGTGTGGCCCTTGGCGGCGTCCTCGCCGCCGCGTCGTCCTACGCGGTCAGCGCCCACGACATCTACACCGGCGTGCACGGCAAGAACGGCCAGCTCTGCTGCGGCGGCAACGATTGCGCCGCGACGTCGTTTCGCGAGCGCGGCGGCCACTATGAGTTCCTAACGCGCGAGCAGCAATGGGTTGCGATCCCCCAGGAGCGAATCACATTCCTGCCGATTCCCGGCGATCGTCCCGACGGCGATTCGCACTACGCGCACTTATGCTATCCCCCGGCGCACGACGAGGACCGGGTCGGCGCCTTCTCGTCGAACGTGTTCGAGGACATCTACCTCTATTGCGCGTTCATTCCGCCGGGCTCGACCTGAACGACGCGTTGGGCGACGGCGAGCCCCGGCGCGGGCGCCGACGTCGCGATTCCCTCCGGCGATCCGCCGCGCGCGCCGCGCCTCGCCGAAGGCCGAAGCTCCCTCACGCCGCCTTGCGCGCGGCGGCGCCGCTGATCGTGGATCGGATCGCTCCCGCCAGCGCCCTCGACTCTTCAGAGATCTGTCCGGGCGCGAAAATGAGACCCATCCGGGTCAGCGGCAGGCTCGGCAGGCCGTCCTCGGCGCCGAGCACGCGTAGGTCGTCGCCCGCCATGCCGATCGCCAGCGCCGTCGCGGCGAGGCCGGCGCGCACCACCGTGATGACGGCCGAATAATTCTTGGAGAAGAACAGGCCGTGCGTCGCGACGGGCCAATCGCGCAGCGCGACCTCGGTGATTTTCCCCCACAGACAGGTCGGACTGCCGAGCGCCAACGGGATCGGCGCGCCTTCGGGCGGCTTGAAGCGCTTGGCGGCGACCCAGACCAGCGGCTCTTCGCGGACGAGTTCAAAGCCGATCAGACCCTCGTGGTCGGTCACCAGGGCGATTTCGATCGCGCCGGCGTGAACCTGCGCGGCGAGTTCGACCGAATTCTCGCAGACGACCGAAACCTCGACCAGCGGGTGGCGGCGGTTGAACAGGGTGAGAATTTCGGCCAGGAACGCCTCGGCGTAGTCGTCGGGAATGCCGAGGCGCACCGAGCCCTTGAGGCCTTTGCGCGAAAGCGCCGCCATCGCCCCGGCCTCGATCTGCATGATGCGCCGCGCGTATTCGATCAAGCGCTCGCCCTCGCTGGTCAGCCGCGCCGAGCGGCCTTGCTTGACGAACAGCGCGCAGCCGAGCTGCTCCTCGAGGCGGCGAACGTGCATGGAGACCGCCGATTGGGTCTTGTTGACCCGCTCGCCGGCGCGAGTGAACGAGCCGGTGTCGACGATGGCGAGAAAGGAGCGCAACTGGTCGGTGTCGAGCATCTTAATCGATCCCTTTAATCGATCCTTATTCCTTATGGATTACTCTACAAACATTCGTTGGACCGATCAATAGCGAATCGGCATAATGCACAAAGTTAAGGCAATTTGACCGTTCGTTGCGCAGCCCCTCGGCGGCGAACGGGATTTTTTCCCCCAAAGGAGACCCCAATGTCCGATGATTCGCCCGCGTCTCGGCGCCGTGCCGACGTCAGCGCCCTCGTCCGGCGCGCGCTCGGCTGGCCGGCGCGCGTCATCGAAGCCCGGCGCACGCTGGCTCAGCTCGGCCAGATGACCGACCGGGAACTGAACGATATCGGCCTGTTGCGGTCGGACCTGGCCGATTGCACCGCCCTGCCGCTCGACGACGACCCCGGCCAGAAGCTGGCGCGCACGCGCGCGACGCGCGCCTGGTACGGGCCTTCGCATCGCGATCTGGCGGCCTGACGCGCCGCCGGCGGCGCCTTTTCCGCCTATCCCGCGAAAAACCTTCGAAAAACGTCCCGCCGGCGGATATCCCCGGCGGGCGAAATTTTCTATAGGAACGAGACCTTCGCGCTTATGCGACGGCTGGGAGGTCTCGCCATGATTGCTTCCGCGCTCCTTTCCGGAGTCGAGCTTCGCGCCGCCGCGGGTCCGCGCTTCGAGGAAATCCTCAGCCCGCCGGCGCTTGGTCTTCTGGCCGATCTGCATCGGCGCTTCGACGCGCGGCGAAAGGAGCTGCTTCAGCGGCGCGCCGAGCGGCAGAAGCGCTTCGACGCCGGCGAGACGCCGAACTTCCTCATCGAGACGCGGGCGATACGCGAAGGGAACTGGAAAGTCGCGCCGATTCCCGCCGACCTTCTCGACCGGCGGGTCGAGATCACCGGCCCGGTCGATCGCAAGATGATCATCAACGCGCTCAATTCCGGCGCGAAAGTCTTCATGGCGGATTTCGAGGACGCGTCGTCGCCCGCGTTCGCCAATATGATCGAGGGCCAGGCCAACCTGAAGGACCGCTGGGCCGGCCGGATCGATTTCACCGACGAAGGCAACGGCAAGCGCTACGCGGTCGCCGACAAGCCCGCGCTGCTTATGGTCCGTCCGCGCGGCTGGCATCTCAACGAGCGGCATCTCACCGTCGACGGCGCGGAGGTTTCCGGCTCGCTGTTCGACTTCGGCCTCACCGTCTTTCACTGCGCGAAAACGCAGATCGCGCAGGGCGCAACGCCGACGTTCTACCTGCCCAAGCTGGAAAGCCGTCTCGAGGCGCGGCTGTGGAACGAGGTCTTCGCCTTCGCCGAAGCTGCGCTCGGCGTCCCGGTGGGGACGTTCAAGGCGACGGTGCTGATCGAGACCATCCCCGCCGCGTTCGAGATGGACGAAATTCTCTATGAAATGCGCGACCACATCGTCGGCCTCAACTGCGGGCGCTGGGACTACATCTTCTCCTTCATCAAGCGGCTCGGCAAGAATCCGGCCTTCCTCACCCCCGATCGCGCCGCGATGACGATGGGCAAGGCGTTCCTCAACGCGTATTCGCTGCTGCTGATCAAGACCTGCCACCGCCGCGGCGCCTTCGCGATGGGCGGCATGGCGGCGCAGATCCCGATCAAGGGCGACCCGGCCGCCAACCAAGTCGCCTTCGCCAAGGTGCGCGCCGACAAGGAGCGCGAGGCGTCGAACGGCCACGACGGCACCTGGGTCGCCCATCCCGATCTCGTGCCGGTCGCGCGCGAAGCGTTCGACCGGCTGATGCGCGGACCGAACCAGCTCGCTGTGACGCGCGACGACGTGACGGTGACGCGCGAGGACTTGCTGCGCGTCCACGACGGCGCGCGCACGGACGCGGGATTGCGCGAAAACATCCGCGTCGGCGTGCAATATCTCGAGGCCTGGCTGCGCGGGCGCGGCTGCGTGCCGCTCTACAATCTGATGGAGGACGCCGCGACCGCGGAAATCTCGCGCGCGCAAGTCTGGCAATGGCTGCATCTGAAGGCCAGGCTCGACGATGGGCGCGCCGTCACGCCCGATCTCTTCAAGGCGACGCTCGCCGACGAAATGAGGAAGGTTCGCGCCGCCGTCGGCGCCGACGCCTTCAAGGGCGGCCGCTTCGCCGAGGCGATCGACCTCTTCAGCCAAATGTCGCTGAGCCCGACCTTCGAGGAGTTCCTGACGCTGCCGGCGTATCGGCTGATCGATTGAGAGCAGTCGCCGAAAACAATCCTCGTCATGGCCGGTCTCAATATTCTCCTCCGGCGTCAGCCGAAGAGCCGCGTGAACCGCCTTGCCGCCGCCTCGGGTTCGTCAGCGGCGACGATGGCCGAAACGACGGCGAGGCCGTCGGCGCCCGCGGCGAGCACGCGCGCGCTATTGCCGGGTTTGAGACCGCCGATGGCCAGCACGGGCTTTTGCGTCAGCGCGCGCAAACGCCGGAAGCCTTCGACGCCGAGCGGAGGCTCCGCGTCTTCCTTGGTCTGCTGCCGATAGACGGGACCGACGCCGAGATAATCGGCCGCCGCGGCGTCGGGATTCATGATCTGCGCGGCGTTGGCGATCGACAGACCGACGATCTTGCCGGGCCCGAGCAAGCGGCGCGCGTCCTCGACGGGCAAATCGGTCTGCCCGACGTGCACGCCATCGGCATCGACAGCCAGTGCGATGTCGACACGATCATTGACGATCAATCGAACGCCCAGCGGAGCGAGCAGGGATTTGAGCGCGCGCGCCTCTTCGAGAAAGGCCCGCGTCGTCGCCGCCTTGTCGCGCAACTGCACCATCGTCGCCCCGCCGCGAACGGCGTCGGCGACGATTTGCGTGAGCGGACGACCGCGCGCGAGGCCATTGTCGGTGACGAGGCAGAGGCGCAGCAGACTCGGGTCGATCGGCATTCACAGAACCTTCAAACGAAGTCTGACGTCCTCCTCGCCGATCGCGTCGAGCATGTCGAGAAACGCGACGCGGAAACTGCCGGGGCGGACGGCCTTTTCGGCGGCCATTTCGCCGGCGATCCCATAGATGGCGATGGCCGCCGCCGTCGCGACGAAGGCGTCCGGCGTGAGCGAAGCAAAAGCCGCGACGATCGCCGAAAGCGCGCAGCCGAGCGCGGTCACCTTGGCCATCAGCGGCGAGCCGTTGGCGATTTCCGTCACGCGTTCGCCATCGGTGACGAGATCGACGGCGCCGGTTGCGGCGACGACGCAATCCCGACGCCGCGCGAGCTGGATCGCCAGGCCGCGCGCCGCCCCGGTCTCATGCGCGCTGTCGACGCCCTTCGGCGCCGAGGCGTCCTGGTGCAACCCCGCGATCCGGGCCACGCTCAAAATCTCCGACGCGTTGCCGCGAATAATGGTCGGTCGATGCCGCAGCAATTGCTCGACGGCTCGGTCGCGAAACCGCGTCGCGCCGACGCCCACGGGATCGAGCACCCATGGCCGTCCGAGCCTGTCCGCCGCGGCGGCCGCGGCCTCCATGCTCACGACGAAAGACTTCGACAAGGTTCCGATATTGACGACGAGCGCGCTGGCGAGCGCGACGAATTCATCCGCCTCTTCCGGCGCATGAACCATCGCCGGCGAGGCGCCGATCGCCAGCAACGCATTGGCGGCGACGTCCATCGAAACATAATTGGTCACCGCTTGAACGAGCGGGCGTGACGCGCGCAGGTCCGCCAGGAGGCGGGCGGCGGCGGCGGCGAGCGTTTTCGCGGCGTCCATGGGTTTACCGCGGGTTTACGGCGGTGGGTTGACGGAGTCGAGGAAGGGAGCCGTGCGCAGCGATCTCCCAGCCCGCCTCGTTCATCGCCGCGACGGCCTCGGGATTGCGCGCCATCGCGGTGGCGACGGCGAACGCCGTCACCGGCACGGCCCGCTCGGCGAACAGCCGATGCGGGCGCCAGAAGCCGGCGCGCGAGCCGTATTGGTGGATCGACCCCATGTTCATGTGGCGCTGGCCGGGCCAGGGCGGCGCGCCGACGATCTCCGACAGGAACGCCTCCGAGGCGGCGTCGCCGTGCAGAATGTTGTTTTCGTCGCCTTCTTCGTAGTTGACGACGAATTGCAGCGCGACGCGCGCCCCGCCCGGCCAATCCGCGCAAGGGGGCGTGCGGCCGTAGCCGACCATGTCGCGCGGATAGGTCTCGCTCACCAATTTCCCTCTCTAGCTCTCTCGCCCGGCCGCCGGCGCGCCCGCTTTGCTGCGGCGAGCCGGCAGTTTGCTCCACGGCCCCTCTTGCGTCAAAAGCTCGCCGTCCTGAGCGAAACCGAGCCGACTCTCGCGGCGCCGCCGGCGCGCCTCCGCTCGAACGCCCAATCGCGCCGCAACGCGGTCTCGCACGCGCTGTGGCGGGCCTTGCCGGCGATCTGCGCGAGGATCGAAGCGCGCGCCGAGGCGCACGTCGTCGTCGTCGAGGGCGCCGGCGGGCGTTTCAGCGCCGGCGCCGACGCCTCGGAATTCGCCGAGGCCTATCGCGACGCGCTCGCGACGCATGGCTACGTCGACGCGATCCAGACGGGCATGGCGGCGCTCGCGGCGCTCGACCGGCCGACGATCGCAGCCCTCAGCGGCGTCGCGGTCGGCGGCGGGCTCGCCCTCGCGCTCTGCTGCGACTTACGGTTCTGCGCCGAGGACGCGCATCTGGCGATAACCGCCGCCAAGCTCGGGCTTCTCTACGGCCACGTCGAAACGCGAAGGCTCGTCGAACTCGTCGGCCCGGCGCGCGCCAAGGACCTCTTGTTCAGCGGCCGGCGCGTCGAGCCCGCCGAGGCGCTGGCGATCGGCCTCGTCGACCGGCTGGTCGCCGCCGAGGCGCTGGCGCGAACGGTCGACGACTACGCGGCGGACCTCGCCCGGCTGAGCCAGACGTCGATCCGCGGCGCCAAGCGCGCGGTCGACGCGATCACGCGCGGCATGAGCGCGGAGAGCGCGGCGTTTCGCGCAGCGGTCGAGGACGCCGCATTGAGCGAGGATTTTCGCGAGGGGCGCGCCGCGTTCGCCGCCAAGCGCGCGCCGCGCTTTTCCGACCGCGGAGCGACAAAGGCGATTGACTGAGACCCGCCCCTTCCCCCCTTGCGTGGGTAAAGTAGTCTCCAAAAATACGACTCGACAGTCTCTTGCGAGGCGAATTCTAAAAGTCAGATGGCCTTAACCTCTTCCAGTCCGCGGAGGGCGCATCGGGAAGCCGTGACGCTCACTCGCACCTGAGATTCTCTCCGAACTTGCCCGACACGAACCAAGGGAGCATATTCACGCCGCGAGCGATGTTTTACCTGTTGAAAGTCGGCAAATACGCTTGGCTAGGCATTGATATTGACATGCGTCAGATTTCCGACATCGAAGCAAGCACCCAGCATGGCGTCGCAACGAGCCACAGCGAAATGGCAAGTGGCGAATATCGATTTCGTTTAAAAAAAACAGATGGGACTGCATATATACGAACTGAGTCAAGTCATACTGGAGGTTGGCAGGAAAGCCATTACCATAGAAGAGTGCGTGAAACGTATATAATCCAAAGAGGGTGGATCGCATACGCAGTAATGACAAATAACCGGGTAGATATCAAATTATATCATGAAGGCGAGCTGTTTACCACACAGCCGCAGTCAGTGCACAGTGTATACATGCCGGGAAACTCGATAATTCACACGGTGAAACACGGCAATGCCGACGGAGACGATCGTATCACCGACCCGACAACCGAAGCGCTTGATCGCGAACTTGTGAACCTAAGTGACGAGAAGCGTCTCATGGAACGGAATAGCCCCGATCCCGCCGAAAGTCCAGCGTATCGCCATTATGACGATCTAATTTGGCGACTGCCTGTTTGGGCAACCGGCATAATCTCAGTCACAGTTATCGGGCTGGGGGCTCCAGCGCTAAAGATTATTTCGGAAGCAATTTCAGCTCCTCCGGTCCACGTTGCTTCCATCTATCTGCTATTGATATTTTCTGCCACATTGGCGTTTTCATACTTCTTGCACAGATTTAGGCTTAGGCAGAAAGCCACTAGACCATTGATGCACGAGCGGACTCCATTTTGGAAGTCGGCTTCGACCTACAATAATCTTCTGATTTGTGTCGAATCGTCGTTTCTTCTCTATCTCGCAGTTCTATTGAATGGATTTGCAACTGCTTGGCTGCTACCATTGTGTTGCGCGTTTGGCATCGGGCTTGCAGTAGTGTACGAATTTCATCTGCGAACGCGCTCGTAGAATTCGAAATATTCACGCCTCAGGAGAACACTTTACTCCCTTCCTGCTTTGCGGGGGGAAGGTCGACGGCCGAAGGCCGGCCGGATGAGGGGAGGGCACGCAAGCGCCTGGCGGCGCGACCCCTCATCCGGCCCTTCGGGCCACCTTCCCCAGCAAGGGGGGAAGGGATTTCAGTCGTCGCGCGACAGAGGGATCGACGATGTCGGCGTCGAGTCGATCGACCCGTCGTCCTCGGCGGGCAGGATCGGCGGCGGGGCCGGGCGGGCGTCGTAGGCTTGCAGCGGCGGGGGCAGGGCGCCGGAGGGACCGCGCAGGTCGAGCGGGCCGGCGCCCGGGCGCAGGCTCGCGCGGGCGACGTCCATCGGCTCTTCGATGTCGGGCGCCGGCGGCAGGCCGTCGGGACGGCCGGGCGGCGGCATGAGGTCCGGCGGGGGCAGCGGCCGGCAATAGCGGCGCGGACCGGTGTCGGTCGCGCCGTGCATCGCCAGATCGAGATGGAAATGGTTGTAATGGAACACGTCGGCGCCCGGGCCGAGCACGGTGGTGAAGTGTTGGCAGGCGCCGGCGTGGATCTCGTGCAGGAACGCCGACTCCTGGCTGTCGGCCCGTTTCCAGTCGCGCACGACGCTGATTTCGCGCCCGTCCGCGAGCCTGAAGCCGGCGACGTCGATGGCGTTGCCGAACGCGTGTTCCGACAATTGCGCCCCGGGAATATTGTCGACGCCGCGGCAGCTATAGGCGCCGAAGGCCTCGAGGCCGACGACGCCGGCGCCGAAGCGCGCCTGGGCGATCGGTTGCACCACATCGGCGAGCCAAGCCTCCAGCGCCGGGATCATCGAGCAATCGATGGTCACCGGCTTGTCGACGCTGACCGTCCCGTCGGCGAGCGCCGACACCTTGAAGGGCCGCGTCATGCCGCAAATGCCGGGGCCGTCGATTTCCGGCTGCGGCGCGATAGTGGCGGAAGGGCGCACCCATCCGCGCGACAGGCACAGATTTTCGGCCTGCGTGCGCCAGGCCGGACGCTCCGCCCGCTCGAACCAGCCGCAGCCGGCGAGGGAGAAAAGGACGAGAACGCCCAACGCTGTCGGCCATACGCCACGCGCCATACCGTCAAAATGCGCGCTTTGCCTAAAGAAAGCCTAAACCGAGCCGCCGGCCACGGTGGCGCCGCACTTTGCGGGCAAGGGACAGCCGTTTGCGCGGCGGGACGACGATTCGGAGAGACGGGGCGTTGAAGGGCAAGGTTCTGACGCCGAACGGCGAGACCACCGCCCGGCCGTGGCGCGCGCCCGGCTCACGCCGCGTCGGGAACGACGGCGATGGTCAGCGTGGCGCCGAGGGCGCGCGCGGCCTCGGCGATCTGGTCGAATTTGGTGCCATGGTCGGGATCGAGCACGCGGCGCGCCTCGGTCTCGCTGCGGCCCATCAGCCGGCCGAGTTCGGACTTGGAAATCCCTTTGCGCCGCCAGAGCTCATAGACCGTCGCCTTGGCGGCGAGGCGCAGCTCGAGCGCGATCGCGACCTCGCCCGGCGCAACGCGGCCCGGCGCATCGAGTTCCTCGCCGTGGCGCATGCGGCTCGCGACCGCGACCTTGATTGCGTCGGCGGCGAGGGCGAGCGCCTCGGCGCGGGTGTCGCCGGAGGTTTGCACCTCGGGCAGATCGCGCACGGCGACGACTTCGTCCCCCGCTTCGTCTTCGTCGATTTTGACGCCATAGATCCAGGGCATCGCCTTGTCCTCGCGTTAGAGGGAACCACCCCGCCTAGATGGCGGCGGGGTCGATTTCGAGTTGCTTCAGAATTCGCCGAATTCGTCCGGGATTCAACTTGTCTTGGACCGTCGACTTGCGCCCGTCGAATTCGATCCGGTAGTGCGATCCCTTGCCTGCCTGCCGGTCGACCGCGAAGGAGACTCCCTTCGCTTTCGCCAGCGCCCGCAAGGCTCGGATCGGCTGCTCCCGATTCATCCCCCCGCTCCGTTTTCGTTGGCGATAATCTCACACAAAAATGTTCGAGCTTCAAGCGAAATCGAACAAAAATGTTCGTGGCGACACGCCTTCCCGCGCGAGGGGGCTACGCCATTGGCGCTTCTGTCGACGGCCGGCGGCCACATCGGCCCGTCGCCGTCAAGCCGCTTCGCGGCGCCAGCGCCGCTCGGATGCGGCGAAGCGCATCCATGATCTTTGCTGAGCGAAGCCGGCCCGCATGGCCGGGTTGCGCAGCAAAGATCATGGAGGCCAAGAGCCTGAGCCGCGCGCAGGGGTCAATGTTTGCGAGCGCAGCGAGCAACCCGCGGAGCGGGCGCGACATTGACGCCGAGCACGGATCAGGCGCAGCGGACCTGGAAAATATCGAGTCGGGATGTGCGAGTCCGTTAGGGCGAGGGGGGAAGGGGCGCGCATGACGCTCCAATTTTCTCAATCGGCCAAGCGCATGAAACGGCTCGCCGCCGCGGGCCTCGCGCTTTGCGCGTGCCTGGCCGCGAGCGCCGCGCTCGCCCATCCCCACGTCTGGGTGACGGTGCGCAGCCAGATCGCTTTTTCGCCCGACGGCAAGGTCGCCTCGATCGTGCACGACTGGGTCTTCGACGAAATGTATTCATCCTTCGCCACGCAAGGCCTCGCCAAGCCCGGCGAGCTCGTCAAGCGCGAGACCTTCGCCCCGCTGGCGCAGGAAAACGCCGGCGGGCTCGCCGAAATCGGCTATTTCACCACCCTCAAGATCGGCGGCAAGGCGGTGGATTTCGGCAATGTCACCGACTATTGGATGGAGGAGCGCCCCGACCATCTGGTGGCGTTCCACGTCGTCCTCCCCTTGAAAACGCCCACCGCGCCGGGGCGCTATCTGACCTTGCTGGTCGCCGATCCCGAATATTTCATCGACTTCGAATTCGACGACACGGACGCGATCGTTCTTCGTTCGGCGCCGGCGGGCTGCTCGGCCTCGATCGCGAGACCTAAGCCGCTGCAGGACGCGGAGAAGCAGACCCTCACCGAGTCGTTCTTCAGCGGCCTGGCGCCGGGAACGAATTTCGGCTTCAAGATGGCCAGCCGCGTGATCGTCGCCTGCCCGTGAGCCAAACCCTTCGCGCCCTCCCCTTTCGCGCCTTCTTAGGCTTGGCGCTCCTCGCCTCTAGCGCGGCGCCCGCGTTCGCCCAGCTCGCGCAGCGGCCCTTTTCGGTCGGCGGCGGCGAAGGCGGGGGCGGAGCGAGCGGCGGCGTGACGGGATGGCTGCTCGCCGAGCAATCCCAGCTCACCCATCTGATCGCGGCGCAGGTGAGGGCGCTGCACGGCGATCCGGCCGCCATGTGGGGCCTCGTCGGCATCGGCTTCGTCTATGGCGTTTTCCACGCCGCGGGGCCCGGACACGGCAAGGCGGTGATCGCCTCCTACATGATGGCCAACGACCGCGCGCTCCGGCGCGGCGTCGTTCTCGCGTTTCTGGCGGCGCTGTTGCAGGGCTCGGTCGCGGTCGCGCTGGTCGGGATCGCCGCGCTGGCCTTCAACGCCACTTCGTCCGAGATGAACCGCGCCGCCGACTGGCTGGCGCTGGCGAGCTATGGCGGCATCATCGCCATCGGCGCCTGGCTCGTCTGGACCAAGGGGCGCGCGCTGATCAAGGCGCTGCGGGCGAGGTTCGCGCGCCGCGCTTCGATCGAGCGCGGCGCGCTCTATGACGGCGCGCCCTGGCGCCCAGGCGCGAACGGCAATGGCGAGACGGCGTTCCGCGCGGCCGCGCCGGGCGCCGCTGCGATCGATTTAGCCGAATGCGGCCATTCCCACGCGCTCGACCCGGCCGCGCTCGACGAAGGCTTTTCCTGGCGCGGCGCGGCGGCGACCGTCGTCGCCGCGGGGTCGCGGCCGTGTTCGGGGGCCATTCTGGTGCTGGTGTTCGCGCTCGCGCAGGGGTTGTTCGCGGCGGGCGTCGCCGCGACCTACGCCATGTCGCTGGGAACGGCGCTGACCACCGGCGCGCTCGCCTGGGCCGCCGTGTTCGCCAAGGCGGTCGCCATGCGCCTGGCGGCGGGCGACGATTCGCGCGTCGCGCTCGCCGCGCGCGCTTTCG
>Ga0181527_1004003_pt1 | contig 12839 bp, 16 predicted proteins | sample PEATcosm2014_Bin_30_FD_119762 | JGI IMG/M metagenome (GOLD analysis project Ga0181527, IMG submission 119762) | Peatland microbial communities from MTU Mesocosm Facility, Houghton, MI, USA - PEATcosm2014_Bin06_60_metaG | ecosystem: Environmental > Terrestrial > Soil > Wetlands > Peat | place...
GAAACCTTGGGAGGGATTGTCACCGCGCATTGCTGCTCCTTTCAGGTGAGATGTCCCTCTCAAAATATGTCTTGCTTGACAAAATGGCAAGGTTTTTCAACAACCTGTTAGGCAGGACCGCAGGGTACACGAGAGCGCAGGGCTGCCTGATCCCTAGCCGAAGGCGGTAGGGACTGGCGGCACCGAGGCAACCTGCCGAGCCCGGAGGGAGACCGACCCGAGCGCAGCGAGGGTAAGGCCCAACTCCTTATCTTGATATTCGCCGCACCGGCTCAGCAATCCGAAATATTGTTTTGGTATTGCTTCACACGCTCAGCACAGCAAAATCGTATTTGATATTCGCCGCACACGCTCAGCAATCCATAATATCATTTTGATATTGCCTCTTCCACTTTCTTCCTGCATTCCTTCACCCATTCCGCATAAGCCGAATCGCTTATCCTCGAATGCTCCATGAGCCATCCTGTCAGAAAAATCCTCAAGGCTGCGGGATTGAGGCACCCGCTGTCGAAATCGTTCATGAACCGGACAAGCTTGGCCCCGGCTGTCTCGTGGTCGGACTGGTGTTGCGCAAACCCCGCAAACCCGTAGCGCCGCATGAGCTGCTCCTCGCTTTCGAAATGGAAAAGGAGGTAACGTTCTATCTCGGCAAGCAGCAGGGCCGTGCTTTCGTTGTTTGTCACCTTATCCGACTGTTCGAGCCGGTCGAACAGGCTGTACAGGTAAATGTGCTGCTCGTCCATTTCCGGGAGGCCGAGAGAAAAGCGATCATCTTCGTTGTTTATTGGCGATGCCATGGCTGCGAGATCATCCGTTAAGGGGAGTTCCGTGATAACGACAAAATACATTTCCCGGACAGCAAAGCCATTGTAGTCAACTGCACAGGTGCGAAAGCGAGACCCCTTGCTATACAGAGGCAGCGCGCCTCTTTTGTTTCCGCCGGCCATTGCCATTCCCAATTATTTTCATGGCATGACCACGCAAACCCAACCCGCAGCCAAACGCGTCCACGACGCGCCGTGGCTCCGCGTGTACGATAGCGGCCTTCTGTTACGGTTTCTCGGCGCGTTCGCAGTCGACCCGCGGTCTCCCCGCGACGTGTTGATTGACAAAATAGCAAATGCGTTCAGACAGATTCCGTATGAGAACCTCACCAAGATTCTCAAGGCGGACACGGTGGTGAGCGCCGCGTCGGCCATGCGGCATCCGGACGAGGTGATAGGCGATTATCTGAAATGGGGGACCGGCGGCACGTGTTTTTCCCTCACTGCGGCCGTGGTGGCAGTGCTCGACAACCTTGGAATCGAGGCATACCCCATCCTCGCGGACCGCCATTACGGCCCGGACACGCATTGCGGGATTATCATGGTCCGGCCCGGGGGCAAGATCCTGCTTCTCGATCCCGGCTTCCTGCTGTTTGCGCCGATCGCGGTTCCCCGGGAGCAGCCCGTGTTTTTCGACACCGGATACAACCGCATCGAGTTGCGGCCCGTTTCCGGCGGGGCGCGCCTGGAGCTGTTCACCAGCGTCAAGGGCAACCGCAAGCTGCGGCTCACCTTCAAGATGGAGCCGGTGAGCGACGCCGCGTTCGGCGGTGCATGGGAACGCTCGTTCGCGTTTGAAATGATGACCTATCCGGTGCTCACGCGCGTGAAGAACGGCTGCCACCAGTATCTGCAGGGAAACGTGCTTGCGATCCGGAATTCGCAGCGCACCGTCCGGACCATCCTCACGCCGGACAAACAGATGGAATTCATCGCCGTGTCCTCCGGCATGGACCCGGCGATTGTCGCCCGGGCATTGGAGATTGTCAACTATGGCATCAACACAGCCGCCGCCGGCCGTTAAGTACTTCATCGCGGTCCTGTTCCGCGACGCCGGGGCCCTCAACCGGGCGCGCCCCCTCTTCGTGGAACAATGGGGGACTATTGACTTTGAGGGAATCGATCACCCGTTCGACGTCACCGGATACTACGGGCCCGAAATGGGCGCGCCCCTGTTTCGCCGCCTGCTTGCGTTTGAAAAGCTTGCCGGCCCCGCCCTGCTTGTGGAAATGAAGCTTGCCTGCAACGCGATCGAGAATTCCCTGAGCGTGGGCGGCAAAAGGATTGTCAATTGCGACGCCGGGTATCTGGACCACAACAAGGTGGTACTCGCCTCAGCAAAAGAGGCGGGGCAGAAGATCTATCTTGACAAAGGCATATATGCCGACCTTGCGGGCCGGTACAAGGCGGGAAGGTACCGGCCGTTCGAATGGTCGTTCCCGGATTTCAAGGACGGACGGTACGACACGGAGCTGCTGCAAATACGGGTGCTGTATCTGCAGCAGGCGAGGCAGGCTGCAACCGCCAAACGCGGGCCGTAGCAGCCCGCGGTGTGGTGGTTGATTAATGCAATTTGCCGCATCGAACAGGTTTGCGCGTGATGAGGATTGGAGGGACAATGAATTCAATTCGCCGGAATTCCCGGTTTGGCACGTTTGCCGTCGTGTCATCGTTTCTTCTGGCCTTGCCGGTCACCGCCGCAGCTCCCCTGGCGGCTACCATCACCTGGGCAGGACACACCTGGAACGTGACAACGGGCGGCATGGCGGGCGGCAATACCGGCGCCGCAGGAAATATTGCCGTGGACACCGACGGTTTTTTGCACCTCAAGATCACAAAATCGGGCACCGCGTGGACGTGCGCGGAAATGTTTCCCACCGACAACATGGGTTTTGGCGCCTACCGCTGGCAGATAGACGGTCCGGTTGATAAACTGGACAAGAACGTTGTGCTGGGGCTGTTCCCCTACGGGCCGGAAGGCGGCATCGGCGTGGACGGTACGAACGAAATCGACATCGAATATGCCCGGTGGGGAAATGCCGCCTGGCCGGACGGCAACTGGACGATTTATCCGAATTCCGGCTCAACGGTCGGGGAGATCACGTTCAATTTCTCACTGAGCGGTACGTATACCACATCGTGTTTCGTGTGGACAAGCACGAGCATCGCATTTACAAGCCAGGAAGGCTTCGCGGCGGCGGGAGACAGCACCGGGCTTTTCAAGAGCTGGATCTATGCTCCTCCTGACCCATCGGTCAATATTCCCCAGCGAGCCATGCCGCTCGGCATGAACCTGTGGCTGTGCAACGGATGCGGCGGCGCGCCCGGCAACGGCCTGCCGGTCGACATCATTGTCCGCAGTTTCCAGTTCATTCCCACCGGGACCTCCTCGGGGACGGTCAGGCCGTCAACGGTTTCGGCGAGTCCTGTTCTGTTCTCGGTGTGCAAGGGGGGCGTCCGATTGCAGCTCGGCCGGCCTGCCCTTCACGAAGTGCGCGTGCTGGTTCTTGACACGCGCGGCCGCGTGGCGCGGAGTGTAAAGGTCCGCCCGGGAGAAGACAAAATTATCCTCCAAGGATTGGGCGCAGGCGTGCATGTTGTCGCCGTACCCGAATTGGGGATAGCGAAGCAGACTCTTGTGATTCAATGAAAAGACAAGGAATGAGGGCGTTGTCATCGGGGATATGCCCTTTTCGCCTGATGCGCTCGCGCAAGGGGGCTTTGGCCCGCGGAGGATCACGAGAAAGTCCGCTGTCGGGAAACGGTCTATCCGGGCGGCCAGGTGAGGGCGCGGCCCGCAAGAATGTGCGCATGCAGGTGGGGAACGAGCTGGCCCGCCTGCTCGCCGGAGTTGATCACGAGGCGGTAGCCGTTTGCCGAAAGGTTCTGTTGCTTCACCATTTTTCCCACCGCCTCAAACAATTTTTTGAGCACGTCGGATTTCTGGTCGGGCACGTCCTGGATGGTTGGAAAGTGCTCCCTTGGAATCGCCACAAGGTGGGTGGGCGCCACAGGGTTGATGTCCTTGAAGATGAGCGTATGCTCGTCTTCGTACACTTTACTTGATGGAATCAGGCCTGCGGCGATTTTGCAAAAAATACAATCTGGCATTTCAAGGTCTCCTTTACTGTTATGGGCATGAAATGGGCGTTCCCCTCGCTGTGCTCGGGTCGGCCCTCCTTTCGGGCCACCCCTTCGGGTGCTTCCAAGGTTCGTCGGCCTTTCGGCCTCGGTGCCGCGCTTCCCCTATGGCTTTCAGCCGGGGTCAGGCGGCACTGCGCTCTTGCGCACCTCCGTTGCCCCTAACGTGAGAACAAAGATCGAATCACAAGTCGGAATCCAAGGGTTTACGGAACAAACCATTTTCCAACAGTAATCTTTTGATCCGTCAACTGTTTATAGGTGCCCCCGCACCTGAGTTGACGCTTGCAACTACTCTCGATTGGGGTGCACCTGCTGAGGGGGTGTGCCCCAAGACCCCGCAGGCCGGAGGCCGAGGAGGCTTGGGGCCAGGGGGAGGCTTCCCCCACAAGAAAGCTAAATAAATATAACTATAGCAACCAGTATCCGCCTTTGAACAACCCCTATATTATAGTATTTTCTATCAAATGAGCAAGCAGGAAGAAACAAATCCCATAAAGATTATTGCCCAGAACAAGAAGGCCTTTCATGATTACGAGGTCCTCGAAAAGATCGAAGCGGGCGTGGCCCTTCTCGGCACCGAGGTGAAATCGGTGCGGCAGGGCGGGCTTTCGCTTGCAGACACTTTCGCCACCTGCGACAACGGCGAAATGTTCGTGCATCACATGCACATAAGTCCTTATCAGCAGAAGGGCTTCAGCGTCGCCGAACCATACCGGAAACGCAAGCTGCTGCTTCACAAAAACCAGATCCTGCGGCTCAGCTCCGAGGTCGAAAGAAAACATCTTTCGATAATACCGCTTAAGGTATATTTTGATAAACAATGGGTCAAAATGGAACTCGGCGTGTGCCGTGGCCTTAAAAAATATGACAAGCGGGAGAAAATAGCCTCCGAGGAATCGAAGAGGCGCCTCGCCCAGGTCATGAGAACCCGCGGAAAACGATGATCATGGAAAAACACCGGAGCGCCCCCCGTGCTGTATGGGGAGTGTTCGTGTTGATTGTCGCCCCGGCGTGGAGCGCGCTGTGCGCGCAGCCGCGCTTGATAAATGAAATAACCGGCACGGAAAAGCCCTTGGCGGTTTCGGCCCGCGGGGAAACGGCCTGCGCGTCGCTCACCGACGTTTTTGAGGGCGCCGGCTACTCCTGGAAGTGGGATTTTACGGCGGAGAAGCTGACCTGCACCAAGAAGGGTTCGAGGCTCGTGTTTGTCCAGGGTATGCCGTTTTACCTTGTCAACGATACCCTGCGCCAGATCCCGTGCGAGCCTGAGCGGGACGGCGGCATGCTGTTTCTGCCGGCCGCGTTGTGCGCCGGTATTCTGTCGGCCGTGACGCGCGATTCGGTTGCCTGGAACGACCGGGATTCCGCGATAGTGCTGCGCGAGCGGACCGCCGCGCCGCCGGAAACGAAGCCTGCGGTCCGCGACACCGCGGATGTTGCGCGCGCCGCGCGCGCTCCCGACACCACGCAAAGGGTGAAGCAGCCGCAGCAGGAGATTGTCAAGACCGTCGTCGTCGACCCCGGGCACGGCGGCATGGACCCCGGCGCCATTGGCCCGGACGGCATAGAGGAAAAGAATGTTGTGCTCGGCATCGCGCTTGCGGTGCGGGACCTTATCAAGAAGAAAACGAAGCTCACGGTGTACCTGACGCGGGAAACCGACACGTTCATTCCGCTGGTAGACCGCACGCGGTTCGCCAACGACAAGAAGGCCGACATCTTCGTCAGCATTCACGCCAACAGCATCCAGGGAGACAAGAAAAAAAAAGACGGCACGAGGGGGTACAAGGTCTATTTCCTGTCGCAGGCGAAGAACGAGGACGACAAGCTCGTTGCCATGCGCGAAAACGCGGTGATCGAGCTGGAAGACAAATCGCACAAGTACGACAACCTGCAGGATATTCTCATTGACATGGCGGGAAACGAGTTTCTCCGGGAGAGCCAGGACCTTTCCATCATGATAACCGAGACATTCGGCTCATCGGCATCGAAAATTCCGCGTTTGCACCTCGGTGTCGGGCAGGCCAATTTCTGGGTGCTCAACGGAACCTACATGCCCTCGGTGCTCATCGAAGTCGGGTTCATTTCCAGCTCACAGGAAGAGCATGAGCTTGCCGACGCCGTTACCCAGAAGTCAATTGCGTCCGGGATTTTCGACGCGATCCTGAAATTCAAGAAGAAATACGAGGAAGGCCAATGAGCGACCCGCGTCCCATCGGGATGTTCGATTCCGGCCTGGGCGGCCTCACCGTTGCCAGGGAAGTGTTCCGGTGCATGCCCGGGGAGACCGTGGTGTACCTGGGCGACACGGCGCGCTGCCCGTACGGCGGCCGGTCCGAAGAGACGATCCGGACGTTCGGCATGCAGGACGCGCGGTTTCTGGTTGAACAGGACGTCAAAATGCTCATTGTCGCGTGCAACACCGTGTCCTCGGTGGCGCTCGACTCCATCCGCGCCGAGATCAACGACATACCGGTGGTTGGCGTGGTGCTGCCGGGTGCTCGCGCTGCCGTCAAGCGCACCGCGCGCAGGAAAATCGGGGTGGTGGGCACCGCGGCCACCATCCGCACCGGCTCGTACGAAAAAGCGATCCGCGATATCGACCCGGACATCAAAATCTACGCCAAGGCGTGCCCCCTGTTTGTCCCGCTCGTCGAGGAAGGCCTGCTCGACTCCGATATCACGAGGCTGGCGACGCAGCGATACCTGGCCGATCTTGTCGCGGTCGGAATAGACTGCCTCATTCTTGGCTGCACGCATTACCCGCTGCTCCTGGAAACGATTCAAAGCGCCGTGGGCGGCGGCATCCAGCTGCTCGACAGCGCGCTCTGGGCCGCGCGCGAAGCGCGCGACATCCTGTTCGCGCTTTCGGGGCTTTCTCCCGACGAGGCTGGCGGCAGGGAAAAGAGCCGTTTCTACGTCACCGATATCGTGCCGCAGTTCGCGCGGAACGCGGAACGGTTTCTGGGCAGCCCCCCGTCGGCCATAGACAGAATAGAACTCGAACAGTTGACAAAAACGATATGACACCCTAAAGGAGGATGTATGTCTGGTCATTCCAAATGGGCCAAGATCAAGAGGTCCAAGGGAAACGCTGACGCTGCGAGAGGCAAGATCTTCAGCCGTCTGATCCGTGAAATCACCATCGCCGCGCGCATGGGCGGGGGAGACAAAGAAGGCAATCCTCGTCTTCGATCGGCCATTGCGGCCGCGCGCGCCGCCAACATGCCCACCAAGAACGTCGACAACGCCATTGCCAAGGGCACGGGCACGCTCGAGGGCGCCTCGTACGAGGAATTTTCGCTCGAAGGATACGCACCGGGCGGCATCGCCGTGCTTGTCGAATGCATGTCGGACAACCGCAACCGGACCGTTTCCGAGGTCCGGCACGCCATGACCATGGGCGGCGGAAACCTTGCCGCCGTGAATTCCGTTTCGTGGATGTTCAAACCGCAGGGCACCATCCTGGTCGACAAAAGCGCCAAAGACGAAGACACGCTCATGGAAGTGGTGGTGAACGCGGGCGCCGACGATATGTCGTCGGACGGTGACGAATTCGAGATCACCACGTCGATTGAGGCGTTCGAGAACGTGCGCGCCGCCCTGGAAAAGGCCGGCGTCGCGCCCGCAAGCGCGGAACTCACCAAGGTGCCCGACAACATGGTGAAGCTCGACGGCGACAAGGCGATCAAGGTACTCCGGCTCATAGACGAACTCGACGAACTCGACGATGTGCAGCACGTGTATTCAAATCTTGACGTCAGCGAAGAAGTGCTGGAGAAATACGCCAAAGAATGATGTTTCCGTTGAGTATCAATGAGCGCGGATTTTGCGTTGACTGATAAGACCAATTACTGCTGGTCCCTTATGATCATTTTCGGTATAGATCCGGGCACGTCGATTTCGGGATACGGCGTCATACGAGTTACGGGAAACAGCGTCGCGTTCGTCGACTTCGGCGTGGTCCGTGCCGGTGATAATCTCGACATGCCGGACAGGCTTCTGTGCATGTACGACGGCCTTTCCCAGAAGATCCGTGAGCACTGCCCCCAGCGCGTCTCGGTGGAGGAGGCCTTTTACGCCAAGAACGTTCACACCACGCTCGTGCTGGGGCAGGCGCGCGGCGTGGCGCTTCTGGCCGCCAAACAATCGGGCGCCGAGGTTGCCGAGTATTCGCCCCGGGAGATCAAAAAGACCGTGGTGGGCAACGGCAACGCGGCCAAGAACCAGGTCGAGTACATGGTAAAGATGCTTCTCGGAGTGCCGGCGGGCAACCATGCCGCCGATGCATTCGATGCGCTGGCCGCGGCGTTGTGCGATTTCCGCAGCGCCGCGGCGCGCGCACGGTTGAGCGCGATGAGGCGATAGCGCGATGTTCGATTATGTCAAGGGTATTCTTTCCGAGAAGACGCCGGCCGCGGCGGTCATAGAGGCGGCGGGCGTCGGATACGAGATCGTTATTCCCTTGTCAACCTTTGAGGCGCTGGGGCAGCCGGGAGCGCAGGCAAAACTGTTTACGCACCACTACGTCCGGGAAGACGCGGAGAAGCTGTACGGATTTTCCACGAAAGCGGAACGCGAGATGTTCCGGCAGCTTATCGCCATCAGCAACATCGGGCCCAAGACCGCGCTCAGCATCCTGTCGGGCGTGTCGCCGCACGACCTTGTCTCGTGCGTCAACAAAGGGGACGCCACGCGGCTGCGCAAGGTCCCGGGCGTCGGCGACAAGACCGCACAGCGGCTCATCGTGGAGCTCAAGGGAAAGCTTGGCATCGCCTCGGTTGATGCGCCGCCCGCATCCCGTCACGGCGCCGGCTGGGGATCGGGCAGCGCCGAGCGCGGCCAGGCGTTCGACGCCATGATTTCGCTGGGCTACGGCGACAAGCAGGTGCAGGCCGCGCTTTCGCGCGTGGAAAGCGTGATCGAAGAAGGCGCTCCGGTTGAGGAATGGATCAAAAAGGCGTTGCAGGTGATATAAGAGGTTGGGGCGTTGGAGAGTTGATGCGTTAGTGCGTTAGCAGGACCGATAAACGAAAGGGAGCAATTATGCTCTGTCAACCTATCAACTCTTCAACTCATCAACGCTCGAACGCTCTAACGCTCGAACATTCGAACCCTTCTTTATGACCATGGACAACCAAAACGACAACAACCGCATTGTAGGAGGCTCCTCCCGCGACGACGACGAGTCGGGCGACGCCACGCTGCGCCCGCAGAAATTCTCCGACTTCATCGGCCAGGAAAAAGAGAAAGAAAACATCGCGCTGTTCGTTGAAGCAGCCAAGAACCGCGGCGAGGCGCTCGATCACGTCCTGTTTACGGGACCGCCCGGCCTCGGAAAAACAACGCTGTGCAGGATCCTGGCAAACGAGCTCGGCGTGAAGATCCTCACCACGTCGGGACCGGTTCTCGAACGGCCCGGCGACCTCGCAACCAATCTCACCAATCTTGAAGAGCGCGACATGCTCTTCATTGACGAAATCCACAGGCTGTCGCGCGTTGTCGAGGAGTTCCTCTATCCGGCCATGGAGGATTTCGTGTTCGACATCATGCTCGGCGAGGGGCCGTCGGCGCAGTCGGTGCGGCTCAACCTCAAACCCTTTACCCTTGTGGGCGCAACAACGCGCCAGGGAATGCTTACCGCGCCCATGCTCGGACGGTTCGGGTACGTGTGCCACCTCGGGTATTACAGCGCCCGGGAGCTCCAGCGGATCGCGCTGCGATCTGCGGGAATCCTCGGCATACGCTGCGACGAAGACGCCGCTTTCGAGCTCGGCCGCCGGGCACGGGGCACGCCGCGTGTCGTCAACAGGCTACTGCGGCGGTGCCGCGATGTCGCCGAGGTGAAGGGCGTCGGCAGCGTCAACAGGGATGTGGTGAACAAGACCCTTTCGATGCTTGGCATAGACCCGGAAGGACTTGACGAAATCGACAGGAAGATACTGCTTTCCATTGTGGAACATTACGGCGGAGGGCCAGTGGGGCTCAACACCGTGGCCGTTGTGGTAGGCGAGGAACCCGAAACCATCGAAGAAGTGTACGAACCGTTTCTTATCCAAAACGGGTTTCTCAAGCGCACGCCGCGCGGCAGGGAAGTGACGCAGCGGGTATATTCCTATTTCAACCTGGACCCGAAGAAGTATGCCGGCCCGCAGGCGGATTTGTTTCAGGGGGAGTAAGCGCGTCGAGTACGGCTTGCGTTCATGAGAGCAAAGAGGCGGCTGTCAATCATGGACATTGAAGAACCCCGCCCCAAGCGGCGGGGATTCTTCAATGCCGAAGGAAAAGATATTTGTAATTCGCCCGCTACCCCCGCGCCAAGTCGCGGGGAATGCGCGGGCTGTGGCATTCAAACAGGAGAAATCGCGTGAACTGGATAGATGTCGGAAGGTTTCTCATCATTGCAGGCACCGTTGTGATTATCGTGGGAGTGCTGTTTCTGCTCGCAGACAAATTTCCGCTGGGCCGTCTGCCCGGCGACTTGCATTTCGGGGCGGGGCGGGTAAGGATTTATCTTCCCATTGCAACCTGCATCCTGCTCAGCATCGTTATCACCCTTGTCGTCAATTTCTTTTCCAGGAAGTAACTGTTCCATGGCGATACAACGGCTGGCCATCACCGTTACGGGCCGCGTTCAGGGCGTGGGCTTCCGCTACTTTGCGAAAGACGCGGCAGATTCGCTCGGGCTGGCCGGATGGGTGAGAAACGGCTTCGACCGGTCCGTGGAATGTGAGGCGCAGGGAGAAGAAATGGACCTTGAGGAGTTTTGCGGTAAGCTTCGTGAGGGGCCGCCGCTCTCACGGGTAAAGGATGTTGCGGCGCACGAGATACCTCTTGTGGAAAAAACCGCGCCCGAATTTGAAATTACGTATTGATCGTTCTTTCACCATCCAATAAGCCCGCCCGCATATTCCACGGGCTCCAACCCGCTCGCCGTACTCTGTTCCTGCTTCGTATATGCCAACCTTGGAGGATAGCCCGGACGAACCCATTACACGATGTGTGAGACGTCACGTGAACCTACGACCTTCCCCGGGCCGGTAGTTCTGGAGCGCGGGATTCCTCATGCATGCGATCTGATACTCCTGCATTCTTGCGAATAATTCAAGCATTTGCGTCGGCCGGGGATATCGGTCGAGCCCGGCTCTTTCAAGCGCTTTCATCAATTCGTGCGCTGCCTCGATTGTGGAAAGACACCACGCGTGGGGCTGTTTCTTTATGAGATAGCGGCTTTGTTCCCGGGGTGCGAGCTTGAGCCTGGGAAGGCTTCGCAGCGTGCGGCTCCTGCAGAACATCTTTTTCGCCAGGGTCCACGTTGCGTCGAGCAGAAATACCAACAGTCTGCGGTCACCGGAAACCATGGTGGAGAAACCTTCGTCCGATATAATGACGGCGTCTGTGCTGGGATAGAGCAGCACCGGAAAGTAGCGAGGGTCCCGGATGAGCGCCTGGACGGGCTGATGGTCGTCAAAGCACACGCCCACGTGGATTTCGCTGTTCTTCAGGCAGAGATGCGTGAAGCGGCCTGTCGCCGCCTTTTCCTGTTTGTATTCCTTGGGGTGCATGAGGACGACAATCTTTGTGCGAGTGTCAATTGGAACAATGGCCGAGCACCAGCAAAGACGCTTGGGCCAGAAACAACGATAACACATTTCACGGCTCACGTCGGCCCTTTCCATTCTTGAGGATGCCCAAGTGATCGTAGAACCCGTGAAGCAGAAACACGGTTTCACGGCTGCTGTCCTGTTTGTAATTATGAGCGGCCAGCACATACCTGCCGGAGACGAAGATGCCGAAATAGTGTGCGGTTGAGACATGGTTGAGGCCGTAATAGGCAAAGTAGTCGTGGACAGGTTGAGGGCAGGACACCAGAGCAGAAAAGGACAGCGGCTCCAGTGATTGTTTGAGCGAGGGAATGTCGAGGGTGTCGGCGGAGACATTGGCTACCGGCATCAGAAACGGAAACGCTGCCGCAGCGGAAAGTAGTTGTTTCAGAAATAGCGCGGCTGGATGAAACCTGCCTGATGCGAGCATGGTTGATAAATACTATTTGCAGCTGCAGGATAGAAAAATTTGCGCATGGGCGGGCTTGAGATGAGCCTCTCCCGTGGCGAAAGAAGAAGTGCCGCAAATAGTGCTGCAAATACCCCTCGGAAACAACTATTTTTTGAAAATCGGGCATTTGATATGCCTCAAAACTGCGGAATTTAAATGCCCCAGTAGCTCAGTTGGATAGAGCACAGGTTTCCTAAACCTGGTGTCACTGGTTCAATTCCGGTCTGGGGTACTTCAAAAAGCCCCGAATTCGCCTGTTTTGCGCAGGTCGGGGCTTTTCTGTTTCCCAAAAACAGAACAATTACGCCGCTTGGAAATGCCAAACCTAGCACTTTTCAACTTTACATTTAGGAAGAATACTCAAAGAGCCTGCGGTGCATAGCCGTGGGCTTTCTTTATGCAAATGGCAGCAGAGGATCTACGGCACTGATTATTGGTTTACATGTCGGCAGCCCCAGACTGATTTCACGTGTGTATTCGTGGTTTCAAAAGAGAAAAGGCAGGGGAATGCTGGATGCGGCGCGGCGTGCTATGGAACTCTTATTATTATTGTATTCCAACGACCCGTTCCAGAACGTCCCCCAGCTCCTCTTTTGTGAACGGCTTCCTGATCTTCCCCTTGAACCCGAACGTGACCGGGTCGGTCATGACGGGATCGTCTGAATAGCCGCTTGCTGCGATGGCCATGGCGGACGGATTTATCTTAAGCAATTCCTGTACGACCTCTTTCCCTCCCATGCCGCCCGGTATGGTAAGGTCGAGAATAACAAAAACGTACGGGCTGGATGAGAACACTTTCTTGTATTTTTCCACTGC
>Ga0181527_1004007_pt1 | contig 12832 bp, 15 predicted proteins | sample PEATcosm2014_Bin_30_FD_119762 | JGI IMG/M metagenome (GOLD analysis project Ga0181527, IMG submission 119762) | Peatland microbial communities from MTU Mesocosm Facility, Houghton, MI, USA - PEATcosm2014_Bin06_60_metaG | ecosystem: Environmental > Terrestrial > Soil > Wetlands > Peat | place...
GGCCCGGCCGAGCGGCCCGTTCCAGAAGACCGTCCTCGCACCGCGCAGGGCCGCGACGAACCGGTCGATCGTCGCGGGACCGATGTCCTGGACGACCGCGTCCGCCGGTACGTCCCCCACGGCATGGACCGACGGTGCCGAGGCGCCGGGTCGCTCGACGACGACGTCCGACGGAAGGAAGACGCCCGTCCCGGCGTCCGCCGACCGCCGGAGGAACTCCTCGGCCGTGCCCGCCAAGCCGGGCTCGATCGGCGTGGCCCCGAGGCCGGCACCGTCCGCGGCGAGGAACGGATGCGCCAACGCTCCGCCCACGAGGATCGAATCCGCCCGCCCGAGGAAGCTTTCCAGGAGCGGGAGCTTGTCGGCGACCTTCGCCCCGCCCACAATCACGGCATAGGGGCGCTCGGGCCGTTCGACGAGGCGGGAGAGCTCCCGCACCTCCCGCTCGACCAGGAAGCCCGCGAACGACGGGAGGCGCTTCGGGACGCCGACCGTCGAGGCGTGGGCGCGGTGGACGGTCCCGAACGCCTCCTCCACGAACACCTCGCCGAGCTGGGCGAGCTGGGCGGCGAACGCCGGGTCGTTCGCCTCCTCGCCCGGATGGAACCGCAGGTTCTCGAGCATGAGGAACTCCCCGTTCGCGAGGCGCGCCGAGAGGTCGATCGCCCGGACGCCGACGGCGTCGTCCGCGAGCGGCACCGGCTGGCCGAGGAGCGCGCTCAGGCGACGGACGACCGGTCGCAACGAAAGACGGGGGTCCTTCCGGCCGCCGGGCCGGCCCAGGTGGGACAGGAGGATCGACCGGGCGCCCGCCGCGCGCAGGTGCTGCAGGGTCGGCAGCGCTTCGACGATCCGTCGGTCGTCCGCGACCCCGCCCTGGGGGTCGAGCGGGACGTTGAAGTCGACCCGCACCAGGACGCGGCGGCCCTTCACCGGCGCCGAGCCCACGCCTCGCTTCGCGGTCATCGAATCCCCGCGAGGGTTGGCCGCCTAAGATGCTTGTGCCGGGGGACCCCGGCGGGCCACCTCGGCCCGGATCCGCCCCACGATCGCGCGCGTCGCGGGTAGCTCAAGTCCCCGCGACCCGCCGAGGCGGAGGATCTCCCCCGAGATCGCGTCGATCTCGGTCGGTCGTCCGCGCTCGATGTCCTGGAGCATGCTCGACCGATTGCCCGACGTGGCCCGGACCACGCGGTCGAGGTCCGCCTCGGCTTCCGACGCCGAGAGGTCGAACCCGAGGGCGTTCGCGACCGCGAGCGCCTCGTGGAGGAGGCCGGACGCCTCGTCCCGAAGGGGCCCGGACGAGAGCTGGCCGTTCGGGACCCGGTGGACGGCGGTCACCGGGTTGATCGCGGCGTTCACGAGCGCCTTCCGCCAGACCTCCCGCTCGATCACAGGGACCGTCCGCACGGGGATTCCCGCATCCCGGAACAGCCGGACGAAGGCGTCGATCGACCGCGCGAGCCGGCCCCCCGCCGGCGGGTCGGGAAGGACGACCTCTCCCGTGCCGGCGGCCCGGACCACCCCCGGTCCCACCCAGGTCGCGGGGACCGAGTGGACGGCGCGCACGATCCACGGGGTGGGGTCCGTCCACCCAGCCGACTCCAGCGCCGACCGGGCCACCGCGGAGAGGCCGATGCCGTTCTGGGGGAGGAGCACGGGGGTCGGCGGGACCGCCCGCCCGAGCGCCCCGGCCGCGAACGGGAGGTCGAACGTCTTGACCGTCAGGAGCGCCAGATCGACCGGAAGGCCCGCGGGCAGGTCGGTGGCGGCGTCGCACCGGAACGTCCCCGCCCCGACGCCCTCGACCCGGAGCCCGTGGGCGCGTATCGCAGCGACATTGTCCGCGCGACCGATCAGCAGGACCGGGCGGCCCGCCGCGGCGAACCGGGCACCGAAGAGCGACCCCACCGCACCGGCGCCGAAGAGGACGACCGTCACGGGCGGAGCGGTCACCCGAGCTTGCGGACGAGTTCGGAGAGCCCGGGCGCCTTGCCCCAGTCCCTTCGGAGGAGGGTCAGGAGGCCATCGTAGTAACGGACCTGCTCGCGCGCCTGGTGCACCTTCAGTCGAAGGTACTCCTCCTCCCGTTCGAGGCGGACGAGCTCGGCGGCGAGCTCGCGCTGCGTGACGCGGAGCTCGCCGATCCGTTCAGAGAAGCGGTCCGCGCGGGGCACTGCGCACCTCGTAGGTCGACGGGCGATGCGCCAGCTCGAGGATCGAGTCGCCGAGCAGGCGGAGGCGGGAGAGGTCACGCTCGAGCCTCTTGAGCCGGGCGGAGACGCGGCGGCGACGATCGCGCACCTCCCCGAGCGACCGCTCGAGGAGCTCCACGCGGCGGCGCCACTTGTCCCGCTCCTGCATCCCCTGCAGGACCGAGTCGGCGTCCACCATTGGGGCCGTCCACGGCGGCCGAGGAGAATCAAGCTTTCGCCCGAGCGGCGGCGGGCGGCCGCCCAACTTTAAGCCACCCGCGGGGTAACTCCGGACGGGACGTAGGATGACCGGTCTGGGTAAAATTGCCGTGCTCGGCGCCGGCAACATCGGGGGCTCGCTCGCCCAGCGCCTCGCGGAGATGGACCTCGCACGGGAGGTCGTCCTGATCGACATCGTCGAAGGCCTCCCCGAGGGGAAGGCGCTCGACATCCAGGAGTCCGCGCCGATCCTGGGCTTCTCGACCCGGGTGACGGGGACCACCTCGCTCGACGGCCTCGCGGGAGCGGACGTGGTGGTCGAGACCGCGGGCCTCGCGCGCAAACCCGGCATGAGCCGTTCCGACCTTCTGGAGAAGAACGCGTCGATCGTTCGGGGCCACGCCGAGGCGGTCCGCTCCAAGGCCCCCGGGGCGGTCTGCGTGATCGTCACGAACCCGGTCGACGTGATGACGTATTACTTCCGGGGGAAGTGCGGCCTGCCCGCGGCCCGGGTCTTTGGCGAATCCGGAACGCTGGACACCGCCCGGTTCCGCTGGTTCGTCGCCGAGGCCCTTTCGGTGGCGCCGCGGGACGTCACCGGATTCGTTCTCGGGACCCACGGCGACACGATGGTCCCGGTCCTCTCGCTCACGAGCGTCTCGGGGGTCCCTCTCTCGCGACTCCTCCCCGCCGAGAAGCTGCACGCGATCGTGGAGCGCACGCGCCAGGGAGGGGGCGAGATCGTCAACCTCCTCAAGACGGGCAGCGCGTTCTACGCCCCGACCGCGAGCCAGGCGGAGCTGGTCCGCGCCATCGCCCGGGACGAGCACCGCCTGCTCTCCGCCGCCGCACACCTGGACGGTGCGTTCGGGGAGCGGGACGTCTGCATCGGGGTTCCCGCCGTCGTCGGCCGATCGGGGATCGAGCGGATCGTCGAGGTCGACCTGACCGCGGAAGAGAAGGCAGCGTTCGCGAAGAGCGTGGCCGCCGTGCGCGCGGACCTCGCCGTCCTCGCGAAGCTGCCGGGCTGATCCGGGGGGGCAACGATGGCAGCGGTTCCGGTTCCATCGGACGCGATGCTGTCCGTAGAGATCAAGCGACGGTTGGCGACCCTGCGCACCACGCCCGACTCCCACGACCACGCCCACATCACCGTCACGCCGGCGGTGTGCGAGCGGTGCCCGCATTCGTTCTGCACGATCGTCTGCCCGGCGAAGTGCTACGAGAGGATCGAGGGCCGGTTGGTCTTCCGCTACGAGGACTGCATCGAGTGCGGGGCGTGCGACATCGCCTGCGACCAGGGGTCCGTGCACTGGACGTTCCCGCGCGGACCGTACGGGATCCGGTACGCGTACGGGTAGGGGTCCGGCCCGTCCGCCCGCCGACCGACCGGGCCCGCCGAAGCGTCGGGCCGCCGGGCCACGTTCCAGTCAAGGCGCAAGTTAAAGCGAGGAACCCGGGCTCGGGACCCGCGGGTGGGGGGAACGTCGACCGCGGCTCCGTCGTCGGGGGGTTCGCTCCTGTTCCCGTACCGGTTGCGGGCCGGGCAGGAAGCGATCGTCCGGGAGGTCTCCGAGGCCGCCTCCCGCGGCGGGCCGCTCCTCATCAATGCCCCGACCGGTAGCGGGAAGACCGTCGCGACCCTTGCCCCGCTCCTCGAGCACGCCGAGGCCACCGGTCACCGGATCCTCTACCTCGTACGGACCCACGCCCAGGAGGTCCAGGTGCTCCGGGAGGTGCGCGCCATCGCCCATCGCCTCGAACGGCCGATCCTGGCCGTCGGCCTCCAGGGAAGGGCCCGGCGTTGTTTCCTGCTCGAGAACGTCGCCGAGGTGAAGGGGGCGACCGCCGAGGAGCACGGGAAGCTGTGCGCCGACCGCAAGCGGGCCACCGAACGGGCGATGCAGGGCGAGGCCCCGACGGTCCCGGCCCCCGAGCTCCCCGAGGACGGGGAGATCGACCTCGCCGACCTCGACGGATGCCCGTACTATGCCCGGGTGCTCCAGTCGGACGTCGACGCGATGGTCGAGCGGTTCAGTGCCAAGCTTCCGACCCCGGGCGAGTTCGACCAGGTCTGCCGGGAGGAGAATCTCTGCGCCTACGAGCTCGCGAAGCGGCTTCTCCCGAAGGCACGGCTCGTCACTGCCCCTTACGCCTTCTTCTTCCACCCGCACATCCGGCGCTCGCTCCTCCAGTGGATGCACGCCAGCCTCGCCGACATCGACCTCGTCGTCGACGAGGCCCACAACCTGCCGGACCACCTGAGGGACCTGACGACCGTCGCCCTGCCCCAGGAGTCGGTGCGGCGGGCCCGGGCCGAGGTGGCCGATCGTGGGGACTTCCAGTTGCCCGACGGGCCGAGCGCCACCCGTTTCCTCGACATCGTGGGGGCGGCCGTGGAGGAGCTCGTCCAGGCGCTCGCCCGCGACGACGACGCGATCCTGCCCCCGTCCGTGTTCGAGGACGCCCTCCTGACCGCGATCGGGGGGACGACCCACCGTCTCGACACGTGGCTCGGGGCGCTCGCGACGTGGGGGGAGAACCTGCGGGACGAGCGGCGACGGGAGCGGCACCTCCCGCGGTCGTGGGTCCACACGGTCGCCCTCACGCTCCTCTCGTGGCCCCAGCTCGACGCCCCGGGCTACGTCAAGGTCGCCACCCGGGTCCCCCGACCGGCGCTCGAGGCGTACGCTCTCGACGCGTCGGTGCCGGCCGCGCCGATCCGCGAGTGCCACCTGTCGGTCCACCTCTCGGGGACCCTCGCGCCGCTCGACGAGTATCGCGATTCCCTCGGACTCGGCTCCGAGGCTCGAACGCTCGACGTCCCGTCGTTCTTCCCCGCGGAGAACCGCAAGTTCCTCTACGACCGGTCGGTCTCCACCCAGTTCGAGGAGCTCCGCACCGACCCCCGGGCGGTCCAGCGGCTCGCCGACCGGCTGGTCGAGGTGCTCGAGAGCCTCCCGGTCAAGACGGCGGTCTTCTTCCCGAGCTTCGACCTCCTCCGCAAGGTCCTCGAGGCCGGGCTCCAGTCGCAGCTCCCCGGGAACGTCTTCATCGAGCAGCCCAACATCCCCACGCGCGACCTCTGGCGGTCGATCGAGGGGTGGAAGAAGGACCCGTACGGGACGGTCCTGCTCGGGGTCGCCGGAGGCCGCCTGGCCGAGGGGATCGACTATCCCGACGAGGAGCTGGAAGCGGTCGTCATCGTCGGGATCCCGTACCCACGGCCGACCGCGAAACGCCAGGCCCTCCAGGCGCACCTCGAGCAAGCCACCGGCCGGGGCTGGGAGTTCGCGATCCGTGCGCCGGCACAGCGAGCGATCCTGCAGGCGTGCGGCCGCATGATCCGTTCCGAGAACGACCGGGGGATCGCGATCGTGCTCGACCGCCGGGCGGCCCAGTTCACCGACTGCCTTCCGGGGCTGGAGCCGATCGCCGACCTTCCCGCGACGACCCGCGGCTTCTACGGCCGGCGGGCCCGCTGGTCCCGGACCGCCGGGGCGCCATCGGGAACGGCCGCCCGGGGGGGAACCGGGACACCGGCTCCCCCGTCGTGATCCTCCCCCGACGTGTCCCCGAACGGAGCCGTCAAATAGCGGACACCCTCTCAATGAGGCCACATCCCTCCGTGCGGGTCGCACCCGAGGGGTGTGCTCTCTCTCCGGGGGTCGATGACAGGGCTCGAGGGTCTCGAGGCGTACGTCCGGACGTATGTGGCGGAGACGAAGTCCGCCCTCCTCGAGCCGTACCTCTTCGAGGCGATGCGCCGGATCGTCCCGATGCTCCTGAAGGCGAGGGCCGAAGGGCGGACGATCTTCTTCTTCGGGAACGGCGGTAGCGCCTCGACGGCGTCGCACTTCGTCGTCGACATCGGCAAGGCGACGATCCGGGGGGACGGGAAGCGGTTCCGCTGCGTCGCCCTGGTCGACAGCGTCGAGAGCCTGACGGCCTGGGCGAACGACACGGACTACTCGAGGGTCTTCTCGGAGCAGCTGAAAGGGCTCGCCCACGCCGGGGATGTCGCGGTCGGGATCTCGGGCAGCGGCAGCTCCCCGAACGTCCTCGAGGGCGTCCGCGCCGCCCGGGCGCTCGGCCTCGCGACCGTCGGCCTCACCGGGATGGGCGGCGGCAAGCTGCGGGACCTGGTCGACGTGCCGCTGGTCGTCCCGTCGAACAGCATGCAGCACATCGAGGACGTCCACCTCTTGGTCTGCCACCTGCTCACCGCGTACCTCCGGGACGAGCAGCCGTCGACCGAGCGATGAGCGACCGGGTCCGCGACTACATGGTGCTCGAGGTCGAGCACCTCCGGTCGACGACCACGATCGGCGTGGCGATCACCCGGCTGACCCGCAGCCGCCACCACGGGCTGCCCGTGACCGACGCGGGCGGAACGCTGGTCGGATTCGTGAGCGCGAAGGAGCTCTTGCGGCATGCGGGCGACCGCGAGACCCCGCTCTCCCGGATCATCCGGCCCGGGACGTACACGGCGCATCCCGACACCGGGCTCGACGACGCGGCCCGGATCATGTTCCGGTTCGGGCTGCGCGACCTTCCGATCATCGACGAGCGTGGCCGGCTCTGCGGGGTCCTCTCGAACCTCGACGTCGTGCGTTCGCACTTCGAGCGCGCCTCCCCGGCGAAGGCCGACATGCTGAAGCGGCTCCTCACCGACCGCTACGCGCTCCCGTTCTCCTTCCACCGGGGGCAGGTCCCGATCGACCGACTGACCCCGACGCAGTGGAAGGTGTTCGAGGATGAGCTCGAGGGACGGCGGTACGAGCTCGAGCGGGGGTTCGCCGAGCCGGTCCTGGTCGTGCAGAAGGGCGACACGTGGCTCCTGGTCGACGGCCACCACCGGGCGCTCGCCGCCCGCGAGATGGGGCTCGCCCAGCTGCAGGCGTTCATCCTCACCTGCGACCGGCCCGAGGAGTTCGAGCGGCAGGAGACGGGCTTCGAACGGATCGCGGCGGAGCACCGGCTCCGCACCGTCTCCGACATCGAGATCGACCGCTCGTCGCACCACCCCCTGGTCGAAGTGACCACCCAGCTCCTCCGACGGTTCGAGGGGGGCGGGGAGTGGAACGACCGGTCCGTCTAGCGGCGTCGGCCGCGGTCGGTACCGGCACGATATCAAACGACCGGAGCTCCGCGGCGCCGGCAGATGTCCGTCCCCGGGCCGGTGATCGGCATCAGCTCGGCGCTCCTTCCGTTCGCGTCGGTCGCCCTCGCGATGATCGCGGTCACGGTCTTCGTCCTGATCAAGATCCTCCCGCGGCAGCCCGACCCCCCGCTGCTGACGCACCTCCTGCTCGCCGTGTCGGTCCTCTCCGGGGGGAGCCTCCTGCTCCTCGCTCTCCTGTTCGTCTTCCTCGACCCGAACGGAACGACGGCGTGGACGTGGGTGCTGCTCGCGTTCAACTTCATGATGATGTTCCCGGTCGGTCTCTGGTTCGTCTCCCTCGTCCTCTTCGAGGATCGGAGGATCTCGTCCAGAGGCTGGACCTGGCCGGTGGTCCTCGCGGTCGCCACGACCGGCTCGGAGGTGCTGATGGGGCTCCTGTTCGCGGTGGGGGGGGCGAACGGGCCGCTGTCATTGTCGGCCGCGTTCGCGCTCGGTCTCTCCTCGGTCTGGCTGTACTGGTCGATGGCGGTCGTGATGGCGGCCCTGATCGCGTGGGCCCCGCTCTCCCCCCTCGAGCGGTCGGGGTCGGCCTCGCTGGCCCTCACGAGCGTATTCGCCCCCTGGGTCGCCGCGGTCCCGCTGGTCGGGGGCCTCGCGGCCGCCGCGGTGATGGGTGGGTTGTTCCTGGTCGTCGCCCGGCGGCTGCTGCGGCACCGAGTCTCACCGGCCGATCTGAGGTTCCTGCTCGCGCTGAACGCGCTGTTCCTCGCGATGGCGGTGTCGGCCGTCACACTGGTGGCCGACGGCGGAGGGGACGCCTCGCGGATCCTCTTCGGGACCGTGATGGTGGTCGGCATGGCAGGTGAGATCAGCTACCTCGTGCGGCAATGCTACCGCGGGCCGTCTGCCGCGGTGGCCCCCCTCCGAGAGGCCGACCCGACCCGACCGGGACCCGTCGCAGCTGGGGGGCTCTCCCGGGAGTCGACGGCGCCCGAGATTCCCGTTCCGTCGCGCTGAGCCGGCGGGCACCGACCCGTACCGCGGCGATATCGACCGTTCCGAGGCCGTCCTGCCCGCTGACCTCCGATCCGGCAGGCGATCGCCGCCGCGACGACGAAGACCCCCACCCTCCGGAACCGGACCCGGGCCTCGTCCATCACCGGACCGGGAGCGGTCGGGACGAACCGCCGGCCGAGGGGTTACGACCGGTAGGTGCGGTCGACGACGTGGAACAGGGCGGCCGCCATCAGCGACATCAACGAGAGGGCGAATCCGAACGAGGTCTCCGCCCCCGGGCTCGTGAGCGGGCCGAGGCGGACCACGTAGGCGACCAGCCCCGCGATCCCGACCAGCATCAGGACGGAGACCGTCGCGTAGAGCGTGAGCGTCCGCCCCCGGGGCTCGCGCGGGGCCTTCTGCTCGCTACTCAAACAGCTCCACCCTCCTTCCGGTGGCGCCACGATATCGATCGACCCGGTACAGGATCCCGAGCGTGAAGAGGAACGCCAGCACCGCTCCGAGCCCGCCCACGACGGCCCCGATCAGGCCGAACGGGTCGCCGGCCGCGACCGCGATCAGCCCGTAGACGAACGTCGCCGCCCCGGCCGAGCCGATGGTGACGAACACGGCGAGGATCCCCCAGAGGACGCCGGTCCTCCACCGCGGCCGAGGAGCCTCGTCAGTCACGGCGCGTCGCCTCCGCGGTGGGACGGGCGGGGGATCCGCCCGGGGCGGGCGTGCCCCCGGGGGACGACGCCCGGCGGGCGGCCATCCGCCGGCGATAGCTGTGGACGTACCTCCCGTGGAAGAGTCCGACGACCAGGGCGTTCACGAGGAACACCGGGGCGATCGTCTGCACGACCATCGCGGGCGCGACCTCGATGCCGGGCGTCTCTCCGCCCCAGACGGTCATGAGGATGAAGAAGCCGAGGAGCGAGGTCGCGATCCAGATGAAGAACGGGCGGTCGCGCGGATGGGTGCGTTTCGACCGGTCGAGGAACGGGAGGAACAGCACGTACACGAGGAGCACGACCGTCGCGCCGATCGCGATCACGGGCGTCACCCCCTGGAAGTCGACCAGCTTGAACACCCAGAGGAAGTACCAGTCGGGCTCGGTCACGCCCTGGGTGGCGGCGAGGTTGCCGACGTAGGTCGGAAGCTGCCACGGCCACAGTGCGGCGATCCCGAAGAGGACGCCCATGTAGAGGAGGGCCCACTTCGCCATGTAGACCAAGATACGGGGCATGAACGGCACGTGGCTTCGGGCGTCCTTCTCGGTGAACCGCCTTCGCTGGGTCGGGTCCGACGTGGCCGGCGGGGCGATCCCGTGCGACTCGAAGAGGGCGATGTGGGCGTAGAGGAGAGCGCCCAGCGCGATCGGGATCAGGAGCACATGGGCATCGAACATCCGGGAAAGGAGCCCCTGGGCCGTCCCGTCCGCCAGGAGGAACGGGCCGAGGAGCGGGCCGAGGGTGGGGAGCCGCAGGGTCAGTACGATGCCGACGTTCGTCGCATTGTACGAGAGCTGCGTGTACGGCAGGAGGTAGCCGGTGAACGCCATCCCCAGGGTGAAGACCATCAGGAGGGTCCCGACCATCCACGAGAACTCGCGCGGGGCCTTGTAGGTGCCGAGGTAGTAGCCCCGGAAGAAGTGGACGAACATCAGGAAGATCATCGCGTAGGCGCCGTACAGATGGGTCGAGAGCAGGAGGGCGCCCATCGGCACGGAGTGGATGATGTAGTAGGTCGAGCACCAGGCCGCCGGCGCCGCGGAGAGCGACCCGGCCGCCTGCCCGCACGGGGTCAGCGTCGCCGCCGTGCTCGGCTGGTAGTACAGCAGGAGCAGCGCGCCCGACACGACCTGGTAGAGGAAGGCGATCATGACGAACGCCCCGGTCCAGTACGACGGCTTGAACGTGAATTCGGGTTGCGGGCGCAGGGCCCATTTGCGCATCGCGGTGCGGTCCTCTACGAACCCCCAGACCCGGTTGAGCGTGCGGTTGAACCACCGTGCGAACGTCACCGACCTTCCGCTCCTAACCGAGGAAATTGCAGAGATGGATGGGCGCCTCGGTCGCCACCGGACTGGTGTCTCCCACGACGTAGCCACCCTGCAGCGTGGTGATGTGCCCGTTCACGGGAGGCCCGCTCACGCCCGTGGCGAGGACCTGGTTGGCCTGGGGACCCGTGGCGGGCGAGATCAGGATGACCTGCGGCAACGGCAGGCCCGCGGGACCGGTTAGGACCGCCGCGGCGTTCGTGACATCGTAGGTCGAGCCGTGGCAGGAGCAGTGGATGTAGAACGGCTGGCCACCGGGGGTGTTCGGGCAGGTGCCCGGAGGGTAGTAGGCGAGCGCGGGCGCCGGGCACCCGAGGTGCTGGCAGATGGCGCTGAACGCCACGATCGATCCGTCCGGACCGATGCCGCGCGGTACGTTCTTGGCGAGCGGGCTGAGGTTCAGCAGGAGGTTCGGCTCGTTCTGCAGAGGATAGTAGAAGAGGTACAGCTCGGACGTATTGCCGTTAATCCCCGTCGTCGGGTCGAGCGACCCCTGTCCGATCGTCAGCGGGGTTCCGTCCACGTCGAGCAGGAGGACCGTCGGGTAGCTTGATGTCCCGACCACCGGGGGCTGCGCATACTGCAGCGCTCCTACCGCTCCCCCGGCACCGAGTCCCACGATCCCAGCGACCGCGGCGAGCTTGAGGATGTTCCGCTTGGTCTCATCGACCTCCTCGTCCGCGGCAGCGACACGCCGCACCTGGCCGACCGGCATGTCGAGCGCGTCGTTGCGACCGACTTGGAACGGGCATGCGGTGGTCCCGCAGAGGTCCGGGAACGTCACCGGGTCCTCCCGCGGGGGTCCGGACTCGCGTCCTCGCCCTCTCCGGGCGGCGGGATCGTCGCCTCGCCCGGTAGCTCGGCGTCGTCGCTGCCGTGGTAGATGGCCCAGATGATTCCGATCCCCATCAGCACCACCAGGATCTCGGTCATCGTCACGATCTGGTCCGGGGAGAGCCCGCTCACCGCCACTCCTCCGTCGGCGAGGGCGCGGCGCCCGTGACCGACCAGCTGAGGATGGGGGAGCCTCCGGTCCACGGGAGGTTCGGGGAGGGCGGGACTCGCGCCGGAGCCGCGGGCGGCGCGCTCACGGCCGTCGGGATGCGGCTCGCCCGCGCCGCCTCCGGGCCCATCCCCAGCAGCGTCGCCCGCAGGCTCGCCGACGGCCCTCCCGAGCCCGCCAGGGGAAGGTCGGTCGCCTTCGACACCTCGGCGAGCAGCTCCTGCTTCAGCCGCAGCGCCCGACCATACCACCGTCCGAGCGTCCGCAGCGCCTGCGCGTTCTCCCGACCGAACAGGAGGAACGCCGCCACCGCCGCGATGATCACCCAGTCGATGTCGGAGAACAGCGCCATCCGTTCACCCCGCTCCCACCGAGAGCCCCGACCGCGGCGGTGTCGGCGCCCGCCGCTCCCAGCGGACCGCGAAATACGCCCCGCCGAGATACAGCGCGATCATCGGCGCCGCGATCAGCAGCATCGTGATCCCCGAGTTGTCCGGCGTCACGACCATCCCGAAGATGAGCGACCCGAGGATCGCCCCCCGCCAGTGCTTCCGCCACGCCGCCGCCCGGACCACCCCGAGCCGCGTCAGCGCGTAGATGAACACCGGCAGCTCGAAGACGACCCCGAACGCGAGCGAGTAGAGGAGCGCGAAGGTGACGAACGACTGGACGCCCAGCACCGGGGCGAGCCCCATCGCCGCGACATACTCGAACAGGAGGCGGAAGGTGAACGGGGTCAGCGCGAAGATCCCCGCCGCCGTGCCGAGGGCGAAGAGCACGGTCGCCGGGATCCCGACCTGGCGCAGGAGGACCCGCTCGTTCCTCCGCAGCGCCGGCACGAGGAACGCCGCGACCTCGTGGACGATCCACGGCATCCCGACAATGACGGTGAGCAGCAGGCCGATCTCCATCTGGACGACCACCGAGTCGGCGACCCCGACATTCAACAGGGTGACCCCGGGCGGCAGCATCCCGACGACCATCGCGCGGAACAGCTGCGCCGTGATGTTGTAGAACGGGCTCGGCCACGGGTAGGCGAGCGGGATCGTCACCCCGTCGACCCCGACCCGGAACTCGACCAGCTTGAACAGGAGCAGCGAGCCGAAGAGCGGCCCGAGCACCAGCACGAGCCGAACGGCCCGACGGCGGAGCTCGGCGACGATCGCCAGGATCCGATCGAGATCGCCCATCAGCTCCCTTCGGCCCGACCCGGAACCGGCGAGAACGGACCC
>Ga0181527_1004009_pt1 | contig 12826 bp, 16 predicted proteins | sample PEATcosm2014_Bin_30_FD_119762 | JGI IMG/M metagenome (GOLD analysis project Ga0181527, IMG submission 119762) | Peatland microbial communities from MTU Mesocosm Facility, Houghton, MI, USA - PEATcosm2014_Bin06_60_metaG | ecosystem: Environmental > Terrestrial > Soil > Wetlands > Peat | place...
AGGTCACAGGGGATCTCCAGCCGAGCCAGGATCCTCCTGACCCGCGTCACGTAGTTGCGGACCTCTTCGGGCATCAATGCGGCGTCTGACCACGCATAACCGGCGATCTGTGACGGGGTGTAGAAGCGGTGGGGATGCTCCAACAGGAACTGCAGGAGCTCGAACTCCCGCACGGTGAGCGCCGCCTCCTTCCCCTTGTGGCGCACCACCCGACCATCCGGATCCAGCCACAAGCCGTGGAGCTGCCACACCCGCTGGTACCAGAGGTCGAGCCGGGCGTGGTATCCAGCCATCTGGGCCTCGATGAAGGCGACGTCGCGATCGGCAGCGCCCTGGGCCACGGGGTGGAGCTTCGGCAACTCCCTCCTCACCCGCTCGAGCAGGCCCAGCTTGAAGCGGATCAGATCGTCGTAGATGCTCATCCAGTGGCGGGCGTCTTCCCAGTGCTCGGTTGCGATGTCCTCGCCCTCGAGGGGCCCTCGCGCTGGCGTGATTGCGTCATCTGCCACTCTGTCACGACTATACAGCACCCCAGCGGGTCCTCCAGAGGGCCGCCCGCCCGGTCCATCCGCCGCCGAACGCGGTCAGTTGCTGCCTTTCTTGCGGCGCTCGGTGTATCCAAGCTGCATGGACCCCCACCACGCCGGTCATGACCGACCCGATATCGTCGCCGCGACCCGTGGAGGGGATGTCTCCCTAGGCATGGAAGATGAACCCGACCCGGCGACCGCCTCCCTCGAGCTGGCGCTCTTCTGGAGAGGCATCTACACCGAGATCCTGGCCATGGAGGAAGCCGTCCTCGAGCGCATCCGCCAGCTCATGGCAACCCAGTCACGCCAGGCCCGCCGAGAGGTTGAGCTGACCAACGTACCGGTGGTCGTTGCCCAGGCGGACCGCTTCCGAGTGAGGCTGGGGTTCTGGCAAGCGTGCGTGCGGGCACGCCAGCAGCCAGCCCCGAGATCGCACACCCCCGTTGCTGCGGTTGTTGCGACCCCGTCCGCAGACTGAGGGTCACAAGGGGCCTCAGATTCAGAGGCTCCTGAGGGAGATCCCCAAAGGAGGCCCCAGGTGGCCGACATGCAGGTGCAGGAGCAGGTCGTGAACAACGACGGTCACGACTACCGCGGGGTGACGAGCACGACGCGGACCACATCCGACCCCGTCACTGGAGCCGCCACCCAGCGGAGCTCGACCTGGGCGTGGTCGGGCAGACCTCTGGCCTCTCGAATCGTCGGGCTGGCCGCGGGCATCGTCTTCATCTTCCTCGGCTTCGATTTCATCTTCCATGCGGCCGGGGCCGCCAACATCGGCTTCGGAGCCTTCATCTACACGATCGGCGGGGCCCTGGCCGCGCCGTTCGCGGGCATCTTCAAGACCACACACGCCACCCCAGGGACGCTGATCGTCTGGGCGGACGTCCTGGCGGTCGTCGTCTACGTGATCGCCGCCACCATCGTCGCCAAGGTGGTGTCGATGGGCACCGATCAGCGTGCGAGGCGGTCCATCTGATTCCTGCCCCCCCAATGAGGCCACGTCTGGGATCGCGTTCGGTCCCGGGCGTGGCTGAGGGGCAAGCGGATTCTCTCAAACCATGAACGTAACCCCAACTCTCATCACAACTCTCATCACAAGAAGGATCTTCCGATGCGTCCAATGATCCTGTTTCTCGCCATCATCGCCGTCCTCTTCCTCCTCGGATTCGCCCTGCACACGCTGGTCTGGGTGGCGCTCGTCGCCCTGGTGGTCTGGCTCGTGGTTTTGATGGTCCGGCCCCATCGTCGCGGCCGCCGCTGGTACAGCTTGTAAGCAAGGTCCGCCGTCTGACCGCGCCTCGCAGCGCTGCGAGGCGCGGCGCGGATGACCCGAGGAATCATCCGAATCGAGGGGTGGGAGGTAGGTCATGAAGAAGGGACACGACAACGACACGCTGCGCCGGCAGTTCCGAGGCACCGGCCTCTACTGGACGCTCATCCTCACCCTGGTGGTCGCGGTCGCGATCATCATCGGCATCGTCCAGAACTCGCAGGGGGTCAAGTTGAGGTACCTGGCCTGGACCGGAAGCCTGTCGCTGGCCGTCGCGCTGCTGGCCACCATTGTTCTGACCGTGGCCCTGACCAGCCTGGTCGGTGTGATCTGGAGGCGCCGCCGCCGCCAGCAGCTGACCGACACGGTCGAGCTGCGTGAGCTGCGGGGCCACGCTCAGGTGCAGCCGCTCGCGGTGCGCTCCGCAGACATGCCACCGGAGGTCGCGGTGACCGCGGACCGCCAGGGAGACCTGCCGGCGGCCGCCGCGGCGCCGGCGATGCGCAACCCCGGGGCTTCCGGATAACCGCGCTGAGCGCCGCAGCGGCGCCGGGCGAGGCCGACGTGGAGATGACCGCGCCGGGCCGGGGTGCAACGGCAGATGCCGGGAGTCGAGCCCCTCTGTATCCGTTGCGCTTCGAGCCGATCTTCGAGTACCGGCTCTGGGGCGGGCGACGGCTGGCGCGGCTGCTCGCCGCTCCCCTGCCGGGCGACGGTCCGATCGGCGAGGCGTGGGTGCTCAGCGACCGCCCTGATCATCAGAGCCGCGTTGCCAGCGGGCCGCTCGCCGGGCTCAGCCTCAGCCAGTTGCTGGAGGAGTTTCCCGAGCAGATGCTCGGACCAGGGGGACACCGGTTCCGCCGCTTCCCACTGCTGCTCAAGTTCCTCGACGCCCAGAAGCTGCTCTCCGTCCAGGTCCATCCATCGGATCGGCAGACGAGCTACCTCCCCGCGGGCGAGACGGGCAAGAACGAGGCGTGGGTGGTGCTGGAGGCGGGGCCGGAGGGTCGCATCTACGCCGGCCTGCAGCCCGGCACCACTCCGGAGAGTCTGCGGCGTGCCCTGAGTCACGCCGCGATCGGTTCGCAGCTGGCGGGCTTCACGCCGAAGTCCGGCGATGCCGTCTTCCTACCCGCCGGCACGGTGCACTCCCTCGGCGGGGACGTCGTGGTGTTCGAGGTTCAGCAGAACAGCGATGTGACCTTCCGTCTCTGTGACTGGGATCGCGTCGATCCCGCCACAGGGCGGCCCCGTGCCCTGCAGGTCGACCAGGCTCTCGCCTGCACCGACTTTGCCCAGAAGGCCCTCGGGCCCGTGCTGCCGGTGATGGAGACCACGACGCCGGTACGGCGTGAGCGGCTGTTCGATTGCGAGCACTTCTCGCTCCGGCGTCTTCAGGGAGAGCTCCCCTTCAGCGTCGGCGCCGCAGGTATCCTGCGCATCCTGGTGTGCATCGGGGGTTCCGGGCAGGTCGAGTACGGCGGCGCCGCCTACGCCATCGCGCGTGGTGATGTGCTGCTCCTGCCGGCGGTGGTCGGTGCATGCACACTGCGGCCCCGCGGCCCGGTGAACGTCTTGGAGGTGGCACTGGGGGAATCCTCTACCACCCACGTCGGCTTGGCTCCGGAACCCGCGCCCGATCTCACCGGTACACCGAGCTGAGGAACGGGTGAAGAGGCTGATCGTCTTTGACCTGGATGGCACGCTGGCCGCGAGCAAGTCGGCTCCCGACGCCGAGATCACGCGGCTGCTGCATGAGCTGCTCGGCATCGTCCAGGCCGCCGTGATCTCCGGGGGAAGCTGGTCGCAGTTCGAGAAGCAGCTGCTGTCCAAGCTGCCCCACGACGAGCGCCTGGCCAACCTCTCCCTCCTACCCACCTGTGGGACGCAGTTCTTCCGGCATGCGGGGGAGTGGACGAGGATCTACTCCGAGGATCTCACGACGGACGAGAAGGGGCGGATCGTCAGCGCCATGGGGGCGGCGCTCGAGCTGACGGGCTCGGCGGTCGCAAAGGTGTGGGGAGAGGTCATCGAGGACCGGGGAAGCCAGATAACGCTGTCAGCCCTGGGCCAGAAGGCTCCTCTGGCGGAGAAGGAGAGCTGGGACCCGGACTTCAGCAAGCGGAAGGCGCTCAAGGCGGTCCTCGACCGGACCCTTCCTGAATTCTCGGTCCGCATCGGCGGCGCGACGTCGATCGACGTGACCAAGACGGGGACCGACAAGGCCTACGGCATCAGGAAGCTGCGCGACCTCCTGGGCATCCCCCTGGCGGAGATGATCTTCATCGGCGATGCCCTGTTCCCAGGAGGGAACGACCATCCGGCGCGCGAGGCGGGCGTCGCCTGCATCCCTGTGCACGGCCCTGAGGAGACCAAGGTCGTGATCGAGACACTGATCGCCTGCCTGGACGGTGCGCGGGAGACGGCGTCGCCGCTAGCGAGGCCATGAGCGGGTTCCAGATGCGCCGCCTGGTGCCGGTCATGAGCCCGGATCCCGAGAATGCCCTGGAGGTCGAGGGCGTCCTCAACCCGGCCGCGGTTCGGGGCCCGGACGGGGAGCTCTACCTCTTCCCGCGGCTCGTCGGCCGGGGCAACTACTCGCGCATCGGAGTTGCCCGAGTGCGGTTCGACGGAGCTGGCGACCCCTGCGGGGTGGAGCGCCTCGGTGTGGCGCTCGAGCCCGAAGCCGAGTACGAGAGACGGCCCGATGGCGGCGGTGGCTGCGAGGACCCGCGGATCACATTCGTCGAGCCGCTCGGGAAGTACGTGATGACCTACACGGCATTCTCGCCCGCAGGCCCGCGCATCGCCCTGGCGGTGTCGGACGACCTGCGCAGCTGGGAACGGCTGGGGCTGGCCCGCTTCGGCTCCTACCAGGGCATCGAGCTCGACGGCGTGGACAACAAGGATGCCACCCTCTTCCCCGTCTTCATCCCCAATCCGTTGGGCCAGCCCGAGCTGGCCATGCTGCACCGGCCGGTCTTCGCCGGCGCCCACCGAGAGGAGAACCCCCGCCGTCGCCCGTCCGATACCGCGGACCTCGATCAGGAGAGCATCTGGATCTCCTACTGCCGGATCACCCGCGAGAGCGACGGGTCTCACCGCCTGGGGCGGTTCACCTCCCATCACCGCCTGGCGGCTCCCGTGTCGTCCTGGGAGCGGCTCAAGATCGGTGTCGGGACTCCACCCGTGCTGACCCGGCTCGGCTGGCTGGTCGTCTACCACGGTGTGAGTGAGCCGGTGGGGCCGGCCGCCACCGGACGCCCGCCCTGCTACGCGGCCGGGGTGATGGTGCTCTCCCCCGATCACCCGCGCGTGATCCGCTACCGGTCACCGGAGCCGGTGCTCACGCCGCAGCTGCCCGAGGAGCGCCTTGGGACGGTCGCCAACGTGGTGTTCCCGACCGGCATCGACCGCCGCGACGATCTCGGCTCACCCGAGCGCTTCGACGTGTACTACGGCATGGCCGACGACCAGATCGGCGTGGCGCGCCTTGACCTGCCGGAGCTGCTGCCGACCGGAGGGGTGACAGTGAGACCAAGGCGGCGTGAACCGCTGATGACCGGCCATCAGGACGCCCGCTTCCCTGGGCCCTGACGCATCAGGCGCGATCATCGAGGCCGGCCACAGCGTCCTCAACCGAGGCGAAGAGGTGGTCGGCGCTGAGCTGCTCGAGGAGCGCTCCGTGCTTGAGCTCCCGGTGGACCAGGTGCGACGCACGGGCGATCCCCATCACCACTCCCCTCTCAGCCAGCTCGCTGACCAGTCCCCGCAGGGCCTGGAGTCCCGTGTAGTCGATGTCGGACATGGCGTCGGCGTCGATGATCACGGCGCGGACCGGGCCCGGCGCGGCGTGGAGGAGCTCTCGGATCCGCACCCGGAAGTAGTCGGCGTTGCCATACCAGAGCGGCGCATAGACGAGGTACACCAGCACCCCAGCGACCTGCTCCGTCGGCCTGCCGATGTCACGCGGGATCCAATGATCGGTGCCCGGGTCGCGGCCGAGCAGGGTGTCGCGCGGTCGGAGCGTGCGCCGGGTGCGATCTGCGAGGGAGAGGATCATGGCCAGCAGCACGCCCTGCTCGATGCCCACCAGGGCCACCACCAGGACGGTGACCGCGGCCAGAGCGAACTCGAGGCGGTCGAAGCGCAATATGGTCCGCAGCTCGTCAACCCGGAACAGCTTGGTGGCGATAAACACCAGGGTGGCTGCGAGCGTCGCCTGGGGCAGGCTGGCGAGTGGTGCGGTCAACCACACCGCCACGACCACTACGACCAGCGCAGCCATGATGTTGGTGAGCTGGGAGCGCGTACCGGACGCGGTCGCGATCGCCGTGTTGGGTGGGCTGGCGTCGACCGCGAGTGTCCCGATCAACCCGGCGACGACACTGCCAGCCCCGACCGCGATCAGGTCTCTGTTGAAGTCACCGGCGCGCGGAGCGGCCACTGCACCCGATCGCCGCACCGTGGCGGCCGTCTGCGCGATGCAGAGGAAGGCCACCGTCAGCACCGTGGCAATGAGCGACGATAGCTGCGACCACGAGACGGTCGGCAGGCCCAGGTTCGGGAGGCCGCCGTGGATGGAACCGATGACCGCGACCCCGTGCCGCGACCTCAGGGCGAGGACATCGACAACGACGATGGACAGGACGAGGCCGAGAAGCGCTCCGGGCAGCCGGCGGCCCAAGCGCTGCGCGGTGACGATGATCGCGAGCACCCCGAGAGCGATCCCCAGCGACCAGAGGTTGATGTGGCCCAACCGCCCGAGGACATCACCGACCTCATCGATGGTGGTGGCCCCTTCACCGCTGACCCCGAAGACGATCGGGAGCTGCCGCGCAATGATCCCGACGGCGATCCCCGCCAGGACCCCGGTGATGACGGGGGTCGAGAGGAGGTCCGAGATCCATCCCAACCGGACGAGCCCGACGCCGATCAGGATCGCTCCGACCGCGACGGCGGTGAACGCCATCGCGGACTCGTAGCCGGAGCTCCCGACGGCGGCGACCGATGCCACACCGACGGCGAGCACCGGCGCAATGGTGGAGTCGGCACCGACCGACAGGTGGCGGTCGGTGCCGATCAGCGCGTACAGCAGCGACCCGGCGACGAAGGCATAGAGCCCAGCGACCACGGAGAGGTCCGCCAGCCGCGCCGTCGCCATCTGCGACGGCAGGACCACGGCGACCAGCGTGAGACCGGCGAGGGTGTCAGCGACCAGCCACGATGCGCGGTAGCCGCGCAGCGTGGGGAGGATCCACCAGCGCCTCGCTCGCCCCGCTCCCACCATCGGCCTAGGCGGTCGGCATCACGGCCAGGAGCTGCACCAGGGCTCGCCCCAGATCCGGGCGGATGACGTACACCACCCGCGGCTCCTCGCCGCTGACGACCAGCGCGCCGGTGGACGAGAGGCGCTCCAGCTGGTGGCGGACCTCGAAGGGGGGCTGCCGTGTCAGCGTGGCCAGCTCGGGGATGGTTCGCGGCTCCTCGAGCAGCTGGCTCACGATCCGGAGTCGCTCGGGGTCACTGAGCGTCCGGAGCAGATCGGACGTCGCGGTGAGCTCATCTGCATTCCGCGATAGCACGGAGCGGGCAGCCTGGAGGGCCGCGCGCGGCCGGAGTGGCAACCGCTGGCCAGTCGCATAGCTGGTCTGGAGGAGCGCCTCGCCAACCGTGGCCCCGCTGCTTCGCCGGGCGATGACAACATAGAAGCCGGCGACGACAAGGAGCGCGACCACCGGATCCACCCAGCCGGCCTGGAGTCCGAAACCGAGAAGGCGTCCCAGAGCGAGCAGGCCGGTGGTGACACTGGCGACCACGCCAATGTCGAGAACGGCCGCGATCACCACGCGTACCGGCCGAGGTACTCGCACCAGGCCGGCCCCTGATGACGCGGGGGTCCGCCGGATGAGGAAGTAGCAGCCGACGCCCATGACGACGAGGATGGCGCCCTGGATGGCCAGCTTCTGCACGGCGGTGAAGAAGTGCTCGATGGGGACCCCGACCAGCACTCCGAGGGCGACGTACACCGCTATCCAGATCACCGCGGCGGGGACGATGCCGAGGAAGAAAGTGCTGCGGCGCACTCTCACGGCGCCGGCGACGAGCGTCGTGTAGATGCGGAGCCCGGGGATGAGCCGGCTCACCGCGACCCCGCCCCACCCGGCGGACCGGATCCGTCCCGAGACCCTCTCCAGGGCGCGTTGCTGGTGAATCCGCCGGGCCAGGGCCTGGAGCCCGCGATCTCCCACGGCCCGAGCCCAGGTGTACCCGACCAGCGAGCCGGCAATGCAGGCAAGCAGAGCGAGCGGGATGAAGATGTACGGGTCGAGCCCACCGGCGGCGATCAGGAGGCCGGCGGCCAGGAGGGTCAGCTCTCCCGGAGCAAAGGGCAGGGGGACACCCGCCTCTTCGGTGAACAGCAACCCGCCGAGGAGGGCGAGGGCGACGGCTCCGTGCAGGCCTGCGAGGAAGTTCAAGCCGGGTGTCACTCCGTCTGACCAGCCGGTGGCGAACAGGACCACGGCAGCGTACACCGGCACCGGGCGTCACCCCTCTGTGTGCTTCGTGAGACGCGAATGGCCCGTCTGTGTTGTCCATGCCCGCAGCCAAGGCCGTGGCGGTCCTGTCAAGCAGCCGACAAGTGCTGTCCGGCAGGGTCGTGGACGTGATCGCCCCACCTGTACAGGGAAACCGAGAGGCCCGGAGGATCTGGCGGGCGCGCCACGGCTCCGCCCGCTGATGAGACAGGTCAGTCTGCGCCGGGGTCCTCGGGGGAGACCATCAGCGTGTCCTGGACCTCGAAGAGGGCCGCCATCCAGGCGGCGATGGGAATCGGGCGGTCGGGCCGCATGACCAGCGAATGGGTGTCGGCGCTCATGATGACCCCGGTCGCCCGTCGGCTGAGCTGGCCGGGAACCTCCGACTCCCCGGCCAGGTTCAGCAACTCCAACTCATTGAGGAGCCCGTCAATGAGCCTGATCCGATGGCGACGCGCGTATTGCAGCCGGCGCACCTGATGGTCGTGCGCCCTGAGCCTGTCGACGGTGAGGCTGGTCTGGTTATACAGCGCCCATCCGCCCTGCGCGCAGCACCTTGACGCCCTCGCCTACTTCGCGGACTGAGTTTCGGGCGTCGATGCCTCACTGCGCGTGCCGGACACCGTCACGGCGGGAGCGTCGATGACCTGCGTGGCCTCGACCCCCGCCACGCTCACGGGAATCCGAATGGGCTGGGCCTTCTGCGCACGCGGGACCATGATGGTGAGAACGCCGTTCTCGAAGCGTGCGGTGATCTCCTCGGCCTTGACCTGAGCGGGAAGGGACACATGGCGATGGACCGAGGTCAGTTGACGCTCGCGCTGAACGTAACCACCCAGGGTCTCAACCGGTCGCCGGGTGCCGTGGATCGTGAGGACGTTCTCGTCGAGGGTGATCTCGACTTCCTCGGGCCTGAAACCGGGTACGGACGCCTCGATCCAGAAGGCCTCCTCGGTTTGCCTGATGTCGAGCGGCAGGTTGTTGTGGACGGTGCGATCCAATCGGCCGAAGGCCGCAGTCAAGAGCTGATCCAGATCAGTCTCGGAGTTCCAGTACAGTCCCATTGCCGCTACCTCGCGAGCTTCCGTGCGTACGACCCCACCACGGGAGGCGCCACGCTCTCTGTTTGTACCCATCTGCTGAGAACTCCAAACTCGCGGAAGCGCATCGCCTGCGTCAGACCCATTGACTGCACCGGCGAGGGCTAGTCGAGATCCTCCACGACTTGGTCAAACCTCGGCGGCTGACCCCGGCAGTGGATCTCGACGAGCGCGGCGGCGGCGTCCTTGGCGGCCTGAGCTACCGACGGTTCGGCGGCGAGCACGCCCTCGGCGAGCGCGCCGTCGAGCAGCAAGGTGAGAGCACGCGCAAGTGCGTCGGGACTGTCAGCACCCGCTCGCTCGGCGGTGTCACGGACCCATGCTCGCACGGTCGCCTTGTGCTGGACGGTGCGGGCATGAACGGCACTCCCCGGTGCCGATTCGGCCGCGGCGTTGATGAAGGCGCAACCGTGATAGTCGGCCTGATGGCAGACCTCGGCCAGAGCATCGAACATGCCCACCAGCCGTGCCCGGGGATCGGCACCGGCCGTCCCGGCGGCGGCTTCCAACTGGCCGCGCCACAGCTCGTCGACCCGGCTCAGATACGCAACGGCGAGGTCGTCCTTGCTGGGGAAATGCCTGTAGAACGTGGCCTTGGCGACCCCGGACTCCGCGATGATCGTGTCGACGCCGGCCCCCCGCACGCCGTGAGCATAGAAGAGGCGGAAAGCGGTCCGAAGAATGCGCTCTCTCGCCTCGCCGGGAGGAGTGACAGTCAACCGGTGGGTGCCGGCCGGAGCCATGCTGGCGACTCTAGCCGCTCATGCTCGGGCGATGGCGAAGTTGAACTCCGCAGTTCCCAGCTTCTGCATGATGGACAACCACAGCGGCAGGATCATCTCCGTGCCGCGGGCCGCTCCCAACCCACCCAGGTCGAAGATGGCGCCCTGAGCCCAGCCGAGCTGACGCAGCAGCTCCACCACGGCCGCCTTCGCAGCGGCGTCGTCGCCACAGACGAAGACCAGGTGGTCGCCGGGGACGCCGGCCGGGTTCACCATCACGGTGCAGCTCATGGTGTTCAAGGACTTGACGACCTTCGCCGTGGGGTGGGCTCGTTGAATCTGCTCGGCCAGACTGTCGGTGTTCGCCACCGACAGCGACGGCGGGAAGCCATGGGAGAAGTCCAGCGTGTTGGCCAGGTCGAGGATGACCTTGCCGTCGAGGTTCTCGGCACCGGTGGCCGTCAGAGCCCCGAGTGACGCTCCTCCGGCGGTCGCATTGATGATCAGGTCGGCATGCTCGGCGGCGGCAGCGAAGGTCGCCAGCCTGACCCGGGGGTGCTCGGCGTGCCAGACGCTGAACGCCGGTGTGCCCGACTCGCCGGGGGTGGCGCGTGCGCGGGCCGCCTCCGGATCACGCGTGCCGACGGTTACGTCGTGGCCAAGCTCCTCCAGCCGGCCGGCCAGGGTCTGGCCGACCATGCCTGTGCCCAGAACGGCGATCCTCATGGTGCAGTGTCTCCTTCGCCAGGGTGGTGGTACGCGGTAGACTAACAGACAGGTCTGTCTAGGTCAATAGGGTAACCGAACCCTCGCGCCGCGATGACCTCCGGCTCTTGCACCCGCCAGCCGGCCTCCGTACCCTTCGTCTGCTTTCGGGGCGCTGGCCCCGTGGGATCGCGTGTTAGGGGGTGGCCGGCCATGTCGTACCGGAGTTCGCCGATGCCAATGCTTGTCGCCGGCCTGATGGCGGCTGCGGCCGTCACCGCCTGCGGGAGCTCCTCCTCGTCGCCGTCCAGCAGCTCTGCGCCAGCCACCGCGACGGCCACGCCGGCCGCAACACCGACGCCGACCCCCACCGCCGCCATCATCGACACCGCCTCTTGCCCCGCGCCGAGCGCCGTCAACAGCGCCCTGGGCACCGACTTCACGACCTCGACCACCGTCTCGTCAGCGAAGCTCGTGGCCACTCTCCCCAGCGGCGCCGGCCACATCGCCTGCGCCTACACGTCAGGGAGCGCGGGCGTGATCCTGATTCTGCTGAACAACATGCCGGCTTCGCTGTTCACCAGCGAGGAGCAGGACGTGATGGCTTTGCTCAGCGACAGGGGGTTCAACGTGAGCGGGGTCACCACCACTCCGGTTTCCGGCCTGGGTGACGAGGCGGTCTCCTTCACCAGCCCGAGCGTGCTGTACGGGTCGGCGGTCGGGGTGGATGTCCAGCAGGGCACCAACCGGGTGGTCGCCTTCGAGGCCGAGGCGACGCCATCGCTGAGCGCGGTCGAGAGCCTGGCCACCCAGCTCCTGAGCTGACCGGGGCCGCGGGCCCCCCGACCGCTCTGTCCTCGCCCACGTGGGGCGGTCCGATACCGTGCGCCCGCATCGACAGATCCTCGGTATCTGTTGCCATTTGCATACCAGCGAATGATCATGAGGCCGCACTCGATGGCCGACCAGTGACGGCCCCCAGGCGCGAGGAAGGGCACAAATGAGAGCAGTCGTCTTCGACAGGTACGGGCCTCCGAAGGTACTGCGACTCGAATCTCGGGAAGGGGCAGACGATCCTCATCTACGGTGCATCGGGATCGATTGGCACCGCCGCGGTGCAGCTCGCCAGACACTCAGGTGCCGGCGTCACCGGTGTGTGCAACTCGAAGAACGCCGAGCTCGTACGGTCGCTTGGAGCCGAGGAGGTCGTCGACTACGGCCGGGAGGACTTCACGAAGAGCGGCCAGACGTACGACGCCATCCTCGACGCCGTCGGCAAGCTTCCCTTCAGCCATTGTCGTGGCTCACTGAAGCCTGGCGGCGTCTACCTCGCGACTGACGGGCTGCGGAACCTGATCCTGAGCGCTTGGACCGCGTGGGTCGGAGACAAGAGAGTGCGGTTCCCGATACCTCCTCGATTCACGAAGAAGGACGTGGTGTTCCTCAAGGGGCTTGTCGAAGCTGGGGAATACCCAGCCGTCATCGATCGGCGCTACCCGCTGGAACACGTGGTCGAGGCAGCGAGGTACGCCGAAACCAAACAGAAGACCGGGAATGTCGTCCTGACGATCAGCGACGACACCTGATTTCGGGCGCAGGCTGGGCCGGTCCGGCGAGCGGGATCCGGGGGCGACTTGGTCGCGCACCAGCAGCTGCTCACCTGCCGCCTACCAGTCGTGGTGGTGGGCGCACTCTGGCCGGCCGGAAGCCGAGGCTGCGGTCCGGCGCGAAACCCCCACGGGGTTTGCTCCGATCGCGTTCCTTGACGTTCGCATCGGGGCACATCCGGCGCGCGCGACCGATCGGTAGCTGGAAGTAGGCCCCACGAGCGGCACGTTAGCGTCCAGGGACGTGGTGTATGAGGAGCCTGAGGGTCTCCACAAAGAGAGAGACCACCGCCATCCTTTGAGGAAGCTTCACCAACCTCGAGGAGACGACGGTGGCCACACCCAGCATG